>JACZCU010047153.1_pt1 | contig 13026 bp, 9 predicted proteins | sample 8641851 | NCBI WGS metagenome assembly JACZCU01 (sample SAMN15324605, study PRJNA640507) | soil metagenome | isolation source: monocropping sugarcane control | place: China: Luxin town, Laibin City, Guangxi Province | collected 2019-07-25 | depth 10cm m | reverse complement strand
GCGGCTCGCTCCGCTTGTCGCACGGCTTGCAACCCGTGCAGCACGGCCTGCGCCACGTGTTGCACGGCCTGCGACACGTGCAGCGCGGCCTGCAACACGTGTAGCGCGGCCTGCGACACGTGCAGCGCAGGCTGCGACACGTGCAATTCCGTGTGGAACACGGGCATTTCCGCGTGCGACACCGACATTTCCGCGCGCGACACGTGCAATTCCGCGCGTGACACGGACAAATCCGGCCGCGACTCGTGCAATCGCGCTCGCGGCACACGCAAATCGGGCCGTCGCCGGCAGGATTGCCGGCGCCACACGGCTAAGCGACGCCGAGGTCGGCGAAGCGGGTGCGGACGAGGTCGTGGAGGCGGAGGGCGGTGGCGTCGTAGCCGTCCTGGGGGCCGCCGATCGGGTCCGGGACGTCGGCGGCGGGATCGAGGGCGTGCGTTTTTGCGAACGCGCTCGGGTAGGTGGTGATGATGGTGTCGCGGAGCGCGCGGGTCATGGTGTAGATGACGTCCGCCGTTTCGACGATCTGCGGCGTGAGGGCGCGGGCAGCGTGGGGCTCGTGAGACACGCCGAGCGTTCGCAGCGCCGCCTGCGCCTCGGTGGTCATCGGCGCGCCGGCGCGTGGCGTGATGCCGGCGCTGTGGGCGATGCCGTTCGAGAGCGAGTTTGCGATCGCGGCGGCCATCGGCGAGCGGCAGGTGTTGCCGCTGCAGACGAACAGGATCACGCGCGGCCCGGCGGCGATGGCGGCGCCGCGCAGAGGTTGTCCGGTGATCCACGCCCACGCGTCCTCGAACTTGTGGTGCACCGGCGAGAGGAGCAGCAGCGCGAAGCCGATCATGCCGGACGACACGAGCTGCGACATCGGCGGCGCGTGGAAATTGAAGAAGCCCGACAGCAGCAGGATCGCTGAGTATCCGGCGAGGAAACTGGCGCCGCAGAAGAGCGGGATGCAGAAGGTGTTCTCGCGCCCGTCGAGGTAGATGAGCGTCCCGAAGATGTTGTGGAGCGCGTAGAAGACGCCGATCAGCAGCACCGGGACGACGGCGGCCGGATGCTCGATCCAGAACGTCGTGAACCCCCGCCGCAGCGCGTGCGACGCGGAGCTCGTGCCGAAGAGCGCCATCGCGGCGGGAATCAGCGGCAGGAGGACGATGGTGACGAGGACCTCCTGCACGAAGTAGCGGAGCGTCACGCCGGTGTCCTTCACCTTCGCGAGCTTCGTCATGCACGGCGTGCGGAGCGCATAACCGAGGAGGTAGAACGCGAGGTTGACCCCGGCGAGGAGCGGGAGCGTGTAGTCGGTGGCGACGAAGAGCGCGACACCGAGCGCGCCGAGGCTGACGACGAATGCGGCCCACGAGAACCAGCGGACGCGGCGGCCGAATGTGAGATCGACCACCGGCCCCATCACCAGCAGGCCGCCACGCATGAGGATCAGCGCGAGGACGATCGAGATGCCGTGAAAGGTATAGAGAACGGTGGTTGTCCCGATGATCAGCGCGAGTCCGAAGCCGGAGAGGGCGACCGCGGGCGACGGAAGACTCGCGTACTTCCACCATCCGAGAATCGTCAGGTTCAGCGGCACCATCAGGACGGTGCCGAGGATCGCGGCCGGGAGGATCTCGAGCCCGACCAGCCCTTTCGGCACCCCCGGCACCAGCCCCTCGGTCACCGCCTTCGTGAGGCCGGCGTACGGCGTGTAGAAGACCACCAGGCCCGCGGCGAAGGCCCAGACGATCCGTTTCATGGAGTGGATGCGGGCGTAGAGGTCCATGAGATGGAGAAGGGCCGGCTGAGAGCCAGCCCCTACACATGACGAGGTTGTTAGTGGTGCGAGTACGTGGACTGGATGGGATCGACGCGGACGCCGGTCATCATGCCGCGGTCCTCATGCGCGAGGATGTGGCAGTGCATGACGAACTCGCCCGGGAAGTCGACGAAGCGGCTCCGCATGATGAAGTAGCCGGGGATCTGAACGGACGTCGTGGCGTTGGTGTAGAACGTGTTGCCTGACGGGATCGAGAAGACGTCCCACCAGATCGCGTTCTTCTGCGGCGGCTGGAAGCCCTTGCCGGGGCACGGGTGCCAGGTCGTCGAGTCGGCCGGATTGAGAAGGCACTGCTGCGGGAGCGCCGTGGCGGCGTTCACGGTATAGAGCGGGACGGCGACGGTGTATTGCTGCTTTGCATAGTTGTTCCGGCCGCCGGCGGTCCAATTGATGGTCAGGGAGCGTCCGTCGGCGCCGATCGCGATGACCTGCGCCGGCTGAATGCCCGGCACCCAGAGGAAGTCACCGACGACGAACACTTTCCTGAAATCGGTCGTCGAGCTATCGGCGAGGACGGTCGACGTTCCCTGCGCGAGCGTGATCGTTCCCGGGCCGGTCGAGGTGGAGAGGATGGCGTTCGGATCGAAGATCTCGAAGATCTGGAACGGGTTGATGTGGATGTGGAACGGGTGCGAGATCTGATTGCCGGTCGCCGGCGGGTAGGTCTCGTTGACGATCTTCCACGCCTCCACCTCGTTGAGCGTGACCGAGGCGCCGACGCTGCCGTCGAACTGCTTGCCGTTGATGAAGTGCTGTGACGGTGGCTTCGGCACGGTGGCCGGCAGCGCGGTGGAGCTGAAGGTGATCGTCTGCGTCCCCCTCACCTTGTCGGCCGTGATGTCGGCGAGGTACGGCGGGAACGCCGGTGCGTGCGGCATGAACTGCATCGGGGTAGCCGCGCCGGTGACGACTATGGTCAGCAGCGTCTGCGGCGTGCCGGTTCGCGCGGGCGGACGGTCGCTCTCGTCGACGCTCTGATAGACGTTGAAGCTGTACGTGTTCCCCGCGACACCGCCGTTCGGGTTGTAGGCGGGCGCCTGCACGAGGAGGTCGATGCGGTTGCCGGGCGCCTGGAGGAAACCGGTGTCCTTGCTGGCCTGATAGTTCACGTCGTTGAACTGCACGCCGTCCTGCGCGAGCTGCATCCAGTGGACGCCGGCCGGCGGCCCCTGCACGAAGATGCCGCCGCGGCTCGAGGTGTTGGCGATGCGCCACATCTGCACCTCGCCGCCCTTCATCTCGACCTTCGGCTGCAGCTTGCCGTTGACCGAGAAGTTCGGCGCGGGCGCGCCGCTCCCCTTCAGCATCGGCGGGAAGGAGCCGAGCTGGTTGATCACCATGACCGGTTGCTTGCGCGTCCAGTCCTTGCCGTAGAACGCGTTGATGTCGTCGTCGTACTGCCCTTCGATGATGAAGACGCCGGTCATGCCGTTCAGGACGTTGATCGTTGTCGAGCCGTGCTTGTGGGCGTGATACCAGTGCGTGCCCGGCGCCTGTCCCATGATGAGCGGACGCTGCGGGTCCTCGACCTCTTCGACGTCCGACTCCGCGGAGCCGACGCCGTGCGTGTGCGCGCCCATCGCCATCGCCTGCGACGTCGGAGGCCAGGTCGACTGCGTGTACTCGGGGAGCTTGAAGCAATACGGGTACGCGCCGGTGAAGTACTGCGGCCACTTCCCCTTGTTGATGTACTTGATGTCCTGGTCGTACCAGCCCGGCTGGCCGTAGTTCTTCACGTTGTTGAGCAGCGTGTCCTGCGTCGTCTGGGGGATCTCGTTCCAGTAGAGCGGCCAGACCTTCGGAGCGGGATTGCTCGCGAGCTGCGCTTCGCATTTGGTGAAGAAGTCCTGGAAGGACGCCTGGACGCTCGACGCCAGGATCTGCGGCACGTTGGAGCCGTCGGTCTTCCTCGGCGACGGGCTGACGGTGAGGAAGACGTTGTCGCCGGTGGAGTTCGGGTTGGTGTGCGTCCCATGGTAGTGGACGTTCGTGAAGACCGACTCCGCGAAGCAGTCGGGATACTTGTCGTATCCCTCGCCGCTGCCGGGGTATTGCGACGTCTGGTCGCAGCCGTGATCGGAGTTGGGGAACTTGTTCGAGTCGATCGAGTTGAGGAACGTCAGCTCCACCATGTCGCCGACGCGCGCGCGCAGGACCGGTCCGGGCGTCGGATCGGTGATCGTCTGCGACCCGGGATTCCAGTTCGCGGGCGGATCCTTCCGGTAGGCGCGGACCCACTGCGGAGTGCAGGTGCCCGACGTGCTGGTCATCCTCACCTGCTCGGAGACGGTGTAGAGCGTCCCCTTCAGCTTGTGGTCGACGGCGTCGAGGATCGGCAGCGGCGTGAGCGCCTGTCCCGTCGGCGAGCAGGGAATGGTCTGCCCGACGGCCGGCAGAGCGAGAGCAAGCAAAAGGAGAAACCGTTTCGCGTTCATCGTTCGCTCCTTCCTTCTAACTCGTGAGGACGATCGTGCCGCGCTCGGCGGTGTTCTTCGGATGTTGCTGGCAGTAGTAGTAGATCGTCTCCGGCGGGTTGTCGGGCGTCGGGAGGACGTAGCCGGGGGATGACGACTTCCACGCCGGGATCGGGTCGCAGAGGGCGCCGTTTGCGATGGGGTTGTAGTTCTTGTCGGTCTGGTAGGGCTGGTGGACGTCGGCCGTCTGATTGTTCCAGGAGACGATGTCGTCGCTTCCCGCGGTGAGCTGCGAGCCGGACTGGCCGTAGGCGTCGACGACGAAACCGCCAGAGGTAATCTTGACGGACCAGGACTGGTCGGACATTCGAAACCTCCTCTCTAAGGTTTGCGGGCGTGCGGGTCGAGCTGACTCTTAGGAGAGTCAGGATATGCGCATTTCCCTACCCTGTACAATTCCATCCGAGATCAAAAAAAGAGAGAGGAACGAATTCCATGGTGCCCAATCCACCGGCGGACATGCCCCGCGTCACACCGCATCTCTTCTACGACAACGTCGGAGCGGCGATCGACTGGCTGTCGCACGCATTCGGCTTCCCGGTGCGCCTCCGGATGACGGACAACACCGGTCTGGTGGTGCATGGCGAGCTCGAAATCGGACCGGAATCGCTGGTCATGCTGGGTCTGACCGAGGAGAACCCGGCGTGGACGTCGCCGAAGACGAACGACGGGAAGATCCAGCAGCGGCTCTACATCTTCGTCGACGACGTCGACGCGCACTACGAACGGGCGAAGGCCGCCGGCGCGGTCATTCACCGCGACATTCAGGACGCGTTCTGGGGCGACCGCTGCTACGAATGCATCGACCCGGAAGGCCACCGCTGGAAGTTCGCCACGCACATTTTCGACGTGGACAACACGAAGCTCACGCGACCGGAAGGGACGACGTAGGCCTCGGGCCTCGGGCCTCAGGCCTCGGACGGAACACTGCTTTGCTGAGGCTCGAGGCCCAGGGCCTGAGGCCTCATCACGTCCCTCGCCCACCGTGCCGCAAACGGGTCGCGGCCGATGGTGAGGTTGCCGACAAAGTTGCCTTCGGTCGGGATGCCGATGACGGCGATGGTCTCGTTGACCGTGCCGTCGGCGCCGATCACGTGCTGCGTGCCGGGCGTCATGTCGATCGCGCCCGGCGCGTAGTCGCCGTTGCGGAACGGACGGATGGTCCCTCGGCGGCAGAGGTTCCGGTAAAGGGGCGACGGGTCGGCGGTGATGTCGGTCTTCGGGAACCGCGCGTCGATGAGGACGTCGACGCCGTCGACCCGCGTCGCGCGCGAGAAGCGGAAGTCGATGACTCCCGCCTTCGTGAGCGCGAGAATCTTTTCGGCGTTGACCACCGGGGGCCCGAAGACGACGCGCTTGAATCGCGGAAAGTAATGGTCGATGAGCTTCCGGTGCGACTCCGGCGTGAAGCCGCCGAAGCGCAGCACGTTGTTCAGCGCGGTCCGGATCTCATACCAGAGGCTGATCGGCGTCACCTCGCGCTTCGCGCTCGCAATCGCCTCTTCCATGTAGCGCGTGATGTCGTCGACGACCGGATCGATCGCGCTCCGCCAGTCGAAGCCCTCCAGCTCGCGATCGATGAGCGGGATCACGTCGCGCTCGAAGTCGACGGGGCGCTTCAAACCGGCGAGCGCCTCGTCGGTCACAAAACGGAGCTTCCGCGGCGGCGGCAGGTCGTTCGGCTTCGGCGTCATCGGCAGCCCGGTGCGGCTGTACGGGTAGATGACCGCCGGCTCGTTCCCGCTGCGCACGTATGTCCCGTCCACGAACCGCCCTCCCCTCCCCTCGGTCAGCTCCAGCACGGCGTCGATGAAGGTGAGCCCAATCCCGAGCATCGCGACCCGCGCTCCGGCGGGAACAGGCCGCATCATCTCGGTCACCGGATACACGAACGGGATGAACCGCGCATCGTGTTCGTCGATCCGCCGCTGATGGCCGGTCGCGAGAAGGATCCTGTCCGCACGGACGCCCGACGGGTGCAAGACACCGTTGTCGATGTCGGTCACCTCTTTGTCGTGACGCACGATGGTCATCCCCGGCGGAACGTGGTCTACGATCCGCTGCAGGCACTCGCGGAGATAGCGTCCGACGACGGCGCGCGGGAGGTATTCGTTGCCGGTGAGCGGCGCGCCGTACCACTCGACGAAGCTCGGTCCACGGCCGGCAGCAGGCGGAGGGTCGCCGGCGTCCCACAAGTCGATCTCGCCGACGGCAACATTGACGAGAATGTGATCCGGCTGCGTGGTGTCGTAGATCGGACTGCACTGCGCGCGATCGAAGATGTGCACGACGAGTGGCTCACCGCCGGCGTTCGCGGCGTATTCGGCGCAGAGGCGTTCGAGGCAGTAGAGACCCTTCGGCCCTAGGCCGATGATCGCGACCGTGTGCGCGCTCAATCAGGCCACCAGGATGTCGTCGAGCGAATAGCCGTAGCGCTGCGGAGCGCGCGTGAACGCGACGTCGCGGCCGCGCAGCTCGTTTCCGACCAGGTATTCGCGTCCCATCGCATGCTGCGACCAGCAGAGTACGCGATCCATCTGCGGCGTCGGAACTCCCGCGAGCTCCGCGATTCCTCGTATCACCACCAGCCCGAACGGCACATCCTCGGTCAGAAATCGATGCTTGAAGTCGGGAACGTACTCGCCGTTGTCGCGGCGGATCATCGGATGCGTCATGCCGTCGTAGCCCGCGTTGGTCCGGAGCGCGGTCATGAGGTTGGTCTTGTCGGCGATGTCACCGCCGTAGCAGCCGATGTCCCACTCGTACATCGGGATCACCTGCGAGAGGTCGACCCGCGGGTGGTCGCGCATAATCGAGCGGCTCGTCGCCACCACCTCGTTGCTGATCTCCTCGAGCAGCGCAGCCGTCTCCTCGTCGACGCCCTGGTAGAAGAGCGGCGGCGCGTCGAGCGCCTCGCCTTTCCAGTTCCGCCAGCGGCCGAACATGATCGGCGGATGGCTGTACGCGTTCGGTGCGCGAAGCGTGATGCCGAGCGGATGGCCGGTGACCACGAGCTTCGGCGGCTCGCCGAGGAGCTCCTGGAGGGTGCGAACCGGATCGGTGACGCGTGCGCGCGCCGGATCGCCGTGCATCGCGCCGACGAGCCGCGCCTTGGTCCCGTGGATGCGCGCCGAGCGCCCGAAGTCGTCGGTGCGGCAGATCCACGGCAGCGACTCGAAGTTGATGACGATCGTCGAATCGAAGCGGGCGCCGAGCGCCTTCCGGACGTCGAACTCGAAGCCGTTCTGCCCGGGCAGGCCGACGATGACGCACCCCGTGGGGAGGTAGGGCGCGAGCGCCACCAGGTACTGTCCGTGAAGGAACGCGGGGACGGAGATGATCACGATGTCGCAGTCGCGCGCCGCGGTCCCCGGGTCGCTCGTGATCGTGAGGCCGCTCGCCTCGAACTGCACTTCGTCGTCGCGCGAGGTGACCGTGAGCCGGCTGACGCCCGCGATCTCCGCCCATTCATTCGCGCGGACGATGTTGAGACTCATCACGCGCACTTCCACGTGCTCGTGCGCGGAGAGAACCGCACCGAGGACGTGCGCGGCACTCCCCGTGCCGCAGATGAGAACCCGAAGCCGGTCGCGCATGAAGACCCGACTAGGAGAGGCTCCAGCGAGGAGTTTCCCTACCCGATCGTTTGTGGCGGCAGGGGGAGACAGTCAGCGGCGATGGAGAGAAGGAACTGCTGCTGGCCGTCGTCGAACGGCTGCTCCTCCGTGAATCTCCAGGCGATCGACCCGGCCACGCTTCCCCCCTCGATGATCGGGATGGCGGCAACCGCACGGAGCTGAGCCGTCGCCTCGAGCAGCGGAAACGCATCCGTCAGTTCGCGGCGCGACCGCACCCAGACCGGGCGTGCTTCGACCACGGCTGTACCGAGCGGCGTCTTCGCCGTGAGCGGCAGGGGGTTGCACTTCGTGACGAGCTCGGGTTCGTAGCCGTAGCTCCAGATGAGATGCAACGCCTCGAGCTCGCGCATGACCACGCCGAGGACGGCCGCGTCGGCTTTCGCTTCTTCCGATTTCATCCGCACTGCAACGAAAGGATCTCCGGCGCACGTTCGGACCACCTCCACCAGCTCCATGATGTCGAACGGCTTCTGCATGATCCGATAGACGCGATGGCTCAGGGCGTGTTTCCGGACGATCGCCGGACTCGTGGCGCTCAGGATGATGACGCGGGGAAGCAGCGATGCGTAGGAGTTCTGCAGCCACTCGAGAACGTCGTAACCGCTGCCGCGCGGCAGGAGCAGGTCGAGAACAACGGCCGCGAACGGACGGCGCGACAGGAGGGCGATCGCATCGAGGCCGTTCGTGACGCTCTCCGCCTCGAAGCCGCCGCGCCGCAAAACCGCCAGTGTCAGCGAACGGATGCCCGGATCGTCTTCGACGACAAGGATGCGCGGAACGACGGCGTCGTCGGGCATGGGGTTGAAACATTATGCCCTACGATTTGCGCTCGAACTGCGTTTCGTTGCGCACTTTCGACAGCCTTCCGAGTGCGAATGCCGCCGGGACGTCCTTCCCGTTCACGATCGCCTGCCCGACCAGTTCGCCGACCGTGGGCGAAAGCTTGAATCCGTGTCCCGACCCGCCGCCGAGGAGCCAGACGTTCCTGGCGTTCGGGTGGCGATCGATGATGAGATTTCCGTCGGGACTGTTCTCGTACTGGCAGACCTCGGACGCGATGAGCGGCGCGTCCTTCAGCTCGGGGAAGCGCTGCGCGAGAAGCTCCCGGGCGCGCGCGATGCCGCCGGCGCTCGGCGTGCGATTCGCGGTCGTCGGGTCGATCGGCTCCCCGCGGGTGTCGTCGGCAACCTTGAACCCGCGCGCGTTCACGTCCGGGATGCCGTAGACGATCCGCTCCGCGAAGTCCATCCAGATTGGGAAACGGCCTGCGGAAAAACGGTCGGAGCCGCGCGGCGTGCCGAAGTAGTAGACCTCCTGCCGCGTCGGACGGACGCGATCGCCGACGACGTCGGGGAAGAGCTTCCCGAGCCACGGACCGCAGGCGAAGACGTAGACGTCCGCTTCGCCGCTCCGGATCAGCTCCTCCGGCTTCACCGCTTCGATGCGGAACGTGCCGCCGTTCTTCACGAACAGATCGCGGACCACGCCGCACGCACGCCGCGCCGACAATGCGCCGGCGCGCGGCTCGAACCAGACGGACTTCAGGCCGGCGAAGTTGATCTGAGGCCAGCGTTTTCCAGCGTCATCGAGCGAGATCTGGTCGACCGCGAATCCGTTGTCGTGCAGGATCGGAACAGACGACCGCACGTAGCCGTCGTCGCCGTGCATCATCCAGAGCGCGCCGGTCTCGACGTACACCGACTCCGGCAGCGTCTCCCACAGCTCGTACGCGCGCCTCACCATCTCGACGTAGATCCGGTCGGGCCCGTAGATCGCGCGGATCACGCGCGTCTCGCCGCCGGAGCTCGAGCGCGTGTTGCCCGCCCCGAATGCGTCGACGAGCGTCACGCGCGCGCCGAGCTGCTGGAGCTGCAGCGCGGTCCAGCCGCCGAATGCGCCGGCACCGATCACCACGACCCGTGGTTTGGATGTGCTCACGAACGCCTGCGCTACCTGTCACTGTGTAGGGGCCGGCTCTCAGCCGGCCCCTGGTGCGGCTGAGAGCCGCACCCTACACCAATCAGAAGTTCACGCGGGTGCTCACGCCGTACGTGCGGGGCTGGTTCACCTGATAGCCGATGCGGGCGCGGAAGCCGCGCTCTCTGTCGAGAGAAAGCAGCGCGCGCTCGTTCGTGAGGTTGTTCACGAAGAGCGCGGTGTCCCAGCGTCCCTTCAGCACCCCGAGGCGCCAGTTGACGAGGTCGTACGCGGGAAGCTTGTTGTCGAACGCCACGGAGCTCGCCGTGAACGGACCGCCGATGTTGTTCGGCGCGAACGTGGTCAGGCTCTGCGACGGAATCAGGTCCTCGTCGCCGACCTGCGTGTAGCGGTCGCCGATGTGCTGATACGTCCCGGTCGTGTAGCCGACCCACGACGGCCGCGGCCAGCGCCACGTCGCCGACGCCGCCGCCTGCTCTTCCGGCACCGTCGGCATCCGTGCGCCGCTGCGGATGCCGGAGACGATCGACACGACGCCCGACGCGTCTGTCGACGTCAGCGTGGAACGAAGCTTCGAGTCCGTGTGGCTCGCCGACAGCGAGAAGTCGAAGTTGTCGCTCGGCGCGAGACTCAGCTCGAACTCCGCGCCGGCGCTGCGCGCCTTCGGCACGTTGAACACGACGCGCGACGAGCAGGAGCCCGCCGTGACGGTTGCCTGGAGATCGTTGATGTCCATGTAGAACGCGGAGACGTTGAGCGACCCGCGGCCGCCGGCGATCCGCGACTTCGACCCGACCTCGTAATTCCACAGCGTCTCGTCCTTCCACGCGTCGCGGCCTCCGAAGGTGATGAGGTCCGCCGCCGTGCAGAGCGGGACGTTCAGCGGGTCGTTGATGCCGCCGAGGCGGAAGCCTTTCGAGATCTGCGCGTTCAGGCGCGTGTTGTCGCTCACCTTGTAGCTCGCCATCACGCGCGGTGCGACGCCGTTCGCGCTGACGCTGCCGCGGTTCGTCCCCGGGTCGGCGAAGATGCCGTCGAAGGTCTGCACGCGGTGCTCGTTGTAGTCGTACCAGCGCAGGCCGCCGGTGACCTCGAGCTTGTCGGTGGCGTTGTAGGTTCCCTCGCCGAAGAGCGCCGACTGCTTGTCCTTGTAGCGAAGGTCCGACCAGTAAAGACCATCGGTCGGCGCGATGAGCGTTCCCTTCGTCGGGATGCCGGTCAAAGCCGTGAAGCCGCTCACGAGCAGCTCCTGGCCGTAGTTGCGTCGGGCGTCCGAATAGAAGCCGCCGACGATCCACTGCACTTTCTTCGTGCCGCCGCCCACGCGCAGCTCCTCCGTGAACTGGCGCGCGCGCGTGGCGTCGTCGAGCGGAGCGTTGAGCGTGTAGACGTTCGCCGGCAATCCGATCGAGCCGCCGGTGATGCTGGCCGTGAGCGCGGTGGCATCGCGGAGCACGTCGACGTTGCGGTTGATGTACGACGAGACCGACGTCAGCGTCTTGCCGCCGCCGAGGTCGTACGAGGTGTTCACGTCCGCGAGGGTGAACTTGTCGTTGAACGGCTCCTTGAACTGGGTGAACTGCTCGAGGGGTCCCAACGTCACGGCCGGCCGCGTCGTGGTGTATGGATTCCCGAGGATGTTGAAGGCGTCGGCGCGGTTCCAGCCGCTCATGTCGATCTTCTGGTAGACGATGCGCGGCGTGATGCTGAGTTGCTGCGTCGGTTTGAAGAGGAACGCGGCGCGCGCACCGGCGCGGTAGCCGCTGTTCACGTCCTTCTTCACGCTGAGGTTCGGCTGCACGGCGTCGATGAAACCGCCGTAGTTCGTGTAGTAGCCGACCAGGCGCATCGCCGCGTTCGCGCCGAACGGCGAGTTGACGGCGAACTTGACGCTGCCGCCGGTGCCGCCGTCCTGGATGGTGTCGGCGGTCAGCTCCGCCACCGACTCGCTCGTGTTGAGCTGCGGCTGGTTCGTGATGTAGCGAACGGTCCCCGACTCGGAGCCTGCGCCGAAGAGCGTCCCCTGCGGTCCGCGCAGGACTTCCACGCGCGAGAGGTCGAAGAGGTCGACGTCGGGCGTGAAGAGGGAGAACGAGATCACCGACTCGTCGAGGTAAACGCCGACCTGCTCTTTGACGCCCGGCTGATCGCGCACGATCTGTCCGGACGAAACGCCGCGTACGGCGACCTGGCTCTGGCCCGGTCCGAGGTTCTGGACGGTGAAGCCGGCGACGTTCGCGGCGACGTCTTCGAGATCCTCGGCGCCGCGGTCGCGCAGCTCCGATTCCGTCGGCGCCGAGACCGCCATCGGAACTTCTTCGACGGTCTCCTCGCGTTTCCGCGCCGTGACGACCATCTCCTCGGTCACCTTCGGCTTCTTTTCCTCTTCCGCCTTCTTCGCCTCCTCTTTCTTCTGGTCGGGCGGCGGTGGCGTGGGCGGCTGCTGCGCAAACAGGGGCAATGATGGAATTGCAAGCGCTAACAAGAAGAACAGCGACAATGCGGTTCGGTTCACCTGGATTCGCATACTCCTCCTCCGGTTGGTCCGATTGGGTCAGTTGTGGATGAGCCCGTATTGTACGCCGACGCGGATTAGGCGGCGTTTTGGCTGAAGCGGCGCATGAAGATCTGCTGGAGCTCTTCGACACGGATCGGCTTCGTCAGGTGCTCGTCGAAACCGGCGGCGGCGGCGCGTTCGCGGTCGTCGGCCTGGCCGAAACCGGTAAGGGCGATGAGGAGGATGTGACCTTCCAGAGCTTCGCGGACGCGCTTCGCCACCTCGTAGCCGTCCATCCCGGGCATGCCGATGTCGATGATGGCGATGTCCGGATGCGTTTCGGAGATGCGTTCGAGACCGGCGTGACCGTCGCCCGCCGTCTCGACTGCGTGACCGAGCTTCTTCAGCTTGATCTGGAGGAGATCGCGGATGTCGGCGTTGTCATCGACGATGACGATCCGGCGGCTCGGAACGACGGCGATCTCGCCGTCAGCCTGCGGCCGGGTATTGCGTGCGGGCGCGACCTCCTGCTCCGACGACAGCGGCAGCGTCGCGGTGAACGTGCTCCCCTTGGCGGTGCCGTCGCTCTTCACCTCCACCCTTCCGCCGTGCAGCGTCGCAAGGGGCCGCACGATATTCAGGCCCCTG
>JACZCU010004900.1_pt1 | contig 13101 bp, 10 predicted proteins | sample 8641851 | NCBI WGS metagenome assembly JACZCU01 (sample SAMN15324605, study PRJNA640507) | soil metagenome | isolation source: monocropping sugarcane control | place: China: Luxin town, Laibin City, Guangxi Province | collected 2019-07-25 | depth 10cm m | reverse complement strand
GTGAGGCCGGGGAAAGTGCGTGCGATCTCGTCCGTCGTGGTCGTGCAGCCGACGGGCGAACCGTTGGCCATCCCTTTCGCAAACGTCATCACGTCGGGCTCGACGTCCCAATGCTCGATGCCGAACCACTTGTCGCCGGTGCGGCCCCATCCCGTCTGCACTTCGTCGCAGATGAAGATGCCGCCGTAGCGATGAACGATGTCGGTGACGATCTGGAAGTACTCCTTCGGAGGGACGATGAAGCCGCCGACGCCGAGGATCGGCTCGGCGATCATGCCGGCGATCTTGCCGTCCGTCGTCGTGAGGATCAGGTCCTCGATATCGGTCGCGCAGCGGACGCCGCACTCCGGATACGTCTGGCCGAACGGGCAGCGGTAGCAGTACGGCGCGTACGCGTGCTTGATGCCGGCGACGTGCGTGCCGCCGTGGCGCCACGTCGAATGACCGGCCGCCGAGATGGAAAGCATGGTGCGGCCGTGGTAGGCGTGGCGCAGCGCGATGATCTCCTGCCGCCCGGTGTACAGCCGCGCCGCGAGCATCGCCGTCTCATCGGCCTCGGTGCCGCTGTTGCTGAAGAAGCTCTGGTTCAGCTTCCCCGGCGTCAGCTCCGCCATCTTCGCCGCGAGCTCCTGCGCCGGCTTGTTCACGTAGAGCGCCGACGTGTGCGTGACCTTGTCGATCTGCGCATGGATCGCCGCGTTGACGTCCTTGTTCGCGTGGCCGACGGAGACCGTCAGCACGCCGCCGAAGCAGTCGAGGTAACGGTTGCCCTTGTCGTCGAAGACGTACATCCCCTCGCCGTGATCGATCAGTAGCGGGTCCTGGTAGTACGTCGAAGCCGCCGGCCACGTGTGCCGCTTGTAGTCCGCGATGACGTCGATGTCAGTTTCGTTGAGAACGTCGGTCATGGTGTGATCCTACATCGTCAGCGACTGGCGGTCGCCATCGGCTGGGCGTAGCCTTCGGCCTCTTCTTCGTAGCCGCCGTGGTACTCGCGGGTGTCGGGGCGTTTGATCTGGGAGTGGGCGACGACGCGTTCGCGGCGCAGGCCGCGGAACTCGGCGAGGGTGGCGAAGTTGCGCTGGTCCATGAACTCGGCCATGCCGCGTGTCAGTTCCTTGATCACGTTCGGTCCGATGGCGTGGTCGAGCATCGCCGCCGTGCAGACCTGGACCGTGCCGCAGCCGAGGAGGAAGTAGTTGAGCGCGTGCTCGAACGTCGAGACGCCGCCGATGCCGGAGAACTCGCGGTCGGGGAACGCCTTCGTCATCTGCGCCATCTTCGCCATCGAGAGCGGCAGGATCGCCGGTCCGCCGAGGCCGCCGGAGCTGACGTAGCCCTCCACGTTCATCTCGAAGTCGAGCGAGACCGGGTCGATCGGGGGGAGTGACGGGAACGTGTTCGACGACGAGACCGCGTCGGCGCCGCCGAGGAAACAGGCGGTCGCCTCTTCGACGATGTTCGACGTCGCCGGCGTCAGCTTCACCCACACCGGGATCCGTGCGACCTCCTTCACCGCCTGCGTCACGACCGAGCAGAGGACCTTGTCCTTGCCGACGTTCGAGCCCATGTCGACGCGGTCCATGTGCGGGCACGAAAAGTTGAGCTCGAGTGCGTCGCAACCTTCGTCCTGACACGCCTTTGCGAGCGTTTGCCAGTTGTGCAGCTCCTTGTCGTTGCCGCTGCCGGCCATGATCGAGGCGACCAGGACGTTCTTCGGATAGAGCTTCTTGATGTTGGCGAGCTTCCCGAGCCACCAGTCGAGCGGCTTGTCCGAGATGAGCTCCCAGTTCCACGACGCGACGAGCGTCGAGTCGTTGCGCTTCGCCATCGAAAGGCGCGTCCCGCTGTTGTCGGCGCGGAGGAACTTCGTCTTCGGTCCCTTGACGTTGACGACGGGATGCAGCCCGATCGTCTTGGTGACCACACCGCCCCAACCGGCGTCGAAGGCTCGCATGATGTTCGAGTCCGACTCGGTCGGCGGCGCCGACGCGAGCATGAACGGATTCTCGAAGCGAATGCCAGTGAAAGTCGTCGACAGATCGGCCATGAGTCCCCCTCTTTTTGGAAGGCGCTGAGTGTACTCCTTTCAATGTTTTCCGACATCCGGCCTCGGCTCGCTGGCGTAGAGAAGGGAAAGCGCGCGCGACATCAGGAGGGAACATGAAGAAGTTTCTGGGAGTCGTGTCTCTACTCGCTTTCGCCTCGGTCGCTCTCGCTGCCGATGCCCCGATGCAGAAAGCATCGCTCTACAAACGTCTCGGCGGCTACGACGCCGTCGCCGCTGTCTGCGACGATTTCATCGGCCGCCTCGCGACCGACAAGCAGATCGCCCCGTTTCTGGCCGGGCACAGCCAGGACTCGCTCAAGAAGCTGCGCCAGAACCTGGTCGATCTCGTCTGCCAGGCTACGGGCGGCCCGTGCTACTACACCGGCCGTGACATGAAGACCGCGCACGCCGGCATGGGCGTGACCGAGGCGCAGTGGGATTCCGCCGTCGCCGACCTCGTCGCCTCGCTCGACCACTTCAAGGTCGGCCAGACCGAGAAGGACGAGCTCCTCGGCGCGGTGTCGTCCTTCAAGAAGGACATCGTCGAGAAGCAGGCGATGAAGTAGCCAGATTCTGTGTGGCGCCGGCAATCCTGCCGGCGCCCGTACAATGGATATCGATGCCGCCGACCACCATCGATGACTACATCGCTTCCGCCGCCGATCGCGCGCGTCCGGTTCTGAAGAAGATCCGAGCCATCGTTCGGAAGACGGCACCGGGAGCGACGGAGGCGATCAGCTACGGCATTCCGACGTTCAAGCTCGACGGACGGGTGCTCGTGCACTTCGCGGCGTTCAAGAACCACATCGGTCTGTATCCACCGGTGAGTGGGGACGCGCGGATAGAGAAGGCGGCGGAGCGATATGCCGGAGAGAAGGGCAATCTGAGGTTCCCATTAGATGAGCCGATCCCTTACGAGCTCATTGAGCGGATCGTGAAGCTGAAGGCGAAACGGACCCGGCAACCGGCCACGCGTTGACGCGCACCCCCGCGGGTCTTTTCGGAGCACTCACTTGGTCTTTCCGGAACGCGCTGCAGATCTCCTGCGCTGGGGGCCATGGTCTTTTCGCCAGATGTGGCACATCTCCCTGGAGCCCGGCGAGCTCTGTCGCCGAAGGGCCTCGAGGGTGCGCCGTGGACCTCGAGAGGATGACGCAGAGATGTGCGGGGGTGGACGCTCAGATGTGGCGGGTGCTCAGAAAAGAGCCGAGGGGTGCGCGGTTGGACCTGAGAGGGTGTGCGCGATCCCGTTCGGCCTTACGCTTGACGCGTGAACAGCTGCCGCTGACTCATTCGATACGCGTTCGTCCGGATCGTCTCCCGTAGGTTCCGGGGGTCGGGGATGTTGTGGAGGATCAGAACGGGCTCCTCCTTGTCGGTTGAGATCAGCGTCACGTTGCCGATGCCGAGGATGCGGGCGGTGAGGGACTGGTAGAACTGGGTGTCGTCGATCGTGCGGAGGTCGATCTCGTTGAGCGCTTTCGAGAGGATGCCGTGCTCGATGAGGATGCGCTGGTTCGTGATCGTGTAGAGCGTGCTGCGGATGCGCATCAGCGCGATGCCGAGGCGGATGAGCTGGATCACGAAGACGATCCCGGTCACCCACCAGCCGATCTTGACGATTGATGCCTGTTGGTCGATCGCGTTCGTGTGCGCGGCGGCCCAGTGCGCGGCCCACGGGATCGCGATGACGATCACGATCAGGCCCACGACCCGCCCGATCAGCACCTTCGGCGACGGCGTCCCCTTCCACAGCGTCTCCTCGGGACCGGTGACCGGAGCCTGCGGCTGCAGCGCCGACTGCGGCGCGTTCATCGGCCGTCCGCAATGCGGGCACACGGGAGCGAGCGTGGAGACGTCGTGGCCGCAGTCAGGGCAGGCGAGTACGGGCATGTGGTGATTCTAGACTTACAATCTTCCGAAAACACCGGTCCCGAGGAGAGCCCCCATGCCCGATGACGTCATACGTCACGAAGACGGCCGCGTCGAGCTGCGCGACCACGCCGGCATCGAAACCAGCCGTCTGTACAGCGAAGACCTCGCGCCCGTCCCGGTCGCGAAGCGCAACTGGACGACGTACAACTACGCCGCGCTCTGGATCTCGATGGCGCACTGCATCCCGACGTACATGCTGTCGTCGGGGCTCATCGGCGCCGGGATGAACTGGTGGCAGGCGCTGGTCACGATCCTCCTCGGCAACACCATCGTCCTCGTCCCGATCCTTCTGAACTCCCATCCAGGCACAAAGTACGGCATCCCGTTTCCGGTGTTCGCGCGCGCGAGCTACGGCACCTTCGGCTCGAACCTGCCGGCGATCATGCGCGCGCTCGTGGCGTGCGGCTGGTTCGGCATTCAGGCGTGGATCGGCGGACAGGCGCTCTTCACGCTGCTCCACTCGATGATCCCGGCGTGGCCGTCGCTCCTCGGTAAGGTCGTGATCGGCGGCCACACGCCGACCGAGTGGCTCTGCTTCCTGCTCTTCTGGGCTTTGAACATCTACATCATCTATCGCGGCATGGACCTGCTCCGGAAGGTCGAGAACTGGGCCGCGCCGTTCGTGCTCGTCATGACTGCGTTCCTCCTGGCGTGGGCGATCTGGCGTGCCGGCGGCCTCGGGTACCTCGTCACGCATCCGGGCAAGCTGCGCACGTGGAGCGAGTTCCGGCCGGTGTTCATCCCGTCGCTGACGGCGATGATCGGCTTCTGGGCGACGCTGTCGCTGAACATGCCGGACTTCACGCGCTTCGGGCGCAGCCAGAAGGAGCAGGCCGTCGGGCAAGCCGTCGCGCTCCCGACGACGATGACCGCCTTCGCCGCGATGGCGGTCATCATCACCAGCGCCGCCGCGGTCATCTATCCGAAGGAACCGATCGCCGACCTGTGGGACCCGGTCAAGCTCGTCGGGCACTTCTCGCAGACCTGGGTCGTCGCGATCTCGATGTTCACGGTCGTCATCGCGACCCTCAGCGTCAACATCGCCGCGAACGTCGTCTCGCCCGCGAACGACTTCGCCAACGCGTTCCCGAAGCTGATCTCGTTCCGCACCGGCGGCCTGATCACCGGCATCCTCGGCATCGTGATGATGCCGTGGAAGTTGCTCGCCGATCCGAGCCTGTACATCTTCGATTGGCTCGTCGGCTACAGCGGCGGCCTCGGATCGATCGCCGGCGTGCTGATCGCCGACTATTGGCTGGTGCGCGACAAGGAGCTCAAGCTCGCTGATCTATACCGCGAGCACGGGGCGTATCGCTACAAGGCCGGCTGGAACTGGCGCGCCGTCGTCGCGACGGTCGCCGGCTGCTTCTTCGCCTGGATCGGCCTGCGCGTCAAGTCGCTCCACATCTTGTTCGACTACGGATGGTTCGTCGGCTTCGGCGTCGCGTTCGTGCTGCACGTCGTGCTGATGAAGGTGTCGAAACCGGAGGTCGTGCCGGCTCCCGCGGAGGCGTAGCGAGCACTGTGCACAGTGCACCGTGCACAGTGCACAGCGTTACGGCCAGATCCCGCGCACGAGCGCCACGCTCGAGACGCGCTTGATCGCGAGCGCGAACGCGGCGGTGCGGAGGTCGACCTCGGCGCCGCTGCGGTCCTTGATCTCGAGCTGCATCTGCAGGACGGCGTCGGTCGCGGACTCCATCTTCTCCTTCAGCTTCGTGTTGACCTCGTCCTCGCTCCAGTGCTCGTTCTCGATGTTCTGCACCCACTCGAAATAGCTGACGGTCACGCCGCCCGAGTTCGCGAGGATGTCGGGGATGATCGGGATGTTGCGCTCGAACAGGACGCGGTCGGCCGCCGGCGTCGTGGGACCGTTGGCCGCCTCGGCGATGAGCTTCGTCTTCACGTTCGCGACGTTGTCGGCGCGGATCTGGTTCTCGAATGCTGCGGGAATCAGCACGTCGCAGTCGATCTGCAGCAGCTCGGCGTTGCTGATGTTCTTCGTCCCTTCGAGGCCGACGACCGACCTCGTCTGCTTCTTGTGCGCGAGCGCCGCGTGGTAGTCGATCCCATCTTCGGAGTAGACGCCGCCGGTCGAGTCGCTCACCGCGATCACCTTAGCGCCCGCTTCGGTGAAGAGGCGAGTGGCGATCGAGCCGGCATTGCCGAAGCCCTGGATGACGACGCGGGCGCCGCGCAGCGACGTCAAGCCCGGGACCGCGCCCTGTTCGATCGCGCGATTCGTCGCGAACAGGCAGCCGCGCGCGGTCGCTTCGTTGCGCCCGAGGGAGCCGCCCATCGGGATCGGTTTTCCGGTGACCACCGGCAGGTTGTTCTTGCCGGGATGCATCATGTCGTAGGTGTCGTAGATCGACGCCATCGTGCCGCCGTCGGTGTTCACGTCCGGCGCGGGGATGTCGGTGTGCGGACCGATCGTGTCGCCGAGCTCGACGACGAAGCGGCGCGTGATCCTGCGAAGCTCGTCCTTCGAGAGCTGCTTCGGGTCGCAGACGATGCCGCCCTTCGCGCCGCCGAACGGGATGTCGGCGACGGCGCACTTCCACGTCATCCACGAGGCGAGGGCGCGCACTTCGTCGCCGTTCACTTCGGGGTGATAGCGGATGCCGCCTTTGCCGGGACCGCGGACGCGCGAGTGAAGCGCGCGGTAGCCGGAGAACGTCCGGACGCTGCCGTCGTCCATCTCGACGGGGAACTCGAACTTTTGCAGCCGCGTCGTCCCGCGGAGCCAGTTCCGCAGGCCTTCGGGAAGATCGGCGACGTACTGCGCCGCCGTATCGAACTGATGCTGCGCGATTTCGTACGGATTGAGGTTTTCGCCGGTGGAAACGGATGCCGAGGTCGTTTCACGCGCGGTATTGCGCACGTCCATGGGGAATCCCTCCTTTTGCGAGGGCTGAACGATAACACCGCGTTACGTGAGACGGAATGTGACGGCTGTTACGACATCCAGTTCACGCCGGCTTCCTTGTTCCACTTCGTCGTCATCTTCTTCGACTTGGTCCAGAACTCGATCGAGCCGCGGCCGGTGATGTCGCCGACGCCGAACTTCGACTCGTTCCAGCCGCCGAAGCCGAACGGCTCGCGCGGCACCGGGACGCCGACATTCACGCCGACCATGCCGGCGCTGGCGTTCTCCATCACGTAGCGCGCGACGCCGCCACTCTCAGTGAAGACGCTCGCCGCGTTGCCGTAGTGCGACCGCTTCTGCACGTCGAGCGCTTCGTCGACGTCCTTGGCGCGGATGATGACCATGACCGGTCCGAAGACCTCTTCCTGCGCGATCTTCATGTCGGGCGTGACGAAGTCGATGAGCGTCGGGCCGACGTAGTAGCCGTTCTCTTTGCCGTTCACGACGTAGCCGCGGCCGTCGACGAGGACTTTCGCACCCATCTTCTCCGCCTCGGTGATGTAGCTCTCGATGCGCGCCTTCGCGGCCGCCGAGATGACGGGACCGACGTGGACGCCCGGCACCATCCCGCGCATCACGCTCACCATCCGATCGATGATGTGCTGCGAGTTGCCGACCGCCATCATCACCGACGCCGCCATGCAGCGCTGCCCCGCGCAGCCGGACATCGAGGCGACGACATTGCTCGACGTCATCTCCGGCTCCGCGTCCGGCATCACGATCAGGTGATTCTTCGCGCCGCCGAGGGCGAGGACGCGCTTCAGGTTCGAGGAGCCGGAGCCGCGGCGGGAGACGATCTTCGCCACCTTTGTCGAGCCGACGAACGAGATCGCGTCGATGCCGGGATGGTCGCAGATCGCTTCGACCGTCGCCTGGCCGCCGTGCACGACGTTCAGGACGCCGTCAGGGAGGCCAGCCTCACGCAGCAGCTCGGCGATCCGGCCGGCGCTGATGGGGACCTGCTCGCTCGGCTTGAGGATCATGCAGTTGCCGAGGGCGATGGCGTTCGGGATCGTCCAGTTGGGGACCATGTTCGGGAAGTTGAAGGGGGTGATCGATGCCACGATGCCGACCGGGAAACGCTCCACGCGGCACTCGACGCCGCGCGAGACTTCGAGCACCTCGCCCGCGGTGATCTGCGGGAGCGAGCAGGCGAACTCGGTCAGCTCGGCCGACTTGAGCACCTCGGCGCGCGCCTCGCTGTCGATCTTCCCGTTCTCCTCGGTCACCAGCTGCGCCAGCGAGTCGATGTTCTTCTCGAGCAGCGCCTTGTAGCGGTAGAAGACCTGCACCCGTTCCTTGATCGGCATCGCCGACCACCCGGGAAACGCCCGCTTCGCCGCCTCCACCGCCCGATCGACGTCCTCGGCCGCCGACAACGGCACGCGCGAAATCACGCTGCCGTCAGCCGGATTCGTGACGTCGAGCTCCTCCCGCGCGCTCCCGGGGACAAACGTCCCTCCGATGTAGTTCTGCACGGGTGGGTACTTCGTGGTGGGTTGTTGCTCGATCGCTGACATGGAGGCCTCCATCTGTGAGGTTATCATTCGCGCACTCATGCGTATTCGCGAACTGTTCCGCACGAAGTCGCTCGACGACCTCCTGGCCGAGACGCAGGAAGAGGGGCACCAGCTCAAGAAGGCATTGGGGCCGTGGAACCTCGTGGCGCTCGGCATCGGCGCGATCATCGGCGCCGGCATTTTCGCGACGATCGGAACGGCGGCGGCGGGCGATCCGCATCGTCCCGGCGCTGGACCGGCGCTCATGCTGTCGTTCGTGCTCACAGCGGTGGTCTGCGGTTTCTCGGCGCTCTGCTATGCCGAGTTCGCGTCGATGGTGCCGGTGGCGGGGTCCGCCTACACGTACTCGTACGCCACGCTCGGCGAGATCGTGGCGTGGATCATCGGCTGGGACCTGATGCTCGAGTACGCGATCGGGAACGTCGCGGTCGCGATCTCATGGGCGAATTACATGAACACCCTCCTCGAGGGCTTCGGGATCTCGCTCCCGGAGTGGATGAAGATCGACTACACGACGGCTGCGGCGAAGATGCCCGACCTCGTCGCGCACGCGCCGCATCTGCTCGGGATTCCGATCGTCTTCAACCTCCTCGCGTTCGTCATCGTCGCGGCGATCACGATCGTGCTGGTGTGGGGCATCCGCGAGTCGGCGAGCTTCAACTTCTGGATGGTGGCGATCAAGCTGGTCGTCCTCGCCTTCTTCGTGCTCGTCAGCCTCAAGTTCGTGAAGCCGGCGCACTGGCACCCGTTCGCGCCGAACGGCTTTCACGGCGTCGTCACCGGCGCAGCGATCGTCTTCTTCGCCTACATCGGATTCGACGCCGTCTCGACGACGGCGGAAGAGGCGCGCAACCCGAAGCGGGACATGCCGATCGGCATCATCGGCTCGCTCATCGTCTGCACGATCATCTACGCCGCGATCGCCGCCGTGTTCACCGGGATGGTGCCGTACAGCGCGCTCGTGAAGACGATGTCGAGCGAACAGGCCGAGCCGCTCACGATGGCGATGAAGTTCGTCTCGATGCCGAACTGGATGGTCGGCGTCGTCGCACTCGGCTCGGTCATCGCCCACACCGCTGTGCTGCTCGTCTTCCAGCTCGGGCAGCCGCGCATCTTCTTCGCGATGTCGCGCGACGGCCTGCTGCCGGGCTGGTTCGCGAAGGTCCATCCGCGTTTCAAGACGCCGCACGTCTCGACGATCCTCACCGGCGTGCTGGTCGGCGTGACGGCGATGTTCACGTCGCTCGACGCCATGGTCGACCTGACGAACATCGGGACGCTCTTCGCCTTCATCCTCGTCTGCCTCGGGATCATGATCCTGCGCGTGAAGGACCCCAATCGCGAACGCCCGTTCCGGGTTCCGGGCGGTCCGTACCTGCTCCCGATTCTCGGCGCGCTCTCGTGCGTCGGCCTGGCGATCTACCTGCCGCCGAGCTCCTGGTGGCGATTCGTCTACTGGCTCCTGGCGGGGATGGTCGTCTACATCGGCTACGGCTTCCGCCACTCACGTCTGCGGCGCGCCCACGCGACCGCGGGCGCGCCGCTTCCGCCGGATTACAACCCGGAGTCGCGCTTACCGCCCCGCGATCTTGATTGAGCTGTCGCTGGTGCGGTTGTCCGTGGTCGACGCGTAGACGATCGCGGAGCCGGCGGTGACGTAGATCTGGACGCTGCCGTTCGGGGCGAGGCTGGCGTTGTTCAGGAAACTGGAGACCGTCACCTGCTCGAAGTAGTTCGCCTGATACACCTTCAGCGGAACGAAGCCGATCGAGTGGCCGCCCGCGTCGATATACGTGACGGAGAGCGAGGCGCCGGCGTCGAGGGTGCGGACGCCGATGTTCATCCGGAAGTTCGTCAGATCGGCGGGCAGCGTGAGGTAGCCGGTCTGACCCGTTAGAAGCGCCTGCTCGGGAGGAACCGTGTCCTCGGTGAAGCCGAGGGTGCCGGCGGCGCCGTTGTCACTGAAGACGCGGGTGGTGATCGCGGGCAGCGGCCCTTGCGTCATCATCACGTCCATCGATCCTAGGCCCGAGAGTCCCATCTGCGTGATGACGTCGGTGAAGGACGTCGTCGCTTGCGGCGAGATGTTGAACGGAACCGAGGAGTCGTTTGTCGCGGCGGGACGGCCCTGCGGGTGGTAGACCAGACGTCCGATCGCGTTCGAATTCGAGTCGGGATTCGTGATCTGGATCGCCGTACGGAAGAACGCGCCGACACCCTGCGTCGCCCCTGCGGCCGGGATGATTCCGGCGAGATACTCTGTCCCGCTCTTCCCGATCGCGGGGAGCGTCAGGCTGGCCGAAAACGTTCCGGTATTGAAGTCGCCCGTCGCGCCGATGTCGCCATTCTGGTGCCAGTACCGCTGCGAAGGATCCGACGTTGCGAAAGCGATGCTCCCGCACGTGCTCTCCGGCTGAAGAACCGTAATTCCAATGAAATCACCGGCCGACACGGAGACAGGAGGCGACATCTGGACCGTGACGAGGCCCGGCGTCGCGTTGAAGGGTCCGCGTTCGGTGACCGAAAACGAGGTACCGACGCCGCTCGGATGGATGAACTGCACCTTGAAGGCGTTCGCGCAGGTTCCGCCGCTGGTGCCGGTCGCCCAGCGGATCGTGACCGTACTAATTGCGGCCGATCCATTGGCGGGATGGGTCAGATCGACGAATGTCTGAGGCGAAGTCCCGAACACGGTGGAATTCGACTGCGGCAGCGTCCCGATCGTGACGGTTTGGGCGAACAGCAACGGAGTGATTGCGACGGCGAGGACGACGAACACTTTACGCATGGACAGAATGCTAGCCCGTTAGGTGTCCGGAATCGAACACTGCCGTTCGGAAGCGAACGAGCATTGCCGCGTAAGTCGCTGAAAACACGTGTACATCATGTGGCATCCGGTTCGCCTTAGGGACGCCCCATGGATCGTCCGATCGAACCGGAAGTGAGACGCAATCGGAACTTGCGGCGAGGGGCGATTGCCGTTCTTTCGATCGCGGCGGTGATCTTTCTCGTCCATGCGACGGTCCAGTGGCTCCGGCCGTCGGTGTCGCGCCACGACATCGAGCTGGCGCGGGTGGAGCTCGGGCCGGTCGACGCGTCGCTCTCGGCGAGCGGTACGCTCGTCCCGGCGTTCGAGCAGGTCGTCTCGTCGCCGGTCGACGCGCGGGTGCTGCGCATCCTCCACCGCGCGGGCGATCACGTCCACGCCGGCGACGAGCTCGTGGCGCTCGACACCTCCGCCGCGAAGCTCGACGCGGAACGCCTCGGCGACAGCGTGGCGGCGAAGCTGAGCGAGCAGGCGGAGCTGAAGCTCAAGATCGAGGACAACATCGCGAGCGTGCAGTCGCAGATCGCGACGAAGAAGCTCGACCGCGACATCTTCCAGTTCAAGGCGCAGGAGAACGCAACGCTGGCGCGTGAGGGGCTCGTCTCGTCGCAGGACAACCTCGCGGCGGCCGCGGCGCTGAAGAAGAGCGAGATCGAGCTCGAGCAACTGAACGAGGCGCTGGCCCGCGCGCGCCGAACGGGTGACGCGCAGCTCGCGTCGACTTCGGCAGCGATCGCAACGCTGCAGCGCGACCGGCAGGAATCGGAGCGGCAGCTCTCGCTCGCGATGATGGGAGCCGACCGCGATGGCGTGATCACCTCCATCGTCGAAGACGCGGGCGCAGCGCTCCGGAAGGGCGACGTCGTGGCGCGCATCGCCGACCTGACGTCGTACCGCGTCGCGGCGACGATCTCCGACCTCCACGCCAGCGAGCTCGCGCCGGGTATGCGGGTCCGCGTGAAGGTCGACGACACCACGAGCATCGGCGGCGCGATCACGTCGATCGATCCGCGCGTCGACAACGGGGCGGTCCGCTTCTGGATCGCGCTCGACGAACGCTCGCATCCAAAGCTGCGCAACAACGTCCGCGTCGACGTCTTCGTCCTCACGTCCCGCCGCGCCAATGCGCTCCGCGTCAAGCGCGGCTCCCTCGGCAACAGCACCGTCGAAGACGTCTTCGTGCTTCGCGGGAACGAGCTGGTGCGGACGCAGGTGCGTTGGGGCGTCGAGGGGGAGAGCACGCTCGAAGTGGCGAGCGGCCTTCGCGCCGGCGATCAGATCGCCGTCAACAACATGAGTGACTACAGCGGCGTCGACCGACTCCGCATCAATTGAGGAGCACACATGATCCGTTTAGAGAACGTCGACAAGGTCTACCGCACTGAGCGCGTCGAGACGCTCGCGCTGCACAACATCAATCTCGACGTGGCGCAGGGGGAGTTCGTTTCGATCATGGGGCCGTCCGGATGCGGCAAGAGCACGCTGCTCAACCTGATCGGCCTCCTCGACCGCCCGACTGCCGGAGCGCTCTCGCTCGACGGCGGAAAGATCAACAGCGCGGGCGACAAAGCGCTCGCGAAGCTGCGGAACGAGAAGCTCGGCTTCGTCTTCCAGAGCTTCCATCTCGTCCCCGACCTGACCGTGGTCGACAACGTCGAGATTCCGCTGCTGTACCGGAAGATCTCGGCGAAGGAGCGGCGGGAGATGGCGCTCGCGGCGCTCGACCGGGTCGGTCTCGCGTCGCGCGTGCACCACTTCCCCACGCAGCTCTCCGGCGGGCAGGCGCAGCGCGTCGCGATCGCGCGCGCCGTCGGCGGCCAGCCGCGCATCCTCCTCGCCG
>JACZCU010029648.1_pt1 | contig 13107 bp, 8 predicted proteins | sample 8641851 | NCBI WGS metagenome assembly JACZCU01 (sample SAMN15324605, study PRJNA640507) | soil metagenome | isolation source: monocropping sugarcane control | place: China: Luxin town, Laibin City, Guangxi Province | collected 2019-07-25 | depth 10cm m | reverse complement strand
TGTGGACTAGCCCGGTCTTTTGCGCCCCGCCCCCCCGGGCTTGTGTTCTCTGTCTTCTGTTTGAACGCCAACCGGGAGGGCGCCTGTGCTACATAAAGCATGGCTGAACTTTTCACCCTCAACAACGGCGACCGCCTCAATCTCGACGAGTTCGGCCCCTCCGGCCCAAACTCCACCACCCTCGTCGCCCTCCACGGCCTCGGCGGCGCGGGTTATCTCTTCGCCGGGGGGCAATCCACCGGCCTCCGCCCCATCTGCCCCGACTTTCCCCGCAACGGCCTCTCGCCGCTCCCCAAGCAACCCATCACCTTCGACTATTTCGCCGACGCCGTCGTCCAGTTGATCCAGCGCAAAACCACTGGCCGGATCGCGCTGCTCGGCCATTCGATGGGCGCGATTATCGCCCTCCAGGTCTACGCCGCGATCCCCGACCGCATCGGCTCCCTCATCTTCGTCGGTGGTCTGCCCACGCCGCTGCCTCAGGCCCAATCGCGGCTGCGCGAGCGTGCCGCCCTGATCCGCTCGACCGGCATGGCCGCCGTCACTCCGACGATCATCCCCGTCCTCTTTGCCGAGCGCGCTTTCACGACGATCCCTGACAAAGTCGCGATGTTCACGCGCATCTTGGCCCAAAGCGATGGCGAAGGGTACGCCCAGACTGCCGAAGCCCTCGCCGATGCTTCTGCGGCAGACATCGTCCCTCGCGTCCGCGTCCCCTGCCTCTGTATCACCGGCACCGAAGACCGCTACGCGCCACCGTCCGCGGTGCGGGCGTTTGCGGATTCAATCTCGGGCGCGGTCTATCGCGAAATCCCAAATTGCGGGCATATGCCCTTCTATGAAACGCCGGAAGTATTCAACGGGATGATCCGAAGCTTTCTTGCAGAAGTGAAGTGACGCAGAGCAGGGCACTCGCAAAAACGCCGCCGCGCATTTCGCCGAACCGATCACCCACGTCGCTTGCGCCTTCGCGGACGGACGCGCTGAATCCGATCGCTTAACCGTCGCGAAGGCGCAAGCGAGCATCCGGCACCATCGGCAGTCTGTCGCGTCATCGCCCACCCGCACCATCGCTCTGCTAGAATTGTCCCCACATCCATATGACCCGCCTCTCCGTCCGCGTACAACCCGGCGCTCGATCGGATGCCCTCCTCGGCTGGACCACCAACGGGCGCGGCGGCGAGGTTTTGAAAATTCGTCTCCGCGCCCCGGCTGTCGAAGGAAAAGCCAACGCCGCCCTGATCGAATTCCTCGCCCAATCCCTCGGCCTCCGTCGCAGTCAGCTCGCCCTCCTCCGCGGCGAAAAAGCGCGAGAAAAGATCATCGGCGTGGAAGGGATGATGATGGAGGAGATCAAGCAGAGGGTAAGCGCGATATCGCCCTGTCGTGAAAATTGAGCTGGCCGTTCGGCGATGGCACTGCAGTTACAGATTTCTGGGCAATTAGCACGCATGCGGTATCACGTTGTGAGTTGGCCGCTTTGCCCGGACAATCTGACCATGCACGACGTTCTCTCCCGCTTTGAATCATTTGCACGTCGCCCGGTACGCTTTCGATGCAAGCCGCCGAAGTTGGAGCCCCAGGTCGCGAATTATCCGGAAATCATTCTCAAAGCGATGGGAACGATTCCGCCACCGAATGCTCGTTTTGAGATTACGGTCGTACATCATCTGCGTCCGCCGGCATCGAAGTGGAAGTTGCGGACATTGCGCTCACTTTTAGGACCGTGCGCCCCGCAGTTCGAAGCGTTCTACGCAAAACACGATGGCTTCGTCCTTTATAAGGACCCCGATTCGGACACGGCCGCATTAGAAGCTATTGAGATTGGCCAGTGGAAGAAGGCAACCAAATTCATGCGCGGCATGATGGGGGAGATTCCGCCCGAGCTCAATCCGGGCGGCCCGTTATCCGCGATCGCCTTCGCCGCCCCCTCCTCCTCCGGCAATTTCTTTGTCGTCCCAGTGTCAGGCGCGCAGGCAGGAAAGATTTTCTACGCCAACCATGAGGATTGGAACCCGAAGCCCTTCGCCCGCAGCTTCGATGAATTCCTCGAGTGAGTCATGTCTGAGCCGATTGCACTATTGTCGAAGTTGGGAAGCACGGCTCGCTACGCGGATAAAGCCGGATGTATTCAGTGGATTCCTGAATCGGTCGTGTAATTGAACCGCTGCAAAAGAGTAACCGCGTTAGGCCATCCTCGTTTGCGGCTATCGCTTGAATAAGTAGCGATAAAAGGTGAATTCATCGGCTTACTCCCGCTCCGGCCACTCTTTACGCCTGCGTGCGCAACCCGCCAAAAAAGTCCGGAAAAAGCCGAAATAATTGGCTCATTATTTCGTTTGGATATTGTCCGGTATGCGTATATTGTCCACCCGACCATGCGGAGCGGTTGGCGCGCGCATTCGGTAAGATCAGGGCTCGCGAGAGAGGCATTTATGGCGAACGAGGCGATGGCAGTGAAGTGGAGAAGTGCGTCGTTGCATCATCGCGGGCGAAAAAATCGAAAAAGTGGTGCGTTTTGGTGCATTTTGGTGCGTCACTTGTGCAACAGGTTTCGGTGGTGCACAGCATGTGGTGGTATGCCCACAGCCTTAACGTTGCATCGGGGAAAGCAGACTGAAAAGAATTCGAAAAGTGATGCAAAACGATGCATTGTGATGCATGAGGGAGGCGCCACCCTCAAAATCCGGCGAATTTCGAGGGTCAGCGGTCGAACCATGCATCACGAAATGCATCAAAAGTGGTGCGTCTGATGCATGGTGATGCACGCAGCTCTGGGAAAGGCCAAACCGTATGAAGCACTTCATCTCGTTCGTCATAGCGCTGGTACTCGCTTCCCAACTCGACGCGCAGGTCATTCGGCGAGACATCAAGTATGCCGATCAGGCGGACCCACATCTGACGCTTGATGTTTATGCGCCGCCGAACGCGAAGAATCTGCCCGTGGTTTTCTGGATTCACGGCGGCGGCTGGCAGGTGGGTGACAAGGCGGATGTGAAGATCAAGCCGCAGGCCTTCATGGACAAGGGCTTTGTCTTTGTTTCGACCAATTATCGCCTGCTGCCCAAGGTGGACATGGCGACGCTGGTGGGCGACGTGGCCAAATCCTTCGGCTGGGTGCACCAGCACGTTGCCGAATTTGGCGGAGATCCCAATCGCGTTCTGGTGGCGGGACATTCGGCGGGAGCGCAGCTTGCCGCGCTGATCTGCACCGATGAGCACTGGCTCAAGAGCCAGGGCATTTCGATGAACGTGTTGATCGGATGCGTGCCGGTGGATGGGGATACATACGATATTCCCGCGATCATTGAGACGGCCGAGACGCGCTGGCGGGTGCATCATCTTCCACCCGCGAAGTTCGGCCATCGCGAAAAGTTCGGAAACGACCCGCAGAAGTTCCGCGATTTTTCTGCCGTGTATCACGTGGAAAAAGGCAAAGGCATTCCGCCGTTCCTGCTGCTGTATGTGGCCAACCATCCCGATACGAGCGCCCAGGCGCTTCACTTTGGCGCGGTACTCAAAGAAGCGGGCATTACGACCACCCTCTTTGGCGCGAAGGACACCTATCACGACAAGCTCAATGATGATCTGGGCATCCCCGATGATCCGGCGACGAAAGCGCTTTATGAATTCATAAAATCGATTGACAAAAATCAGAGGTTGGGGCCATGACAGCGAGTGGCGCGCTACGTGTGCAAATATAACATCAGATTTTTGCTCGACCCGTCCGATTGAATTTCACTGCTATAGATGGTCTACTGCTTCGCAACAGGTTTTCCAATTCATCTTGCCAAGGGAGGCAACTGGGCATGCGCGGGATCGTCAACATCATCTTCGGGATCATCTTCATCATCGGCGGTTTGAGCGGAAAGCTCGTGCTCATCGGAACGCACAGCGGCCCCGCCCTCGCGGTGCTCGGTGGAGTGCTGCTTGTCGTGGGCATCTTCCGCATGGTGGGCGCGCGCTAACTTCGGCTGCGTGGCCTTGCTTGACTGGCTTTGGGCCGCGCATAAGATGCCTTGGCCAAACGCGGCCGTGGCGGAATTGGCAGACGCGCAAGATTCAGGTTCTTGTACCCACAAGGTGTGGAGGTTCGACTCCTCTCGGCCGCATCCAAACCCCGCTTTCAGGCGGGGTTTTTCATGCGCCAACACGGACTCAATCACCGCCATCAATCGCCCCGGCATCTCCGCCATCAGGGCGCAGACGGCCGGTGAAGTCCTGCAGGAATGGGCCATGGAATTCCCAGTCGTAGAGTTCTTCGATCGTCGTTTTGGAGTCGGCCAACGTGCCGCGGGCGAGGCGGAGAAAGTCGATGGAGCCATTGAGATCATGGCCTTGCGGTGTCCCGCCGACATAGAGATTGGCATCGTTAGCCAGCGAGATCTCGGGGCCGATGCCGGGGCCGGTGATATCGAACTTGCCGTCGATGTAGACGGTCATCGTCTTCGCATTGCGATCGACTTCTGCGATCAGGTGATGCCAGTTGCCATCGTTGACGGCGCGATGGCTGACGAGCTTTGTGTCGGTATTGCTAGAGCGAACCTTCAGCATCACATGCCCGGCTTCATCGAGCGACAAAGCCCAGCCGGCGACGTTCATCTTTTGGATCAGCGTTGCGTCCTTCGCGCCGGGCGATGTCTGGAAATAGATCTCGATCAGAAAGTTGGAGCTGTAGATCTGCGGGTTGACCAGGTCCTTGCCGCTGATCGTCTGAGTCGGCCCCCTGCTGCCTCGCCCATTGATCATGGTGACCGGCCGCTCGATATCCTGGTTTTTCAGGACAGCGTACTGGTCGCGCCCATTGAAGTGCAGCGCGCCGTTCGTCCAGTTCTCGAGTGGGCTGGGCTGGTAATCCTTAAGCGTGACGTTGGTGGCCGAAAGCGGATAGGTGGGAAAACGATAGTAATTGTCGCGCCCCGTGTAATACGACGGCATGCACCAGTGCTCATCAAGAATGCGCGCCGGATCGGCCGGCATCGGATCGAAATTCCACTCGGCCACCGTCTCGTAAAGACTCCATGGCACGAAAATCTTTGCCCCGCGTCCGTGAATTGAAGGATCGGAGGACGGGCGAAAATCATGATGTGCAGCGTCGCGCAGGGGCGCTTGATCGGCCATAACCCCGACCTCGTCGGCAAGGGGTTTGTAGCTTGTCAATGTATTTTTGAAATCGGCCAAAGTCATGAGCCACCGGCCAGAGGGTTCGAGAACGCCAAAGCCCTGGCTGGTGCCGATGTCATAGAAGACGTTTCGCGTATAGGCGTCGGTATCCAACGCATACTGGTTTCGTCGTGGGCCGGCATCCTTTTCATTACCCGAAGCGGTGCGTGCCGGGTCGGCATCGCGGAAGACGCTGGCGCCCATGCTCTGGAAGATATTGCCCAGGAACTTGTTTCGACCCGCCTGCGGCGCCTGTCGGCGCGAGGCGCGGACAAAATTGTAAACCGTGTTGTTAAAGAAGCTGTTCTGGTAGCTGATGATTTCCTGAAAGGCCGAGGTGTTGGCCAGCACTCCATTGGGCCCTTTGGAGTTTCCCCAGGCGATGTTGTTGAAGTAGTAATTCTTGAACGCGCCGTCCAGGTAATAAGCATGGCCAAATCGGCTTTCGGAATCCGGCTCCATCGCATGCTCCCAGCTTCGGAAGCCGCCGGGATTTCCGGAGATGTTGTCCCAGACATAGGTCGGCCCGCCCTGCCAGGTTTCGATGCCGCCAAAGTCATCGTTGTTCAGCAGCGTATCGACGGCCTTGTTGTGATGAATCAGGATGCGCGTGAAGGGGCGATTGGTCGAAGCGCCATCCTGCTTGGCTCCGTGAACATCAACGCCCTGAGCGCAGACGCGATCGAAAATGTTTCCCGCCACCTCGGCAGTCTGCGCGTAATCGACCTCCAGCGTCACGCCCTGGCCAAACAGATCCGGACGAATGCCGATGTGATCGAATTTGTTGCGAAGGACGCGTACGTCATACAGCCGGCCCATCGGGTCGTCGAGTTCGCCGTAGATGGTGCCATCCGAAAGCTCGACACCGCCGGCATCATCATCGGAAAAGACGTTGTCGCTGACCAGCACCTGATCGATCGCATCCTCATGGCCCGTCGCTTTCAGTCGCACGCCTCGATGCACATGCTCAAAGACGCAGTGCGTAACCTGAATGTCGGTGCCGCTGCCCAGCAATCGCACACAGGCCGGCTCGACATCGATCGTTTCATGCGAAACCCAATAGGGCGCCGCCATCAGGTTCCAGTAGATGTTGGTGAAGCGGAAGGTAAGCCCATCGATGTGGACATGGCTCATGCCTTTGCTTTCGATGGCATGAATGCGGCGCGCGACTTCGACCCGCGTCTCATTTGGATTTGCATCGCCCGGCAAACGAATATAAAGCCGGCCGCCCTTGCCCTTCTTGTCGAACCAGAATTCGCCGGGGCTATCGAGGTACTGAGGCTTATCCTCAAGGTAATATTTGCAGCCGCGAATGAGCTTGAAGGTCGGCTCGCCGCCCCACTGTCCGGCAAAGGTCAGCGAGCCTTTCTCGCGATCGGCCCCGACGACCCGCGCCTGAAACGGGCTGCCCATCACCCAACCCTTGGTCGTCCATACAATCGCGCCCTGATAATAATCCTGCGGATGGCTGGTATTGATGTGCTCCGCGTCAAATCCCAGATGCCGGCGCTGGCCATTCACGGTCGCGTAATTGTCAAACGGCTTTTGCGGGTTCTTCCAGCTCCACCATTCGCTTTTAATGTCATCGGGGTTGCTGATGTTCCAGTTCGGCGTTCGCGCCAGTGCGATCCGCGAGACGGCATCGTCCTTCCCGACCATCCAGACATTGCGCGGCGACCAGTCCAGATCGACGTACCAGACTTTGTCCGGCTCCGGAATCAGCGGATTGTCGGCCCCCTTCTTCCAGCCACGGACGATCTCTGAGCCGCAGATCACCGCTGGCCCGGTTCCCCACGAAGGATCGCGGGTCAGAATGATCGGCTGCGCCTCGGTTCCCGATTCATCGGCATTCAACTCGCCGCGGTAATAGACGCCCTGCTTGAAAATGTAAGTATGGATGCCCTTGCAATCCTTCGCATTGCCCGTCGCGTTCGGATCCCACGGATGATGCTTCCATGCCGTCTGCTTCGAAAGCCCATCGTTGGTGTCTTTGCCGGAATCGAAGTCGATATACCGAATCGACCCGCCTGGCTTGAATTCAAAAGGCCGCGGCGCCCACTCCAGATCGCCTCTCGGCAGCACCTTCGCCTGCGGCTGCTGCCAGGACCAATTGCCAGGCGGGCCATGCGTGTCGGTTTGGCCCAGCGAGAACGAAACGAAGCAGATCAACAGCAGTGGAATTGCAAACGCCTTCATATTGCGAATGTCCGGGGTGTGATAGCAGCAATGAATCGCGACACGACAGTTAACACCTCTTCTGTACCGAAGATGAGGTTATGCCGTTAATCAGAAGCGTAGCGAAATACACTCTGACGTGGACGAGAAGGTAAGCGAAAAGGATCAACAAACGCAGAATGCCTAGGCAGCTTCTCCGTGAATTCGCAGCGTGGCCGGCGCGGTCATTGAATTTCTGGCACGTCCATCCGGCTGGAATTCGGGAACACAGGCGGCCAATGCATCGATCGCATCGGCTGCGGTGCGCTGAGCAGCTCGGCTCAACAGTTCAAGTCCGCGCGAAACTTCCTGCCGGCTGGCGGGGGGAAGTTGCCAGACGTGGATTTTGGGATGGGATGTGGGACGGGTCTGCTCGTTGTCGCAGGCCAGTTCTTCGTAGAGCTTTTCGCCGGGGCGGATGCCGGTGAAGCGGATTTCGATGTCGTCGTGCGGACGAAGTTCGTTTCGGCGGATCAATTCCTCAGCCAAATCCAGAATCCGGATTGGATGGCCCATGTCGAGCACGAAGATCTCGCCGCCCTGCGCCACCGCCCCCGCCTGCATCACCAGTTGGCTGGCTTCGGGAATGGTCATGAAGTAGCGCTTCATGTCGGGATGAGTCACGGTGACCGGGCCGCCGGCTTCGATTTGGCGCTGAAAGATCGGCACCACGCTGCCGCTGCTGCCGAGGACATTGCCGAAGCGCACTGCGACAAATCGCGTGCGCGGCTGCGCTGCCGATCGCTCAGCCGGCGCGGGGCCGCTCAATTCCTGATTCAGGCTCTGAACGTACAGCTCCGCAAACCGCTTGGTGGCGCCCATTACGCTGCTGGGGTTCACCGCTTTGTCGGTGCTGACCATGACAAAGGCAGCGGCTCCGTGATTCATCGCCGCATCGGCGACGATCCGCGTGCCGAACACGTTGTTTTTAATGGCTTCGCAAGGGTTGTGCTCCATGAGGGGCACATGCTTGTGTGCGGCCGCGTGGAAGACGACCTGCGGCCTCTCCGATTCAAAAATCTGCTCGATCCGCCGAGCGTCGCAGAGGTCTGCAATGTAGGGCCGGATGTCGGCCCCGACCCAGCTATGGCGCAGCTCGCGGTCGATCTCAAACAGCGCGTTCTCCGCGCGCTCGAGCAGCAGGATGCGCTGCGGGCAGAATTTCATGGCCTGCCGACAGATCTCCGAGCCGATGCTTCCCCCGGCTCCGGTGATCATCACGCGCTTGCCCGCAAGAAAGCGCTGAAGTTCCGGCGTATCGAGGTTGATCGCAGGGCGCCCCAGCAGGTCGGCAATTTCGATGGCCGGGCGCGTCGCGCCTCGACGCGCTTTGGGAAATGGGCGCAGCATTCGCGCAAAGAAAGAACGAATCGGTTCCACCAACGTCTCTATCGGTCAGGCACTTAAAAGGGGTTGAATTGGTTCTCGGACCTTTAACTGCATGATTTGCGTCCAATTGACGCAGGCTGTCGCTTGAGCCGCGACAAACGTGGCAATTGTCAATGCAAGTTGATATTGCACAGTGAGATAAGCTCCATGCTTCCGGCCAAAAATGAATTGCCGGGGATCGTCGCCACGACGAACCGACGGATTGAGTGGCCTGTAAAGTTATGGGACGATGTTGCAGCCCAAAATGAATCTGGGCGGGCTTTATAGCGCAGACGTAAGATTAAAAGCAGGTGTATGTCCGGGGCGAGCGGCTTCTGGTCGTTCCAGAGGATCCCGGTTCACCTCCGAATAGCTGTTTTCGTAGGAGGATGGGCGTGGGTCAGGATCGGTCAGCTTGGGGAAGGCCAATCATTGCGCTCGAGCGGCTCGAGTCGCGCCAGCTTCTTTCTTTCACCATCAGTGGCCGGGTCTTCGAAGATCTTAACGCCAATGGCCGTCGTCAGCCCAAGGAGCCTTTCCTTCCGAATGTGCAGGTCTTTCTCGATCTGAACGGAAGTGGGATTGTCGATGCGGGCGAACCCACCGCGGTCACCGACAAACATGGCACTTTCCACTTCAAAAAGCTCGCGCGCGGCAATTATGACATTCGCGTCGAGCCTCCCACGGGTTGGGTCGGAGTGACCCCCGCGAGCGATCAGTACACATTTACCAATCTTCGTCATGGCGTCTCTCGGAACTTTGGCTTGCAGCTTGATCCGCCCAGCATTCAGCGCGAGCCTTCCGATACGACGCCGCCCACGGCAACTCTGAATGCACCTGATCTCACGACGCCCGGTGCTCAAGGCTATCAATTCAGCGTCACCTATTCCGACGCGAGCGGCGTGGATCTTTCGACCCTGGGCAGCGGGAATATTTCGGTGACCATGCCCGGCAATGTCGTGACTTTCGCGACGTTTCTTGGCACAGACTTGGGCGGGAATGGATCCCCGCGCACGGCGACCTATCAGATCACGCCACCTTCGGGCACCTGGAGCGCGACGGACGACGGCGTCTACACGCTGTCGATTGCCAGCGGACAGGTGCGCGATGTCGTGGGAAATGTCGATGCGCCTCAGATTCTCGGCAGCTTCAATGTTGCCATCGGAATCCCGGTGCTGAGCGCGCCAGCCCTGGAAGGTGTGAGCGATACGGGGACCTCATCGACCGATGGAATCACGAGCCTGAACAATTCGAGTGCGGCAACCGCGCTTCAGTTCCAAGTGAGCGGCGCCATGGTGGGCGCAACGGTCACAATTTATGCCGATGGAAATGCGATCGGCTCAACTGCCGCTAACGGCAGCACCACAGTGGTCATGAGCAATGGCCAAACCGTTTTGGCGGCCGGAGCTCATTCGATTACCGCAAGACAGACGCTATCGAATGGTTTGAATTCCGCTTTGTCCGCTGCATCTACGATCATTGTCGATGATGTAGCACCTAGTGCTGCTTTGAGCGCGCAGCCGGTGACGGGATCGGGCGGCCAGCTTTACAGCTTCGCGGTGACTTTCTCGGATGATACCGACGTTGATTTGATCACGCTTGGCAACGGCAACATTGTGGTGACAGGACCCAATGGTTTTTCCGAAGGCGCTTCGCTCATCACGGTCGATCAATCCAGCAATTCTCCTTCGGTGACAGCCAGCTATTCGCTGATCCCACCTGGCGGAAGCTGGAATGCCAATGCAAATGGCACCTACACCGTGTCGTTGCAGGCCGGGCAAGTGGGCGACATCGCGGGCAACGAAATGTCGGCGGGCGCGCTGGGAACGTTTTCAGTCAGTGCCTTCACACCTCAGAGCGACCAGCCCGGCACGCCGCGATTACTGCCTGCCAGCGACAGCGGCGCATCGCAAAGCGACAACGTCACCTATTTCAATAACTCCAGCAGCGCGCCGCTTGGATTTCTGATTCCCGGAACGGTCAGTGGCGCAACCATCACGCTCTTTGCAGATGGCACTGCAATCGGCTCGACCATCGCTTCCGGAGCGACCACGCAATTGACGACCAACGGGCTGATTACGCTCGGCGACGGTGCGCACGCGATTACGGCCACCCAAACCGAACCGGGCTTGCCTCAATCAAGCCCCTCGCCGGCTGACGATATCGTCATCGATACTGCCCCGCCCACGGCAACCTCCAATCCCGCAGGCGTCAGCAGTGTCGGCGGGACTGTCTATTCGTTCACGGTCACCTACAGCGATAACGTCGCGATCGATGTCACGAGCCTGGATTCGCACGATGTAGTCGTCACCGGCCCTGGTGGATTTGCGGAACAGGCGGTGCTGGCGTCGGTCAGCAATTCTGCAAATGGAACACCGCGAACTGCGACTTACCAGATCGTGCCGCCTGGCGGTGCGTGGAGTGTGCCTGACAACGGCACTTACACGATCCAACTTCAGCCAGGCTCGGTATACGACACGGCCGGCAATTCGACCGATGGCGGAACGCTGGCGACGTTCAACGTTAATGCAATTGTTGCGGCCAGTCCGGCGCCGACAGCGCCGCAGCTTGCTGCCGCGAGTGATACCGGCGCACTGAATAATGATGACCTGACGAGATTGAACAATTCCTCGGCTGCTTCAGCATTACAATTTATAGTGGGTAACACCTCGGCCGGCGCAATCGTTACGCTTTTTGCCGATGGAAGGCAGATTGGTTCAACCACCGCTACAGGAGCCACAACGACAATCACCACCGACGGCGTAACGGTTTTGACGGATGGAGCTCACGTCTTCACCGCGCGGCAGACGCTGGCGGGAAGCACCGTATCCGCCGCGTCGGCAGGAACCACGGTGACGATCGACACAGCCGCTCCGACGGGCGCGGCTACTTTCGCGTCGATTACATCGGCCGGTGGTTCGGGGTACGATTTCAACGTCGTGTACAGCGACAACGTCGCAATCAGCGTGTCTTCACTGAACAGCAATGACTTGGTTGTCACCGGGCCGCACGGCTACAGCAGTGCCGCGACTCTGACTTCTGTAAGTTCGCAATCAAACGGTGCGACTCGATCGGCCAGCTATCACATTCCCGCGCCCGGCGGCTCATGGGATTCCAGCGACAACGGCAGCTACACGGTGACGCTGCAAGGCGGACAGGTCCTCGACACCGCGGGAAATGCTGCGGCCCAAGCGACGCTCGGCACCATCACAGTGAACATCACCGGAACCGCCAGCCCCGCGCCCGGCGCGCCGGTGCTTTATTCCACCAGCGATTCAGGAAGCTCCAACAGCGACGGCGTCACCAATTTGAACAACAGCAGCCGCAGCACGGAGCTGGTCTTTTCGGTGCCGAATGTGACGACCGGCGCGGTGGTTTCGGTCTACGCGGATGGAACTTTTATGGGCAGTGGAGTGGCCAGCGGCAGCACCACGCTCGTCGCGACACGCGGCGATACACCCCTTTCGGATGGGCCGCACCATTTCACGGCTCGCCAACTCGTTTCAGGCATGCTGCAATCGGCTAATTCTTCGGTCACGCTCATTACCGTCGATACCACCCCGCCGACGGCAACCGTATCTGCCGCTAATGTGACCACGGCGGGCAACACCGACTATTTCTTCAACGTCACCTACACCGACACGACGACGATTAATGCCTCGACTTTGCACGATGGCAACATCCTGGTGATGGGTCCTAATGGATACAGCCAGGCGGCGACGTTCGTCACCGCGGACACTCCGGGTAATGGCTCGCCGCGCACGGTCACGTACCAAATCCGCCCGCCCAATGATGAATGGACAGCCGGCGATAATGGAACGTACGTGCTGTTCCTTCAGAGTGGACAGGTCGCAGATATCGCCGGAAATGTCGCCCCGGCCGCTTCGCTGGGCACGTTCAATATTTCCGTGCCGACGCCAGCGCCGGTTGCCGTCTATCTGACATCGGCCGGCGGCGCGACCAGCGCTTCGACTTCTTTGAATAATTCGTCTTCTGCGAGCCGCCTGCAATTCACCGTCGCCGGGACCATCAGCGGTGCGACGATCACGATCTACGCCGACGGCCATGCCATCGGCTCCGCCCAGAGCATGGCTGGCAGCACGACGTTATATACCGACGGTGTCACCGCGCTCGCTCCAGGTCCGCATCAGATCACCGCAACGCAAACGCTCACAGGCGCCCCAGAATCTGCGGCGTCCGCGCTGCTGACGTTGACGGTGACCTCTTAGCGCAGGAACCTTCAAATAAAAATAGAGTTTCGTCAATCAAGGTTAGCCGCGACGCAAAGCGGAGCGCTTTTTCGGCGCAGAGAAAGAGAGCCCCTAGCGCGGCGGGGGTTACCCCGGTTTCGTAAGCTCATTC
>JACZCU010232225.1_pt1 | contig 13129 bp, 9 predicted proteins | sample 8641851 | NCBI WGS metagenome assembly JACZCU01 (sample SAMN15324605, study PRJNA640507) | soil metagenome | isolation source: monocropping sugarcane control | place: China: Luxin town, Laibin City, Guangxi Province | collected 2019-07-25 | depth 10cm m | reverse complement strand
GCCACGTCGATTCAAGTGACGGATACGCCGACCAACCTCACGATCACGAACGTCACGGGCAGCGGCTGTTCCGCATTGCCGTGCACGATCGCGTCGCTCGCATCGGGCGCGAACACGACGATCACCGTGACCGCGACGATCAACGCCGCGGGTGCGTTCGACAACAGCGCCACTGCGACGCCGTCGGAAACAGATCCCAATCCGACCGACAACACGGACAGCAGCGGCAACAACGGCACGGCCGGAGCATCGGCCGATGTGTCGTTGGTCAAGACATTGATCACCGCGCCTCCGTTCAACGCCGGCCAGTCGATTCAATACACGCTGGTCGTCGCGAACGCAGGCCCGTCGCCCGCGACGAGCATTCAGGTCACGGACACGCCGACGAACCTCACGATCACTAGCGTGACGGGCAGCGGCTGTTCCGCACTGCCGTGCACGATCGCGTCGCTCGCATCGGGCGCGAACACAACCATCACCGTTACCGCGACGATCAACGCCGCGGGCGCGTTCGACAACAGCGCCACGGCGACGGCGACTGAATCCGATCCCAATCCGACGGACAACACCGACAGCAGCGGCAACGGCGGAACGGCCGGATCATCGGCCGATGTGTCGTTGGTCAAGACATTGATCACCGCGTCGCCGTACACGCCGAACCAGTCCATTCAGTACACGCTGCTCATCGCGAACGCAGGTCCGTCGGTGGCCACGAGCATCGTCGTCACCGACACGCCGACGAATCTCACGATCACCAACGTGACGGGCAGCGGTTGTACCGCACTGCCGTGCACGATCGCGTCGCTCGCTGTCGGCGCGAACACGACCATCACCGTCACGGCCACGATCAACGCCGCCGGATCGTTCGACAACGTGGCCACCGCCACGGCGGCCGAGCCGGATCCGAACACGAACAACAACACCGACAACGTCGGAAACAACGGCTTCGCCGATCCGGTCGCGGATGTGTCGATGGTCAAGACATTGATCACCGCGCCGCCGTTCAACGCCGGACAGTCGATTCAGTACTCGCTGGTCATCGCGAATGCCGGACCGTCGACGGCGACGAACATTTTCGTCACCGACACGCCGACCAATCTCACGATCACGAACGTCACCGGTAGCGGTTGTTCTGCACTGCCGTGCACGATCGCGTCGCTCGCATCGGGCGCGAACACGAGCGTCACCGTGACCGCCACGATCGACGCTGCCGGCGGCTTCGACAACAGCGCCACCGCGATGCCGAAGGAATCGGATCCGAATCCGACGGACAACACGGACAGCAGCGGCAACAACGGCACGACCGCGAATTCGGCGGATGTGTCGATCGTCAAGACGTTGACCACCGTCGGACCGTTCAGCGCGGGCCAGTCGATTCAGTACACGCTGCTCATTGCGAACGCGGGTCCGTCGAACGCAACGACCATTCAGGTGACCGATACGCCGACGAATCTGACGATCACGAATGTGAGCGGCAGCGGCTGTTCGGCTCTGCCGTGCACGATCGCATCGCTCGCATCGGGCGCGAACACGACCATCAACGTGACGGCGACGATCATCGCCAGCGGCGCATTCGAGAACGGTGCGTCGGTCACGGCATCGGAACCCGATCCGAATCTGAACAACAACTCCGATCTCACCGGCAACGGCGGCAACACGAACGCGTCGGCCGCGGATCTCATGGTCGTGAAGACGTCGTCGGTGCCGCTGGTGCAGGTCGGCGATGCGCTGACGTACACGATCGTGGTGACGAACAACGGTCCGAGCACCGCAACGAATGTCGTCGTCACCGATCCGCTGCCGGCGAACTTCCATCTCACGTCGGCGACGTCGACGCAGGGAAGCTGCAGCGGCACGACGACGGTGACGTGCAACGCCGGCACGCTCGCCAACGGCGCGCAGGTGACGATCACGATTCAGGGCACGGTCACCGGCACCGGTTCGCTCGCGAACACCGCGAGCGCGTCGGCAACCGAAACGGATCCACTGCCGAACAATAACTCGTCGACGTCGTCTGTCGCAGTGGGCGGCAACATTCCGACCGTGAGCGAGTGGGGACTCATCGCGATGATGGCGATGCTCGCACTCGCCGCACTCGTGGTGATGAAGCGTTAATTTTCTCAGGACGCCGGCGCGAGAACCTTCGCGCCGGCGTTCTTCACGCGGCGTCGCTTCACACCCGCTTCGAGCGGCGCGAGCTCTTCGCGAATCGTCAGTCGCGGCGCAACGCAGTCGTACTGCTGCGCGGTCTCGATCATGATGCGCCGCACGGCGTCGATCACTTCGCTCGATTCGCCGTGGATCTTCAATCGCACGTCGAGCTCACCAGGCGCGTGTTGCGTGATCTGGTAATCGTCGATGCGTTCGTGCGCGAGGAGAATCACGCGGCGAAGCGTGTCGGGAAAAATCGGTCGCAGCGTTCCGTCGATGCCGATGAATGAGCACACGTCATCACTGCGTCCTTCGATGCGCTCGATGACGCGAAACGCGGAGCCGCATGCGCACGCGTCGTTCGAGAGCGTGAGCAGATCGTTGAGGCGATAGCGGATGATCGGCTGCGTCGTGCGATGCAGGTCGGTGACGATCGGGATGATGCGTCCTTCGCCGGCGTCTTCGCATTGCACGGCAACGAGATCTTCCTGCATGTGGATCGAGCCGCGCTCGCAACTCACGCCGAGCAATCCTTCGGTGCATTGGTAAACCTGATGGATGATCACGCCGAAGCGTTCCCTCAATCGTTCCTCATCCCGTGGTTCCAACACCTCGGCCACCGACACAACGCTTCGCGGCGCAATGCGCAACGATGGATGTTCCGCGAGCAGCGCGAGCAATGACGGCGGACCGACGACGATGTCAGGTTGATAAACGTTCAGCGCATCGACCGCGACGTCGACCGGCGTCATGAGATCGAAGTAGCGGAACTGAATGAACGAGCCGAGGCGCTCGTAGAGATTGCTGTTCGATCGCAGGAAAAATGCGAGTCGCGTGCGACGAATGCGATGCAGCGCACGCGCGAGGATCGCCGCTGCCCACGACTTCTGTTCGTCTTCGTTGACGAGAAACAGTCCGCGATGACCGGATGTGCCGGAGGAAAGACCAACGGTCAGGCCATCGATCGTCGGCGCGAAATTGCGATCGCGTTCCGCGCGCAGCGCGACGTTCATCGCATCCTCGCGAAGAATGCCGCGCGTGTTGAACGTGTCGAAGTTCGCCATCATCGTCTGTTTGTCGATGAGTGGAAGCTCGCGCCAGTTCGTGCGATTGCCGAAGTGTTCGCGATAGAACGGCGAGTGTCGTCTCGCGTACTCGACGACGCGTTGTGCGTGCTTGTCCTGGTAGCGCGTGAGCGCATCGCCGCGCAGGGAGTGAAGCTGGCGTCGCGCACGAATGAACGCGAAGAGTGCATTCATGACGCGAGCCTTTGTGCTACGAACGTAGCAGGATCGTAGCGACGCGCGTGTTGCTGAAACTCTTTCACGCGTGCGCGGAACGCGCCGTCGTCGAGGATCCGCCGCAGATCCTTTTCGACGTTGCCTTCGCGCAGCCGCAGCCCGAGGCCGCGATGCACGATGCGCGCGGCGTGATCGAATTGATCGTAGTCGTGCGGCCAGACGAGCATCGGTACGCCGGCTTCGATGCACGTGTATGTGCTGCCGGTGCCGCCGTGCACGATCGCGGCGTCGTAGCGATCGATGTAGCGTCCGTACGGAACGAAGCCGTAGTGAATGACGTTGCCGCGCCGCTCGACCGATTGCGAGCCCGGTTGGCCTTGCGCGAAGTGAAACATGCAGTCGGGCATTTCGCGCGCGACGCGCTCGATCAACGCCTTCGCACGTTCGCGTGCCCACGGGAGATGCGTGCCTAACGTGACGAGGATCGTGCGCTTGTTTGCGTCGAACTCGGGCTCGACGTGCACGAATGGTGGGGCGTTCGTGAGTGGTCCGACGAATGAAAAGCACGCCGGCCAGTCCCGCTCGAATTCGAACTCCTGCATGCCGAAGCCGAGGATGCATTCGTCGGAGTACGCGGCTTCGGAGCCGTCCTCGCGATACATGCTGTTGAACCCGAGCGCGCGCAACTCATGGCGAAAGATCGCGCCGACGAATCGTTTGAACGTGCGCGTGATGCCACGGCCGATTGCGTCGCGCGTGCGTGCGAAGATCGAGCTTGATGGCGTCCAGCCGCCGAGGTAGCCGGGTGTGCCGGTGCGCGACTCGAGGGCGCACGGACTCGGCATCGCCGTCCACCAGCGAATGCCTAGCTCGCGCGCGACGAGACCTGCGACTGGCACGGTGAAATCGGCGATCACGAGTTGCGGCCGATGCACGGACCACGTCACGCGGAGTTGCGCGGCAAGGTCCGACATCAGCGCCATGTTCGCGCGAAACTGTTGATACATCCGCAGCGGATGCCGGTCGGAGCGCGCCTGCGTGTTTGCGATCGCCCACACTTCCTCCGCGCGATTCGGAAGGATGTCGACCGGCTCGAGACCGCAGAGCCGAATCGAATCCGCGGCGTCGGATGTCGTGAGCACGCGCGGCGTGGCGATGCCGCGTTCGTGGAGCGTTTGCGCGAGCTGCAAAATCGGGAAGAGATGTCCCGCGAACGGCGGTGCGACGAAATCGATCGCGACGTCAGGTGCAGACATGATTCTGTGTTCGCGGGCAATGGCAGGCGAGCACCTGCCAGTCAGAGTGGTGTTGCATGAACGCGCGCAGTTCCCCCTGCGTTCGTTCGTACGTCGATGCGGAATGCTGCAGCCACCGCGACGGCGCGGGAAGACGGCGCGAGCTCGTGAGCGCATCCATGTCCCACGTCGCATCGGCGATGTAGAAGAACTTCGCGTCGTTCGTCTGCATCGCGAAGCCGAGGTGGCCGGGAGCGTGGCCGGGAAGATCGACGAGCAGCAACTCGCCGTCCCCGAAGTAATCCATAGTTCGAAAAGTTTCGAACTTTGTCGTGAACGCGTTCTCCTCGATGGCGATGCCGCGCTCTTCGAAGTCATCGGGCAGGAGCTTCGCGAGAAACCCGTGCGCGACCTGTTTCAGCGGACGTTGTTTCAAGAGCGACGCGAATGCTTCGCGCCGGTACACGAACTTCGCACGCGGGAAGTTGCGCAGCCCGGCGACGTGATCGCCGTGAAAATGCGAGATGAAAATCGATTCAATGCGATCGGGGTCGATGCCGTGCGCGCTGAGAATCGATGTGGGATTGCTTTCGAGACGCACGGGTGTGATCCAGCGATAGATCGTGCCGGGCAGCTTTTCCGTCGCTTCGACGAAGTAGTCGCTGTAGCCGGTGTCGATGAGGTGGATGCCGTGGCGCGCGTGCTCGAGGAGGATGAAGACCGCGTAGAACTTCGTCGGGCCGGGCTTCGCGCGGCCGGCGAAGTAGCCGAGCTGTGCGCAGTGGCCGGCGTTGAGGAATGTGACGCGATCGAAGGGCATCAGAGTGTGAAGATCAATCCCGCCTGTGAGTATCCGGCCGATGTTCCCAACAACAAAATCGGTGCGCCTTTCGGCAACAATCCTTCACTGCGCGTTTGATGCAGGACCGCGGGGATGCTCGCGGCGATGAGGTTGCCCATCGTCGAGACGCGATCGTGAAAGCGATCGGCTTTGAATCGCAGCAGGCGGCGCACGAGCGTCAGTGCTTTCGGCGCGGCCTGATGCGGTACGACGTGAACGTCGGCGGGCGCGAGTTTCGCGTCACGCAACAACGCTTCGGTCATCGGCGGCAGATGCTTCGCGGCGACGCGCAGGAGTTGCGGGCCGTCCATGTGAAAGCGAAACGTGCTGTCGGTCTCGTTCGTGTATTGCGTGACCGGAAACAAATGCCCGCCGCCTTCGATACGACAGACATCGAAGTGCTGCGCGAACGTTTGATGAGCGTAGAAGTAGCCGTCACGCGGTTGCGTGTGACGCAAAATCACCGCGGCCGCGCCATCGCCCATGATGCACGCGCTCTCCGGTTCGTTCCAGTCGACGCCGAGCAATGCCGCTTCGGAGCAGACGACGAGGATGTTGCGATACGTGCCGCTCGCGAACAGCGCGTTCGCGACTTGCAGCGCAACGATGAATCCGAGACACGTGCTCTGCACGTCCATGCACGCGATGCCCGCGGCTTCGTCGCCGAAGCTCCGTTGAATCGAGGCGGCGTTGCACGGGATCAACTGATGGCGACACGTGCTGGCGTCGAGGATGAGATCGATCTCGCGCCACGTGATGTCTGCATCGCGCATCGCGTTCTCGACGGCGCGTTTGGCCATCGTCGCGATCGTTTCGGGCGCGGCGCATTCGTAGCGTTCGAGCACGCCGGTGTGCGCGGCGGTCCAGCCGGTCGGGAGTCCGGCGCGCGCGTCGACGTCGGTCGCGCTCAGCTTGCGCGCGGGGAGATGAAGTCCGCTGCCGATGAGTTCGAAGTGTTGCTGCATATCCATTCATTGGCGATGCGAAGCACGGCATCGCTGCGAAAGTAATCGAGATGGCCGAGGTTCGGGAGCTCGATGGCGTGTTGAAAGAAGAAGCGTGAGATCGGATCGCGCGAGCCGCGCACGAGCGTGCAATCGGCGTTCGGCAGTGCGCGTGCGACGGGACCTAACGCGAGAATGCGAACGCCATCATCACCATCGACGAGATGACGAACGATCTCGAGTCCGCAGCTCAGCGTGATGATGAACAGCTCGCCGGTCGATTCGCGCAGCGCGCGCCAGTGGCGTTGTGCGTGTGCGATGAAGTTGCGATTCGCGGCGGTGAAGAATTGCGTGGTGTTGCGCCAGCTCGCGAGGAGCAGATGTGGATCGCGTCGCGGGGTCGGCGTATCGATGTACGGGAAATTGCGATCGAGCTTCGACGATGCCGGTGCATCGACTCGCTGGAGAAAGTCGCGTTGAACGTCGCTGAGCGCGCATGTCGATGGATCACTGAGGCCGCTGAGGATCGCGATCTTCATCGGCGTGTAGGCGTGCGTTGCGGCATCGCGCGTGACGAGCATCAGCGCGCCTCCACGTACGTGAACGTGCCGTCGCGGCCGAGGAGGATGCGGCGCTTGCGCCAGTGCAGTTTGGGTTGCAGCGTTGCGTGAAGCCAGTGGAGCGGCTGGAGAAGTTCCGATGCGATGGAGAGGAAAAAGCGGTTGTCGGTTGTCGGTTGCTGGTTGCCGGAGGAGACGGTGCGAATGAGATTGCGTGTTGCCTGATCGCGGAGGACAAGCATCGCGATCAGCGCGACTGATGGGATGAGGCCACCCGATAACGTGAAGAACGACAGGATGAAAAGGATTGGCGGGAGGCCGAGCGTTGGGACCAACAGCGCTTTGATTCTCGCGGGTTGATCGCGCAGCAGCACGTTTGCGAAGAGGAACCAGCGCTGCATCAAGGTTGCGTAGCGCGTTGCGCTCGGCACGGTCGTGTGCAGACGCAGTGGCGTGATGCCCTGGCGAATCGTGCCGTTGTGTTTGCGCACGAGCGTCGCGAGCGCGTAGTCGTCGCAGAGTTTGCCGGCGATGCTCGTGAAGCCGCCCATCGCCCGCAGCTCGTTCGTGCGCATCACGTAGAACATCCCGTTGATCGTGATCGACGGCAGCGGGAGGTAGGTGAGGATGCTGTTGTTGTTGACGAAGTGCGCGACGAGCGACGACCAGATCGTGTCGCCGCGTTCATAGAGCGGCAGGCCGGTGTAGAGCGTCGCGTGTTGCAGCGCGTGCAATGCGCGCGGGAGATGCGATGGATCGAGGATCGTGTCGTCATCGAGGATCGCGACGTACTCGGAACTGACATGCGCGAGTGCCTGTTGCAACTTCGCGGTTTTCGGATTTTCGCGTGCGCGTGGCGGCGGACAGAGGATCACGCGCGCATCGAATTGCGCGGTGATGCGTTGCGCTTCGATGTCGTCTTCATCGACGAGCCAGAGAAATTGCGCGGATGCCGGTGCGTTCGCGAGATTCGCGCGCAGCGCGGATTCGAGAAACGGATCGCCGCTGAGAATCGGCTGCACGATCGTGACCGGCGCGTCGAGCGTTTCGTCTTCGCGATGCTTGGCGATGTAGCGATGCGCGAGTGCGAATTTCCCGAGAAAGATGCAGAGGTAGAGCGCGAGCGCGATGAGGCCGAGGATGCTCATGCGCGCGACTCCCGCAATGCCTCGACCGTGCGTTCGAGCCCTTCTGCGAGCGAAATTTTCGGTGGTCCCATCGTCGCCAGCATCTTCGAGACGTCGAACGTTTTCGAGTACGCGAAGACGTGAATGCCGTAACGCGTGATCGCCGGCTCTTTGTGCGGGAGGAACACGCGATGCACGAGCTCGAGCAGCGTCGCGGCGGCCATCGCGACCGGCACGCGCACGCGTTTCGTCGGTGGTGCGATGTCGAGTCTCGCGAACAGCTCGAGCAGAAAACTCTGGATCGCGACCGGCTCGTTGTTCGTGAGATTGAAGTCACCGCGAACGTGATCGTGCATCGCGGCGAAGACGATCGCGTCGACGAGATTGTCGATGAAGATCAGATCGCCGATCGCGGGACCGTCGTTCGTGACGAGCATCGGCAGTCGTGCTTCGCGCGCGGCGTGAAGGATGCGCGGGAGCAGCACGGTGTCGCCGGGACCGAAGACAGCGCGCGGCCGCGCGATCACCCATGCGCCTTCATACTCGCGTACGAGTGCTTCGGCCTGCTGCTTCGTCGCGGCGTATTCGTTGACCGCGTTTTTCGGAAGCGGCGTCGATTCGGTGATGCCGAGTTGATGTCCCGGTTGATAGAAGACGCTCGACGACGAGATGAAGATCAGTCGCGGCGTGCCGTGCGTGTTGCAGTAGTCGATCACGTTTTGAGTCGCGACGACGTTTTGCTCGTGAAACTCACGGCGCGTGCCCCACGGTGACGATCGCGCGGCGGCGTGAATGACGATATCGAACGCGCGATCGAACGGCAGTGGTTTCGTCAGATCGTGCGCGACGTAGCCTGGCTCATCGAGCGCGCGACGCCCGATGCCGGTGACGCCGCAGCCCATCGCGCGAAAGCGTCGAAAGAGGTGCCCGCCGATGAAGCCGGAGCTTCCGGTGACGAGCACCCGCGAATTCGTGGCGGCGGACATGGAACCGATGTGCGGAGAATAGCAGCCGTCACGCCCGCCAGCGCGAAATGCCTATTCGACGCGCGTTGCGAACTGCACACTCGGATCGTTCGTGGTGTTGTCCGTCGTCGAACCGTAGACGAACGCCGCGCCACTGGTGATTTCGAGCGTAATGGTGTCGCCGTTCGCGAGCGTGTAGCCATCGAGGAACTGTGCGGAGGCCACCTGCGCGAAGTACGTCGCGTTGTACGTTTTGGTCAACGTCTTGACAATGTCGCCGTTCTGGTTGCGCACCGTCACGTTCATGGCCGCGCCCTGATCGAGTGTGCGCACGCCGATGTTGTAGCGAAAGCGCGTGACGTCGGATGGCCCGAGGAGCACGCCGGCGAGGCCGGGATGCAGTGCGTCGTCGAGGGAGAGCGCCTGCTGCGTGAGGCCGGTCGTGCCCGCGGCGCCGGCATCGTTGAAGACGCGCGCGAGTGCGATCGGAAGCGGGGAGGATGCGTCGGCGATGATGTCGACGCTGCCGAGTCCGGAGAGGCTCATCGCGGGCAGCAGATCGTCGTACGACAGCGTTTTGCCCGCGCTCAGCGAATACGCGAGCGATGGATCGGTGGCGCTGCCGTTCGCGCCTGCCGCGTGAAACACGAACTTGCCGGAGAGCGTCGCGTCGTGTGGGTTGTAAAGCTGCACGGATGTTTTGAAGAACGAGCCGAAGTTGCCCGGCGTCGAACCAACGACCGCGAGCACGCTCGTGAGCGGCGCGGGCGTTTCGGTGATGAGCACCGAGATCACCGCGGAGTCATTCGAGTTCACGTTGCACGTGTTTGCGCGATTGCGCGCGCGGGCGCGGTAGTAGTAGCGAACGCCCGCGGGCGCGTGCGTGAACGAGGCGCTGGTCGTCGTGAGGATTTGCGTGGTGAGCGATGCGAAGTCTTCGCTGGTCGATTCTTCGAGCACGTAATCCGTGGCGTTCGTGATCGCGGCGAACGTGACGTTGTAGGCCGCGCCGGCGAGTGCCGTCGACGGTGCGCTGAGTTGCGGCGGCGCGGGCTTCGGGCAATCGGGCTGCGGCGCAACGACGGTGATGTTCGAGCTTGCGTTCGAACTGCCGAGAATCGCCGTGATCTTCGACGTGCCGAGTGCGACCGCTGTGACTTTGAAGGTCGTCGACGTGAGGCCTTGCGAGATCGTCACGGTTGCCGGAACCGTCGCGACGCTCGTATTCGACGACGTGAGATTGATGACGGTGTTGCTCGGCGCGGGGCTGCTGATGCTGGCGGTGAGGTTGCCCTGATCGCCGACATCGATGCTGCGAGAGTTCGGCGAGAGCCCGACCGAAAGCTCGGGGATGTTGATCGCGCCGTCGACGAGCGTGAGGTTGCCATTCGCGGTCGACTCTTTCGTCGCCGGTGTGCCGCCGGAATCAGTGAGCTGCGTGAGCGAGGAATCGAGCGCGAGCGCGATCTGGCTGCCCGGTGTCGCGGACGTGGAGAGCGTGAAGGAGACGCGCGCAACGAGATTGCCGGGCGCGCTCGCATTCAGCGTGAACGGAATGGGATCGGATGCTTCGGGAAATGTGACGAGCAGCGACCGGCTGTTCGCGGTCGAGGGTTTGGATTCGAAGGTCGGATTGAGACTCGCGGTGATGCCCGCGCGATTGAACGTCGCGCTCTGCACGGCAGCGGCAGGGGAGAACGTGACTTTGATGCTGAGCGACTGAATCTTCGAGCCGCTCGGTTGATCGACGCCGAGGGATGTGCCGGCGACATCGCGGATGTAGATGGGGACGTCGACCGTCGTGCCGGTCGCATTCACCGTGCCGACGGTGACGACGTCGGAGGCGGCGAACACCGGCCGCGCGATGCAGAGAGTGAGGAGGAGGGCGGTGAGAGATTTCATTTGGGGATCCCTGGTGACGTCTGTTCGTACTGAAAAGATAAAGGCGTGACGGTTAGAACCGCCACGCCTTTCGTGTGTGCAGCAGGAAGAAGCGTTAGCTCAGCCGGAAACGCAGTGCGGCGATCGCGAGCGCGGTGGCGAGGAGGCCGAGGGCCCACTCTCCGAGCGTCGGGACCGAGGAGCTCGTGACGTCGATGGCGCCGTTGACGAGTTGCAGGCGTCCGTTCTGGACGGTTTCGATCGTCGCGGGCGTGCCGCCTTCGTCGGTGAGCTGCGTGAGCACGGGATCGAGCGTGAGCGTGATGTGCGTGCCCGGAGGCGTGCCCGGCGCGATGGCGACGAGGAGATGCGCGACCTGATTGCCGGGCAGCGCCATGTTGGACGTGAACGGAATCAGGTTCGTCGTCTCGTCGAAGTTATCGAGCAGCGAGATCGATCCCGGTGCCGACGGGCTGTTCTCGAACGTCGGTGTGAGCGGTGCCGTGATGCCCGCGCGCGAGAACGTAACCGACTGCACGGCCGAAGCAGGCGAGTAGCTCACGCGAATGCTGTACGACTGGATGCGTGAGCCGGACGGCTGATCGATGCCGAGCGGCGTGCCGGACGTGTCGCGGATGTAGACCGGGACGTCGACGAGACCGCCGCCGCTGACGGTGCCGACGGTGATGACGTCCGGCTGCACCTGGGCCATTGCCGGAACGGCAATGGCCAGGCTGACGAGCGCGATCCGAAGGATGTTTGATGCTTTCATCATTCTTCTCATTCTTTCGATTTACTGATCGTCACGCGAGAGCGACGGCGCGGTGACGGCACGTCCGATGGACGTGCCGCTCACGCGAAGCGAGTTACCGGAGACGCTGGCCGAGCTTTCGCCGCCGACGAGCATCGTGAGCTCAGGATCGACGTCGAAGCGGGCCGCTCCGTTGGTGCTGACTTCGATCTCGGCGATGACCACCGAGCGGTTTGCATCGAGCGCGAGCGGCGCATTGTCGCCGAAGGCAACGAGATACGCGATCGCGTCATCGGTGCGGCGGCTCACTTCGAAGATCGGCTGGCCGACGGCACCGCGACGCATCGCTGCGTCGGTGACGGTGTCGCTCAGTTTCACGCGAAGCGAGATGCCCTGCGGTGCGCGCGAGCCCTGGTCCATCGTCAGAACGACCGGAACGAACGTGCGGCCGTCGCGCTGCACGGCGGTGCCGAGGCGGAGAGCGCCGGAGAACGGCTCAGCGATCGCGGTGGTCGCCGCGGAGGTGCGACGTGCGTGCGGCGCCGGGCCGCCACCGAAGAGGTAGTTGATGGCGTAGAAGATGTCGGCCGGATCGACGTGACCGTCGCCGTTCGCATCACCCGACGGCATGCCCGCGGTGCCTGCCGGAGCTGGGCCGCCGAGGAAGAGGTAGTTGATCAGATAGAAGATGTCCGACGGATCGATCATCGAGTCGCCGTTCGGATCGAAGTTCTGCTGAACGTACGTGTAGCCGTTCGTGAGCGTACCGGTCGTCGTGTTGGTGTTCGTCACGACGACGTTCACCGCGCCTGCCGCATGAGCCGGCGTCTTCGCGGTGATCTGAGTGGCGTTCACGACGACGACGTTCGTTGCAGCCGAACCGCCGAAGGTGACGGTCGCGCCGCTGGCGAAGCCAGTGCCCGCGATGGTCACGTTCGTACCGCCGAGCGAGGATCCGCTGTTTGGTGTAACGCTGGTGACGCTGACGCTCGCGACGGTGATGGTGACGTTTGCGGAGCTCGAAGCCGAGCAGGTCGCGGCGGTCGTGACCGTCACATTGAGCGCGACCGTTCCGGAAGCGCCGGCCGTGAACGTGATGGCGTTCGTGCCGGTGCCAGCGGTGATCGTTCCGTTGGTGATGCTCCACGCGTACGTGGCGCCTCCGCCAGCGTTCGCGACCGACGCGTTGTTGCCGGTCGAATTCGCACCGACAGAGCTCGGCGCGGTGATCGTGGCGTTCGGATTCGGGTTGATCGTGACGGTCGTCGCGGCCGACGGCAGGCTCGGGCAGCCCGACGCCGTTGCGACGACGGTGTAATCACCGGCGGCGGTCGCGACGTACGTCTGATTCGTGGCGCCGCCGATCGGGTTGCCGTTGAGGTACCACTGGTTGCCGCTCGCGCTGCTCGACGTCAGCGTGACGCTGCCGCCGG
>JACZCU010001398.1_pt1 | contig 13141 bp, 9 predicted proteins | sample 8641851 | NCBI WGS metagenome assembly JACZCU01 (sample SAMN15324605, study PRJNA640507) | soil metagenome | isolation source: monocropping sugarcane control | place: China: Luxin town, Laibin City, Guangxi Province | collected 2019-07-25 | depth 10cm m | reverse complement strand
TCCGCGCGGACTCGATCTGATCGAACAGATCCTTACGAAGTGAAGTGGAGCGGCGGGCTCTCAGCCCGCCGAATGCTTCCGAGCGGCGGACTGAGAGTCCGCCGCTCCACTGAGTCTCTCCAGAAATTCAGCCTGTCCCGGATGAATTTTTTCTCGCGCTTCGTCGAGTGAAAACCAGCCGCCGCGATCCGCTTCCGGAAACTCCGCTTGTTTCCCCGATCGCGGCGGCCATTCCATCGAAAAAATATTGCTGCGCAGTTGCGCCGGATCGCAATCGCCTTCCGCGGCCCACGCCACCACGACCTTGCCACTCTTCTGCTTCAACTCGCCGATGGGTTGAAACGGTCCTTGCACGATGAAGCTCGTTTCCTCGGTGAATTCGCGTTGTGCGGCATTGAGCGGATCCTCACCGTCACCGATCTCACCTTTCGGAATCGACCACGCGCCGAGGTCTTTCTTTGCCCAGAACGGCCCGCCGGGATGCACGAGGAACACTTCCAGTGCCTTCTCGCGGCGGCGATACAAAAGGATTCCCGCGCTCGTCTTCTTTGTCATCGTCACTCGCATTATCGTTCGTCACGATGACTCACCTCTCCGGCTTGCAACTCCTCGGATACGCCGCATCGATCCTCATCGCCACGTCGCTGCTCATGCGCTCGATCGTCCGCCTGCGCATCATCAACCTCGTGGGCGCGGCGACGTTCGCCGTTTATGGATTTCTCATCGGCGCGTATCCGGTCGGCGTGCTCAACACAATGACCGCGATGATCAATATCGTGCAATTAATTCGCTTACAACGACGCCGCGAAATCTTTCGCGTCCTCGAAATCCGCCCCGACGCACCTTACCTCCAATACTTCCTCGAATTTCAAAAAGCCGACATCACCCGCTTTTTCCCCAATTTCCATTACGAACCCAATCTCCCGAACCGCTTCGCCATCCTCGTCCTCCGCGACCTAATCCCCGCCGGCGTCCTCCTAGGCCGCACCCACGGCAATCGCCTGGACGTAGAGCTCGACTACGTCGTCCCCCAATTTCGCGATTTAAAAGTGGGCCGCTTCTTATTCACCGACTCTGCCCAGTTTTTCCGCGAATTAGGCGTTCGCGAAATCGAAGCACAAGCCGATACGAAAGTGCATGCTGAGTATTTACAGAGGATGGGGTTTGTGGGGGTGAGTGATGGGAATTATCGGTTGGTCCTGTAAGGGACGTGTCCACATTGAGGCATGAACCAATGAACGAATTCGACTTTGAATCAGACGAAGTCACTATCTGGTACAGACCGCGCGTCCGGCTTTGGTTGGACAAAAATGGCGACCTTCATTTAGCCGGGGAGCCCGACGGAATCGCTCGCGTTGTGGACGCATTTCGCGTGGTGGCGCGCGGAATTCAAATTACGGCGGATGTTCAGTTGCGAACTGACCCGATACCGCCTAAGCGAAATCCAGTAAGTGACCGCGGAGTTAAGGCGCAATTCGAAGTACTGTCATTGCGTCGCGATCGCAATGCTGCAGACCTTCGCGCTAGCATGGACAAACTGCGACTTGAGATTAGCTTTTCCGAACGCACGAAAGCTCTACTAGGGTTTGCTTTATTGGAAACTCTCGACGGAGAAGGTGATTTCAATATTCCCGTGCTAACAGATACAGGCGCTCATCAACTGTGGTTCTGGGGTTATTCAAACCCGCATGGGGTAAACGGATTTTAGATGTACTGTTGCCGTACGATTCACCCCACCCTCACCACAAACTCCGCCCCTCCCCCCTTCCCGTTTTCCAGTGAGAACGCAAAGCCGTGATTGGCGAGTACTTCCTGCACGACTGTCAGGCCGAGGCCGCGGCCGTCGCGTTTGGTGGTGAAGAAGGGGGTGAAGAGTTCGGTGCGGGCGGTTTCGGAGATGCCGGGGCCGGAGTCGTGGATGGTGAGGACGGCGTGGCGGAAAGTGACGTCGATGCGGCCGTCGCGTTGGACGGCTTCCATGGCGTTGCGGAAGATGTTGAGGACGACTTGTTCGAATTGCGAGGCGTCCAGCTCGTACGAGCGCGTATCGTCCAACGCCAGCGTTAGCGTGATCGCGCGGGATTCGAGCTCGTGGCGCAGGAGCGCAGCGACGCGGGTAATCAAAGCGGCAACATTCGTCGGCGTGCGATGCGGCGGGGGGATGCGCACGACATCGGCGAAGGCGCTCATGAATCGGTTGAGCGCGTCGATTCGCGCGGACGCAATCGTCAGAGCATTCGTGAAGTCTTCGCGATCAGCATCGCTGACTTGCGGCGCGTAGCGCAGCGAGGATTCGAGCAGCGATCGCACGGCGCCGACCGAGTTGTTCACCTCGTGCGACATGATGCGAATGAGTTTTTCGTACGCGGCTTTCTCGCTGAGTCGCAACTCCTCGGTCATCTCTTCGATCACGAAGAACTGCTTGGCGAAGCCGCGATCGCGGAACGCGGCGCGGCTCACTTTCAATCGTCGCGTGCCGAGGTGCGCGATCCATTTTTCTTCGCCGGTCGAGGACGCAAGCACATTGCGATAGTCCATGCGCTCGGCGGAAGGATTCACGCGCTCGACGTTGCCATCGAAATCGCAGATGACGATTCCGGCGGGCGACGCCTCGACGATTTTCTGCAGCAACTGATGCTGCTCCTCGGCCGCAAGCCGCTCGTCGCGCAGACGATCGATCATCCGGTTGTACACGTCGATGAGCGTGTCCATCTCCGGCTGTCCGACCGGCACGAAGCGCGACGTGAAATCGCGCTCGGCAATCAACTCCGCGCCGGTGCGAATGAGATCGAGCGGAACGAAGAACGCGCGCAGCAGTCGGATGCTGATCAGGATCTCGATGACGAACAGCGCTTCGACGACGAACAGCAGCAGCGGCTTTTCGATCAACACGATGACCGCGGCGGTGCCGACGATCACGTTCAGCGCGATAAGGTACGCGATGATCTTGCCGCGCAAACTCATTCGGCGCTGATCCCGTATTTCTCGAATCGGCGATACAACGCCGCGCGCGAAATGCCCAGCGCTTCAGCGACGCGCGAAACGTTGCCGTCGTAGTGCTTCATGCACTTCACGATCATGCGCTTCTCCATCTCATCGAGCGTGATCGTCCCCGCGTCCGGCAGCGCAACATCGCGCGGCTCCGCGGGACCGGCATCGCGAATCGCGAAGAAATCATCGACGTCGAGCTCGCGTCCGCCGCGCAGCAGCACCGCGCGATCGATCGTCTGTCGCAGTTGCCGAATGTTGCCCGGCCACGGCTGCGACTTGAGCCAGTCCATCGCCCGCGCGGCAATCGATTCGACGTTCGTGCGATACGCCTCGTTCGCGAGTCGAAGGAAATGATTCGCGAGCGGCGGCACATCGCCGCGACGCTCGCGCAGCGGCGGCAGATGGATGTTGATGAGATTGAGCCGATACAAAAGATCTTCGCGAAACTCGCCGCGTTGCACGAGCTCGTGCAACACGCGATTTGTCGCCGCGATGACACGAACATCGACCGTGCGCGAACGACTCGAGCCGAGAACTTCGAACGTTCGATCCTGCAGCACGCGCAGCAACTTCACCTGCGACGGAGCATCGAGCTCGCCAATTTCGTCGAGAAAAATCGTTCCGCCATCCGCCGTCTCGAATCGGCCGCGTCGCGTTTCACGCGCATCGGTGAACGCGCCGCGAACGTGACCGAACATCTCGGATTCGAACAACGTCGACGAAATGCCGCCGAGGTTGACCTTCACGAAGGAAGAGCCTCGGCGGCGCGAGTTGCGATGCACGGCTTCGGCGACGAGCTCCTTGCCCGTGCCGCTTTCGCCCGTGATCAACACCGATGCATCCGTCGGCGCGACGCGGCCGATGAGCTCGAGCATCCGCAGAATCTTTGGATCGGCACCGATGATGTTCGAGAAATCGAAACGCTCATCGAGCTCGCCGCGCGACGTTTCTTTCGCCGGCGCATTCGTGACGAGTTGCAGCGCGGTCTCGATCGATTGCAGCACCGTCGCGTTCGACCACGGCTTGGTAATGAAATCGTTCGCGCCGCGCTTCATCCCTTCGACCGCGAGTTGAATCGAGCCCCAGGCCGTCATCAAAATCACCGGCAGCGACGGCTCCTCGGCGCGAATACGCTCGAGCAACTCCAACCCTTCGGCGCCGCTCGTCTCGCGACTGAAATTCATGTCCTGGATCACGAGTCGCGGGCGCTCGCGACGCATGGCCGCGAGCGCCTCCATCGCATCGTGTGCCGACACGCTCGCGTAGCCGTGCTGCTTCAGCAGCAGTGCCAGCGACGCGGTGATTGAAGTGTCGTCATCCACGATGAGAATGGTCATTGGTCGGGAGTCGGTAGTCAGTAGTCGGTAGTCGGGAGAGACGGTTCAACCAGTTCGGTTGTCGGTGTCAGGAGAACGGCTGCGGGAGGGGCCTCCCGACTACCGACAATCGATCTCACTCATATCTCAACGCATCCGCCGGCTCTAGTCTCGATGCCAGCCAGCTTGGATACAGACCGCAAACTACCGTCAGTGCGTAAATCGTCGCAAGGGCGAGTGCGAACCCGGTGGCGTACGCGGATGGCGTGACGAAAGAGAAGACGCCGAGGATCGGGAGTTGCGCGATGACGATGCTGCCGACCAGGGTCGCGATCGTCGTGAGCAACGCCACCTCCAGCAGAATCTGCGTGCGCACGCGCGGGCCGCTCGCACCCATCGCGCGGCGCAGACCGATCTCGCGCGTGCGGCGCGTGACCGTCTGCCACAACACGCCGGTGAGCCCGAGGGTCACCATCGCGATGAGAAAACTACCGACGATTGCGCCGATCAGAATCGGCGAGAAACGCGCGCGCAAAAACGCGGAGCGCATCTGATCCATGTGCCGCACGCGGAACGACATCGACGGCGCGATCTGCTGCAGCCGCGCCACGAGCCGCTCTTCGAATTCAGCCGGCGTTCCCGGATGCACGCGAATCAGAATGTTGTTTCCAAGTCTTCCATAACGTCCATCGGGTGCGAAGCGGCGGAACATCATGTTCATCGGCACCGTCGCCTCGCCGTCCTTGCGAAACGCTTCGACGACGCCGACCACGCGGAAGTTCGTCTTCTCATCTTCCTGCCACAGTTTGCCGACCGCGTTTTCCGCGCCGTAGATCTCTTTCGCCGCGTTGGTGTCGAGCACGATCGGCGGGAACTGCGACGCATCATCCTCGGCGGAGAACCATCGTCCCTGCACGACCTTCATGCGCAGCACATCCGCGAACGCGTCATCGACGTCATCGAACACGAACGTCACCGGCCGCCCCTCATGCTCACGCGTGCCCTCGGCGCGAGAGAACGTATACGGCGGCGTATTCGACAAACCCGCGGCTGCAACCTCCGGCATCGAACGCAGCTCCTTCAACATGCGGCTGATCGTGTCGAGCAGTTCCGGCGATGCTTTCTCGTTCGCATCGATGTCGTACTCCATCCCCACGTTCCACACATCGCGATAGTCGAAGCCGATCGGCTTCGTCCAGCCGCCGAGCAGCGTGACGGCGCCGGTGACGACCGCGAACACCACCAGGAACGAAATGAAAATCTCCGCGACGATCAGCGCGCTCGCGCGCTTGCGGTTCCACACCAGTTTCAACAGATGCTTGATCACAGCGCACCTCCGCGCAAAGCGTTGACCGGTTGCATGCGCGACATTCGCCACGCCGGATACACACCAGAGATCACGCCGAAGACCACGGCCACGAGCATCCCGTAAAGGAAGATGCGCAGATTCACGTAGAACACCGCGTACGGCACGAGCTCCATGCGTCGCACAGCATCGAGTGCGAGCACGGCCAGCACGAATCCGATCGCGCCGCCGATGAGCGTGAGCACGACGTTCTCGATGACGAACTGTCCGATGAGCGTGCGCGACGATGCGCCGAACGCTTTGCGCACGCCGATTTCCGAACCGCGCTCCATGATGCGGCTCAGATTGATGCTGATGAGATTCATCGTCGGCAGCGTCACGAACAGCAACGCCAGCAGCACAAGCATGCCGCGAAGAATCAACACGCGATCCGTCTCGACGCGATTGCCGATCATGTTGCGCGCGACCATCTCGAACAACGTGTCGAGCCCCGCCACGACGCGATTGAAATTCTTCGGATCATCGAACTGAAAGTGCGTGAGGCGCTGCGCGAACTCGCGGCGCATGGCAGGGAAATCGTCGCGGCTGCGCGCGAGTGCGATGCCGGCGAAATCGCCGAGCATGCGCTTCTCGTGATCGCGGCTGCGCATCGTGCCGATCGGCGCCCAGATTTCCGAGAAGCCGGCGCTGCGTGCGATCGACACCGCCGGAACAACGCCGATGATGCGGAACCGGCTGCCGTCCAGCTCGATCGTGCGACCGACCGCGCGCTCGCCGTTGAAGAGCTTCGTGCGCATGTCATCGGTGATCACCGCGACGAATGACGCATTGCGATTGTCGTCTTCGGTGAACGGAACGCCTTCGAGGAACGTGAAGTCGAGAATCTGCCAGTACGCGCCATCCGTGCGGCGCAGGTGCGTATCGATCTTCCGTCCCTCGTGGTACATGACGATCGGCGACGATGTGCTGAAGATCGACGTCGCTTCCGCCGACTTCAATCCGCGCAGATACTGATTGAGAAAGCCGTAGCCGGGATTGCTCGTCAGGCTGAAGTTCGGTCCGTAGATGCCGACGGTGTAGCAGCCGATGACGCGATCGAACTTCGACTCCGGTGCGCGCGGCGAGAACGCGTTGTCGAGCAGCGCGACCGCGACGATCAGCACGACGAGCGTGAGGCTGATGCCGAAGAGTGAGATGAAGGTGAAGAATTTTCTGCGGCGCAGAACCTTCAGCGCGATCTTGATGTAGTTGGTGAGCATCACGCCACCTGCCTCCCATCGAACAAACGAACGATGCGGTCCGTGCGGCGCGCGAAACGCTCGTCGTGCGTGACCATCACGATCGTCGTGCCGTCGTTGCGATTGAGATCGTGGAGGATGTCCATAATCTCCTCGCCCATCGCCGAGTCGAGATTGCCGGTCGGCTCATCGGCGAGCAGAATGCGCGGCTTGCCGACGATTGCACGTGCGATCGCAACGCGCTGCTGCTGACCGCCGGAAAGCTGCGTCGGGAAGTGATGCACGCGCGACGCGAGACCGACGCGATCGAGCGCCTGCCGCGCGAGCGTCTGTCGCGGCGAGCCGTTCGTCTTGCGATACAGCAGCGGGATCTCGACGTTGTCGATCACCTTCAGATCGGGCACGAGATGAAAGCTCTGGAAAACGAAGCCGAGCTTCTCATTGCGAAACGCCGCGAGCTTGCGATCGTTCCACTTCTGCACTTCCGCGCCGTCGAGCGCGAGCTTGCCGGCCGACGGCGCGTCGAGCAGACCGATGAGATTCAGCAGCGTCGACTTGCCGCAGCCCGACGGCCCCATGATCGACACGAACTCGCCGGGCGCGATGTCCATGTTGATGTTCTGCAGCGCCAGTGTCTCGACGCGATCCGTGCGATAGGTTTTGTTGATGTTTTGAAGGGTGATCATTTGTCCTCCATTCAGTAGTCGGTAGTCGGTAGTCAGTAGTCGGGGGAACGAAAAAACCTCAGCAGGTGATTGGGCTTCGGCGTCGTGGGCGGCGGCGGTCTCCCGACTACCGACTCCCGACTACCGACTCCCGTCTCACTTCACTTTCACAACTTTCACGTCTTCGAAATCCGTCATGTTCGAGATCACGACCGCGTCTCCTTCGCGCACGCCATCGAGGAACTCGATCGCGTCCTGACTGGAGAGGCCGAAGCGCACCGGCGTGCGTACGAGCGCGCCGTCCCGCATCACGAATGCCTGCGCGGAGTTGGTGCGGCCTAACGCGCCGCGTTGCGCGACGAGCGTGTTGCGGCGCATCGACGTGACGACCGCGACGTCGACGCGCATGTTGTGACGCAGGCGCGCATCGGACGGCGCGTCGAGCGTCACGAAAAACTTCACGATGCCGTTCACGATGCGCGGATCGACCGACTCGATCGTGCCGGTAAGCGTCGCGTCATCGAGCGTCACGCGTGCGCGCATGCCCGCGGCGATCCGCGTCGCGTGAACGTCGGAGATCGTGGCCTCGACGCGATACGCGGAGAGATCGGCGATGCGCGCGATCACATCGCCACGACGCACGGTCGCGCCTTCCTCGTTCACGACGTACGTCAGCACGCCATCGCGATCGGCGCGCAGCATCGCTAATTCGAGTTGCCGTTGCGACTCCGCGCTCTCGCGTTTGCGCAGCGCGACATCGGCCTGCGCGGCGGACAGTTGCGCCTCGCGGGAGCGCTGCGTGCGCACGAGCTGTTCGCGCAACTGGCGCAACTCGATGTCGCTCTTCTTCGCCTGCGCTTCCGCCGCAAGCGCGTCCTGCTCGGCGATGAGTCCCGCGGCGCGCAGCGACGATTTCTGTTTCGCCGTGTAGTGCAGGATCTCGCGGTCGAGCTTGCGTTGTTCGATCTGCGCTTCGATCGACGCGATCGATTCATCGAGTCGCAGGCGCAGTTGCGATGCTTCACTCTCTTTTTGTGCGACCTGCTCGGCGAGTCGATCGGCATCGAGCTTCGCCGCGCCGGTGTCGAGCGAGAGGATCTCGTCGCCTGCTTTCACGCGAGCGCCTGCACGGCGTCCGATGCGCAGCACGCGCGCTTCGACGGGACTCGACACCGCTTGTTCGAAGAGAGGCACGACGGTGCCGCTGGCCTGCAGCGTCGCCTCGATGTTGCCGCGCGTGACGTTCGCGAGCTGGATGTCGCGGCGATTCAGCGACGGCCGCAGCCACTCGACGGTCGCGGCGCCGAGGAGGACGAACGCGGAGAGCGCGATGAGCGCGACGAGAATGCGTCGCACGTTGCGGCGCTTTCGGGTTTCGGGAGCGATTTCGCGATCCATGACGAGACCGCCTTATCGCGAGCGCTGTACCAGCCGTTTTCCACGAGAAATCAATGAGTTAGCACGCGTTGTCCGTTCGCTTTCGAACGCGCTGTCCGATTTCGAACAGCGACGCCTCGCGCAACCAACTCGACCATCGTGTCAACAATCGCGTCAACGGACCCGATCAGAAGTACGTCAAATCCGAGCAATTCCCTCGTGATTCTTACGGTTACGGGCTGGCGCAATCCAATCGTTACGCCTACTCTGAGAACGGTCCTGCGACTCTGCGTCGCCAATTTCGTTTTGTGTAGTTCTGATGATGCCGATACGTGGGCGTGTCGGCACGTGCGATTTGTCTTCGTCGAAGCTTGAACACTGGAGCGATACATGTCCCTGCGTTTCGTCCGTTCCTTCCCGATTCTGAGTCTCTTCTGCGTGGCAGCGCTGTTCGTTGCAGCACCTGCGCATGCGGCGGGAGCGCTCAGCATCGAGATCATCAACGGCTATAACCTCGTCGTCGACTCGAACATCACGTCGCCGGCGACGTACAGCCCGGGCTCGGCCTACATCGGCGCGAAGGTGTGCAACACCGGCGACGCCGCGCTGGCCAACGTCTTCATCAACGCCGGCAACTACAACGGCGGTGTGGGCTCGACGCCAGGCGTGTTTCCGGTGCTGAACTCGACCGGCAACGTGCAGTCGCCGCAGATCACGAACACGGGAAACTACTCGCTTTCGATCGAAGCCGATGACACCGGCGCGGCCGACGGCTCGCGTTACCTCGGCACGCTCGCCGCGGGCCAGTGCCGCACCGAGTACTGGCTGATCTCGTATCCGCACTGCGTGAACGTCAACAACGCGACCGACACGCCGCCGTGCGCCGTGAGCATCACCGGCGGCATCAAGCCGGATGACGACGTCTCGCTCAACTACGACATCTGGGCTTCGACCTCGACCGCCATCGCAACGCCCACGGTCAGCGCGCGTCGCGGGTTCACGCTTCGCAATGAAATCTCCGCGGCCGCAAACAAGATCTGGCCGAACACCGCATCGAAAGTTCCGGATGCGTACCTCGCCGCGATTCAGTCCGTCATCGGATGGGGCACGCTCGGACCGGACGGCCAGCCGCTCAACGGCAGCAATCCGGTGTATCCCGGCCAGCGCGTCATCACCACGCAGGGCATCTGGTATGACCTCGGCAACGTCGGCGCGGGCTTCGACAACAACGGCGATCTCGTTCCCGATCAGAACGCGTGGCTTCAGCCGGTCGGCGATCCATCTTCGTTCGACGCCGATTGCTTCCGCCTCGTCAATGTCTACGGCATTCTCATCGTCAAGCTGAAGACCGGCGGCGAGCAGCTCATCCCGTTCCAGAATCAGCTCTACTTCCAGGGCCTGCCGGACAACACCGGCGTGGTCGGTCTCGTCTACTACCAGTTCGTTGCGACCGATCAGGGTTGCACCGCGGCGATGACGCCGTATCAGGAAGCAGCGTCCGGTTTCGACAACGAAAAATTCAGCGGCGACTACGGTCTCTCCAACAACCTCACGTCCGGCACGTTCGGCGTCGACCTCGATTTCACGAAGACCGACAACACGGCGTCGACCACCACAGGCTCGACGCTCACGTACGCTGCGTCGTCGACGAACAACACCGGCGTTCCTCTCGGCGCGCCCGACCTCGGTGTTCCGCTCGTCGTCACCGATGCGATTCCGGCCGGCACCACGTATGTCGGCGGTTCCGCCGATGACTCGCCGAACACGAATCTCACCGAGCCGACCGGGACCGGCTCGTACACGCAGAACTACACCGACATCGACGGGAATCTCGATTCCTGCACGATCAACTACAACATCACCAGCTCGCAGTACGTGATCCTCTACTCGACGAACGGCGGCACCGTTTGGACGACGACCGAGCCCGGCACGCCGTCGAGCGTCACGAACATCAAGTGGCTGCTGATGACGACGATGGCGCTCGACGGCGGCCACAACGGCACGTCGTGTCTCGCGAACGATGGTCTGTACGACAACGGCACGCTCGAGACGTCGCTGCCTCCCGGCAAGTCGTTCGCGGTGCGCTTCCAGGTCACGGTCAACAGCAACGGCGGCCCGATCGTCTGCAACACCGCGGGACTCACGTTCGGCGGCTCGTCGACGTCAAAGACCGCGCAGGACTGCACGCTCATCACCGGCAACAACACGCTGTCCGGCAACGTCTTCAAAGATGACGGCACCGGCGGCGGCACGTTCGGCAACGGCACGAAGGACGGCACGGAGCCGGGCATCGGCGCGGGCGTCGTCGTGCAGCTCTACTACGACGTCAACGGCAACGGTGCCGTCGATTCGAGCGATATTCAGTACGCCTCGACGACGACATCCGCGGCCGGCGCGTATTCGTTCTCGACTCTCGCGGACGGTCCGTATCTCGTCGTCGTGAAGAAGTACGACGGCGCGACATCGGACGGAATCAACAACGCCGCGACGGATTCGGCCTTCGGCACCGCCGGCTACGGCAGCACGACGTACGATCCGAATCTCGCGCTCACCACGAGCCAGGGCATTCTCAAACTCAACGAGACGCTCACGCTCGCGACGATGGCAGTCAACATCGACCTGCCGCGCGCGAACGTGACGGCGCAGAACCTCACGAACGTGAACTTCGGCTTCGCGCCGCCGTTCCGCATCACGAAGACGGTCGCGCTCAATCCCGATCTCAATGCCGACGGCCGCGCCGACACAGCGGTCGATGAAGGCGATCTTTTCAATTACTCGATTCAGCTCGAGAACCGCCTGCCGAGCGTCGGCAAGCAGGGTCCGACCGGCTGCCAGTACACGGTATGGGCAAACACCGGTGTGAATGGCTCGCCCGCGCAGAAAGAGTTCACGAATCCGTCGAACGCGTGGGACGGTCCGAATCGCAATGTCGCCTCGGCGCTCGTCACCGGCGGCGGTCTGCGCTTCATGAACGGCAGCGGCTTCTCGCTGCCGGTGGAGCCGGGCAACATCACGAAGGTCGAAGCGCTCACGTTCGGCTACTTCGGTTCGGTCCTCACGGACGACAACCTCACGATCCTGCTGCGCAACACGAACACGTTCACGACGTCGACGACGTTGCTCAGCACCGCGCTCATCGACAGCTACGTCGGCGCACCCGCGACGCTCGATCCGAACGAAGCGATCTCGTGGGATGTCACGAACGCGAAGCCGGGCGGCGGCACGTGGTCATGGGCCGACAACTGGGGCCTCTACCAGCTCGAAGTGAATCCGAGCAAATCGTCGAACGCCGACCAGAAGAACTTCTATCTCGACGCGCTCGGACTGCGCATCACGACCGATCAGGATTGCGTCGCGGGTCCGTCGACCACGCTCTCGCCGGTTCCGCTGCAGGACAGCTACGACACCGGCAGCGTTGCATTCGTTTCCGCGACTCCGGCGCCGAACTCGATCAACACCGCCACGGGCGTGCTGCAGTGGAACGACGTCGGCCCGATTCTTCCGGGCTCGTCGGCCACCGTCACCGTGACGATGCGCGCGCTCAACATCACCGGCACGCGCAACGGTACGTGCGGCGTCGCATCGCCGCCGAGCGCGAACAGCACGTGCAACTGGGCCGAGACTGCATTCGGCGCGAATCACGTGAAGTATCTCGACGGGCGCGTCGCGAATGACGGCTCGAGCAAGATCGCGATCTCGATGCAGGGCAAGGGCGAGATTCGCGGCACGTTGTGGAAAGACACGAACGTCGATGGCTGGCCGAACAACGATGGCGAGCCGCTGCTCCCGAACGTCAACGTCACGCTGTTCGCCTGCGTGCGAGCCGATCTCGTGACACTCGAGACCGCAACCGTCAACAAGACCTGCGCGGCGCAAAACACCGGCAACGCGTGGCGCGTCATCAGCACCACGACCACAAACGCCAGCGGCGCGTACGAATTCATCGGACTCGACGACGGCTACTACATCGTCGAAGTGGGCGATACGGACGGCGCGCCGGGCACCGGCAACACCTCGCCGTACAGCGGCACCCAGACGGCCGAACCAAATGACTCGCAGGCCGTCACGGCCGGCAACGCTACCGGAACGAACGGCGTTTGCGCCGGCGGCTGCAACAACACGTGGGGAAATCCGAACGCGAATCTCAACGCGTTGAATCTCCTCAACTCGCCGACGGCCGAAGAGATCATCGGCGGGGTCAACTTCGGGTACCACATCCCCAGGCGCCGGCCCTACGGCCACGTGTGG
>JACZCU010097028.1_pt1 | contig 13189 bp, 9 predicted proteins | sample 8641851 | NCBI WGS metagenome assembly JACZCU01 (sample SAMN15324605, study PRJNA640507) | soil metagenome | isolation source: monocropping sugarcane control | place: China: Luxin town, Laibin City, Guangxi Province | collected 2019-07-25 | depth 10cm m | reverse complement strand
CGGAACGGCGGGAAGCCGGTGCCCATGATCATCGCCAGATCGAGCTCGCCCGCGCTGCCGACGATCCGCTCTTCGAGGATCACCGCCGCCTCGTTGACCATCGCGAAGATCATCCGCTCGACCGCGTTGCGCGCGTCGACCGGGTGCGGGCGTGCGACGCCTACGAGCTTGTAGACGGCGGGATCGGGAACGGTGCGCTTCCCGTTCTCGTACTTGTACACGCCCTTGCCGTTCTTCTTCCCGTGCCGGCCGTCGGCGTAGAGCGCGTCGACGACTTTCGACGTCTCACCCATCCGGCTCGCGAAGGCGGTGCTGAGGATCTGCGAGACCTTCGCCGCGACGTCGATGCCGACCTCGTCGAGCAGGGTGAGAGGACCCATGGGCATGCCGAAATCGGTCATCGCCTTGTCGATCGACTCGATCGAGTTCCCCTCTTCGAGCAGGAACCCCGACTCGTTCATGTACGGACCGAGGATGCGGTTGACCACGAAGCCGGGGCCGTCGTTGCAGTAGACGACGGTCTTCCCGAGTTTCCGTGCGAGCGCCGCGATGGTGACGGCGGCGACGTCGGACGTCTTCGCGCCGCGAATGATCTCGACCAGCGGCATCTTGTCGACCGGGTTGAAGAAGTGCATCCCGACCACCCGCTCCGGCCTTGCGGCCTCGGCGGCGATGTCGGTGATCGGGATCGTCGACGTGTTCGTGGCGAAGATGGCGCTCTCTTTCGAGAGCCCTTCGAACTCGGCGAGCACCTGGCGCTTGATCTTGACGTTCTCGACGACTGCTTCGATCACGGCGTCGACGCGCTGGAACCCACTCCAGTCGGTCGTGGTCGTGATGCGCGACATCTTCCGCTGCATCTCACCGCGCGTCATGCGCCGCCGCTCCACGCGCTTCTTCCAGATTTTCGCCGCTGCGCGCATGCCGCCGGAGAGGGCGTTCCAGTTGATGTCGCGCATGCGCACGACGGCGTCGGTCTTGTCGGCGACGATCTGCGCAATGCCGCCGCCCATCACACCGGCGCCGAGGACGCCGACCTGGTCGACGGCGAGCGGCGTGGCCGCCACCGGATCCTTTTTCGACTCCTCCATGAGGAAAAAGAGGCGCACCAGGTTCTGCGCAACGTCCCCCATGATTAGCGGCACGACCTCTTCGACTTCGCGCTGGAGGCCACGCTCGACGCCGGCCGATAGGCCGTACTCGATGACGTCGATTGCCTTCAGGGGCGCCGGATAACGGCCCTTCGTCTTCTCGAGGACCGCGCGGCGCGCTTTGCGGAAGATGAACGCGCGCATCGCCGGGTTGCCTTCGATGTAGAACTTCGTGCGAACGCCGCCGCGCCGCTTGCCGCGGCCGGCGAAGGTCTTCGCGACATCGAGAAGAACGCCGCGCTCGACGACTTCGTCGACGAGGCCGACGCGCTTCGCGCGTTTCGCATCGAGCTGCTTTCCGTTCAGGATGATGTCGAGGGCGTTCGGAAGGCCGATCAGGCGCGCGAGCTTCGTCGCTCCGCCCCAGGCCGGAAAAATGCCGAGGTTCACCTCGGGAAGACCGATGCGCGCCTTCGGATCGTCCGACATGACGCGCCAGTCGCAGCTCAAAGCGAGCTCGCACCCTCCGCCGAGACACGCTCCGTTGATCGCGGCGACCTTGACCTGCGGCAGCTTCGAGAAACGGTGGAGCGCCTGCTGCCCGAAGCGCGTGTACTCCTTCGCCTGCTCGGGCGAGGTCGCCTTCGTGAACTCACTCACGTCCGCCCCGGCGATGAAGATGCCCGGCTTCCGCGACGCGACCACGACTTGCTTGATATCGGTCGAACGTTCGAGCTCTTCGACGATCGACGCAAACTCTGTCATGACCGTCGACGAGAACTTGTTCACCTTCTCGCCCGGGAGATCGAACCAGAGGATCGCGAGGTCTCCCTCGCGCTCGATGGTGAACGCACTCATGCTGTTGCCCGCTCGTCCATCAACGCCTCGTCCGCATACATGGAGTCGATGATGTCTTTGTACTTCTTGTCGACCACTTTCCGCTTCACCTTCAACGACGGCGTGATCTCGTCCTCGTCGATCGTGAAGTCACGCGGAAGGAGCGCGAAACGCCGGATCTTCTCCTGCCGGTCGAGGCTCTGATTGAAACGGTCGATCTCGGATTGGAAGATCGCCTTCACCCGCTCGTTCTTGACGAGCGCCTCATGCGAGGGCGCGTTGATTCCCATGGCCGCGGCGTCGCGTTCGAGCTTCTCGAAATTCGGGACGATCAACGCGACGAGGAACTTGCGGCGGTCGCCGATCAGCACCGGCGTTCCGATGTAAGGAGAGCTCTTCAGCAGCGCTTCGAGCGGTTGCGGCGCGATGTTCTTCCCGTACGCGTTGATGATGATGTCTTTCTTGCGGTCGGTGATGCGGAGGAAGCCGTCCTCCATCACGCCGATGTCGCCGGTGTGGAACCACCCCTCCTCGTCGATCGCCTGCGACGTCGCTTCGGGGTTGTTGAAGTAGCCCTGCATGATGTGCGGGCCGCGGGAGAGGATTTCGCCGTCTTCGGCGATCTTCACCTCGACGCCCGGAATCAGCGGACCGACCGATCCGATGCGGCGCTGGGTCGGCGTGTTCACCGCGATGACCGGCGAGGTTTCCGTGAGACCGTAGCCCTCCAAGATCTCGAGTCCCGCTCCGATGAAAAACGCCGCGAGCTCCGGAGACAGCGGCGCGCCGCCCGAAAGGACGAACTTCACGCGCCCGCCGAGGCGGCCGAGGATCTTCTTGAAGACGAGCTTGTCGGCGATGGCCGAGCGCATCTTCAGCCCGGCCGGCATCTCCGCGTTGTCGACGCGGTACGGCAGACGTTCCTCGGCGATCTTCAACGCCCAGGCGAAGATCTTCTGCTTCACGCCGGAGCCGGCAGCGACGGTGTCGAGAATGCGTGCGCGCATCTTCTCGAAGAGGCGCGGCACAGCCGCGAAGACGTCCGGCTTCACTTCCTGCAGGTTCTCGCCGACCTTCAGCACGCTCTCCGCGTACGCGATCACGGCACCGCGATAGAAATAGGCGTAGTCCGCCGTTCGCTCCAGGATGTGCGAGAGCGGCAGAATGGACATCGCCGTCCAGCCGGGCTGCAGCGGCAATACCTTGCAGACCGAAGCGACGTTGCTCGCGATGTTGCCATGCGTGAGCATCGCCCCCTTCGGATTGCCGGTCGTGCCGGAGGTGTAGACGATCGTGGCGAGGTCGCCCGCTTTGCGGCTGGTCCGCAGCTCATCGAAACGCTCACGCCCTTGCCCTTGCTCGCACTTCCGCCCCTCGGCAACGACGTTCTCGAACGTCATCACGCCCGGAGCAAGGTCGGCGATCGCGTCCGCGACGATGATCGTGTGGAGGTGCGGGCAGTGCGAACGGATGTCGAGCAGTTTGTGCAACTGCTCCTCCGTCGAGGCGAGGCAGGCAACGGACCCGGAGTCGTTCAGGATGTATTCGATCTGCCAGCCGAGGAGCGTCGGGTAGATCGGGACGGTGATCGCGGCGGCGCAGAGGATGCCGAAGTCGCCCATCGCCCACTCCGGACGATTTTCGGAAAGGATCGCGACGCGGTCTCCGGGCTTGACGCCGAGCGTGCGCAGCCCCGTCGAAAACCAGCGAACGGTGTCGCGGACCTCGGCGAGCGAGATGTCGGCCCAGCGATCGCCCTTCTTGTACTTCAGCGCCACCGGGCGATCGAGCTCGGTCGTCAGCGCGAATATATCGGTGAGAGTTTGGATCTCCATCCGGCCCCCTGCTGAGGGGGTGAATGATACCGCTACGCGACTTTCATCCAGCGCCACAGCTCCGGAATGGTCGGCCGCTTCCCGTAAGACAAAATGCCCACGCGGAAGATCTTCGCCGTAATCCAGAGAAAGAGCGCGATCGTTGCGATCGAGACGAGGATCGAGATCGCAATCTGGATGGGCGGCGGATCGGAAACGAGCGTCCGTATGTACATCGTCATCGGCCCGAACACCGGCGACAACGAGAAGCTGGTCGAAAGGGTCGAGTCGGGGTTGGTGATGAGGACGACCAGGATGAACCACGGCAGGAACATCACCATCGTGATCGGGGCGATCAACTGCTGCGCCTCGCGGTCGGAGTTGCACGCGGCACCGCCGATCGCGTAAACGCAGACGTACGTCAGGAACGCCAGGATGAAGAAGATCGGGAAGTAGACGAACGTCTGCGCCCGGATGAACTGCGAGAGGTTCACGCCGGCCACCGCGGCGGTTGCCGCGCCGTAGACGCTGACTCCGAACAGCATGACCAGCCAAACACCGATCTGCGTGAGACCCACCGCGGCGGTGCCGAGGATCTTTCCGATCAGGAGCTCCGAGGGAGTCACCGACGAGATCAGCACCTCGACGACGCGATCGGTCTTCTCCTGGATGATGCCGCGCATGACGTCGAGTCCGGAGATGATCGTCGGCAGGATCAGAAGCGCGCAGAGCACGAATCCGACGAAGAAGTTCGCGGAGCCGCCCTTCTTCTCCTCGCCCGTCTTCGAGAGCTGAAGGGAATCGAGCGTCATCTCGGTCATGACGCGATTCAGCACGTCGGGATCGAGGCCGTGCGCCTGGAGCCGGAGGCGCTGCACGGCACGGTTCGTCATCGACGAGAGCCGCTCCTGCGAGATGAAATCCGTTGCGCTGCGGCTGTAGTACTTCAGGTGCGCGTCGGGATTCGTCAGCGCATCGGGCGGCACGATGAGCACGCCGTCGAGCTGGCCATCTTTCCGTTGCTGGGTCAGCCGTGAGAAGTACGGCTTCGGGTCGGCCGCGTGGTCCACGTAATCGAACTGCATCGATTGCGACACTTCCCGGCTCTTCTGCACCTTCTGCAGGTCCGTTTTTGCAGCGGGAGCAGTGGGATGAAGGTAGGCGTCGCGGAGCTTGCCGGTGCCGTCGAGGATTGCGACGTGCTTCTCGCCCAGGCCGCGCATCATCAGGAAGCTCGGAATGACCATCAGCGCGGCCATGAGCGCCGGAAACGCGAAGGTCATGAAGATGAACATCTTCCGCCGCACGGCCTGCAGGTATTCGCGTTTGAAGACGACGAGTGTTTTCTTCATCACGCCACCTCCTCGGCCGCGAGGGTGTCGGCGCCGACGCGCTCGATGAAGATCTCCTCGAGCGACGGCGCTGCGACCTCGAATTTTCGGATGCGCAGCCGGCCCATCGACGCTTCGAGGATCTTCTGCGGATCGCTGCCGTCCGCCAGCGCGATCTCGGCGGCGTTGTTCGAGACGGCGGCACGCTTCACTTGCGGCAGCGATTCGAGGAATCCGCCGTCGCCTTCGAACTCGATGTGCAGGGTGTTCTGGCCGCCGCGGACCTCTTCGAGCGAGCCGTCGAGGACGACTTGGCCGCGGTGGATGAGGATGATCTCGTCGGCCATCTTCTCCGCCTCTCCCATCATGTGCGTGGAGAGGAGAATCGTCCGTCCCTCATCCTTCAGCTCACGGAGGAGATCGCGGACCAGCCGCATGTTCACCGGGTCGAGGCCCGACTGCGGTTCGTCGAGGATGATCAGCTCCGGGTCGTGCAGCAGCGTCCCGATGAGCTGGACTTTCTGCTGGTTTCCCTTCGACAGCTCCTCGACTTTCGCGTCGCGCTTCTCGGTGAGCTCGAAGCGCTCCAGCCACCGGTCGATGTGGGGCCGCACCTCCGCTGCCCGCCGGCCTTTGATTTCGGCGAGGAAGATCAGCTGCTCGACGACCTTCATCTGCTTGTAGAGCCCGCGCTCCTCCGGCAGATATCCGACCCGGTCGCGAAAGCTCCCGCCTCCGGGCGCGCCGCCGCTCCACTCGATCGACCCCGAATCCGGCATGAAGATGCCGGTGATCATCCGGATGGTGGTCGTCTTCCCGGCGCCGTTCCGGCCGAGCAATCCCGTGATCGTCCCCCGCCGGACGGTGAACGAGATCCCGTCCACCGCCCTGACGTGAGCGAAAGTTTTAACGATGTCGCGTACCGCGAGGATGTGGGGCATACACGAGACACACTATCATCAGCATCAGATTCGCGTCCCGCCCACTTCTCGAGATTTCTTGGTTACGGCTTCGGTTCCGTCGGCCAACTATCCGACGGAGCATGACTGAACCAGGGTAGATGATTGAGAACTAAACGAATGATCCGTGTAATCGGATCACGGGAAGTGTCGTCGTCTCTCTGCTGCACCCCATACGCGGCCGGCGAAAGGAGCAAGAGAACGAGCACACTTGTGGCTAGAGTTCTGCGACCGAACATTCAACCCTCCTGATGTGCCGTCAAGACGGCAATTGAGGGCGCCCGCTACAGGAGTGACTGGGAGGCCTACTTCCCTACCTCGAAGTTAGGAAAGTTCCGATGGCGCGTGTAGAACGGCACGAGGTTCGTCTGGTAGACGCTCAAGAAATCGGCGAACTCGTTTCACCAGTCGAGGCGAAGCTCGATGCCTGGCTGACGCCTCACGAAGAAGTGCAAGGGCTGTCAGCGCTCGTTCTCGATGAGCTTCGGGGCTAGTCTTGGCTTGCTTGATGGCATACGTGCACAGTTCTTCGACGTGGCCAAAATCCCCGGTCGCGGCGTGAGTTTCTGCTAAACACAGGGCCGCCAGCGCAGCATTGCTGTACATCCCAAGTTCTTCCAATTCTGTCATTAGTGCTGCGAACCGACTGGCAGCAGCGCCCAGGTCGCCATTCGCCAACAGTAACGCTGCCATATTCATACGAACTCGAGCGGAGGAGGCTCGAGCACCCGTCGCGTCAAAAATGAACGCTGCCTCTTGCAAGCGCGCGATTGCCTTCTCCGGCTCATTCAATTCGCGCAGGTAGAAACCTTCGTTAAGCCTCACTATTGCGCGTGAGTGATCATCAAGGACAGCGTCGAAATCGCTGAGGATATTCGAGGTAACCGTCAGAGCACGTCGGAAATCCTTCGATTCGGCGAGAACGTTCGCTTTGACAATCAACACGTGAGCCACCCGTCTCGCATCGCCGCACGACTGGAATCGGTATTGCGCATCGTCGCAGGCCTTGAGTGCGTCGCCAACGCGACCCGATCGCCAGTAAAGTGTGGCCGCGAGAAGATCGATCCTCGCGAGCGAATAATCTGCGTCGGGCATCGCTGCAAAGTTCTCACGAGCTTTTTCTTGCCACAGAACAGCCGAAGCGACGTCACCGCTCACGTAGCTGGAGTAACTTCGCTCACGATAACTCGCTCCGCGAAGCTCGAACAATTCGTGGACATCATACGGAGGAGCACTCAGATTGTCGGCAGTCTCTACGGCCAGCTTCGCGATCTCTACGTAATCCTTCGGCGACTCTTCGGCTGCACGATCGGTCGCCGCGATCAACTTCCGCACCACCCCGGCCGTCCGGTACTTCGCATCGGCCATCAAACGCGGCATCCACTCTTCCCGTGGGCCGGTGAGCAGCTCGGCGACGAGCGGCTCGGCTTCGACGTCTTCGCGCTGCATGCGGTCGGCGAAGGCGCGGAGGTTGGCGATCGTCTGCGGGTTCGGCGTCTCGTCGAGGGGGGCGCTCCAGGTCGACTCGTCGGCGAGGGAGGCGAGCATCGAGCTGTACTCGCTCACCGCCGAACGGCACTCGGCGCAGTCGACAAGGTGCGGATGAGTGTCTTGATCGACGCGGTCTTCCGCAAGGCGGATCAGAGACTCTTCGTCGAAGTGTCCGGCGTCCGTCATCGGGTCACCGCCGTGATGTTCGTGTAGATCTCGCGGGCGCGGCGGAGACAGTTGTGGATCAGCTTCTCCGCGTAGCGCGGCGTCGTCTCCAGCTCCTTCGCGATGTCGTTCGCCGACCGCCCCTCGAAGTAGTGGAGGCGCAGCGTGTCGCGGCACTTCGGCTGCATGTAGCCGACGACCTTGCTCATCGTCAGCCGCATCGCGTGTTCCTCGGCCGTGCCGGTCGTCTTCGGATCACACGCGTTCGCGTAGTCGTCCGGAAGCGACTCCGTCCGCCCCTGCGCGCGCCAGAAATGACGCGACGCGTTGCACATCGCCGCCACCAGCCACGACCGGACGTTGTCGATCCGGGTGCAGGTCTGGAGGAACGAGAGGAAGACGTCCTGGATCAGGTTCTCCGCCTCGCCGTCCGCGATGTGGAACTTTCGCGAGGCGATGAAGAGAAGCAGCGTCCGGTGCTCGAGGTAGAGCGCCTCGACCTCATCCGCGCTGAGCAGATGCGGCTCGACGGGCTTTACCGCCTTCGCCGAATCGCGCTTCGCCCCCGCGTCCGCCGAATCAGCGGCTACGGTGGCAGGTACCTCCAGCGTCTCCTGATCGAGCACAGTTGCTTTTCCTTCGCTCGGGGCGTCGGGCGCTTCTGGATTTATGGATTTGGTTAGACCCATACGACCTTACCACGAATCGGCTGACGACAAAAAGTTCCTTCGATCCTTCGGGGACCAAGCGATTTTGGTTTGATTTCCTTCTGTGCGGATATCTTCGCACATCCGCCGCTTTCGATGCTATCCTCCGCGCCGTTTTGAGCCAGACAGATCCTCGCCGCGCGATCGACGCGATGTGGGAGCAGTCGATCGTGCCGACGCTCCAACAGTACATCCGTATCCCCAACCAGTCGCCCCTTTTCGACCCGGAGTGGCATCGCAACGGCCACATGCATCGCGCCGTCGCACTCGCCCGCAACTGGGTCGAGCAGCAGAACGTCCGCGGGCTGAAGCTGGAAGTCAAAGAAATTGAAGGACGTACGCCGCTGATCTTCATGGAGATCGACGGCGATCCGAAGTCGACGGTCCTCATGTACGGCCACCTCGACAAGCAGCCGGCGATGGTCGGTTGGGAGGAAGGCTACGGCCCGTGGACTCCGGTCCTGCGCGACGGGAAGCTCTACGGCCGCGGCGGCGCCGACGACGGATACGCCATCTTCGCCACGATCTCGGCCATCAAGTCGATGCAGGAGCAGAACATCCCGCACTCCCGCATCGTCGTCATCATCGAGTGCTGTGAGGAGAGCGGCTCGCTCGACCTCCCGGCCTACATCGACCTCCTCGCCGACCGGATCGGCACTCCCCGCCTCGTCGTCTGCCTCGACAGCGGGTGCGGGAACTACGACCAGCTCTGGCTGACGACCTCTCTTCGCGGCTCGATCGTCGGCAACCTGAACGTCGACATCCTCACCGAAGGCGTCCACTCGGGCGATGCGAGCGGCATCGTGCCGTCGTCGTTCCGCATCATCCGCATCCTCCTCGAGCGGCTCGAAGATGCGAAGACCGGCGGCATCATCCCGGAGTGGCTCTCGACCGACATCCCCGAGGAGCGCATCAAGGAAGCGAAAGACGCCGCCCGCGTCCTCGGCGACGAGGTCTGGAACAAGTTCCCGTTCGTCGCCGGCGCGCATCCGATCTCGAATGACACGCTCGAGCTCCTGCTCAACCGAACGTGGCGCAGCGCGCTCTCGTACATCGGTCAGGCAGGGATGCCCGACCTGCTCCAGGCCGGCAACGTGCAGCGGCCGAAGACGTCGATCAAGCTCTCGTTGCGCATCCCGCCGACGCTCGATGCCACCGATATCGATCGCAAGCTGAAAGAGCTCCTCGAGAGCGATCCTCCGTACGGCGCGAAGGTGACGTTCGAACCAGAAAAGGGCGGCGCCGGGTGGAACGCGCCGGTGACGGCGCCGTGGCTCGAGGAGTCGATCGCCCGCGCCTCGAAAACCCACTTCGGGAAGCCGGTGATGACGTGGGGCGAAGGCGGCTCGATCCCGTTCATGGGCATGCTCGGCGCCAAGTTCCCCGAGGCGCAGTTCGTCGTCACGGGAGTCCTCGGGCCGCACAGCAACGCGCACGGACCGAACGAGTTCCTGCACATCGGGATGGCGAAGCGCCTGACCGCCTGCGTCGCCGACATCCTCGCGGACGAGAACCGGCAGCCGTAACAACGTTTCGGCCCCTCGGGCGTTAGATTGATGACGTGCTCCTTGCGGCCCTCGTCTACGGAATCGTGCTCGCCGGTGAACCGGTGCGGTTCGACGCGAACCTGAAGATCGCGTTCACCGACGCGCAGCTCCGCGCCACGTCCGCGGCCACTCGCGAAGGGCTCCTGCGATTCGCCTCGACGCCGGACGGCCGTCGCATGCTGCGCCATTTCGCGACCAGCGAGTACACCGTCGTCGTGATCGAGAGCGCCGATGACGCCGAAGTCGCCAGCGCGCCGGAGCCTGGGATCGCAACGCTCGCGGCGGCGAGCGATCACTCGATCCCGAAGAAGTACGAGATCGTGCTTCACCCGATCGCGTTCTCAATGCCCGACGGCGCCACGGCGCTTCCGAACCAGGCGACGACGCCGGCCGACCAGATGGCGGCGGCGTGGGCCGCGGAGCTGCTGCACATCGAGTTCTATTCGCGCGGCATCAGCCTTCCGCATCACCAGCGGGCCGACTTCCAGCGCGAGTGGCGCACCATCGCGAACGAGCTCGGATTTCCCGGGATGCTCCACGGCGAGGACGACGAACGCGCCGGCATGAGCACCGATCGCGTCATCTTCATCGGCGGCGAGCGCGCCCGGCGCCGCTACTAGGCGTGGCCGCCGCGGTACTTCAGCTCTCCGGCATCGATCCGGAACGGCAGCCGGTTCTGCGGCGGCGGTAACGGGCACGTCGCGAACGACGTGAACGCGCACGGCGGGTTGTAGGCCTTGTTGAAATCGATGACGGTCATGCCGTTCTTATCGGGCGGATGCGCGTAGACGTAGCGCGCCGCGGCGTACGTCTCTTTCCCGCTGGTCGCGTCCTTGAAGATGATGAAGTAGTCCGTCTCGCCCTGCTCGAGGATCGGTTCGAGCTTGTACTCCTTGCCGTTGACGGTGAACGAGAGCAGCCCCGGTGCGATCTCGTCGCTGGTCATTCCGAGGACGTTCGTGATCGTGACGTGGTGCGGCGGGTTGAACGGCTCGAAATGCGCTTCGAGGCGCCACTGCGGCGCCACCGGGAAGTAGTCGAGACCGAGGAAGTGCGTGCGGGCGGGCGAGTTCGTGTCTTTCACGCGCAGTGCGAACTTCGGAGCACGCTTGATGACTTGGAACGTCGTCGTACCGCTTCTGACGATCGTCGGGCCCTTCGGATCGGTGTCGTCGCGGAGCGGCGCCGGAGCGGCCACCGGCTTGCCGTCGATCGTCAGCGAGGCGTTCGGCATCAGCATCGCGAGACCGTTCTGCAGCACCACGGAGCCGCCGTTTGGCGGGTTCTGGATCTTGTTGACGCCATCGTTCAGCCACTGGAGCCCGACCAGCGTCAGCCAGCCGTCGTCGCTCTTGAGCCGCGTCAGGCGGTTCTGCCGCCACTGCATGATCTCGGCGTTTTCGTCGTGCTGAGGCGCTTCGGCCTTCCGCGAGCAGGCTAGGACCAGGAGGATGGCGAGCGGGACGATCCGTTTCATGGCGCGTAGGATAGCGCCGTGGTTTCGTTTTCCTGTGAACATGCGTCCAACTGATGTGGCCGAAGTTGCTACGTTCCCTACGGCGGCAACCGAACGTGCGGAAGAGAGCACGCCGTGGAGCGAGGAGCGCCGGCTGCTGGAGGCAATCCGCGCAGGCGATCGTGCCGCGGCGGAAGAAATGGTGGAACGAACGTACTCGGCTGTTTTTGCGTCGCTGTTTCGCCTCTGTGGCGACAGCGACACGGCGGCCGATCTGACACAGGAGACCTATCAGAAAGCATGGGCGGCGCTGCCGGGCTTCGACGGCCGCTCGCAACTCTTCACCTGGCTTTACCGTATCGCTTACACGACGTTTTTGAACGCCATTCGGCGGCCGCGCCGCATGACGTCACTCGACGAGCCGGAATCCTTCGACGTGCGCGATGAAGCGCCGCCGGCCGACGAAGTGATCGCCGACCGCGAGCGCGCCGAGCGGCTGCGGCAAGCGGTGCTCTCGCTTCCGGACGATTTGCGCTTCACGGTGACGGCGCATTTCTGGGGCGGGCTCGCCGTGAAGGAGATCGCCCAGATCGAGAGCATCACCACGGTGGCGATTCGCAAGCGCCTCCACAAGGCGTTCTCGATGCTGGAAGCGAATCTCGATGAGGAAGTGAAATGACGACGAAACGAAAGGCGGAACTGCAGCGGCGGCTCTCGATGGCCTCGGTACCGAAGCCGCCTGCCGGTCTCGCCGACCGCATCAAATCCGATATCCCCGATCTCCTAGGCACGACGCGCGAACGTGAACGGCTCTCCTCGTCCATCGCGTTCAATCTCAGGGTCGCGGCATCGATCATTCTCCTGGTGTCCTCGGCTTACCTCTGCGTCCGACTGCTGTCCCGCGGCGATCAGAGGACGAATGTGGCGGCGGCACCGCCCGCGCTCCGCATGGCAGCGGTGAAAGCCGCTCCCGCGAAGCTACAGGAAACGCAGCAAGCACCGGCGGTCGAGGCGAAGAAGACGGAACAGCAGGTTCAGGAAGTACGGCCGCAGGTTCTGGCGCAGGTCGAGCCGCCGAAACCGGAACGGCGGCGTGAGGTCGTGGCGGAAGAAGAGGTGCCGCCGCCGGTTGCTGCGCCGGCGCCGGCGTCACCGACGGTGCGAAACGAGCCGGAGGGAATTACGGTCACGGCCGAAGCACCGCTTCTCGACGTGAGACGTGCGGGCGCAGCAGCACCGGCACCGCCGCCGCTCGAGATGGGTCGCGACGCAAAGACGATGACAGGCGTTGCCGGCGGGGTCCTCAACGAAATGGTCCCGTCGGCGCGCGCCGCCGACTTCATGCAGCAGCTTCCGCACGACCAGGTCTTCGGCATCTCGGTCGCCAAGGACGCCTTCCCGAACGTGAAGGACGCGATCGAGCGCGGCGAGCGGCCGAACGCCGTCAACGTCGAAGCGCTCATCAACTACTTCGCCGGGCCGCCGGACCACCGCGCGCCGCGCGAAGTCGCTCTCGAAGTCGAAGCGTCGCCGGCGCCCGTGAGCTCCGGACCGCGCGCGTTCCTCATCCGGATGACGATCGACACCGCACGTCAGAACGTGCCGCCGGGCGCATCGCCGCTTCCGGTCGCGACAAACGCCGATCTCGAGATCGACCTCGACAGCAATGCGGTCGTCTCGCATCGCCGTGCTGGAGGCGGCGACGAGACGTCCGGCGTCGAGGCGACGCTGCTGAAGAACGTCCCTGTCACGGCGATGTTCGAGGCCGAGCTGCGGGCGAACCTGCCGTGG
>JACZCU010193700.1_pt1 | contig 13190 bp, 9 predicted proteins | sample 8641851 | NCBI WGS metagenome assembly JACZCU01 (sample SAMN15324605, study PRJNA640507) | soil metagenome | isolation source: monocropping sugarcane control | place: China: Luxin town, Laibin City, Guangxi Province | collected 2019-07-25 | depth 10cm m | reverse complement strand
TTGGCCACCAGTTGGGAAGTTCCCAGCACATCCTTGCCGCCCTTTGCAGCGGCAACCGCCTGCTTAAGGAAGTCGTCGTTTCCGCCCTGCACCATCAGATACGTATTGTCATTCACCGGGCCGGCGGCAGTGGTAATGGTCGTACCACCATAGAACATCTGCATGATCATTCGCACCTGCATTGCCTGCGGATTGTTCTGGTCAGCCTCAATCGTCATCTCATACGTATTGAGCTTGACGCCGTCGATTTCCTTGGGTTGGCCGGCCTTGACCTTCATAGCGACGCCCGCGCCCGGAGCGGCCATCATGTTGCTGTAGGATTCGATGATTTTCCTCTGGTTCTGGTCGATCACCTGGGCATTGCCGGTCCATACCTGGACCTGCTGTACAAACCCGCCGCCCTCAGGGACGACATAGCCGGCGCTCATTCGACTCGTCGAGGCAATCGAGCTTTTTACCAGTTCAATCATGCCCGCGAGGTCTTTGGCCTGCCCCTGCGAGTTGGCCAGGCTGTCGTGGATCGGGTCGAGAATCTCGGCTGCTACTTCGCTGGCGACTTTGGGATTCCATGCCATTCCACCAAAGCCGAAGTATTTGTGCTCGGGCAGACCCGTCAGCAGAGGCTCTTTGGTGTTTTGGAACTTGGCGATGGTGGTGCCCCATCGTGAATCGGCCCCAAACAGCCCCAGCCCGCTGAAGAGAATTCCCTGCTGGCCAAGATTCACGCTGATCACGATCCCGTGCGAATCCTTGATGAACTGCTCGGCAGCATCAAACATTTTGCCGCCCAGCGATTTGGCCAGTGCGCCGTAATCCTTCATCTGCGGATTGGCCTCAAAGGCCTTGGAAAAAGCATCCAGAAACTCCTGGCGACCTTGAACCATCTGCGGAAGGATTTGCTTTTGCAGTGCCGGGATGTTGAAGAACAGAATGGCATCTTTGGCTTTGGCTTCAGCAGCCGCGGGACTGTCGAGCTTCAGTCCGTCGGCATGTTTCTGGAGCTGCGCCTTGGACGAGGAGAGCGCGGCATAATTGCCGTGCTGTGCGACAAAGAGGTTGCCGCCGGACTGCGGATTCTTGATCTCCTGCACGCCTCCGGCGGCGTCGCCAACTTTTTCGAAGTTACCAACAAAGGCAGCGTAGTCGCTGACCGGAATCAAGGCCAATCCGTCTGGATTATCGAGATTGCCATTATTGGTAACGAGGGCGATGGCCATGTCGCCATTGGTATTCATGCCCTTGCTGATGTGGCCATGCTTCATCAGCGCGGCCAGCGGATCCTTAAAGTCGGGTTGCCATTCGTCCAGACCCCAGGCATTGGCGATTTTTGCGGCCTTCTGGTTCGTGTCCTGCAGGTTCTTTACCTCCAGGACGGCAACTGCATCGGAAGGCACCTGATCCAAAACCTGTGCCGAAAGCGGAACTGCCCCCACGCCCAATATTGCTACCCCAGCCCAGATCGCCCGCTTGAATGTTGTTCCATTGCGACCGCTCATCATCCATCTCCTTCTTTTGTCAAATGAATTTCAAAATGATTGGCCAGGTTGAAGCGTCTTTGATTTTTGAAAAATGACGTTACCCGGCGCGGCGAGTAAATGCACCTTCAATTCTTCCAGGTCGATTGTAACGGAACCTGATTTACCAGGAACTTGGTCATCGACTTCGCATCGCGATCGAGGCCGGCCCATTGCTCGCGACGAATCGCCGTTTCCATCGCTACCGTCACCTGCTCAGGCATCCGCTGCACCTGAGGTAGATCGATTGCCATCGATTCATGGTGCGCCCGGCGATGGGTATGCATCGTGGCGCTCACAGCCAGCGAATTCGGCGCGGGCGAATGACTGGGATCGCTCACGACAACGGCAATTTCAATTCCCAGAACCACCAGGGCCGCGACCGTCCACACCGGGCCGAAAGGCGATTTGGGCCGGGGGACGATGCGCTCTTCATCTGCGCGAGTAGATTTGTCCGGCCGCGATTCGCGCGGTCCGGACCGCTTCACCGCCTGCATGATTCGGCCATGCAGCTCGTCAGAAAAGGCAGGCTCCTGCCGGGCTGCTTCGCGCCGCGCACGCTGCGCCAGCACATCGGTCGAGTCAGAAGAGTCGGGAATCAATTGAGCCATGGACGTCTACTTTGCCTAAATGCCCACTCGCGACGGCGCCGGGATCAGCACCAGACGCGCTTCGGGCGACATTTCTCTGAGCCGCGATTCGAGTCTGGCGCGGGCGCGGAACAGCATTGTCTTCACGCTCACCCACGATCGCCCAAGAACGAGCGCGATATCCTTCGCGTTCATCTCCTCAACATAGAACAGCCAGACGGCGGCAAATTGTTCTTCGGTCAGTGCTCCTTGTGCCATTTCCCAAAAGCGCTGACGGCTTTCGCGATCCATCAGATCACGACCCGGCTCGCGCGGCACGTTTCGCGCCGCATCATGTTGAGCCGCATCTTCGCGGTGGCTCTCGCGCCGGCCCGCCGATCGCATATGGCTGATCGCAAGGCGATGGGCGATGGTGAAAATCCAGGTGCTGAACCGCCAGGTGTCGCGGTAGCGATCGATCCGCCGATAGGCACGAACCAGCGTATCCTGCACGATGTCTTCGGCATCGGCGGTGCTGCGGATTCGCTGATCGACGAATCGTAGCAGCGGAACCTGGTAGCGCTGCGCCAGGATTTCAAAGCTGGCACGGCAGCCTGCCTGCGCTCTACGGGCAAGATCCTCGTCGATTAATTCCATCTCGGGTCGTCCCGCCATGGAGTCACCGCCCTTCACCTGCTGGTCGAGTGCTGGGGCGGAGTTGGCTAATCAGTGAAGCCACGTCCGCGCCGGGTGCATGCCAGTCCACGCGCACCACTTTATCGTCGTTTGTCACTCGAACCAGATCAAGATCTTTTCCAATTTGCGGATTCTGGAGCTCGGCCAAAGCCTGCATACCCTTCATCATCGTGGTAAGCTGCTGGGCATATTCTGTGGACTGCGCCGTGATCTGGGCATGCATGAAAGCCTGCCCTTCATGCTCGCCAAGAGCCAGCAGACCTTCCCGACACTTTTGAAACAGGGGCGATCGATCGGGTGCATTGGCAACACTTTCCAGATGGATCGCCGCGATAAAGCCGACCGTGCCCGGCGGCGCGGGCTGGGCCAGCAGAGACCCTGAATCCAGCGCCGGCTGTTTCCCATCGATTACATCCAATGCGGCAACGATCGATTCCTTGTCGTGCCCGAGCACCACTGAAGTGTCGTCGATCAGTGCCCCAGCCGATGTATGCGAGGCATCAGCCGGATCCTTCGGATTCGCTTCTTCCCAGGTGTAAATGGTTCGGCCGCGCAAATCGCTGCTTTTGAGGTCCTTCGTCGATTGCAGGAGCGACATCAATTTGTCCCGATTCAGCTCGGCATGAACAATGACCACGCCATCGGGGCCAAACGACCGGCCATAGAGCGTCACATCATGTATATCTGAGGGGAGCTTCATCCCCAGCGTCGCTTGCGCCTTGTCCAAAGCTTGTTTCAAATCAGGATTGGCGATTGCCCAATCAAGAGCGGCTTGTCCGACCTGCGAATGAAGTCCGGCATCCACATCGATATGAACTAACCATTTCGCATCCGCCGGCACCCAGCGCGCATTGAGCGGGCCGGCGCGAAGGCTCGGCGCGATCAATATCAGCGTGAAAATCAACGTCACTGTACGCATGAAGTCGGGCGCATCCTGTCTATGGCTGCACAGTATACGCCAATGGGGGAAAATGGGTTACGCGCTTAAGTTTTGCAGCCCGATAAGCTGGGCAGTTTAACTGGCTGTCATACTAATCCGCGTCGCATTCGGCGAGGATTCGCCGATACGCTTCGCGGGCGTGGTCATACGCTGCCCGGGCGTCGGCCATCTCATCGGCGGCGATGAATCGCTGCTTTTGTGACCAGCATTGATCCACGCCTTTCAGGCACCATTGCGCGCTGCGCCGGCTGGCGCGGATCGGTTTGCCACTGACGAGGACAAAAATCGGATTGGTGTGCGAAGAAGGAAGAATGCGAAGCGCTATCCAACTGCTCCGCTCGACTTTCACGTCAAATGAAATATCGCGTAGTGTGCCGTCGGCGACGATTTCCTGCCGGGCGACGGGATAGCCGTTCATCACCACCTCGACCGGCACTGTGCGCGTTCGGCCAATGCGGGCGCGCTCGAGGTTCCAGTAAGGCTGACTCGTATAGGGCAAATCGTGTATTCGCGAATTGGGTGTTTCATCAAGCATCGCGGCCACTCTCGCGGTGAGATGAACTGTTTTGGGCGCATCCAATCGCAGCTCGCTGGCGTTTTCGCCCATGGCGACGTCATTCGCGTGGAAGTCCATCAGATGGCTCATGCCATCCGAGGCGTAGCATCGCCCGGCGGCGATGCCGCTGCACCAGTTATCGAAATCGAGCTTTCCGTCGAGCTTCACGTAAGATCGCCCCATCCCGACGCGCTCGCCGTAGATGCAGGGGAAATCGGTTTCGCCGCTGATGCGCGTGCGGTAGCCGCAGTTGAGCGTGTGGTACCACATGTTCAACTCCCACACGTAAGGCGTATCGACCATCGACATGAAATCATCCGCCGGCGTCGGCTTGCCATCCGGACCGGGAACTTCGTGTGTCACATCCACAATGTATTCGTTCGCGCCGATGCCGTCGTAGGGCGGCACGATGTAGTTGGGCAGCTCGGAAGTTTTCACGGCCAGGCCCCAGCCGGAATGGGCCGGGCCACAGATGGCGCCCTGCGCCTTGGCCCATTTCAATGTGTTGAGACAGAGCGTCGGCCAATGCTTGTCTGAATCGTTGCCGGGATAGAGTTCGTTCTTGAGCCGCAGGAGAACCAAGTGGCCCGACTGGTGTGATCCGAATCCGGAGACTTCGATGTCGTAGCGCAGCAGGTAGGGATATTGAGATACTTTATCAATGGCCCCGGTGAAAAACTGCTTCTGATAGTCGAAGCAAGGCCCCCAGGTGAGATTGCAGCCGACCTTGAGGTCTTCGCCCAGGCAGTTGGCCATCATGACGGATGGAAGAACCCCCTGTGTCGGATCGGAATAGTGCGCGCATCCCGCGGCATGGATGTGATGATCGCCCGACCACCAGCCATCCAATGAAGGATCAATCCAGCGCTTGAGCGCGAACTGCGCACTCTGGCCAGCGCGATCGGTCACATCAACCGCGACGTGCTGCGGCAAATACTCGGGCCCGCGCGTTACGTCCACGGTGTAATGACCAGCGGGCAGCGTCACCGTCTGCCCGTCGGCACGGTACACCTGCGGATGAAATGCCAAATCTGGCGCGAGTCGCTTGGCTTGAGGCGGGTAGACCCGCCCCTGCGCATCCTTGATGACAAACCCGGCCTCCGTTGGCTGGCCATGCTCATCCTTCACGTGCAGCGTCAGATCGAAGGCCGGTTCGGCGGTGAAGAGCACATCGGTCTGATCGCGGAAGCCCAGGTCCTGCGTTCCCTGTCCGACATCGCAACTGATGCGGGCCTCGCGCTGGCCGCGATCGCGACTGAAAAGCGAAACGATGCAATACTCAACGCCAAGACCGGACAGCTTCGGGGACATGGGCTGAGCCGTATAAGGCAAAATCTCAAGCCACCGCTGTTGAACCTGCGCGGGCTTAGCGCCAGCGAGCGGCTTGGCGTTAGCACTGTCAATGTGCAGAGCCGCGGTGGCACCCGCCTCGTTGTTGACTCGGATGAGAAACGTTCGCCAGCCCTGCTCGACCAGCTTCGCCGCCGCCGGCCCGCGCGCCACCTTCACCCGGCTCTCGGGGTTGATGTCAACAACAAACAGGCAGTAGGCGTCGAGCGCCTTCTCGATGCGAGCGACGGCTTCAGGCCCGCCTGTCCCCTCTGCCGCCGCGAGGACGGCTGATCGATTACCGGCAGACAACGGCGCGCCCAGCAAATCCATCGCCTCAACCACGCGCTTCGCCTGAGCCGACAGCGGCTGAAATTCCACGTCGGCCCGAGCTGCGCTGTTAAGTGCTACCGAAAGTGCAACGATCACGCAGGCAACCCACCGCCAGCATTTTGCATTCTGCATAGGGCACCGTTTGGTTGGGAAATGAGATTCAGAAAACCCAATCATAACCTTCTGCGCCATTATCTACAGTTCTTCTTATTCTTCTGGATTGTCCTCCAAAGTCCTGATCACTTCACCGATTGCGGCTTCGGCAACACCAGGCACTCTGTCGTCGGGTGAAGAAAGAAGCGATTTGAAGAACGGTATCGGATCGTGAGATTGAAGAATGTGCTGGATAGCGCGAATCTCGGCGCGGCTGGTGTCACTCAAACGCTCAAGACAATCGTGAAGTGAAATGCAGATCTGAAACTGGGTTCCCGAATCCAATCGGTCCGGAGTCATGCGAGTCACTTCGAGCAGCACCGGAAGTGCGACAGCAGGCGCACCTTTTCCGATGGCCCAGATAGCAGATGATTGTCGACTGCACGCGTCATTTAATGCCAGCGGCCGAAGGGCACCAATCATTTCAGCGACATCGTCATCCGAAAAACCCTCGCGCTCGGCCGTCGAAAGAACAGAGTTATAATTCACGGGATCGTCCCCGCTTGGTCCATATCCAGAACTTGGCAGCGATCCAAGCGCAAGCGCGAGCTTCAAAAGAGCGGATTCGAGTGTCTCCGCATCTCCGCTGGACAAATCACGAAGAATTTCCCGCGTGGCGTCATTCATTGTTCCCAAATCTCACAGCCATGCGCTGCGTCTACTCAGCATACTTCATCGCGCAGTGAGCGATGTCGTCGTGTTAAGGGAGGCTTTTCGAAAACTGGACCCGGCGCGCCTTCTAATTTTGCTTGCATTCGCCGGCACCGAGAAGAAAACGCTCACATCCACATTAAACCGCTCGGCCAAGACCATCATGTGCGTTTTGCTCAGCGAGCATTTGCCATTCAATATCTCCGATGCCACGCCCTTGCTTCCAAGGATGCGGCCCAGATCAGATGTGCTCAAATCATTCTCTTCCATCAAATGATGGAGCACGTCGATCGGAGTCAGCCCACTCAAATCCAGATGCTCGTTTTTCCGATCATAATCTTCGACGAGCAGAGTCAACGTCTCCATGTAATCTCGCTCATCGGCCGACAGCGAGCCTTCGCTTCGAATCGCCAACGTGTCGAGCATTGCGGTCGCTCGTGCGTAGTCCTTCTTGCTCCTGATCGGCCGAAGCGGCATTTTCTCGACCAGGGCGCTGTAGGTTCTTCGTTCTTTCATGGCGTTTTCGGCTTCATCGCCCGATCAGTAGCGATGCCTTGATCGTGGTTTGCTTTCATCCATTCATCTAGCGCTTCCCGCAGTCGCGCGAGATCGGCCGCATGAGTGGCATCGGCCGCCAGATTCTTCAATTCGTCGGGGTCTTTCGACAAATCATAAAGCCCTTCTGGCGGCCGGCGGTAATACTCATGAACGATCTCCGCAATGGTCGGGTCGGTTTTCGCGTGTGCGAGCCATGAGGGAAAGTAACCTGTGTCTGCCGGGCGAAGGTCGATGTGGGTGTGGAATTCGAGCGATGAATCGAGATTGCGGATGTATTTCCAGGAGCCGAGGCGCACGGAGCGGGAGGGATAGAAATTGACGTTGCTGTCGCCGCTGTGGGTGCCGAAGACGCGATCGCGAAACGTCTGCGATGTGCCGGTGAGGACTGACATGAACGATCGACCATCAATTCCCGGCGGGGCTGATTTCGGGTCGGCTCCCGCTGCTTCCAGCAGCGTTGGCAGAATGTCGATCCAGCTCACCATTGCTTTCGTGCGCCGCCCTGCGGGGATGTGCTCAGGCCATACGAAAATCAGCGGCACCTGCAATCCCGCCTCGTATAAATTCCATTTCGCGAACGGCCACTGTGCGCCCTGATCGGCGCCGAAGACAAAAAGCGTGTCGGCTGGCAGATATTTCCGCGCCGCCTCGCGCACCATCCCCAGATCGCTGTCGGCCCGGCTCACCGCCGCCACATAACGCGTGCGCGCCTCGCGCGTCTCCGGGGTGTCCGCATTTCGCGCCGGCAGTGGAACGTTCGCCGGGTTAAGCATCCCCTTCTTTGGCCAGGGCACATGCGGAAAATTCGTCCCCACCAGCAAACACAGCGGCTTGTTACTCTTGCGGTTCGCAAGCCACTCGACCGCCTTTTCGACGCAAATATCCTGGTGATAGTTGTAATAGCCGGCGTAATCGAAGCCATAGGTCGTCACGTGGCCATAATGCGGAACCTTACCGGTCGCGACGACCTCATATCCCATCGCCTGAAAATAAGCCGGCCATTTTTTGATCTCCGGCTTCGCCTTCTGCTGATTGAACATGACGCCGTTGCGCAGGTTGTAGCAGCCGGTCAGCAGCGCCGCGCGGCTCGGCGCGCAAGTCGGCGAAGTCGCAAACGCCAGATCGAACGTCAGCCCCTCCTTGGCAAGTGACGACATATTCGGCCCCGGAATCTGCCTGTTTCCATAAGCCGACGAATCCTTCACCGACATGTCATCGGCGATGAACATCACGATATCCGGCCGCTTGCTCGCTGCCGCAAGCGCATTCGATGTATAAAAAGCGGCGAAAATGAAAAGATAGATGGATGCCCTTCTGGCTGATATAAACATGCGGCCAAGTGTAACGTCAGGGGCGCCTGAATCGCCATGATCGTTCAATGATCTTGTCTGCGGATCAAGGAGTTGCATGGGCTACGATACAACTTTCGAGGGAGCGTTTCATCTGGACCGGCTACTTACGAGTGAACACAAGTCGATCCTTGATCAATTGTCGCAAGAGGAGCACACGCCTGAGGAAGACGGGAAACCGGAAAAAGACGCCGAAAGCGGGCGCCCTTGTCGCTACTGCCCGTGGAGGCCTTCAGACGATGGCAGCATGATCGAATGGGATATGGGGGAGAAATTTTATTGCTGGCGAGAGTGGCTGGGTTACATCGTTGAACATCATTTAAAACCTTGGGGCTATCGACTGAACGGCGAAGTCCGGTGGCAAGGCGAAGAACCCGGCGATAGTGGAGTTATTTACTCTAAAGATAACCGTATCGAAGCGGTTAGCGATTTTAATCCGGGGCCATCGTGGGGAAAACGGGATTGATTCACCACATAACTTAACACCTTAAGACTTAGGCACTAAAAAGCCTGATGAATCGCCATGATTGATGCCAAACGTTGGAAGCCGGAGAACTCGTGCGCCAGCGCTTACTTGCGCAAGGGCGAGCTGCTTCTGCATGGCAGCTCTATCACGCAGATCGGCAATTTCAATTGCCCGCCCTATCGGCTGCTGCCGTGCGACATTCCTGATGAGCAATTGGGATCGTCGCTGCTGGAGATTTTGGCGATTGCCAAGACCGCGCCGCCGCCGAACGATTTGAAGGTTCAGCAGCAAATGCTCTTTACTGTGGCCAAGGTGAAATCGTGGAAGCAGCTCAATACCGGCGCGGCGAACTGCTGCATCTCCATGACGCTCGCCGACATCACGATCATTCCCACGCGCAATGAAGGGCGCGGGTTCATGCATCTGCCCGAGCGAAACGTGAAATTGCCTGCCAACTGTTTGCCCAAGGATTTAGGCACCGCCCTCCGTGAGGGATTCTCGCGATGCTTGAAGGATTGATCGCGGCTGCGCCCATACCGCATTAATGAACATCCTTCCTCAGGCAAGGCGAAGCTTCCTCGAATGCGCATGTAGGCGTGGTGAGCCAGCATTGATCCGAGGTCAGCGCACGTTTTCAGATTCGCGTCTTCCCAGACCCGCCGTTCAATCGGCTTGGATATATCCCTCCACCACAATTCATTTGACAAGCAAGCAATTTTTCACCACCATGAATTTCGTGGGAGACGGGCTCGGGTTTGCTTTGCCATTTCTTTTTCCGGTCGCGGCGTTCGCCGGTCCACCTCCCATTGAAGAGCAATGAGTTGGGGTTTTCAGGGGAACACATCGAAGGTAGGAGGTCGTATGTCCGCACCGATTTCCAAGCGTCGGCCGCGTCATTGGCAGATTTTGCGCGCTACCTACAGCGTGTGGGAGCGGCTGGAATCCCGCCGGCTTCTGACCGCCAATCTCTATGTCGATTTCGGCGACAGCTTTCCCGCCGCCGGTCTGCAGATGAAGGTGAAGCAGCTTCGGGACACGTTCAGCAACGGCGGGATCCAGGGGCCCGATCTGCGGCCCGAAAGCCGCGCCGACACGAGTGCCAACTACGGCGACTCCGATACCCTCACCTACAAGCCCTTTAATCCGCTGATCACCTTTGACTACAACGGGGATGGATCTGTCAACGCGCAGGATGCAACCGATCTGCGCAACAACGTCCTGTCGTTGATCAGGCGGTATTACTCACCGCTGGACGTGAACGTGCAAACTGCAGCGGCCTCCAGCGTCTCAGACATCATCAACACGCTCAAAGCCAGCGGCCACAATGATGCCTACGTCCTGTGCGATGCGATGACTCCCGTTGATTCTGGAGAATTCGGCATCGCATCCGGTTTTGATATTGGAAGCAATAACTCGCGGCCCGATTCGGCCAACGCCTATGCCGATATCATTCTCGGCACCTTCGCCGGACCGCAGGCCGATACGGCGCTCGCTTACACAACCACCCATGAGCCGGGCCACACTTTCAGCCTGCAGCACACCAACAATGGTTCGATCAGCAGCGATGACGGGCTGCTGACTCAGTCGGATCTGATCGTCGGCTCTGCAGGAAATGCCAACCGCACCAATTTCGACTTCTTCACGCGCTATCCTCTGCCCACCGACAGCGGATCGCCCGCCACCTACAGCCCCTATCTGCAACTGGCCAACGATCCCAACGTCGGCACCAAGCCCGGCTTCCCTGCCTACGTCACCGGCACCGGCGCGTGGGACAAGATCACGCTCACCAGCGGCGGCGGAACCACCGTCAACGTCAGCGTCGGCGCCTATCGCGATTCAGGTTTCGTCGGGGAAATCGGCAGCGACTATACCTATACCATCGATGACTCCAACGGCATCCTGATTGAAACCGGGATCGGTGATGATCAGGTCACCATCAATGCCAACATCAATGCCAACGTCACCGTCCACGGCATGAAGGGAAACGATCAGCTCATCGTTCTGGGCGACGGCGCATCCAGCGGCTCCTATACGCCCGGAACCGCCGCCGTGACCGAAATCGATGGCAACACCTATTACTCCGGCAAAGTTGTCGCCGGCGGCACCACGATCAACATGGCCGAGTATCAGCTCGGCGGCGCGGTGTCGGTGCAGGGCATCACCAACTTCAGTTTTGTCAGCCCCAACTCCAACGATGTGCTGACCGAAGACAGCCCCGCGGCCGGGGCGGATCGCATCTCGGGCACCAGCGGCGGCGTCGGATTCGTTCCACTCACCTTCACCAACATCTCTCACTTTACTGTCGATACGGGAACCAACGATGGCGCATCGCCCAATGATGCCGTGACAATGCAGGCAGCCCCCGCCACCGGGTTGCTGGACATGGCCGTGAACACCGGCGCAGGCGACGACACGCTCAATGTCGATTTCAGCGCCGCCAACCCCGTCCCCAGCGGCGGGCTCAATTACAACGGTGGAACCGGTACCGGCGACCGCCTCGTTCTCCATGGCGGTTCATTCGCCAATGAAACCTACACGGCGACCGGGCCAGGATCGGGCAGTGTTGTCCTTGATACCTCCGACATCAACTACTCGAATCTTTCGCCGATCGACGACACCACGAGCGTGACCAACGCCGTCTTCAATGCCACTTCAGCAGCCGATGTGATCAATCTCGTCAACGGCGCGATCATCGGCGGAGCACAGACCGCTCAGATCAACAGCGGCAACGGCACGTTTGAGCTGGTCAACTTCGCCAACAAGCAGCACATGACCATCGAGGGGCAACTGGGTGCTGATGTGTTCAACCTCAGTGCCAGCGTCGCGCCAACCGGATTGGCCGACCTGGTCGTAGACGGGCAGAATTCGAGCAATACCGGCGACGATGCGGCGATCGATACATTCAACGTCAGCAACACGATCGTCCCGACGACGCTCAATGGCGGCGCAGGAGCCGACAGTTTTAATATCACAGGCACCGGCGCGGGCAGCACGGTCGTTGCCAACGGTCAGGATGGAAACGATTCCTTCGCGATCTCCGGCACCGGCGCGGGCAGCACGCTCTCCGCCAATGGCCAGAATGGGAACGATGCCTTCACGATCACCGGCAGCGGCGCGGGTAGCACGATTACCGCCGGCGGTCAGGATGGCGATGACACCTTCAATGTCACCGGCGCTGGGCTGGGCAGCGGATCGGTCAATCTCAACGGTGACAACGGCAGCGATACGTTCAACGTCACCTCGTCTCCCAATGCCACCATCAATATTACCGGCGGCGCTGCGGCCGATATTTTGAATCTCGACGGCAGCACGAACACTTATGACATTTCTTCGTCAAGTGCGACCGCCTCCGGCCAGCAGCCGGTCAACTACACGGGCGTCGAGACTCTGGCCTTCACCGATGGCACCTTTAACGTGCCGGGCGTCGTGACTGAAGATGTGATCGTCAACAACGGCGCTACGCTCATCGGAAACGGCGCGATCACCGGTTCGGTGACCAGCAACGCCGGTGGAACAATTTCGCCGGGCATCAGCGGACCGGGCATCCTCGGCTCCGGGAACCTGGTGATGAATGCCAGTTCGACCTACAGCGTCGATCTCAAAGGCACGACGCCCGGGACCCAGTCCGACCAGCTCAATGTCACCGGCAACGTCACGCTCAATACGCCTGACCTGACCGGAAACGTCGGATACAGCTCGATTCCCGGCGACGAGATCGTGATCATCCACAATGCCGGCGTCGGAACGGTCACCGGCAAATTTGCACAGGGGGATATGATCACCATCGGCGGCCAGAAATTTGCCATCGACTACAACTACGATGCCGACGGCGATTTGCAGTACAACGATGTCGCCCTGATCCGCTACGGCGCGGCCCTGGCGACCGATCCGTGCGATCCGACGCAGATGGCCCTGTACGTCAGCGCCACCACCGGCAATGACAACATCAGCGTCGTTCCCGTCACCGGCAACAGCAGCATGCAGGTCTTCATCAACAGCGATCAATTCGGGCCGTTCTCCTTCGGCGGACACATCATCGTGTTCGGGCAGGCGGGCAACGACGTGATTAACGTCTC
>JACZCU010158843.1_pt1 | contig 13192 bp, 9 predicted proteins | sample 8641851 | NCBI WGS metagenome assembly JACZCU01 (sample SAMN15324605, study PRJNA640507) | soil metagenome | isolation source: monocropping sugarcane control | place: China: Luxin town, Laibin City, Guangxi Province | collected 2019-07-25 | depth 10cm m | reverse complement strand
TAGGCCGCGACCGGAGGCGGCGCCCTCCCCAGACCCCAAGGAGAGGGGCGCCGCTCCGCGTCGCGCCTAACCTGAGGAATAATTCAAACACCCAATTCTTTTGGAAAACATTCTGAAAGAGGAAGTGACATGTTCAGCCCAGACGACATCTTCTTTTCCCGCCGGCGATTTTTGACCTCAGGTGTGCAGCTTCTCAGCGCCGCCGCGACGCTTCCGCTTTTTCTGGATCGCAGCGCCCACTGCATGGCGGCTGATTTCCAAGCCGATCCGCACGGCGCCGGTCGGCCTGATGATCACGTGCTGGTCGTCGTGCAACTGGCGGGCGGAAACGACGGGCTGAATACGGTCATTCCCTTCCGCGATGAGAACTACTATCGCTATCGCCCCCGGCTCGGCATCCAGCGCGACAGGGCGGTGAAGCTCAACGATCAATGGGCCGTGCACCCGGCTGCCGCGCCGCTCAAGAAGCTCTGGGACGGCGGAGACCTCGCGATCGTTCATGCCGTCGGCTATCCCAATCCCAATCGTTCTCACTTCCGCAGCACCGACATCTGGACTACCGCCGAGCCCGACCGCGTCGGAACGACCGGCTGGCTGGGTCGCTATTGCGACGCCTGCTGCAATGGTCAGGACCCCGGCCATGCTGCAATCGGCGCAAAGAAAGAAAATACAACCGATCCGGCAACCGCCGTCGCTCTCGATGTCGAGCCGCCCGCGGCCCTCGTTGGCCAGAAGTATGTCCCGCTTACCTTCCGAGGCCCCGATTCGTTGATGTATCGAGGCGGGCGCGGACGGGCCGCCGACGCGTTCCAGAAACTCAACGGCGACGATCCCGCCGCCGCCATGATGGAAATGACGCATGGGCAGCACTCGGCGGCACAGACCGAAGAATTCCTGACGCGATCAGCCCTCAACGCTCGCGTCTATGCCGATCGCATCCGCAAAATCACCAACACCATCGCCAACAAGGCCAATTATCCGCAAACACCTTTTTCCAACGACCTTCGGCTCGTCGCCCAGCTCATCGCGTCCGACATGCCAACCCGCGTCTACTACGTGAAGCTTGGCGGCTTCGACACGCATGCCGACCAGATCCAGCGCCATCCGCGCCTGCTGGAAGAGCTCAGCGGCGGCCTTGCCGCGTTCGTCGATGACCTGCGCCAGCTTGGCCGTCTGAATCGCACGACCGTCATGACTTTCAGCGAATTTGGACGGCGCGTCCACGAGAACGGCAGCGGCACCGACCACGGCGAAGCCGCCCCCATGTTCCTCGCCGGCGGCGCCATCAAGCCCGGCTTCCACGGCACCTTCCCGAGCCTCGCCGAAAACGCGCTCCACCGCGGCGACATCCCCTTCACCACCGATTTCCGAAAGGTCTACGCGACCATCCTCAAACAATGGATGGGAGCGAATGACGTGGGGGTGCTGGGAAATCGGTTCCAGTATATGGATATTTTCAAAAAGGCTTGACACTCGAAATGTAGGGGATCACGCGCATATTCCGCGTTTGGCGGTCGCGCTTGCGCGACGGTGGGCGCTGGGATTCGAATGCGCGGGCAACGTCGCGCAAGCGCGACCGCTAAACCAGGGAGCGCCCTCTATCAATACAACACCTATGAATTGCAGTGAAATGGGGTCGATGACACTGCTCTTTGCGCTGTTATTGGTCTATACCCCTCCAGCATCTCTTGTCCTTTATAACTGATACAGAAAGCCGATATCGTAAACTATTGGCATGTATGCGCGCTTTCCAACATCAGGCCGGATGACAGGCTTGTCGCTCCCGCCGAGGGAAGTCTTTCGGCGGCGCGGATTGGCCGTCCCCGTGCGATGCGTGCTGTTTTTTCTAATCCCGCACGCATGGGTTGGCATCTTCTTGATATGGATGTTCGTAGCCGGCTGCGCGCTGGACATGTTCGGGCAGGAGCGTACTGCCACGGTCACCAGCCGGCAGTACGTACACTCTAAGAAGGGCAGCGACCGTTGCGAAGTTCGCTATACCTATAACGACCAGGGCGGACGCCATACGGGTCGCGGCTCACTTGCCGCCAGCGGCTACCGTCTCTATCCCGCTGGCGCAAACATTTCCATCCGTTCCGTTCGCGTTCTGGGCATCAGCCAAAGCCAACTCGCCTCCCGCTCCGGCAAGGGCTCCGTCGTCTGCCTTGCCCTGCCGATGCTCTTCTGGAACGGATTCATGTTCCTGTTTTTCTATACAATCTGTCTTTCGCCGCTTTCCGAGCGACGGCTTCTTCGCGATGGCGAAGCCGTCATGGGGCAGATCACCGACAAAATCGTCCGGAAGGGAAAATCAACCACGTATCAGATCTCGTACTTCTACCCCGGCCCCGAGGGCGCGCCGCGCAACGGCAGGATGAACGTACGCCGCCAGGATTACGATCTGGCCAATGCCGGCGACGAATCGATTGTCTTCTACGATCCGCGCTGGCCTACGCGCAGTGTCCTGTATCCATACTGTCAATATGCGTTGCGTGAATTGCGCGACCCCGAGTGAAAATGATGATGTGAAGCAGCGGCGCATCCACTGATTTTCGCCCCTCCAGCATCTCTTCCCCTTTATAACTGAAACGCAAATAGTTCGGCGTAACATATCCGCAATGTACGTCGGCTTTCCAACCTCTGAGCGATTGAGAAGCGTTCCGCTTCCGCCGCGGGAAGTTGCCCGCTGGCGCGGGTTGGCCGTGCCTTTTCGCGTCGCGCTGTTTTTGCTGATTCCGCACGTATGGGTTGGCTTCTTGCTCGTGTGGATGTTCGTGACGACCTGCGCGCTGGCTCTCTACGGCCAGCAGCGCCAAGCCACCGTCACACGCCGACAGTATGTGCAGTCCCAGAAGGGCGGCGACAGTTGTCAGATCGACTATGTCTACAGTGATGAAGGCGGCCGCCATAATGATTCTGGCGCGATGGACGCGAGTGCCTATCGTCTTTTCCCGCGCGACTCAAAAATTCCGATCCGTTCGATTCGCATCCTCGGGCGGAGCCAGAGCGAGCTGGCCTATGGCTCATGCGGCGCCTCCATCTGGGGTCTTGCCTTCGCGGCCCTCCTTTGGAACGGGATCATGTTCATCTTTTTCTATGCGGCTTGTCTCTCCCCGCTTCGCCAACGTCGGCTTCTTCGAGATGGCCAGGCCGTCATGGGCCAGATCACCGGCAAAAAAGTTCGCAAAGGAAAATCGACCGGCTATGAACTCACGTACATTTACCCCCGGCCCGACGGTTATGCGCAGACCCGGAAGATGGAAGTGCGCAAAGGCGATTACGATCTCGCAAACGCCGGAGACGAAGTGCTGGTCTTCTACAATCCGAGCCGGCCGAAGCGGAGCGTTCTTTACGAGTATTGCCAATATTGGCTTCCGGAGATGTGTGTGTGAGATGGTGCGCCAGGGCGGTAAATTGTAATTAACTCTTCACCGTCCACGCGCAGCATTCTCCTGATCGTTTACAGATAGTCAGATTAATCGTGTCACCCTGTTTTCACAATTTTTGTTACGCTGGTTCGCATGATAAAGCCATGGACGGCGGAAACGCGCGAGTACGCGCGGCGTTTGGCGGTGGAGCAGGTATGCGAGGGGCAGACGATCCGCGAGGCGGCGGAGTCTATCGGCGCCAGCATGCGTTCGGTCAAACGATGGGTTGGCACGTGGCGTCGCGATGGAGATGCAGGTTTGGTCGCCGGGCATTCGCCGGGTGCTCCCAGAAAGCTTCTGCCGGAACAGGAGTCGCAGGTACTGGCTTGGCTGGAAACCCTTCCCAGCGATTTCGGTTTTCCGACCGAACGCTGGACCGCGGTGCGAATCGGTGTCTTGATCGAGCATTTCTTCGGCGTGCGGATGAACCATCGATATCTGAGCGACTGGTTGGGTCGCCGCGGAATCACCCCGCAGTTGCCGCAGCGCAAGCCCAGGGAGCGCGACGACCAGGCCATCGCGGCCTGGGTTCGATACAAGTGGCCGCGCATCAAAAAAAAGCCCGAGATCGCGCTGGAACACTGATTCTCACCGATGAAAGTGGCTTTCTGCTGGCGCCGCTGGCTCGGCCCAGTCTTGCTCCGCGCGGCAAGACCCCGATTTTGCTGCAACGCGCCCGGCACCGGGACAAGGTCTCCGTTGCCGCCGCTCTGACGGTCTCGCCGGTGCGGGGGCATCTGGGCTTGTACTATCAGAGTTACCCCAACGGATATGTGAATGCGGACGTCTACGCTTTGTTCCTTCGCGGCCTGTTGCGTTCCGTGCATACGCCTCTGGTGGTCGTTCAAGACCAGGGGAGCATGCATAAAGGGCCGTTCATCCGTGCGGTCACCAGCGCGTACCCAAGACTCGACTTGAACATGCTTCCGCCGTATGCGCCGCATTACAACCCGGTCGAGGGATTGTGGAACCTCGTTAAGCACCACGAACTGGGGAACTTCGCGCCATGGGACCTGCGCCAGTTGGACGCAACGGTGCATGATCGACTGGATCGATGTCGAAAGGACCAACAGCGACTCCGCTCGTTCTTCACTGCGTCATACCTTCCAATGGGAGGGGTGACAGGATTTATCTGACTCTCTGTAGCCGCAATCGCTTGCGATGCGCTTTCCTATGTTCGCAATAGATGTGGCCATTGCTCAGGGCGTCATCCGGTTTAATGCCCTTCTTCCGAATGACGCTTCCCGGACGCGCACTGCAAGCAGTTGCGGCTAAACGATCTGGGCGCCGCTGCGCGTCGGCGGTCAGAGCGGGTGTACCCATTTTGGGAACGATTGTACCCAATCTGGGTACACTTTCTGATGCTCACACATCAAACACCATCGCCTCATGCACCGGCCGATAGGCCCGGTCCACATGCGTGACATTCGCAAGGATCGTTCCATTCCGCTCCCACTGCCCGCGTCCTTCGTGAATGTGACCAAAGACGCAGAGGCGAGGCTTCACGCGATCGATGGCGGCCAGCAGTGAGGGTGAGCCGCACGGGCGGTTGGAGTGGGACGAACGATCGCCATAGCCCAATGGCGGGCCGTGACAAATCAGGATGTCGGTGTCGCTCGGGATTTCCAAGAACTTCAGCGCGAGTTCAGGTTCATCCAAATTAAATGCCCAATCGAAAAACCTCGGCTGCCAGGGCGTGCCATAGATCTTCAGATCGTTGAGCACGCAGTAATCATCCTGCAGATAGCAGAATTCGCCCGGCGCTCGATCCGCCTGCAGGCGTTCCTTCCATCGCTGCGCGCCGATTCGATCGCGCTCAAAAATCCAGTCATGATTGCCGGCGATGTAAATGACCGACTTTACGTCGAGCCCCTCGCGCCACTTCGCAAAGTCATGCGTCAAAAACTGCGACTGCGCCCGATGCGAATGATCCGCCAGCGGACAAATGTCGCCGGCAATCAGCAGCGCATCGCACTTCGGTATCGCCGGTAAATCCCCGTGTAGATCAGATATCGCCGCTATTTTCATGTGAGCAAGTCCCTCGGACCAAAGCGGACGAGTGACGGAGGATTAGCCACCGAAAAAAGTAAACTATGTTGACAAACGATACTATTACTGGAGCCATCCAATCGCGAGATGGCGACAGGATGGCGCGGTTGTCATGTGACAACTCAAAAGCGCGCCATACCGCCACAAGACCTGCGTTTATAAATAGTTATGTTACATTTTAGGGCCGGAATGTGACAACCCGCCGCGCGCCACATTTTGTAACATTGTGTAACGTGCGACCTGGCGCTCTTACTTACTTAGATGTATCCGACCCCTCCGCCTTTCCCGTCGCCTTTGGTGTGGCGGAGCGGATGAAGGCGGCGATGTCCTGGCCGAGCTTTTGGCGGGAGGGTTGGTAGTGATAGAGCATATGGCCGCCCTCATAGTAGTTGTGGGAGATGTTGGCGCGCAGCTCGGGGCTGAGGTTCATGTGCCAGATGGTGTAGTCGGCAGTCAGGTAGGGAGTGGCCAAATCGGACAGCCCATTGCAGAACATCACCTTCATGTGCGGGCTTTTCATCATGGCATCCTGCAGGCTCGTGGCAACGTCGAGGTAGCCGGAGCCGCGACCAAAGTTCCACGGCCCAACTTTGCTGGACAAGGCGTCGAATTCATGGTCGTCCTTATATTTCAGGACGGTGCGGGAATACCATTCGAAAGCGCCGGTGTAGGCCGCCAGGTAGGGGGCGAGGCTGGGGTCATATTCATCCGACATGGTCAGCGGATCGGGATTGTAGCCGGCAATGCGCGCATCGAATCGGCCGATGATTTCCTGCTTATCCGCGAGTAACTCAGCGCGAAATGCCCCGGCATTGATGCGCAGATTCGCCTTGAGCACGACATCGAGCGAGAGGCCGGTATAGCGCGAAAGCTTCTTCGCCACCGCATCGCGCTGATCGGCAGTCAAGGAGCGACCGGCCGCCAGCGCATCGAGATAATCATGCGTCGCCCATTGCTGCACTTGCTTGAGCGTCTGGCTCAGGTCCGCATTCTGAAGGTCGGGAACGAGCTTCTTGTAATAATGCGCGATGGCGGTGTAGCTGGGCAGATAGAGGGCATAAGGCAGATCATTTCCGCGCGAGAAATCGAGCGTCTGAAAATCCAGGACAGACGAAATCAGCACGATGCCGTTGAGCGCGATGCCATCCTGCTCCAGCAGATAACTCGAGAGCCCGGCAGCGCGCGTGGTGCCATAGCTTTCGCCGGCGAGAAACTTCGGCGAAATCCAGCGATTGTGTTGCGTGATATAAAGGCGAATGACTTCGGCGACGGAACGGATGTCTTCCTGCACTCCATAAAACTGCTCCGGTTTTTCGCCGTTGGCGGCGCGACTGAAGCCGGTGCCGACCGGATCGATGAAAACCAGATCGGTGCTGGCCAGCCAGGTGTCGGGATTATCGACAACGTGGTAGGGCGGCGTCGGCGGATCGCCATGGTCGTTCATCTCGATGTGTCGCGGACCAGCGGTGCCCATGTGAAGCCAGACCGCTGCTGCGCCGGGGCCGCCGTTGAAGACGAAGGTGATGGGCCGCGTGTCGGTGTCGTCCGCCGGCTGTTTAACGTAAGCGACGATGAAGACATTTGCCTTGCGCTTTCCCGAATCGTCGTTCAACGCCAACTGCCCGGCAGTCGCTTCGTATTTAAGTGCCTCGCCATGAATGTCGATTGAGCCTTGCGTGATCGAGAAATGATTTTCGGGATTCTCGTCGCGCGTGCTGGGCACGCTGTCATGTTCATTGGTGGTCGGCTGCGTCGCAAGCCGCTTGTGAGACTGTCCCATGGCGGTGCAAGTGAACATTCCGACAAGAGCCAACGCTCCAATCCAGCGGCAAGTGCGCATGAGTCTCTACTCCAAATCGCAATCCAACCAATGATGACATGTACGACGCGCACGCATCATAGTGGGATGGACAAGGAGCAGTCCATCGGGCATCAAGCTGCTCGTGAACTGAGACAGACTCGCTCTCCGCCGAAAACCGCCGCCTTGTCGCTTGCGCCTTCGCGACCCAGAGCGCTGAATCCGATCGCCGAGCTGTCCGCGAAAGCGGAAGCGACGTGGGCGGCCAGCGCGGCGAATTGGTGCGCGCCCTCGTTGATCGTTTCACCCGCGCATGAAAAACCCCCGGGATGAACTTACCCGGGGGTGTGCGTGAGGAATCTAAAACGAAGCCATTGCTCTACTGATTCTGCGGCACCGGCGGCGCTTCATTGGTGCGCTCGTGCAGGTTGTTTTCGGCACCAATCAGCTTGGTCGGCTCAATCTTGACGGCCGGCTTCGTGGTCGTCTGACTCGTCATAGTGACGCGCAGTTGCGCTTCGCCAGGCTGCATCGCCTTGGCCTTGATGTCCCATGACATTGTCTGCTTCGGCTCGAGCGTCGGGATGGAGCCGAGGCTGATGGTCTGGCCTTCAACCTTGCCTTCGCGCTGACCGTTGGCGCCTTCGATGCCCACGAACTTCTCGCTGTCGGGCAGCGTCGCGATCACCACCACATCATGATCCGCAGCGTGTCCCTTGTTCTGGACGACGATGTGATAAGTCACGTCATCGCCGACGCGGACGGGGTCATGATCGTGCGTCACGATCAGAGCCGAAGCGGAAACCTGGTGGATTTCGCTTTCGATCGGCGTCGTTACCGGAGCGGCACATTGTGCTTCAGCCGTCGCGTCCACCGTCACCTGTCCACCACGCAGCGTGCGGAAATGAACCATGACGTTACGCGTTTCACTGGGAGCAATAGTTCCCAGATTCTGGCCGCCATTCTGACGCTCAGACGAAAGCTGGCGTCCTTCAGCGCCTTCGGCGCTGACAAATTCAACCATTCCGGGCGTCGCGCCAAAGCGAAGCCGCGTATCTCGGGCGGCGGCATCGCCGTTATTCTTCACCGTCACGCGATAGCTGATCTGATCGCCTGAGTATTGTTCCTTCGGCGCGACAATCGTCACGGCCAGTCGCGGCGCGCGAACGGTCGTGTTGACTTCCTCGGCCCGTGCCTCGCCGGCATCGCTATCGGCGACAACCCGTGACGTAAATCGACCGGCTTGGCGCGCCCGCAGTCGGACCGTCACCTCCTTGCTCTGTCCCTGAGCAAGATCGCCGACGCGAGACTCCAGCTTGCGCTGGCCATCGGTCGTTTCCAATCCATTGGGCAGATCTTCGCGAAGCACGACGTTATGAGCCGTACCGGTTCCGGTGTTGGTGACTGTGTATCGATAAGTAATGTCCTGACAGATGTCCGCCTCCGGCTGCGCATAAGCCTGGATGCGCAGCGCCGGCGCCACCGCCATCACAACCGCGCAAAGCGTCGGTGGATTGAATTGAGCCGACAGGCAGGTATCAATCTGCCCCTCGCGGCCGGGCGTGCCGGTCACTTCAATGGTTTTGGATTGATTCGGCCCAAGATCGCCCACATCAAATCGGGCCTGTCCATTCTGATCGCGATGCTGGTTGTAACCCGCCTGCTGGGCCCCGGGTCCTTCGTTGGCCAGGGCAAGGTCCGCTGGAATCTTTTGATGAAGGACCACATCGCTCAGCCGCTGATTGGTGAGATTGGTCACGCGGAGGCGATAGGTGTAAGGCTTGCCGACGCGCACTTCGCGCGGGGCCATCTCTTCCACCAGCAATTGGCTGGAATTTCGGTTGCCGGTCGGGAAGGCCATCGAGGCCACAACATCACGGTTACCGGAGTAATTGCGCGATTCCTGTTGCTGCGGCGGCTGGGGCTGATCGGTGTAGTTGTCATCACTGGAACATCCGACAATCACACAGGCGGCGACGCCCATTACGAATGGCCACGACCGTCTGACTAATGCACTCATACGGCTCATACGAGACTCCTTGCTGCTGCGAGAGGTTGCGATTTGCGCGAACGTGCTCCATCGAACGCTCGTCTTTGGCGCGGCGATCGCAACCTTCATGCCCAAAGCGCCAGCGTCAGCGGCAGAGCGCCGCATGAATTCTTAAAATGGTAAATATTGGATAACTCGCTCAGTGACGCCGTGGCCCATCGAACCGGCCAGCACGAACAGTCACTTCAGTTACACAATGAAGCATGACCCATTCATTTGAGTGAATGTGATTGGAAGGGCCTGCTTCGGCGTCGCCTGGGCAATGGTGCCGCAGTACATCCCTCATTTTGAAATATTGGGGATTTGCCGAGCAATATCCTGCACTTTGGGAACCCATCGATTTTCAGCCCGACAAACTTGCGCAAGCGTCGCGACCGGACACGTCCTTCGCCTCTTAAGACGCAATGGCGGGTTTCCGCGCATGGAGCAGCAGCGTCAGGAAGCCAGCCAGAACGAGCGAGCCTCCCATACACATGAAGCCGGCGCCCGGCCCTTTGGTGGCGTAATTGAGCTCGCCGATGCCCCACGTGCCCACGAGTCCGCCAACTGCGCCGACGGTATTGATGAGGGCCATCGATTCGCCCGCCACATTTCGCGACACCATCTCCGGCACCATCGCCCAGAAGGGGCCATAGGGGGCATACATGCAGGCGCAGGCGATGACGATTCCGGCAAAAGCCCACCAGAAATGATTGTGCCCGGCCAAGTAGGACCCGCCAAACGCCGCGGCTCCGAGGAACATGAACGGCCACACGAAAGCTTTGCGAACGAGCGTGCGGTCTGACCAGAACGAAACCGCCAGCATCAGCAGCATGCCGAACAGATAAGGGACCATGTTGAGGAATCCGGTCGCGCGAATCGAGAGGCCCGAAGCATTCTTGATCACCAGCGCCAGCCAGCTATTGAGCCCGTAAATCCCCAGGCTCCAGGCCAGGAACTGAAAGCAGAAAATCCAGACTCGCGAATCGGCAAAGGCTGCGCGGTAATTGTGGACGTGCACCACGTGGCGCTGCTCGTCATCGATGATCTGCCGGAGGCCGCCTGCATCCGAAGCATCCATCCAGCCGACATCGGACGGATAATCGGCCGCCATGAACCACCAGAGCACCGCCCAGATCAAAGTTGGGATTCCCTCGGCCAGGAACATAAGCTGCCAGGCCTCGCGCCCAAACAGGCGATGGGTATTGAAGAAGCTGAGCAGCATTCCTGAAACGCCCGAGGCCCAGAAGAGCGTCAGCGGATTTCCGAGAATCAGCAGCACATTTGCGCGCGAGCGCTCGCGTCGCGTGAACCAATGCGTGAGAAAAACCAGCAGCGAAGGGAAGACCGCGCCTTCCACGACCCCCAGCAGAATGCGGTCGGCCACGAGCAGCCGAAAATCGCGCAACACGCCGGTCATTGTCGCGAGCACACCCCAGCACATCAGCATCCAGAAGATCAACTTTCGGCAGCTTCGATGGGCGGCGTAAGCCGTGCCTGGAATCTGAAACAGCACGTAGCCCCAGAAGAACGACGCATTGAAGAGGGCGAACTGGTTGTCCGTAAAGCCGAGCGACTCCTTCATGCCCGCCGCCGCGCCGAATTGAATATTCATCCGGTCGAGATAAGCGAGGCTATAGGTCACGAACGCCAGAGGCAGCACCCGCGCAAAGCGATGGGCGCGCGTGGCCAGGTCCGCATTTCCCAGCGGGGGCAGTGTCTCGTATTGGAGGATGTCGGTTGTTGCCATGATGTGAGAGCCGATGATAGCTGTAGAACTGCAGTTCGCGAACTCCGCCTCATGCTTTACTCCGCTTCGAGCGATTGCGTTGGATGATTTGGATTTGCGGTAACCATTTGAGATTGTTCGAGAAAAGACTGCACCGGCGGCCGATTCGCGGATAGAATCGATCACGTTGGCCGCGAGAATTCCCCGGCCGACGAATTCGTCGAACAATCCTGGAGCATTATGCGGCTTGTCGCAGGTTCTTCCGTTGCAGTCGTGCTGATGGGTGCAGCAATATTCTGCTGCGGCGGATGCCAGTTGTCCGGCCCATCCATTGCGACGATCCATTCGAAAGCTTCAAGCCAGACTTACATCGTCCACCTGCCGGGCATCGCTGGGGAAACGCAATTCGATCACATGTGGGTGACGGGTCTCGGCTCGGGCGGCGTGGCCGACCACCTGGAGATCTACGACTGGACGAAGCCCAATATCTGGATTCCGGCGCTGCTTGCTTATGCGCACAACCGTTCTGAATCGCGCGTGATTGCAGCACACATTGCCGCCAAGCTCAAAGCGGATCCGAACGCTCACATCATCCTGACCGCCTGGAGCGGCGGATGCCAGGTGGCGATCTGGGCGCTGGAAGATCTGCCGGCCGAGGCGAAGATTGAATCGCTGCTGCTCGATGCACCATCGATCACGCCGACTTATGATCTGACGCGGGCGCTCTCGCACGTGCATAATAAGATGTATGTCCTGACCAGCCCCGGCGACTGGTTCGTCCTCGGCTTGGGTACCAGCCTCTTCGGCACCTCCGACGGCACCCGCACCCTTGCCGCCGGCCTTGTCGGTTTCACTCGCCCGACATCAGCCAGCGTCGAGCAATATCGCAAAATCCGCGAACTGCGCTACGACGGCAAATGGCTCCGCTACGGTGACCTCGGCGGCCACTCCGGCGCTATGGGCAAAGACTTTGCCGAATTCGTCCTCGCGCCATTGCTCCGCGCCGACCGCGATAAAGCCTCGCGCACGATCAGCCCCGCATTACCGCATTGAGTTTCGATGCGCCGTTTGCCGCCTTGACTCCGCGCCGGCCAGCCCTAAACTAAAAATCGATCTTGGGGAATGGTGTAACGGTAGCACAAGTGACTCTGGATCACTTTGTCTAGGTTCGAATCCTAGTTCCCCAGTTCCTTCCCTCTGGCTGATAGCCCCGCGCAGCTGCTGCCTTTTTTATTGTTTGTTCTTCCAAAGAAGAGCACGCTGCCATAGCAAGGGCACAAGAATCCAAAGGAGCAGACAAAGTTTCGCCCAAGGCTTCATCAGAAATCGGAAGAGCGATTGGACGATACCGCCCTGTGCGAAGAAGCTCCGGGCGGCGGAATCATTCGCATGCGCTGCGATCGCCAATCCACCCAAGGCAAAGTCCCGCGCGACGGCTAGCCCGCCAATGCCAGCATGCAATGCCAGCGCCGCGCCCCCAGCGGCGATATATCCAATTGCGCCGCCGCCTAATGCGTAAATTCCCAGCGCAAATCCGCCCAGCGATAGCGCGCCGATCGAGATGCCGCCGAGGGAGATCAAGCCGAAGGATACGCCGCCGCAACTGATTGCGCCGACTGCGATGCCACCGGCCGCGAAGAAAATGCCGTGCGCCTGATCGCCAATGGCGATCCATCCTTTGGCGATGACGACTTTGCCATCTATGACCTTTCCCGACACGATATGCAGCATTGGCACGCCGAGGAGAGTTCTTGAACGGTACTCGAACGGCCGCGCGCCGCTGGCCGGCAGGTTCGGCGTTTCCTCGGCACGGATCGAGCGCTGCCGTCGGTTGCACCAGATAATCAGGAAGAGAAGACCCACAGAATAGGTGACGAGCATTGTAATGATCGCAGTTGCAATGACCACCGGATGGGATTGCCAATACCGTATCGCCAGCCACACCGCGACGCATTGAGCCACGGCAAATGAAAGGGCGAATACCCAGACGATCTTGCTCAGTCCCACGACGAACCGCCGTTCGCGCGGCGAATGCGTATTGCGGATGCTGGCCCGTGTGCCGGCCCATCCGCCGAACAATCCGACCAAACCGCCAAGCAATCCGACGAAAGGTCCAAGGATCGCGCCGGCCACACCCATCGATGCCGCCGCCTTGGCGG
>JACZCU010364165.1_pt1 | contig 13214 bp, 12 predicted proteins | sample 8641851 | NCBI WGS metagenome assembly JACZCU01 (sample SAMN15324605, study PRJNA640507) | soil metagenome | isolation source: monocropping sugarcane control | place: China: Luxin town, Laibin City, Guangxi Province | collected 2019-07-25 | depth 10cm m | reverse complement strand
GCCTCGGTCGACCCACAAGAAAGTCGGCGTCACGTCGCGTGCAGGTAGCTCCTACGGTCCTTGGTCCTCTATCGCTGCACGCGCCGCGCCGCGCGACTTCGTCGCGCGGCACTGGCGAGGCAGCTTAGTGCGAAGCCGTTAGCCCGCCGCAAACATTCTCACGGTGACTTGTCAAGCGCCGCCTGAGCCAAGAAGTTATTCTCCACGTTTGCCGTTCGGCGTCCATGACAGCAATTGCAGAGTTGGGCAATTCGCACCACTGGATGTAATTGACGATCAGCAGGGTTGCTGAATGTTCTCGCGTGAGTACCTTGGGCGAGGAGGCGTGTCTAGCCGGCCGTGATAAAGTCTTTCTCATGGATCGAGTCGTGAAGGTGCTTCGAAGTTTCGAGGAGGCCGATGAAGCCGATGACCAGTTCTATGCTGAACTGGCTCCGCAGGAGCGACTCGAGATGCTGCTCGAATTGATCGATCGTCATCGGAGTGAGCTTGGCGAAACTGCAAGCCGACTTGCGAGAGTTTATCGAATTACTGAACTCTCATCACGTTGAATACATCTTGTAGGCGGTCACGCCGTCGCCTTTCATGGCCATCCGAGATTTACGGGTGATATGGATTTTCTCATCCGACCTACAGCAGATAATGTGAGCGGTGCTCGACGAGTTTGGCTTTGGCGGCCTCGGCATCGCGAAAGGTGACCTTCTCGCGAGTGGACGAGTTGTGCAACTCGGCCTTCCGCCGAATCGAATTGACATCTTAACTTCCATTTCAGGCGTCGAATTCGATGCAGCATGGAACTCACGTGTTGATGCGATATTAGATGGTCAGCATGTGAACGTGTTAGGTCACGAGCAGCTACTGATGAATAAGCAGGCTGCTGGTCGTGCGAAGGATTTGGCAGATGTTGCGAAACTGATCGCGATTGAGAAAAGGGATAGCGCGGGCTAGCTCCACACTGAAACTGACCACGCCCGGCTTCGGTCCGGCGCTGAAGCGCCTCGGTCGACCCCAAGATGTTAGCGGTCTACTCAAACTAAACTCGTGGCTAGTCGGAAACACTCGCCAAGCGTCGAAAGATCATTTCCCAGTCATCGACGTTGATTGTGGTCGGCTGAAACACAAACTGCCCTTGGGTTCGGATGACAGTGTTCCACTGGCGCCCGGAGGAGATCACAATCGGCAGTTGAGCTATCTCGGCTCGTTCCATTTGCCGATGAGGCGATCCGAGTGGGTGAATTCTGAATGGCAGATGCCACTCTTCTGGCCATACATTTGTCACCGTCACAGACTCATCGGGGTTAGACGCGACCAAGAAGGGAGTTGTTAGAGTCTGAGTCTCAACGCAGTAGAGCACACCGATAGCTCCGATCGGAAGACCTCGAGCTTTGGTTCGCGCTCCAGGCATGGAAGCCTGATCATGAGACACCGCCCACAGGCTTGCGCCGACACCAGCCCAGATGTTCGTAAGATTCTTTGAGCTAAAAACGAAAAGGTCCAAGATGTTCCTTCCAAGCTCGAATAGTGCAGTACGTTATTCGCAACGAGATTATGTGCGGCTACAAATGTCGCGCAATCCGAGATCGACTTGTTGCCGTGTGAACGGATTTCCAGTTCGACCCGAAGCAAATGATGAACTCAGTTCGCATCTTTCTGGATGCATAGTCATTGTGCCTCAGGTGGGGACACGACTTGCATGATCGTAGGCGGCTGCTCCTGAGCGTTGCCTAATGCCAGATCACATCCATAATGACGATTCTTCCGATCATGGATCTTTTAGCGGTCGTAATCAAGGTTTGTTGAACCTCTTATGAGTCCCCCTTTACGATCCGCAGCCCTTCAGAAAATCGGCTGCCGATCGCGATTAAACGAATGACGTGGCCGCGGGCACGTACAACTTCCGCGTCGAGTCCGCGCCTTCGCAATTGATGATGGCATCGTTCAAGCCGTGTCAGTTTCCAGTGCCCTGGGTGGGGGATCCACGATGCGGGAATTCACCTCCACTGGTCACGCCCCTGATTCCGCTCGTCACAACATCGTCGCCCGATCCGATGCTGCGAGGCACGATGCGTCGCGAAAGGAGAAGTGATGAAACTGTTTGCGACGATGCTGTTGGTTCTGACAACACTGCCGTGCTTGGCGGCGGACGAGACTGCAATCAACAAGGCGGTAGCGAGGCGGGTTTACGAGGAGGGGTTGAGCCGCGGGATCTTTACGGTGCCGTACACGGACAACTTCGTCGGGCATGGGGGCTCGGCAACGTTTACCCATGAAGACGGGATGAAGGAGGCTAAGGGTTGGCGCTCCGCATTTCCTGACCTTACCGTGAACGTGGATCTTATGGTCGCCGAGGGTGATCTCGTCGCGGTCCGTTGGACTGCGCGCGGCACGAATACCGGAACGGGGAACGGCATTCCGGCGACTGGCCGGCAGGTGCAGGTGAGCGGCACGGCGATCTTTCGCTTCGTAGACGGCAAGATCGCCGAGGAGTGGACCTCGGCGAATACGCTCGGCCTACTGAAGCAGCTCGGCCTGCGATAAGGTGAGCGCCGTGCGACGGGCGCTGGTCATCGCTGCAGGTTGGACGCTCTGCGGCGTGCTGCTCGCAGCGCAGGCCCACATCTCGGCGGCGATGCGTGGCGAGCCGCTCGGCTGGGCGCGGACACTCGCGATCTGGCTCGCGTGGGCCTGGATCTGGGCGCTCCTCACGCCGCCGATTCTGCATCTCACCGCGCGATACCCGTTCGGCAGAGCGCGAGCGCTGCGCAGCGCGCTCGTGCATGTGGCCGGAAGTGTCGTCGCCGTGCTCCTCAACCTCGCGCTCTTCGCGCTCGTCGCTCCGGTAGTCGGAGCGACGAGCGCTGCCGGTTCCTGGAGCGCCACCTTCCTTCGACTTCTCGGATCGACATTCCTGCTCGACCTTCCGGCCTACTGGCTGCTCGTTATCGTGGCCGAGACCACACGGCTCTCGCGTCTCGAAGGGCAGTTCGCCGAGGCGCGCCTGCTCGCGCTCAAGGCACAGTTGCAGCCGCACTTCCTCTTCAACGCGCTCAATACGGTGTCCGTGTTGATGCGTGAGGACGTTGACGCCGCGGACGACGTCCTCGTGCGCCTGAGTGCATTGCTCAGGAAAACGCTCGACAGTTCCGCGAAGCATGAAGTTCCGCTGCGCGAGGAACTGGAGCTCGTCGAAGCGTATCTCGAGATCGAGCGCGTCCGCTTTTCCAACCGTTTGGCCTATCGGATCAACGTCGCCGCCGATGCGCTCGATGCTCTCGTGCCTCCGCTCATCCTTCAGCCGCTCGTCGAGAATGCGATCCGTCATGGCATCGCGCAGCGCATCACCGCGGGACGGATCGAGATCGCCGCGGCGCGACGGAACGGCCGCTTGCAGTTGACCGTGCGCGACGACGGGCCGGGGATCGCACCCGGTGTGCGCGACGGTATCGGTCTGTCGAACACGCGCGCACGATTGCAGCAGCAGTACGGTGTGCGTCACACGTTCACTCTCGCGAGTCATCGTGACGGCGGAGCGATTGTTTCGCTGGAGATCCCGGCGTGATTCGTGTGCTCATCGTCGACGACGAGCCGATCGCGCGACGCGGGATCCGCCAGCGACTGCGGGGTGAATCCGACCTCGAGGTCATCGGGGAATGCGGCGATGGCACGGCGGCGATCGACGCAATCACTGAGCTCGCACCCGATCTCGTCTTTCTCGATATCCAGATGCCCGAGGTCGGTGGGTTCGATGTGGTCGAAGCGATCGGCGTCGCGCGAATGCCGGCGGTCATCTTCGTCACCGCTTACGACGAGCATGCACTTCGCGCGTTCGACGTGCATGCGGTCGACTACGTGCTCAAGCCGATCGATCGGCACCGCTTCCGCACGGCGGTCGAGCGCGCACGGGGGCGACTCGCGCACGCACCGGCGCAGTTCGACAGACGGATCGCGGCCGTGCTCGGAGAGCTCGGACGCCCGGCGCAAGACTACGCGAAGCGGCTCGCCATTAAGGGTGACGGACGCGTGATGCTCATCGACGTCGTCGAGGTTGATCGACTCGAAGCGGCAGGCAATTACGTCGAGGTGCACAGCGGAGTGCGCCATCATCTCGTGCGCGAGACGATGGCGAGTCTCGAGGCGCGGCTCGATCCCGCGCGCTTCGTTCGCGTCTCGCGCTCGTCGATCGTCAACGCCGAGCGCGTGAGCGAGCTGCAACCAATGTTCAATGGTGACTACGTCGTCGTGCTACGCGACGGCACGAAGGTCCCGGGCAGCCGTCGCTACCGTGCGGCCTTTGACATGCTCACGCGCTGACGCGTTGTGGAGTGGTGCGGGCGTCAGCGTGGGCGAGAGCGAGCGATACCGGATCGAGAAGCCACCGTCCCGCCCGACACCATGACAGATGGGCCCCGGAATTACCCCGCCCCACATCCGGTTCCCTTGCTCACATCAGTGGTTTGCACTCGAGAGGATGAACGCGTTTTGAATCTCCAGAGGCAGCACAGAAAGGAGATTCACAGATGAGAACATCCGGTAATGTCAAGTGGTTCAACGACGCGAAGGGATTCGGATTCATCACCAGCGAGAATGGCGATGATGTGTTCGTTCACTTTTCGGCGATTCAGGGTGGCGGCTTTCGCTCGCTGACTGAAGGTTCGGCAGTCGAGTTCGATATCGTTCGCGGTCCGAAGGGCCTGCAGGCGTCGAACGTCGTGGCAGTGTAAGCTGTCAAACAACAATACGCAGTCATGAGGGGCAGGAGCAATCCTGTCCCTTTCCGTTTGGAGACAGAATGGGACGACCGCAAGTATCGGTAATCAAGCGCCAGCGTGAACAAGCGAAGCGAGAGCGCCAGCAGAAAAAAGCGGAAAAGCGCGCACAGCGGAAGAACGACAAAGATCTCCTGACCGAGCCCGAGTCGGAGTTCACGACTCCGGAAGATCAGGGAGTTTTCGAAGAGTAGAGACCGCCACTGAAAATGGGCGCTGCGTTGCTGCAGGACTGATCTGAGATCGGTTCAGAATCGCGGATGGCTCCTCAGCCGCCGCCGACCCCAGCCATTCGTGAACAATCGGGTATCCTCCCTCGATGCCGGCTGTTCGTGCGCTCGCCCTTTTCCTCCTGACCTTTGCGGTGTCGACGCTCTTCGGTCAGGAAACCGCCTCCCATCGCATTGTGCTTCCTGTCGTCGGCAACGCGGCTGGCGGCAATGGGACTTTCTTCAAGAGCACCGTTACGCTGCTGGACACGAAGTATCGGAACGTAGGTTCAACGCCCCAGCGCGTGCGCGTGGACTTTTATCCGCGGGGTGGCAGTGCCGATCTCAGTTCGCCGGTGTTCCTCACAATCCCGGGCTTCATTGAGCACTGGTCGAATTTTCTCGAGGACTTTTACTCGCCCGCACGGACGGGACTCGGTGCATTAGTCTTTACCGCCGTAGACGCGAACGGTAACGAACAGACCGACGGCCGTCTCTTCGCTGTATCGCGCATTTACACGGCACAAGCGTCAACTGAGGGTTGTGTCACTCCGGGCGGAGAGGTTTCTCAGTCATTGGAATCGGTTCCGTACGAGGATATTGCCGGCGGCACGCAGACTGGCTGGATTAACGGGCTTCGCAATGACGCTCGGTTCCGCACGAACATCGGCATTGTGAATCACTCCGCTTCCGCACAGACGTTTACCGTAACGCTCTTCCCGTTCACCGGCGACGATCCCTCCAGCTATGAAGTGAGCGTTCCGGCGCACGGAATGATCCACAATGCCATTCCGCCCGGGGATTACGGCTCGTCGCTGCTCATCTCAATCAGAGGGAAAGAGGCGGGGTTTTTCTTTAACGCCTACGGAAGCACGGTCGATAACGCTACCGGCGATGGCTGGACGTTTCGCGCGGCGTACTAAGACATTTACTTCAATTGGCGATACGGAAACCGATCCCGAATTTCGCTATTGAAGTATTGGCCGAGTGACGGCGCCTCGACAAACGCCTCATACGTTGCCGCAGGAATCATCCAGTAGCGATAGACGTGGTCGTTTGTAAATTCGACGACGAGCGTATTGTCGTCGGCGTTGTACGTTAACGCCGCGATCACGGATGAGTCGAACGTCAGGCGTTTAGGCATAGCAGGCATTGTGGCGAGCCACGCCGCTGAAGTCCAACCATGACCTTTGATTGACCTCCCTCCCTCCGTGGACGTATCGTGCTCGCATACGTCCAACGGAGTCGTTTTTGGAGGAGGGTCTATGCGCCACGCGTTTGTTCTCCGCTTGCTCCTCGTGTTGTTGCTCTCGGTTGGTGTGGGTGTGGGTGTGTTTGGACAGTCGCAAGCGACCACGGGTGTGATCGAAGGAGTGGTCTCGGATGCGACGGGCGGGGTGTTGCCGGGAGTCACGGTAACGCTTCGCAATACGGCTACGAATTACGAACAGGTCCAGGTCAGCGATAGTGCGGGGCGGTATCGCGGGGTGTTGTTACCCCTCGGGCCATACGAGGTGAAGGCTTCGCTCGAGGGCTTCTCACCGCAAACCATCAAAGGACTCAACCTCGGCGTCGGCCAGACGCGCACGCTGGACATCAAGATGTCGCAGGCGGCGGTGTCGGAGGAACTGGTGGTGACGGCCGAGGCGCCGCTGATTGAGACGGCGCGAACGGAGGGGGCGACGCGACTCGATGAAGAAGCGATGTCGGACCTGCCCAACAACGGCCGCAACTTCCTCGAGATGACCAAGCTCACGCCCGGCGTCACGATCGTGCAGGGGCCGGATGGCGACGAGCTTTCGATCAACGGTCAGAAAGGCATCTCGAACAACATCAGCGTCGATGGCGCGGACTTCAATAATCCGTTCTTCGGCGAACAGCGCGGCGGTCAGCGACCCGCGTTCACCTTTAATCTCGACGCCGTCAAGGAAATGGTCGTCGTCGCCGATGGCGCGAACGCCGAGTTCGGACGCTCACAGTCCGGCTTCGTCAATGTCATTACGAAATCCGGCACGAATGACATGCGCGGCACCGCGCACGTCGTATTAAAGAATGATGCACTGAGCTCCAATCCAAAGAATCCTGACGGCAGTGAAGCGCCAAAATACGACGCGGATCAGTTCCAGACGGGATTCACGCTCGGCGGGCCACTCATTCGTGACAAAGCGTTCTACTTCACCGCGTTCGATTTCCAGAAAGCGACAACCACTAAGCAAACCGATCCGAATCGCATTGAGCAGCGCGTTGTCGACGCATTGGCAAAACTCGGCGCGCCGGATGAAAACGGCTCGATCGATCACACAAACGACGCGCGTGTTTTCCTCGCGAAAGTCGATTGGAACGCGAGCGAGCGCAATCTCGCCACGTTGCGCTACAACTACACATGGTCCGAGCAGGAGAACGGCACGTTTGACGTCGACTCCTGGGGCCGCAGCGCGAACGCGACGGAACAGGACAGCTCGAACGCCGGCACTGGATCGCTCATTACGACGTTCCGCAGCAATCTCCTCAATGAATTTCGATTCCAGTACGCGCGTGAAGAGCGTCCGCGTCCGTACAATGGACCGAATATCACCGGCCAGGATCGTCCGCTGCCGGATACCGCGTTCGATTTTGGCAGAAGCTATCGCTTCGGAATGCCGTTCTTCATTCCCGTCGAGTATTACGACACGCGCGTGCAGTTCAATGACAACGTGTCATTCCTGCGCGGCGCGCACTCGATCAAAGCGGGCGTCGAATATAACCGCGTAAATTCGGTCCAAACGTTCCTCGGATTTGCGAACGGCCGCTATATCTTCAGTTCTACAGACGGATTCCTCAATTACCTCGCGAACCCGCTTTATGTCGAATGCTCCAACGGCGCGACGTCACAGACTGGCGTTTGCCCCGCGGGCAGCGAAATCACTGGTCCCGTGCTGCTGTATTTGCAGCAGGCCGGCGTCGGCGGATTATCGGTTGAAGAAGCAGGTACACAGAGCATTCCACAGACCGAGCCGGCAATCTTCATTCAGGACTCGTGGCAGGCGACGCCGAATCTCAATGTGCAATACGGCCTGCGCTGGGAAGCGCAGCTTCAGCCCGATCCGATTACCGATCCCGACGTCGTCTTCTATCACGACTTCATCGGCAAGACGGTCAATGGACAGGAGTTCCCGTCTGACGGCACGATTCCATCCGATAAGAACATGTGGCAGCCGCGCTTCGGATTCTCGTGGAATCCGGGCGGCGACGGACGCCGTGTGCTGCGCGGCAGCGCGGGCCTCTTCTATGGCCGTGTACCGGGACTGACGCTCGCGTCCTCGCGCTCGACGAACGGCAGCCGTGGACAGTCGCTCTTCCGCAGCAGTGCATTGACGGGCGTTCTCGGTCCTGTGCCCGCTTACCCGAATCTGATTCCCGCGAATCAGGTCGGCGATCCGTTCCGTCCGGACGTGTTCGTGTTCGATAAGGATTTCCAGAACCCGCGCACGCTTTCGGCTTCGTTAGGCTGGGAGCAGGAGCTGGTTCAGGATTACGCGTTCCTGGTTAAATACAATTATGCGAAGGGCTCGCACATTACGCGCTTCCGGAATGCCAATGATCCTCTCCTCGGCTCACCGTGGAGCTCGGGACTCAATGGCACGGCGAACGGCATCGGCGCGCTCACTGTCGTTGAGTCGACTGCCAAGAGTCTCTATCACGGCGTGACGTTAGGCGTAACGAAGCGCCCGTCGCATAACTTCGAATTCCAGGCGTATTACACCTATTCGAAGGATAAATCGGACGACGACAACGAGCGCGATCCGTTCTCGTTCCGCTATGCGAAAGTCACGGATCTCGACGCCGAGTACAGTTACTCGGATCGCGATCAGCGCCATCGCTTCAATAGCTGGTTCATGTGGAACGCGCCTCTTGGCATCGACGTAAACGTTCGTTACTCGTATCGCTCGGCGCAGCCGAAATCGATTACGGCGACGGGCGCCGATGCAGCGACACCGCAGGATCGTTGTTCGAAGCGCAATGCCGATGGCTCGTGCACCGCGGATGCGATCGTCACGCGCCGTAATCTCGGCCGTAAGAACAACGAATATTCTTCGCTCGATTTTCGTCTGTCGCGACAGTTCACCGCGGGAGGTGTGACGCTCGAGCCGGCGATCGATGTCTTCAATTTGTTCAACAGCAAGAATCTCCGCCGTCCGGAAGTCACGAGCCTGATCTTCAACTTCGACGGCACCGTGCAGAGCGGTACCGGCGATCCGCGCCAGATGCAGTTAGCGCTGCGCGTGATCTGGTAAATCCCCGCCACAAGCAAGGAGCGGCGAGTCCCTGGCTCGCCGCTCCGCCTTCCTTACCGTAACAATCGTGTAATGGCCGATTGTTTACAATCCGCGGCACATGAGACCGTCTTTGGTGAAGCTGGAGAAGTGGGCGATCTGGATCGGCCTGATCGTGATCCTCTATCTGCTCCGGCACATGTTCCCGATTTTCTTTCTGACGTTCGTGTTGTCGTACATCGCGAATACGGCGGTGAATGCGATGACGAAGCGCTTCCCACGGCGGCGCGTGAACGTCGTCGCGGTCTATCTGATTTTTCTCGCGCTGCTCAGTGGGTTGCTGTTGCTCGTGATTCCGCGTGTCATCAATGAAGCGCGCAATGTCGCGCGACAGTACATCGCGACGGAGGCGGCACGACAGACTGGCGGCGAGAGCGTGATCGATCGCGAAGCGCGCGAGGTCGTCGATCGCGTGATCATCGCGATTTCCGGCGAGCATCAGTTCGAAGAATTTCGAACGTCCGAGGCGTACGCGATGATCGTTGGGAAAATCGACGGTACGCTGGAAAACGCGAGCAAAACCATTGGCGCGGAAGCCACCGTGTTTGCGAACGCCGCACTTTCGTTCGTCTTTCAATTCGTTTTGTCGATCATTCTCTCGTTCATTCTGATCTGGGATTTGCCGGCGACCGCGGCGCGAATGCGGCGATACTCCGAAGGACGCACGGCCGAGATTTACGCCGAGATCACTCCCAGTCTTCGCGCGTTTGCGATGACGTTAGGCCGCGCATTCGAGGCGCAGAGCTTTGTCGCAATCGTCAATGCGGTTCTGTCCGTGGTGTTGTTCTTACTCCTCGGATTACCGTCGATTGCGCTGCTGGCGTCGATTGTATTCATCTGCTCGTATATCCCGTTTGCCGGAATGATTCTGTCGACCATTCCCGCGGCGTTTCTCGCGTTCAAGCTTGGCGGATTTACGCACGTGTTGTGGCTGATCGTCGGCGTCGCGGTGATTCACGCGGTCGAGGCCTATCTGCTCAATCCATTGATTTATGGCCGGCATTTGAAATTGCATCCGGTGGCGGTGCTCATCATTCTGCTCGTCGCCGAGCATCTCTTCGGCCTCTGGGGCCTCATCCTCGGCGTCCCGGTCGCCGCGTTCATCCTGCAGTACGTCATTGAAGGAGAGCCTCAGTCGCATGTCCCAGTCGCAGCAGGGTGAGGTCGTTCGCATCTGGTTGAAGCGTTTCAAAGGTGGCCCGATGGATCCGGTGATGTTTGCGGAAGCCATTGAAGGGCGCGGACTCGCCGGCAACGCGAATCAAGGCGGCAAGCGGCAGGTCACGATCGTCGATGAGAAGCGATGGAACGACGCCTGTGCGGAACTCGGGATCGACGTCGATCCGTCCGCGCGCCGCGCGAACGTGCTCGTGCGCGGCATCGATCTCTACAAAGCGCACGGAAAGTTGCTGCGCATCGGTCAGTGTGTCGTGCGCATTTACAACGAGACGCGCCCGTGCGAGCAGATGGATGACGCGCAGCAGGGATTGCGCGAGGCGCTGAAGCCCGAGTGGAGGGCGGGGGCGTTTGGAGAGATTGTGAAGGGTGGAGTGGTGACGATTGGGGACGTGGCGGAGTTTATTGAGGCGAGAGATGAGTGATGAGTGATGAGTGATGAACCGCGCTGGCGAGAAACCCGTGCTTCGTGATGGCGTCAAGTCGAAGCGCGTGTTTCTTGCGATGCGGTTCATCACTCATCACTCATCACTCATCTCTCATCACTGGCTGAGGTGTTTCTCTAATGCGTTGGTTCCTTCGGATCCTCACGGCTCTCGTTCTCCTCATTCTTCTGCTCTGGTTTGGTGGCCGCTGGTATTTGTCGCGGTCTGTGATGGCGTACAGCGGTACGGTGAAAAGCGGCGTCAGTGCGCCGGTTGAGATCACGTTCGATGCGCGCGGGATTCCGCAGGTCTGGGCGAAGACGGATCGTGATGCGTTCTTCGCGATCGGCTACCTCCATGCGAGCGAGCGCCTCTTTCAACTCGAGCTCGTGCGGCGCCTGTCGCGTGGCGAGTTGTCTGAAGTCTTTGGTGCGATCGCGTACGACACCGATGTCTTTCAGCGACAGATTGGATTTGCGCGTCGTGCAAAGGCGAATGAGCTCGATCCATCGACGCGCGCGGCCATGCAGAGTTATGTCGACGGCATCAACAGCGTCATTCGCGCTGGCGCGCTGCCGCCGGAGTTGACGATCCTCCGCCTGACACCGCGCGACTGGACCGTCGATGATTGCATCGCCGTCGCGTACTACCAGACCTGGTTCTCGCACGCGCTGATGGACCAGGACAAGACGTACCAGCAGCTCATCGCGAAGCTCGGCATGTCCGGAAATGCGCTTGCGAATGCGGGGCATCCGTGGTCGCCGCCCACGGTGCCGGACATGCGCATCACGAACGCGTCGAACTCGTGGGTGCTCGCGCCGTCGCGATCGTCAACGCATGCCGCGCTGCACGCATCCGATCCGCATCTCTCGATCGATCAGGTGCCGGGACTCTGGTACCTCGCGGGACTGCATTCGGATGAAGGTCTGAACATCGTTGGTGCGACGTACGCGGGTGCGCCGTTCGTCGTGATGGGACACAACGCGGACATCGCGTTCTCGTTCACCGTCGCGTCGGTCGATCTCATCGATTACTACGATGACAAACCGCAACGCACGATGCGCGAAGAGATTCGCGTTCGCGGCGAAGACAAGCCGCGCGTGCTCGAAGTGAAGGAAGGTCTGCGCGGGCCGATGGTCGATGACAAAACCTCGCTGCGCTGGGCCGGTTTCGATTTCTCGCCCGCGCGAATTTCCGAGTCCGCGCTGCGTATGCAGAAAGCGAAAACATTCGACGAGTTTCGCCGCGGCGTGACCGGTTTCGGCGCGCTCGATGCGAACTGGATTTACTCCGATCGCAACGGCAACATCGGCTATCAGCTCGGCGCGCCGGTTCCGATTCGCGACTACGACACGTACGTGCGTCAGAACGCGAGCGATCCGAACACGAACTGGAAAGGCTATCGCGCGCTCGACGAAACGCCGCACGCGCTCAATCCCGCGCAGGGATTTCTCGCGAGCAGCAACAATCAAATCGTCTCGCACGAGTTTCCGTATCGCATCCCCGGCTTCTATGACCCGTATCGCATCACGCGCGCGGACGCGTTGCTGCGGACGAAGCACACGCCGGCGGACATGCACGCGATGCAGCTCGATCTCACCAGCGGCTTGTCGTTGCGATGGAAGAAGCTCGCGGCGGATGGTGCAGCGAAGGCGGGCTTCAACGACGAAGCGCGCATGCTCAACGCGTGGGATGGTGCATCGCGTGCGGACAGCAAGGAAGCGACGTTGTTTGCGGTGTGGTGGCGCATGTTGCCGCGCGCGGTATTCGAGGACGAGCTCGGACAACAGTGGGACGACGGTCGCGCGCTGCTCGATGAAGCGCTGACGATGAACGTCGCGATCGATGACCGGCGCACGCCGCAGATCGAAACAAATGTCGATGTCTCGGCGCGCGCGATGAAAGACGCGAAGGCGATCGCGAACGGACGCACGTGGGGCGAGGCGTGCAAGTTGATCGTGCAGCATCCGCTCGCGCGCGTGAAGGTGCTGGACACGTGGCTGCATCTCAATCGCGGACCGCTCGACGGCATCGGCGATCCCGGATCGCTCAACGCGAATTTCTACAGCTATCACGACGACACGAAATCGTTTCGCGCGCGCGTCGGGCCGAGCATGCGGTTCGTGCTCGATTGGGCGGATGTCGATGCCTTCACGCTCAACGGTGCGTTAGGGCAATCGGGAAATCCGTTCAGCCCGCACTACGACGATTTTCTTTCGATGATGCAGCACGGCGAAACGTGGAACGTGCCGTTCACGAAAGAGAAAGTGTTTGCGAAGAAGGAGTCGGTGTTGCGGTTGGAACCAGGTGCGCTCACGACGACCG
>JACZCU010193124.1_pt1 | contig 13248 bp, 1 predicted proteins | sample 8641851 | NCBI WGS metagenome assembly JACZCU01 (sample SAMN15324605, study PRJNA640507) | soil metagenome | isolation source: monocropping sugarcane control | place: China: Luxin town, Laibin City, Guangxi Province | collected 2019-07-25 | depth 10cm m | reverse complement strand
TTCTGTCTTCGAGGTCCCTCCTGGAACGCCGTTTGTGATTGTTACTGTACCAGTTATTGGGGCACCCGTGGCGTCGTTGTTGGCAGAAATGGTAACGGTTTGTGGAATACCCAGGAGGACCTGGGAGGGATTAGCAGCAACATCCATGATGGCCGGATCGCCACCGCCAATTCCACCGAGCAATGGGCGAACTATCCTTGTCGCAGATGGATCTACTCCCTGTAAGTCTGTGGGTGGCGGTGTTTGGCTACTGTCACTTAACGTTGCTTCAGGAGCCAATGTCAGTGAAACTGCCTGAGGCGCTGGCGGAGTGACTACGTTTGCCCGCATGGTGACAGCCGATTTGAAAATGTCCGCTTCCCCAGCCATTTGCGTATTAAGCGCTGCCCTGCTGGTCAGGGCCAGGTTGGCGTTGTAGTTTGGTATGACGCTGTTCGCGTTGGATATCTGCGAAGTGAGGTTCGCCGCAAGATCTGGCCTCACAAAGTACGTGCGCTGGCTATCCTGGTAGAAGAAAGGAGCCTGCAAGGTAAATTGAGCAAACTGATGCGGATAGAGCAAGCTATACACGCTTGAGGTCTGATTCAATGTAAGCAGAGGTGTCAGAGTCGCTGAATTCTGAGGATCACTTGCGACAACGATTAACTGATTTCCTCCTGTGGTCTCTAAGAAGCCCATAAAATTGGACTGGCTGTTGGTCGGTGCGTACAAAGCTCCCGCGGGATTCGACGATGCAGGTACAGTGTTGACAACCCCATTGGTTCCACTGAACCTGAACCTGCCAATCTCGGTCGTAGGTACAGTTTCAGGCGTGGCGGACGGGTTTGGCGAAGGTTGGGTATACAGAACCTGGAGATCCAGAATATTTCCATTAAACAGCGCTTTAAAGAGGTACTGGTTTCGCGGAATATTTGTTGAGTTAACGCCTTGAGGTGGGGTGGTGCTAATGCTCGCCGGAGAAACCTGTCTGGGCGTCCATTTGCCCTGTTTGTACTCGCTCCAGGCCAGCTGGATTTGCAGGTTTGTAACTGGCTGGCTGATGCCAGTGCTACTGGTAGTCTGGCTCCCCGGGTTGCCTTGCAGGGTAAAAATGGGCCAGCAGAGGTACAGGCGGCGATTGTAGACGACCGGGATGAGGTGATCGCCCTCAATATTCAGATCAACTTTCTCCCAGGCGGTCCAGGATGAGGGCCAGGTTAAGGGGTTGCCAGTGCCAACAGTCGTGACAAATCTACGATAGTAGTAGATATGCGGCATCGTAAAGGTACGCCCAAACACATGCAATACATCGAAGTCTGGCAATGATGGACTGGTGGGCGGGTTTCGCCAATCTGGAGTGGGGAGAGCTACATCCACCCCTGCTTGCTCCTGGTATTCCTCCCAGTACATGCCGCAAATTTCCAGTCGCGCGACCTGGTCGAGTTTCTCCAGGTAGCTTAGGAACGCATCCTCTGCGCTGTCCACGGTAATGTCCTGCTGCAATAGCTGCGCTTCCAGTTCCTGGAAGAAAGGACTCTTGTCGTCGCGCAGCGCCGGATCAAGAAAGTTCTCCGGATAGAGGAAAATTTTACGATTGGCTTCCCAGATGCGATAACGTTTCATCCAATCCCAGATCGTTGTAGAGATCGCCGCGCCTGTAGTGGCAGGTTCCAGGCCCATCAGAGCGCGTTCAACAAAAAGCTGCACAGAAGCGCTGGCCTGGACAATGCGCGAGGTCATCGTACTGGCGCTCATATCCACGTCAATCAAGAAATTTTCGTAGAGATCGTTGGATGTTGTGAGGCTTCCCGCGAACGCAGGCATTTGTAAGATGTAAGCGATGAGGGTCTCTTTCTGACTTTCGCGTAGCTGGTCGGTTAGTGGCTTTGCCACCACCAGCCACTGCGCATCGTCGTATTTTGCCCGTGCCGCGTTCTTGATCTCCTGGGCGACGCTTTGCAGGCTTGCACTGGGGGTTGTTGCCCAGGTGAAGAGATGGGCGACCGATACCCCCAGGCGCTGCCCGAGAGACAAACATGCCTGCAAGGTGAGCAGCCAGGTGGCGTTTCTGAAATTGGTGTCATTGAGGCCGAAACCAATTTTACCGGCGGCAGTCGTGGGTTGTACCGAACCAACCAACGTCGCGACCTCGCTGGCGTTCCAACTGGTGGCGAGGAGCAATTTTGTCAGCGTGTCTGCGCTGACGGTGGTTGTGCTATTATTTTTTACCGCCGAGCTAAAGACATCGGCTAAGCTCACCGCGCTGGCCGGCAGACTATTGCGCAGGATAGAGAGGTCGGCCAGCCGTTGCCACTGCGTAAAGAGTGAGGAGTTAAAACCACCTGGGGCGAGTGGCAAGTTGTTGAAATTGAACCCGGCAAAATCAGAACCGTTACTCTGCGCACTAATGCAGGTGATCTCCTTGACTGTCAGACCGAAGGTGTTGATCAGCAAGGCGACTTTGTGCAACAGATAGTACTGTTTCGGTATTTGGGTATTTGGAGTCGGGGGGATTTTGGCGAAGGTTAAGAAGTCCTGCATCAGCGAGGTGGGAGGGGTCGTAGCAGGGGTCGTCAGAGACTGTAAAATGGAGCTTGACCCCACCAATGCCTCAACGACATCCATTTCCAGCTTGAACGTGCTGCTCAACATCTTCTTGACCAGACCTGTCGGGTCAGTCAGGTTAGCCGTATCATTGACGATCTTGCTCACACCTGTGCTCAACTGCTGGAAGAACAGGTCACTATCAGCCTGTGAGGGAGCAATACCTGAAGCCGGGTTAAAGACATGCTGGTAGAGGTAGTTCAACTGTGCGACAGAGAAACCCGCCTGCCAGATTTGAGTGAGTGTGGTGATGAACTTGATGGTGGTCGCTGGCAAAGCCGGATTGCTTGTAAAGGGGGTGACGCCGGATAAGGTTTGTAGAGCAATTAGGTCATTGAGAGAGAGGTTCAATGCCCTCGCCAGAACGACATAGCGGTAGAGCATCGACAGATTAGCCAGGTTGAGTGTGTTATTCGTGACGACCGCGGTGGTCAGCGTGTTTAAATCTGCGGCACTGATGCGCAGAGCTGCCAGAATGACAGCCGTATGGTCGGAAATCTGCGTGGGCGGCGCCCCACCGACGCCCACCAGGTCCGTGCGGCCAGGATTCAACGCAAAGGCCGGGTCTACGAGCACTGCTTTGTTCTGGAAGAGCGCGGTATAGAGCGAGTCGTCGCGTTCGGTTTCATATTCGTATGTGTCGATGTTGCTCCAGAGGGTAAGCAAAAAGGTAAGCGGGATGGAAAGGGTTGTGAGCAGTTGCTGGACCTGTGCCAGCTTGGGCAAAAAGGTGCTATCAATATCTGTGGCACCGAGCGCGGCCATCACGCGATCGAGGTCTCGTATCTGCCAGCCTAGCTTTTTCCAGAGGCGGATGAAGCGATGGGCCTTCTGGGCTGTGGGAACGTCCAGTCCATTGATGGTAGTCTGGCTGAGATCCCCTGAATCGGGCGTGCCAGAGGCGTCCTGCAGCGTTAGCAGTCGCTGCGGGTTCAGGAAGCGCGTCTTCACCAGTTCAATGAGATCCAGGTAGTGTATAGATGTACGCTGAAGAAAATGAGGAACCTGGCTCAAGTCGTTGAGTGGCAAAGGCGATGTCGTTGGATAGCCGTAGTAAGCCGGGTTGGGTGTGGTGTCCACGAGAATGGCGTATTCTTCTGGCGCGATGCCCAGGTACTCGCAGGCGATAGCCAGATTGGACGGATTGGCGTTGTTCTGGAATGTCCGCATCACTTCGTTGTAACTGCTGCCCATATTCCCCAGGTAGGTACGAGCTGCGTGCAGCGAACGGTTGTAGGGCAGTGTAAGGGGATAGACCGCGCTCAGCAGCGTACTATAGGCAGCGTTGTTAACGTGCTGCGGGTTCACGCTTAACTCGTCTGCCGTGGGAGCGGTGGGATCGTCTGTTATGCTTTGGTCATAAGTGGTCTGTTTTGCGATAAAGGTCTCCAGGATCTCATTCACCAGGTCTATATAGGGAATAGGGGTATCGGTATTCTCACAGGAGAGCTTAATATGTTGTAGATCGGGACGGCGGGCAAAGAGCACATCCTGAAGCGTTTTCGGCCCCGTTCCTGACGGCGGCGGGGGAAGCGGGGTATTTGCAAGGAACTGCAGCAGGTCAACAAAGTACGAGGCCGGGCTGTAAAGTGAATGGCAATCCTCGCAGTCGCTGAGATTTGGCGCGCCAAACAGCGTGGACCAGTTTGGGATGGTCTGAGCAAGCGCGGCCTGCGTGCTCATTTGGGCATTATTGAGCGCCCTGGGGCTTACGTCATGCAGGCTCTGGTAGATGGTCATATAGGCATGGGATGTTGTGGCATGGATCTGCTGGGCCTGTGCATGGACTGCGCTGGCCTGCGCCTCTCCACACAGGGCATCCTTGTATGCTGTGACAAAGCTCTCTTGAGGGATGGTAGCAATGCTATGCGCGGAATGCAGGCCAGCGCCAAGCAGCGTGTGGATGATCTGGGCGTCCTGGCTAACATGGAAGACGCGCTGCGTGCGTTTCAGTTGATCTGCCAGGACATTTTGTGACGGCGCTGCAGGGCTGGCAAGAGCCATCTTGCTGGCGACCTGATGGGCCTGGGCCAGATAGTTATCGATGTTGGTCGTGCGAAAATCAAAATCTGGTGAGTTGTTAAGGAACTGAGCCACGGCCTCGCGCACGGGGTTGTGAAAGCCGCTGGCCATCTTCGACCCTTTGTATTCGAAGGCGGGATATGCCGTGATTTCCTGGCGCAGTGCCTCCAGTGCCGCCTTCGCCTTTGTCTGCTCATCCGCACTCAAGGTGCCCCAGTGTATTTCCTTCGGCAGAGGCTTGGAAAGATGAAGCTGTGGATTGTTGCCGTGTACAGCGCTCACCAGGCCCAGGTCGATCGCTGGCTGCCGGGCAATTGCCTGAGCAACATAGGTTGTTGGAAAGGCTTTCTGCAGCACAGCCAGGATCTGTTCGCTATAGTTTGCCACCTGCTCTTCGTGGGTCGCGCCTGGAACAGAAGGTGGCACAGAGATAGGTTGCCCATTGACCGATGTGGTGATCAGTTTTTTCCAGTCAGCAGTGGATAGTTTCGTCAGATCGCGCGTGGATGCAATGCTCTGCTGGCGGCCCAAATCCTGGATGGCCTGTACGAGTGGTACGTTTCCCTGTGTCAGTTTATCAAGCTGGAGGGCGAACTGGAGGGCATCGATTACTCCAGGAGCCTGGAAGTCTGGCAGAGTATGCAGCTCGTTCCAGAAATCCTGGATCGTGCCCTGGTGCTGTATATAAAGGTTAATGAATTTAGCCTGCAAGTCACTGCTCAAGATTGGCGAAGTACTGAGGATAGAGCTCAGCACAGATCTTTGCACGTCGTCGCCGAGAATAGGGTGGCTACTCAATGGCGTATCCAGGCCAAGCAGTTCGCCCACGGTAGTCGTGTCAGAAAGAAACTCTTCCAGTTCGCTGATCGCCGTCGCCGCGGTTTCACTATTACCGGCCAGATGCTGCAACTGAGCAGTTACGAAGTCCCTGAGCGAAACATCTTTGTTGGCCGCGATATCTACCGCATCCATATTCTGCAGCAGCTCAGCCAGGCTGTTATATCCATGATTGGTGAGCGAGTGAACAAGCTTGTTCTTCAACGCTGTATTCAATGTCTCTGCAATGTGCCCTGTGCTATCGCTAGCCAGGTTCTCGTGTACTGTTTTGTCCGGTGCCGCCCCGTTGAGGCGGGAGAGGGTTGTGTCGAGCATGCGTGTCCTCCGTGTGTTTTGACATAAACTTGTGAAACATGGGACGCGGGTATCGATTTGTTTTCAACTCAAATCATGATTCAGTTGTGTTATTCCCCTAGCTTTAGAAAGGTTGATCAGAGCTTTCTGCTCACTAGCTACATTACTGGGTGTGGTGAGCAGGTTGGGAAATTGTGTCTCCCTCGTTACTCTGACCTTATGGCCTAAATCTACCCGAAGGAAACTTCTCCGTTTGGATGATTCCCTCAAAAACTATCCCTGTACTTCTGTCGTAAAAAAAGTATCTTCCCGACTGCGCGTCGAATCCCCAATTGCCCGCTTGTCTAATCATTGGACTTTGTCTTCCCCACATCGATTTCATTTCTCCATAATTTGCATTCATTCCTGTAGGATTTGCCTGATCAGGACCAGTCAATCCTGGAGCTACATTGAATGTTCCACCAGCTCCAGGGTTGGTTTCGTTGGAAATTCTTGGCAATTCTTGATGAACCCGGGCTCCATATGCCAGCGGACTCTCTCCCGGATTAGGCAATGGAACCGTAGATTGATTTGGAGAAACTTTTGGCGCATTTCCAGATCCTTCGATGACGATTGATTCATTGCTACTAGGTTCGGGCGAGTAAGCATGCATGGTGGAACGCGAAACAGTAGGTGCCTCCTCTGGCACACCACCGCCTAAGCCATTGAGGGTAGGGCCACGAAAGCTGAGCCCACCTGTCAATGCCGCACCTTCTACGGCACCTTGCAGAGCGGTGCTAGGAATTTTTTGAACATCAGCGACGCCCGCGATTGTCCCCGACCCAAACAGCTGATAGGCGGCGTTATGCAGGGCCAAACGCGCTTGCAATGGCAAAGTTGGATCGAGAAGAGCGGACATTATTTCCTTTTGCATATTCTGGTAGCGCTGTAGAGCGGAGGTGTGATCTACCGCACCCCGATCATGCATGTCCTTCTGCAACTGATATGAAAGTTTTAGGGCACCGGTATAGACGTCCTGCCATGGACCGCCTGCATACGATCTACCAAAGAAATCTCTGGGCTGTTGATCCCCAGGCGACGACGATCCTGCACTTGCAGCAGGCAGATGTTCCTCTGGGATGCTTCGTAGTTCCGCCTTTTCATGTGCTGTTGGAGCTGTGGGATCGATACACGACTGCATCGTGGGGTCACACTGGGTACCAGTTGGATCGACATGGATGAGTGGATTATTCCGTGCATACGCATACAAATTCGGCCCGTCAACCATCCCCTTAGGATCAGCACTCACCCACCTGCCCAACCACGCCGCATAATACCGCGCCCCATAGTAATACAGCCCCATCTCATCATCTCGCTCTTTGCCTGTATAGCGATAGCGCTTCAGGCTGACCTCTGCCGCACTAGGCCCGGCCAGATACGAGGTGCCGCCGTAGGGGTAGTATTCTTCGTAGGAGATCACCGCGGCCGAGGTGTCCAGTTCCAGGCTGGCGGAGCCGAGGTGATTGTCAAGCTGGTAGCGGATAACGGGCACCAGCAGGTCGGGCGGCGAGGTGGGATCGACGGTTTTTGTTTCTACAAGGGCGATACGCCTTTTATCGTCCATTATGTGCAGCGTCTGCCGTTCAAGGGTGAGGCCGCTGCCGTTGCGCTGGCGGTAGATTTCGTAGCCGCCCAGGTAAATGCGCTCTTTGATCAGCGAGCCGCTCACCACGACTTTGTGAACGCGCTGCCCACCAGCATCGTACGTATAGTAGGCTGTGCCTCCGCCGCCTAGATTGGCCTGCTGTAACTGGTCTTTGTAGTCCCACTGTATTTGTGAGAGCTGGGGCATCTGTGTCATGTTGCCATGCGCATCGTAGCTGTACAGGGCGGAGTATGGGCCAGCAGCAGGATCGCCGGGGACGCTGGTGCTTTGCAAGCGGTTGCTGTTCGTCGCGTAGGCGTAGTGGCGAGTCCAGGTGCTGGGTGTTGGCGTATTGATGGTGTGGAGCATACTCAGGATATTGCCCACGGCGTCGTACTGATATTGTTCGCTATAGTTCTGCATGGTCTGGCTGTCATTGGGGTTGGGCAGGCTCATGGGGACGAAATCTGTCTGATCGGGCTGAACATTCTGCGCGCTGTGTTCGCGTCCGTTCGCCTGTAGCAGGCGATAGAGTGCATCATAGACATATTGCGCGCCGGGCGAGACAACCGTATTCTGGAAGTAGACGGTCTGCTGGGCATTGTCATCTATCTCTACGATGTTGCCCACGGGATCATATGTATAGCTCAAGGCCTGGAGTTGCACACTATCGCTGGTACGCGTGGTGGTCAGATTCACCAGGCGGAAGGTCTCTGGATCGTAACTGTACGTAGTGCGCGAGCCGTTCGCATACTCAATCAGTTCGCGCTGTCCCCTGGCGTTCGAGTCGATATTGGTGACAAAGGGAGTCCAGGTCGCTGCCCCGCGTATCTGCACATCCAGCTTCTCAAGCAGGTTCGCTTCGTTGTAGGTTGGACGAATGACGCTGCTATCGGGTGTGTCCAGGGTCGTTGGCCGGTTGAGCGCGTCGTAGGTAGTACTTGTCGAGTAGGTCTCGCTTTCAAGCAAGGGCGCGGCAGCCGTTGCGATGGCCTGTGGATCGGTCAGGCTAGCTAGCAGCGACCAATCCACCTGCTGCTGATAAGCGGTGGCCAACTGCCTGCTGGTATTGAGCAGATTGCCCTTGAAATCGTAATGCTGGTTCGTGACAGCTCCAGCGCCATCGTAATGTTGATAGGCTCTGCCACGTAAATTAAGCGCTACAGCGTTGGTGACGCTTTCCCCATAGACAGCGCATTCCGCCAGGATCTCAGTGGCGCTACCCTGCTGGACAAAGAGCTGTGTTGGACGTAGAAGCGCATCATAGAGGTATCGTCTTTGAAAATTGCGGCTATTCCATGCCCGCATAGGATGCCCGGCCACATTCTGTAGTTCCCAGCGTTCGCCCGCGTCGTTGCTCTGTGAGTAGAGCTTGCGTTTCAACATATCGAAGGTGTTGAGCATAGACTGGTTGCCGCGAGCATCTGTTACGATGAGCTGATTGCCCTGGATATCCAGTTTGAGGTGGGTCTGATACTGGCCCGCCGAGGCATTGTCCGCGATAATCAGGAACGTTCGGCCCAACACATCGAGATGGGCGACGGTTGGCGTCTTGGCATGAGCGGTAGTGAGCTGGGCCGCGCGAATTTCAGGGGCATTGGCGGGATTTTTCGGGTCCAGGGCCTGCCGCTGCGCGTACCAGGCGCTCTCAAGGACGGTATCGTTCTCGTCCCAGGTAATCTGCTGCCAAGCGTCAAATTCCACGCGAGAAAGGGTGCCGTTGGGATTGTCAGTGCGTACCAGGCGTCCAGGGGGATCATAATGAAGAATGGGCGTCACACCCCACTCAACCAGGTCCTGCTCGGTCTCGTAGTCGAAGGTGCTGCTGAAGAACGGCTCATACTTCTTGACGGGATTGTTTTTGTTGTCGTAAATCGTGCGGCCCGTGCCAACCCAGCGCATCTGGGGCGTGGTATCGGCCAGAACGGGATGGCCCTGCGCATCGCGTACCAGCGAACCATCGGCGGCCCGCTGTGGCGCAAGGCCCGGCTCCGCCTGAATTTTCTTCATAACCTCGTGCCCAAAGCCATCAGAGTAGCTGTATGTTTCCTGCCAGCGTGGATTGGCGGCGCCGTGCTGTTCGCGCGCGTAGGTATGCACAAAGTTGGGCTTCTGGTTCTGCGTCCAGTTGAACAGGTTATACTCGAAGCGTTGGGTGGGATCGCCCAGCGTATCTCCCTCGTTCTGCCCGTCTTTCCCCATTAGGGCCATAGCCGTGAGCATGCCCAGGGCATCAAAGAGTACCCCCGAACGATTGTTGTTCGGATCCGTGATTTGCACCGGGAGCATGGTTCTGTAATCATTTATAGCCTGGACGGTGTTCTGAAGTGCGTCTGTGGTCTGAATCACTAGCAGGGCATAGGCGTCATAGGTGATGGTCGATATATTGTCAAATGGATCGATAAACTGGACCGGCGCGTAGAACTGCTTGGGATCGTAGACGGAGCGGCCAGAAGGCGCCCACCACACACCATCTTGCGAGAGATAGTGTCCCTCGTTCGAGAGCAGCGTATCGTTGACGCGGGTGCCATAGGCTAGCGTGAGCAGGCCGGGAGTGAACGCCTCTTTCAAGGTCTGGTAGAGCAAGGCATGCGATTCGACCTGGCCTAGCGGTAATGTGTCGGAGAGATCATCTTTGTAATAATAGATACGTGAATGCTCGACAAGCCGTTTTTGTACAACATTTGGAGTTGGCGCAACTTCATAGGCAATTTCGCTTGCTCCTTGTATGGCCGTCTGCACAGCGGAGAAAGCCAGGGGGGTATTTGCTGTAGCCACCAGACCGGTGATCTCATAGTTACGGGTCTCATAGGGAACACCAATCCGATAGAAGGTGCTGGCATTAGCCGGATTGATAAAGTCGGCTTCGCTGTAGGTAACAAGCAGAACTGCCTGCTCTGGATAGAGTGGGCTGCGCCGGGGATAGGCGATGGCGGCAGATTGGGTCACATTGCCAAATGCATCGACCGCGAGGGTCAGGTGATGGCTGACGCGCGGGTCGGCGGCTTGCCGCTCGTAATGAAACTCGATGGCCTCCTGCTCATTGGCATAAAAGACCGCGTGTGGATTGTTCAGAACCGGCTGGATGAGCCTGATCGCGTAAGTATGCTCTGTGACGCTGTAGGGTGTCGCGCTCAGGGCTGAATTGTCCTGTGCATAGACCTCCTGCCTCAATAGCCTGCCTTTCAATGAGCGGCAGGCCTCCTGCTCCTCCTGGGCGGTCAGCCCGGCAGGGAGAGCGGTGTCAGGTAAGAGAGTGGCCTGCGCGTCGCCAGCATAGTACTCATGGGCAAAGTGTTGAGAAATGTTCTGCCTATCCAGATAGGCCCCTGTATGAAACCAGGTCTTTGTATACACCGGCGGCACATACAGGTCTTCCTCAATAATACTCTGAGTCGCCGGAGTGCTGGCAGTGCTTACATACTGGGCAAATGATTCGGCGTCCCATTGCTCGACCAGGCCGAAGCCGCGAAATTCGCGTTCACTCCCATCGTAGTACCCATGATGATAACTATAAGTCGTGACCAGTGTGGTTTGGGTGACCGCATTCAGGGTTTCGACGCGCTCAACCACGTGTACCGGAAAGGGGAGTCTGGTGACCCAGGGCGCACCCGCGGCCTGATCCTGCAAATAAAATGTGGTGGAGGGGGCGTATTGCAGCGTAATTTCCTTCCCCATATTGTTATTGATCGTTTGGAGCAGGTGTGGCTTCTGTCCGCTCATCAGGTCGATATAGCGCATAGGTTGCCCGCTATCCGCAGGGAGCGAGGAGGACCAGAGAATGCAGGCCGTCCCCGTGCCTAATAAGTCAACCACGCTGATGGATGAGAGGGTATTTGCTGCGGGGACATTGGCGAGTTGTTCGCCAGTACTCCAACTGTTGCCCGCCTGATTCAGCCAGCAAGTGATAGTGTTCCGGCCCAGGTAGATGATGTCTGTCGTTCCTGAGCCGTCGATATCTGCGAAGCGGATGCGTTTCTGCTCAAAAGAATCTGGAGAATCAAAGCACGGAGCAGCATCCATGGCCACTTTGGCCCCGAAGCGCCCGTAGCCGCAGTTGGGCCAGTAACAGATTTCGCCGTTGCGAACCCGCACAAGATCGGTAAGGCCATCACCTGTCATGTCCGCCATGTAGATAGATTGTTCGGCATCGGCAAAGACCAGGCATGGGCCTTTTTCCTCGTCAAAGACCTGCCTCACCATTTCGGCTGGCGCGAAACCAGCAGTGCTCAGCGACCTGTACCAGGTGAATACCCCCTGCTCCGAGATGAGGATGTCGCTATATCCATCTCCATCCAGATCAATAAATTTCAGGTTGGGGTCGTTCCAGTCCAGATTGGGCATCTGTGAGAAAGGGGTAAATGATCCCCAGCTCCCATCTTCCTGGTGCTCATAGAAACCTGTGAGTGGAACAGTATACTGTACCAGGTATTTTTGCCCATTGCCGGCGAGGTCCATCAGTTGCTGCTGGCCGCTGCTCAAATTCGATGGTGAGGGTTTAGTGGCTACCAGTTTGGCAGCGGCAAAATGGGCATCACCCAGGTTTCGTTTATAGAACCAGGCATTGGCTTGCTCGGTCAGGATACCAGAGATCCCCTCGGAATCCAGATCAACCCATTGATAGTGTGAGCCGTCTAAACCAACCGGGAGATTTTTCAAGCTCTCCGCGTCAATACTATGTACCGTTGCATCGATAACAGGAGTGCTATAGGTCATATCAAGCGAGGGTAAAGACAGTGTTTGATAGCCACCGCTAGGTCCAGGCTGAGGGATGTAGCCAGTCTGAGTGGCAGATGTGAGATAGGTCGCGAGAGGATTTTGATTGTACTGAAAGTCACTGGAACGCACCAGGGAAGAGGTATTACCCAGTTCCTGAAACAGGTGAAACATCAGGACACGGCGGCAGAGTCGATACGTTCTGATCTCAAAACCGGCGCGAAAACTGGAAAAAGCGTCTGGCCGGCAGGACCAGATGCCCGTTTCATTGACTGTAGGATTAGCCAGGTTGTGTTCACCATAATCGAAGACGACTTCAAAGAACCAGTTATCAGACTGGTAAGGTGTTTTATTCCCGTACTTGATGCGTTTGAGATAGAGCTGCGCAAAACCTGTTGGACTGGCCAGTCTATTTTTTTCCTGGGGCAGCGTCGGATCGATGGCATCCCGGTTCTCCTGCTTATATTCATAAACAATGCAATTCCCTTTATCATCGTAACTTTCTTCAAGCAGCCATTTGAAGACATGTGATGCATCAGCGGGATCGGCAATTCTGCTGGTCGCGTCTTTCCCATAAATGCTGGTGATATTGTCTTTCGTAGTGCTGCGCCAGTGTGTCTCCCCAGTTTGCTGATTCCGCCACTGTTCAATACGAGCAAATACACCTTCTATGCGGGGGTGATAGCGTTGAATGCTGTAGGTGATGCCTTGCTCTATCCCTTGAACTATCTCTGGCAGCCAGGCGTTGCCTTGCAGGAGGAAGGAAGGAACCAGGTCTTCCGCCTCTGAGAGGATATAAATATCGGAGTTACTGGCATCCTGGTATCTAGGCAGTCCTTTATCAGTTTTCCGCGTGACCGCTGGTATGGAAAGTTTCCATCCGATGCCGAAGGCGCCATTGCCAGCGGCAGAATCATAGGAGAGCGCCAGTTTCGGATAGAACCCGGCCCGGCCTGGAGTGGTAAAAATAGGGATGGTGAGCGAACCAGTACCTGTTACCGGGTTCGCGGAAAATTTCTCGTCGATACCTCTGATGGCCCCGCCTCCTTTGGGGAGAGTCGGAGTTGGTACCGGGTTAGCGCTTGTCTCAGAAGAGTCTTTGAGCGTTGTATTGATGGCGTCTGGCTTATAAACGCCTTGCTCGTTTTTGCTCTCGATCATAAATATCTCCC
>JACZCU010049543.1_pt1 | contig 13251 bp, 8 predicted proteins | sample 8641851 | NCBI WGS metagenome assembly JACZCU01 (sample SAMN15324605, study PRJNA640507) | soil metagenome | isolation source: monocropping sugarcane control | place: China: Luxin town, Laibin City, Guangxi Province | collected 2019-07-25 | depth 10cm m | reverse complement strand
TCCACCTTCGCGCGGTCGTTGTCGGTGACGATCAGCTCCACGATGAGCTGCGGGAGGGCGAAGAGCGTCCCCTCCTCGCGCTTCGGCAGATAGTCGGCGACGATGTTGTACGTTCCGGCGCCCCACGCGGCGATCGAGCGGATCGCGCCGATCACCTGGACGCGGCGCGCCCACGACAGCTCCTTGCGCGTGATGAACCCGAGGCCGAGGAGCGCATCGCCGAGCGTTTCGTTCTCTTTGCGGCGCGAGAGCGCCTGCTTCACGTGCTCGCGCGTCACCTTGTTCGCGCGCAGCAGGATCTCGTCGACGCTGTCGGTGCGGTCGTTCGTGCTCGCCGACAGGACGTCGCCGTTCTTGAAGTAGATGATCTTGATGATGCCGTCGTTCTCGAATCGGACGGCTCCGGTGAAGCCCTCCCGCCCCAGCTCGACGAGACGGTCAATGACGTTGATCTCGCCGATATCACCTTCCAGCTTCATTGCCACACGAACCTCTTTCGTACCGACTCGGACTTTCGAGGATTATCGCATGTGGAGTTGCTCGAAAACCTGCTGACCAACTTTACGTCCGAGCACGTGAACGAGGTCCTGTTCCGATGCTTGTTTCACCGCGGACAACGACCCGAATCGCTCGATCAGCAGCTTCCGGCGCTTCTCGCCGATGCCCGGCAGGTCTTCCAGTTCGCTGTGCAGCACGCGCTTCGAGCGGCGGCGGCGGTGGGACGAGACGGCGAAACGGTGCGTCTCGTCGCGCACCATCTGCAGGAGCTGCAGCGCGACGTCATGCCGGTCGAGGCGCAGCGGCTCCTCGCGATCCGGGAGATAGATCTCTTCCTCGCGCTTCGCGAGGCCCGCGATCGTGATCTCCTCGATCCCGAGCTTGTTCAGCGCCGTCAGCGCCGCGTTGAGCTGCCCGCGGCCGCCGTCGATGAGAATCAGATCCGGCAGCGCCTTCGATTCGTCGAGCAGGCGCCGGTAGCGCCGGTCGACCGCCTCCGCCATGGAGCGGAAGTCGTCCGCGCCAATCACACTCTTGATGTTGAACACGCGGTACTGGTTCTTGTCCCACTTCCCGCGATCGAGCACCACCATTCCGGCGACCGAGTCGGAGCCCTGGATGTTCGAGATGTCGAACGACTCGATGCGCTGGATCTCGCCCGGCGCGCCGAGGAGCTGGCCGAGACGCGAGGCGGCGATCTGCAGCCGGTCCTGCGTCGACTTGCGGAACCGCGACTCGTGCGAGAGCCGAGCGTTGCGGTTCGCCAGCTCGATCCGGTCGACTCCCTTCCCGCGCTGCGGCACGCGCACCGTCACCTTCCGGTTCGCCTGGTTGGTGAGCCACTCGCTCGTCAGCTCCACGTCTTCGATCTCGAACGGGATGAGGATCTCCGGCGGAATGAAGAGGTTGTCCTGGTAGTAGCGCTGCAGCACCTCGCTCAGAAAGTGCGCCGGAGCGTACTCCCCAACCTTCTCCCAGAACAGCTCCCGCCGGTCGACGACGTTGCCGTCGCGGAGGACGAAGAGCTGCACCGCGACGTCGGTCCCCTCTTCGTACAGGCCCCACACGTCGACGTCTTCGCTCCCAGCGGACGCGACGCGCTGCTCCGCCTGAATGCGCTCGACGGTCCGGATCAGGTCGCGGTAGTAGGTCGCAAGCTCGAAGTTCTCCCCCTCGGCCGCCTTGTACATGCGCGACGTCAGCCGCTCCTGCAGCTCGCGCGACTTGCCGCCGAGGAAGAGCACCACGTCGTCCACCATCTCGCGGTATTCCTCGGGCGTCGTCAGACCGACCACGCACGGGCCGAGGCACTGGTGCATGTCGTAGTAGAGGCAGGGGCGGGTGAGGGCGCTCTTTCCTTCCGCGATGTCGAGGTCGCAGCTCCGGAGCTTGAACTGATCGGCGATCAGTTTCAGGATCCGGCGTGCGGTGCCGGCGAAGAACGGGCCGAAGAAGAGGTCGCCCTTCTTCCGGTCGACGCGCCGCGTGAACACCACCCTCGGATAGTCCTCGGAGGTCGTGACTTTGATGTACGGGTACGTCTTGTCGTCGCGGAGAAGGATGTTGTACCGCGGCTGGTGGGTCTTGATGAGGTTGTTCTCGAGGAGGATCGCCTCGAGCTCGTTGTTGGTGGTCAAAAAATCGATAGCATCGATCTCCGCCACCAGCGACATCGTCTTCGGATCGCGCAGACCCTTCCCGACCAGATACGAATTCACCCGGTTCCGGAGATTGCGAGCCTTCCCGACGTAGATGACCTCACCAGCCGAGTTCTTGTGGAGGTAAACACCGGGACGCTCGGGCAGCTCCTTCAGCCGCCGCTTCAGGCGGTCGATGCGCGAGTCCATGAGCGGAGTTACAACACGCTCCGCGAGAGGAATGCTCCCGCCGCCAGACGGAACTCATCCGTCCACTCGTGGCCACCGCGAAAGACGCAGGAAGTCACGTCCGATCGGCCCGCCAAAAAGCTCAAGTCTTTCTTGAACTTCTCGTCGTTGTACCAGTTCTCAAAGCTGCCGCGGCCGAGGAGCGCGGGAGGGAGCTTTGGCGAGGTGATGTCGGGTGGGACATCGCCGCTGAGCGAGATCACGCCGTCGCAGGGAACGTTTGCGGCAGCGCGCCACGCCATCGCCACCCCTTGCGAGAAGCCGGCAAAGACGAGGCGGCTGCGGTTGGGGAAGCCGGCCATCACCCGCTGCACATAGAGAATGTTGTCGGCGATCGCCTCGTCGCGATCCTGCCGCGTCATCCAGCAGGCGGCGACCTCTTCATTCCGGCCATAGAAGCGGTTGAGCGCCTGGATACTGACCAGCGTCCACTCCTCCGTTCCGGGGATCTGCTCCAGATCCCGCAGCATGACCTCCGCCGTCTGGCCGTACCCGTGAAAGCCCGCCAGAACGCGAGAAGAGCCCGGCCGCACGAGATAGCGCCCGTGAGTCGTCGTCTCGATGAGATGCGTTTCCGCCATGATTCAGCGCGCTGACTCGCCAACATGTTGACGAGTCAGCGGCATGTCATTCTACGTCGCTTATCATGCGCGCCGTGCAATTGACCCTGGTCGTCCCCTGCTACAACGAAGAGACCCGGCTCGACCTCGAGGCGTTCCGCGCGTTTGCCGGCCAGGTCCGTTTTCTCTTCGTCGACGACGGCAGCCGCGACGGCACCCGGCGGCTCCTCCAGTCGAACGGCTTCGACGTCCTCGGCCTCGACCGCAATGTCGGGAAAGCGGAGGCGGTCCGCCGCGGGATCGTGGAGGCGATGGAGCGCGGGGCGGAGGTCGTCGGCTTCTGGGACGCCGACCTCGCAACTCCCCTGTCCGAGCTCCCGCAGTTCATCGAGGTCCTGAACGACCGGCCGGTGATCGAAATGGTGTACGGCGCTCGCGTCCGCCTCCTCGGCCGCGCCATCAGCCGCGACGAACGGCGCCACTATTTCGGCCGGGTCGGCGCCACGTTGATCTCGAAAACGCTGGGGCTGGCTGTCTACGACACCCAGTGCGGCGCGAAGCTCTTTCGCGTCAACGACACGATGCGCGACGTCTTTGCAACGCCGTTCCTCTCGCGCTGGATCTTCGACGTCGAGATCATCGCGCGCTTCGTCCGGCTCCGCGGCCGCGACGCCGCGGCACGCGCGATTTACGAGCTCCCGCTGCGGGTCTGGAAAGATGTGAAAGGATCGAAGCTCCGGTCGACCGATTTTCTTCGCGCGCTGCGCGATCTGTGGAGAATACGAAGAGCATACAAACGATGAACGACCTCTCAACCCTAGCCGCCGGGCTGACCGGCTCCGAGATCCTCAAAATCGCCGGCCAGATCCGCGAGCTCGTCGCATCCGGCCGTGAAGTCTGCAACCTCACCGTCGGCGACTTCTCCCCGAAAGAGTTCCGCATCCCGGAGGAGCTCGAGCGCGCCATCGTCGCCTGCCTCCACGCGGGCGAGACGAACTATCCGCCGTCGGACGGCACCATGGAGCTCCGCCGCGCCGTCGCGAAGCTCTACAACGAACAGTTCGGACTCGACTACGGCATCCAGTCGATCCTCATCGCCGGCGGCGCGCGGCCGATCATCTACGCCGCGTACGCCGCGACCGTCGACCGCGGCGACAAGGTCGTCTACCCGATCCCGTCGTGGAACAACAACCACTACACCTATCTGATGGGCGGCATCCCGGTGGAGATCGCCGTCGGTCCCGAGACCAACTTCCTGCCGACCGCGGAGATGCTGCAGCCGCACATCCGCGACGCGCGCCTCATCGCGATCTGCACGCCGCTCAATCCGACCGGGACCGTGATGTCGCGTGAAGAGGTCGAGCGGATCGCACGCCTCGTCGTCGACGAGAATGAGCGCCGCCGCGCCGCCGGCAAACGCGCGCTCTATCTGATGTGGGACCAGGTCTACTGGATGCTGACCTTCGGCGACTCGCACCACTACCCGCCGCCGCAACTCGTCCCCGAGGTGATGCCGTACACGATCTTCGTCGACGGCATCTCGAAGGGGTTCGCCGCGACCGGCGTCCGCGTCGGCTGGACCGTCGCGCCGCCGCCGATCGCCGCCGCCATGCGCGACATCATCGGCCACGTCGGCGCCTGGGCGCCGCGCGCCGAGCAACTCGCCACTGCACAGGTTCTTGGGCAGTGGGACGCCGTCCGTGGCTACCACGACCACATGATCCGCGAGCTGCAGCTCCGCCTCGACCTCCTGCATGACGGCATCGAGGCGATGCGCGAAAAAGACGGACTCCCCGTCCGCGCCATCCCGCCGCAGGGAGCGATCTACCTCTCCGCGCAGTTCGATCTGATCGGCCAAGGGTTCAACACGAACGAGGAGATCCGCAAGTTCCTCCTCGACCGCGCCGGCTTCGCCGTCGTCCCGTTCCAGGCGTTCGGCCTCAAGACCGACACCGGCTGGTTCCGCCTCTCCGCCGGAGCGGTGTCGCCCGAGGACATCTCGCGGGGGTTGGGAAGGGTGCGGGAGGCGCTGTTGTCGATCAAAAGCGACGGAGATTGAATGACGAATGTCGAATGTCGAATGAAGAATTGAGAATGAGGACCGCTCTTCATTCTTCATTCGACATTCGACATTCGACATTCAACCTCCTCGTCGCGCTTCTTGTCGCTTGCACGCCACCCCTACACCGCACGACGCCTCCGCCCGCCCGCGTTCTCTTCCTCGGTCTCGACGGCGCCGACTGGCAGCTCCTCGACCAGTACTGCGCGGACGGCACCATGCCGAATCTCGCGGCGCTCGTGCGGAGCGGCGACAAGCGCGTGCTGCTGACGCAGCATCCGCCGCTCTCGCCGCTCGTCTGGACCACGATGATGACCGGCGTCTCTCCGCTCGAGCACCGCATCCTCGACTTCACGCGATTCGATCCGCTCACGCGCGCACGCGAGCCGATCACGAGCGACGAGCGCGCGGTGCCCGCGGTCTGGAACATGGCGAGCGCGAAGGGAAAGAAGGTCGGCGTCTTCGGCATGTGGGCGACCGATCCGCCGGAAACCGTGAACGGCACCATCGTCAGCGATCGGATGATCCACGCGCAGTGTTCGGATGACGATCCTTGGAAGCGCACCGAGTGCGAAACGGAGGCGACGCACCGGATCGCGAGAGAGTGGATCGCGAAGAATCAGCCCGACCTCGCCATCGTCTACTTTGAGGGAACCGACATCGCGGGTCACCTCTTCGCGCCACGCGGCGGCAATCCCGCCTACTTCAAACGGATCGACCAGATCGTCGGCGACTACCGCGACCTCGCGAAGCAGCTAAATGCGACGCTGATCCTCGCCTCCGACCACGGCTTCGACTGGAACACCAAGCGTCCTCCCGAATCGAGCACCGCCGTCGCGACCGCCGCGAAGTGGCACCGCGACCAAGGGATCTTCCTCCGCTGGTCCCCCCACCGGCAGATCCTCCCGCGCGTCGAGTCGACGACCCTCCGCGTCGATCAGATCACGCCGATGCTCCTCGACCTGCTGAAACTCCCTCGCGACGTCAACGAGTACCGCCGCGGTTGGCGTAAGCTCAGTGTGGCGCCGGCGCCCTCGCCGGCGCGATCTACCGAAGAAGTCAAAAAACTCACCTCCCTCGGCTACATCGGCTCCAACGAGCCCGCCCAGGGTCCCGCAGGCACCACCCGCACCTCCGGCTCGTTCAACAACGAAGGCGTCATCCTCCGCGAACAGCGTCGCGACGACGAAGCGCTCACCGCATTCGAGAACGCGCTGCGCGTCGATCCGAAGAGCGCCTCGGCGATGTGGAACCTGAGCGACCTCCTTCACCACCTCAACCGCGATCCCGCCCGCGCCGCCGCCCTGCTCGACGCCGCCATCGAAATCGATCCGAACGAGCCGCGCTGGCTCCTCGCCCGCGGCCGCGACTCGCTCGAACGCCACGACTGCGCCGCCGCGCGCGCCGACTTCACGCGCGCCATCCCACTCCAGCCCGCCAACGCCCTCGTCTATGCCTCCCTCGGCGCCGCCGAAGGCTGCCTCGGACATGAAGCCGCCGCGCGCGAAGCGTTCCGCCACTCGATCGCGCTCGATCCCAATCAACCCGAAATCGCGCGCCTCCTCCGCTGAGAGTTGCTACGTTGGCAACAGCTCGTCCGGCTCCGTAACCTCGTCGTAACCGCACGAGAATCACCGACCAGTCACCGTTTGTTATCCTCTCTCATCCCCGCAAGCCCACCGGGACTCCAACAACCACCAAGAGGACATCTGATGAGCATGAGACGTATTGGTTCTGCGATCTCCACGATTGCGATGTTGCTGTTCAGCACCGCGACCTTCGCCGCCGCCGAGACGAAGATGACGACCCCGCCGGCCTCCGCCACGGCCACGCCGCACTACGGCACCTGGGGCATCGACCTCGACGGAATGGACAAGTCCGTCAAGCCGGGCGACGACTTCTTCAAGTACGTCAACGGCAAGTGGGCGGCGGCCACGACGATCCCGCCGGACAAGACTTCGTACGGTGCGTTCGCGGTTCTGGGCGACCTCTCCGATGCGCGCGTGCACGAGATCCTCGACCGATGGGCCGCGGACAAGTCGCTCCGGCCCGGCTCCGACGAGGCGAAAGTCGCCACGATCTACCGCACGTACCTCGACGAGGCGACGGCGGAGAAGCTCGACTCGAAACCGATTCAGCCTTATCTCGATGCGGTCAAGAAAGCTCAGACGCGCGAGGACATCGCGAAACTGATGGGCCGCTCCTCGCGCGCCTTCGGCGGCACGTTCTTCCGCGCCTTCGTCAACGACGATCCAAAGAACCCCGATCAGTACACGGTTCTGATCGGCCAGGCCGGCCTCGGTCTTCCGGACCGCGAGTTCTACCTGCAGGACAAGTTCAAGGCACAGAAGGACCGGTATCAGAAGTACGTCGCCGACATGCTGACGCTCGCCGGCTGGCCGGAGCCTGAGAAGAACGCCGCCGACATCGTGGCGATGGAGACCAAGATCGCCGAGGCGCATTGGACGCGCTCACAGAGCCGCGACCGCGACAAAACCTACAACCCGATGACCCTGGCCCAGTTGCAGGAGAGCGCGCCGGGCTTCCCATGGCAGGTTGCGCTGAACGAAGCGGGGCTGGTCAAATCCAGCCAGTTCGTCGTGGCGCAGAACACTGCGATGCCAAAGATCGCCAAGGTCTTCGCCGACTCCTCCATCGACACTCTCAAGGCGTGGGAAGCGTTTCACGTCGCCGATGAGGCGGCGCCCCTGCTGTCCAAACGCTTCGTCGATGCGCAATGGGAGTTCCGTTCCAAGTTCCTCAACGGCGCACAGGAGCAGCGCCCGCGCTGGAAGCGCGCCGTTGCGGCTTCCGAGCAGGCCATGGGCGAAGCGATCGGCCGCGAGTACGTGAAGGAGTACTTCCCGCCCGAGTCGAAGGTGATGATGGAGAAGCTGGTCGGCGATCTCCGCGTCGCTCTGAAAGCCCGGATCAACAACCTCGAGTGGATGAGCCCCGAGACGAAGGCGGCCGCACAGGACAAGCTGGCGCAATTCACCGTGAAGATCGGGTATCCGTCGAAATGGCGCGACTACTCGAAGCTCGAGGTCGAAGAGGGCGATCTGGTGGGCAACGAGCAGCGCGTCGCCGACTTCGAGTGGCACCGCAACGTCAGCCGGCTCGGCCAGCCGGTGGACAAGTCCGAGTGGGGCATGACGCCGCAGACGGTCAACGCTTACTACAACTCCACCCGGAACGAGATCGTTTTCCCCGCTGCCATCCTGCAGCCCCCGTTCTTCGATCCCAAGGCCGATCCAGCCGTCAATTTCGGCGGCATCGGCGCGGTCATCGGACACGAGATCACGCACGGTTTCGACGATCAGGGCCGCAAGTCCGACGGTACCGGCAAGCTGCGAGACTGGTGGACCGCCGACGACGCTAAGAAGTTCGAAGCGCAGGCCACCCGCCTCGGCGCGCAGTACGAAGCGATCACCTTCCCTGAGCTGCCGGGCCTGCACATCATCGGCCGGCAAACCATGGGCGAAAATATCGGCGATCTAGGCGGCCTCCTCACCTCCCTCGACGCCTATCACATCTCGTTGGGCGGCAAGCCGGCGCCCGTCATCGCAGGCTTTACCGGCGACCAGCGCTTCTTCCTCGGCTTCGGCCAGGTGTGGCGGTCGCTGATGCGGCCTGACGCCCTGCGCCAGCAGCTGATGACCAATCCGCATTCGCCCGGCAACGTCCGCGCCTTCGCGCCCCTCCGCAACATCGACGCCTGGTACGCCGCGTTCGACGTGAAGGAAGGCGACTCGGAATACGTCAAGCCCGAGGATCGCGTTCGCATCTGGTAGTCGGCATTCATCAGACGATGACAAGGCCACCCGCGCGGGTGGCCTTTTTTTTCAGGTGAATCGTCTATAGTTCGCCGAAATTCGTCCAAGTCGCAGTTAAAGGAGCGCTCATGTCCTCTCTCCGGCGCCTCTCATTGGCTCTATTCCTACTCTTCATCTCCACGGCCCTCTTCGCGCAGACCACCGGTGGCGTCACCGGCATGGTGACCGATCCAAACGGATCCCCACTCCCCGGCGTCACGGTCGAGGCGAAAAGTGCGGCGCTGCAAGGCACCCGCACCGACACCACCAACGCCGACGGCATTTACCGTCTCCCGCAGCTTCCCCCCGGCCAGTACGACGTGACTTTTACGATGCAGGGCTTCATCACCGCGTTTCGGCGCGACGTTCCGGTCGGCCTCGGACGCACGACCACCATCGATACCAAAATGCGGCCGCTGCTGTCAGAGGAGCTCACCGTTTCCGCCCAAGCGCCGGTGCTCGACACCTCGTCCACGACCTCGGGAGAAACGCTCGGCACGCGCTCCATCGAAGCCCTCCCGACCGGCCGCAACTACTCCACCATCGCGCAGGTCACGCCCGGCGTCTCCTCCGACGCGAACCCCGGCGCCAGCAGCGTCACCGGCGTCTACGGCTCGACCATCAGCGTCTACGGCTCCTCAGGCGCAGAGAACGCGTTCTTCATCGACGGCGTCAACACCACCAACGCCGAATACGGCTTCCAGGGAAAAGAGCTCAACTTCGAGTTCATCCAGGAAGTCGACGTGAAGACCGGCGGCTATGAAGCGGAGTTCGGCCGCTCCACCGGCGGCATCATCAACGTCATCACCAAATCCGGCGGCAACGAGTTCCACGGTGATCTCTTCGGCTACAACTTCAACGACTCGCTGCAGTCGAATTCGAAGAGCGTCGTCTCCACCGCCGGCACCGTTTCCGGCTTCACGAACCAGGATTTCGGCGCCGACCTCGGCGGCTACATCCTCAAAGACCAGCTATGGTTCTTCGGCGCGTTCGACCGCGTCTCGAACAGCGTCGACTCCGCGCTCTCCGACGGCCCCGCCGCCGGACAGAACGCCACGTCGAAGAGCCGCCGCAACCTCGGTTCGGCGAAGCTGACCTACAACGTCGCCCCGAACCAGTCGATCTTCGCCACCTGGTTGCAGGACCCGCGCGTCGACTCCGGCGCCATCAACGACGCGAATCACACGCTCAACGGCGACCCGATCACGTACCTCGGACGCCAGGACTTCGGCGGCCGCGACTACGCGCTCCGCTACGACGCCAACTTCAAGTCGGCATGGATCGCCACCGCGCAAGTCGCACGCCACCGCGAGAAGAACTCCGTCGGCCCCGCGACGTCGTCCGGCGACGTCATCCAGTACCGCGACGCGTCGAACGACTACTTCCAGACCGGCGGCTTCGGCCTCATTCAGAACAAGTCGTTCGACCGGAAGTTCTACGGCGGCTCGCTGGAGCGTTACCTCGGGCGTCACGACATCAAAGGCGGCTTCGAATACGAGGACGAGACGGCCGACGTCCTCAAGCGGATGTCGGGCGGCCAGCAGGTCTCCGTCTTCGCCAACCCGGTGAATCCGACGAAGCCGATCTACAGCCACGCATACTGGACCACGCCCAACGCCACCGTCGTCAATGCGCCGATCTCGGCGCTCACCGCGAAGCCGGCACACCGCAACACCACCGCCTATCTGCAGGACAAGTGGACGCTGAACAACTTCACCGTCGACGCCGGCGTCCGGTGGGACCGCCAGCGGATCATCGGCGCGTCAGGCGTGACGCAGATCGACATGAAGAAAGACTACGCGCCGCGCCTCGGCGTCGTGTGGGACCCGAACGGCGATCACAAGCAGAAGGTCTACGCGTCATACGGCCGCTACTACGAAGAGATCCCGATGGACCTCGTCATCCGCTCCTTCTCGTACGAGCGGCAGCCGCGCATCATCAACTACAGCCCGACGAACGTCACGCCCGACACGAACGCGGAGGCCGATCTCGGCACCCCGTCCGCCATCCTGGGCGGCTTCACCGAGCCGGCGGATCCGAACCTGAAAAACCAGTACATCACCGAGATGATCCTCGGCGGGGAGCGCGAGGTCGCGCCTGCGCTCGCCCTCGGCGTGAAGGGGATCTACCGCAACTACGGCCGCGTGATCGAAGACTACCTGTGCGACACCGAAGGAACGTACTGCATCGGCAACCCCGGCGAAGGAATCATGAAGCGGATCTTCACGCTCGACTACTCGACGACGTACGCCGCGCCGAAAGCGAAGCGGACGTACAAAGCGGTCGAGCTCGACGCCACCAAGCGCTTCTCGAACAACTGGGAGGCGATCGCGTCGTACGTCTACTCCAAGCTCGACGGAAACTACGACGGCGAGTACGCGCCGTTCACCAACGTCGGCGCCGACCCGAACATCTCCGCCGCGTACGACTACTACGACTTCTTCACCAACGGCAGCGACCTCTCGAAGATCACCAACAACGGGCCGCTCTCGAACGACCGCCGCAATCAGTTCAAGCTCTCCGGCGTCTACATCACGCCTTTCAAGCTGTCGATCGGCGCCGCCGGCTACTGGCGCAGCGGCACTCCGATCAGCCGCATGGGCTACTCCGACGCCTACGGCCGCTACGAGTTCTTCCTGACCAACCGCGGCGCCGAGGGGCGGACGCCGAGCAACTACGACATCGACGTCCACCTCGGGTATCCCATCCCCGTTCGCGCCGCGCAGCTGAATGTGCTCCTCGACATCTTCAGTCTCCTCGACACCCAACGCGCCGTCCTCGTCGACGAGCGCTGGGGCTTCCAGGAGGCCGACAACGCCTCCCCCACTCCGGTGAACCCGAACTACAAACAAGCGGTCGTCCGGACCGCCCCGAGGTCGGTGCGCCTCGGCCTGCGCTTCACCTTCTGATATCGACGAACGTGGGGCGGGCTTCAGCCCGCCCTACTTTTTCTTCGCTTTCGGTTCCCGCGCTCCCCACTGGTAGTTGTCCTCAGCGACCTCCCACGTCGTCCCGTTCCGCCGGAGCAGCATCGTCCCGTCGCCGATTTCCGTTCCGGCGTCCGTTGCGTAATCGATCCAATAGATCGAGACGGCCGTGTCGCGATCCCGGCTGAAGCCGGGCAGCGTCAGGCTCACGACGCCGCCGCATGATCCGAGCCGGTTCGAGGGTTGATTTTCAGTCACATCCGTGGCGACGAGCTCGGAACGCACACGCGGCTTGTAGTCGCCGATGAACTCCGGCGAACGCGTGGCCATGTCCTGAAACGCTTCGGCGATGCCGCCTCCGCGTTTCGTCCAGGTGTCTGCGGACGCGATCTCCTCCGCGTCGTGGTTGCGGCTCTCGTTGATGATGCGGACGCACTGGCCGCGTGGAATGCGTGCAGTCACCAGCCTCGCGAGCATCGCGTCGAAGACGGCGCGATCGTCCGCCGTCACCGGCGTCTCGTGCATCTTTTCCTCGCGGCCGCGGGCCCAGCCGCCGATCACCGTATGCCAGGTGACAACCCATTTGTCGTTACTCTTCGTGAGCAGCGACAACTCCATCTCTCGGACGCCGTGCCCCAACAACCATTCGAGATCATTCACCGAGAGGACCAGCGCGTGCGTCCGAGCCGCGTCGAATGCCGGGACGCTCATCGAGATCGCGGTACCGGCGTTCGTCATGTCGCGGCCGGGCGGCAGCGGCGCCCTCATCATGAGGCTCGCGAAGTCATCGCAGTGAAACGGCACGAGCGACAGGCCGGTGGTGTCGAACGTCTTGTAGGCGGCGTTGTTCGCGCGCATGGACGCCAGCAGCTCCGCCGCGATGGTGGGAGCGACGCCGTGCGACTGCAGTTTCACTTCGATGCCGTGCTCGCGAATCACGGCAACCGGCAGGGAGCGATCGACAAAGACGGACGGCGACTTCAGCGAGGCAACCGCGTGCCGCCCGGTGCTCGCTTCGACGAACCCTTGCTCGCGGGTCCATTCGTACTTGCGATAGTGCTCGGCGATGGCGACGACGATCTTCTTCTCGTCCGCGTCGAGCAAGTGCGTCTCGAGCGGCGGACAGAGTCTCGCTCGAAGCTCCTCCAGCGTTCGCGGCGGCGTTTGCGTCTGCGCCGCGAGAAGAGACAGCAAGATCAAAAGCATCGTTGCAGGATACCGCTCGGGGAAAACCGTTGATTCGCGGGGCGAACTGTTAGGTTTTCAGCGCGAGCTGTTCGGTCCGCAGCGCGAGGCCGTTAGGCTCGCAGTGCGAGTTCGGGCGACTCGCGGTGCGAGCTCGTGGGACTCGCGGTGCGAGCTCGTGCGACTCGCGGTGCGAGTTCGTGCGACTCGCGGTGCGCGTTCGACCGACTCGCGGTGCGCGTTCGACCGACTCGCGGTGCGCGCTCGACGACTCGCGGTGCGCGCTCGACGACTCGCGGTGCGCGCTCGACGACTCGCAGT
>JACZCU010078272.1_pt1 | contig 13267 bp, 8 predicted proteins | sample 8641851 | NCBI WGS metagenome assembly JACZCU01 (sample SAMN15324605, study PRJNA640507) | soil metagenome | isolation source: monocropping sugarcane control | place: China: Luxin town, Laibin City, Guangxi Province | collected 2019-07-25 | depth 10cm m | reverse complement strand
GTTTGCGCGCCCGCTGCCGGAAGAGAGCAGTTCCATCCCGCCGGAACGGTGGCGGAGACGAAGCGAAGGTTGTTGGAGCCGAAGGAGCTCAGGTTGACGGTGGGCGCCGCATCAGGACCGTTGTTCGCGACCGTCACGGTGTACGTGATGTTGCCGTCGGGAAACACGGGATCGGGCGAGTCGACAACCGCGATGCTGATGTCCGCATCGGGTGTCACGTAGCTCGTCGATTCGGTGTAGGTGTTGTTTGGGTTGTTCGTCTCGTTGCCGACGCCGCTGATCGAAAACTGCGTCTGGATCGTGCCGTCGTTCACGCCGAAGCCAGCGGTCGTGACGGCGCCGACGACCGTGAACTGTGCGGTCTCGCCGCCGGCCATCGTTGGTTTAGTGCAAACGGTGTTGATGGTTCCGCCGACGCTGTTTGCGCTGCAGGACCATCCTGCCGGGACGGTCTTGGAGACGAACGTCAGACCCTGGACGTGATAGACGCTGAACTGCGCGTTCGTCGCCGTATCGGGGCCGTTGTTGGCGACGTTGATCGTGTACGTGAGGTTCTGGTCCGGCATGACCGGGTCCGGCGAATCGGTCGCGGAGACGGCCATGTCAATCTGCTGCGTGTCGTACGCCGTCGTCTCGCTATCCGAGTTGTTCGCGTTGTTCGGATCGACGGTCGTGCCGGACGTGCTGAAACTCGACGTAATCGTGCCGTCGGGAAACCCGGCCAGCGAAGCCGGAAGGTTCACGACCAGTGTGAATACTGCTGTGGAGCCGGCAGTAAACGCGGGGTTTGTGCACGACGCGTTTTGCCCGAACACGCCGCACGTGAATCCAGCCGGACCCGAGGCGCTGACATACGTGGCGTTCGGGAAGTACGCGTTCATTCCGCCGTTCGTCGCGGAGTCCGGTCCGTTGTTCCGGATGGTCACGGTGTATGTGATGTTGTCGCCCGGTGCGGCGGGGTCAGGCGAGTCGGTGACCGAGAGAATCTCCTGATCCGCCGATTGGGCGAATGCGGTCAGCGGCAAAAGAAAAAGGGACACGAAAACTGCTCGCAACAGTTTGCTCATGTTGATTCCGGAAAGCTCCTCTACCCGGGATCGCGCAAGGCGAATGGAAAGTCCCTCACGTACAATTCGAAAAGTTCCCCGATATGTCCGAGGTGACCCGGCTTCTTCGCGACTGGAGCGCCGGCCGTAAGGAAGCCCGAGACGAGCTCCTCGGCCTGGTCTACGAGCCTTTGCGCTCGATCGCGGAGCGTCATCTCTACAAAGAGCGCGAAGGCCACACGCTCCAGCCGACCGCTCTCGTGCATGAGCTCTACATTCGCTTCGTCGATCAGCGCAGCGTCGACTGGCACGACCGCGCGCACTTCTTCGCCGTAGCCGCGCAGGTCATGCGACGCATCCTCGTCGATCACGCGCGTCGCAGAAAAAGCGAGAAGCGCGGCGGTGCGATGGATCCGCTCACCATCGGCGCGGCGCTCGATGTTCCGGCCGAAGAAAACTTCGATGTCGTCGCGCTCGACGTCGCACTCGAGTCACTCGAAAAAGTCTTTCCACAACAGGCGAAGATCGTCGAATTGCGCTTCTACGCCGGACTCACGATCGACGAGACCGCGGAAGTCATCGGCGTCTCCGCCGCGACCGTGAGTCGCGAGTGGACGATGGCGCGCGCGTGGCTTCGTCGCGCCATGTCCACGAAATAATCGAGCAAAATAGCCGGAGCAATCATGACAGCCGGCTTCTGGGACGAGGTTCGCGAGCTCTTTCATCGCGCGAGTGAATTGCCTGCGCACGAGCGTGATGCATTGCTCGCGCGCGCCGACACCGACGTGCGCGAAGAAGTGAAATCGCTGCTCACCGCGCACGATGAGCCGGGCGAGTTTCTCGACCAGAACGTGTGGCAGCTCATCGACGCGAATCAGGCCGAGCGTCTCGAAGGCGCGACGATCGGGCCGTATCGCATCGTGCGCCAGCTCGGTCACGGCGGCATGGGAACGGTGTTCCTCGCGACGCGTGACACGGAAGAATTCGAACAGCGCGTTGCGATCAAACTCGTGCGCGGCGGCGAGGCGCTGGTGCAGCGCTTTCGCAAAGAGCGAAAGATTCTCGCGGCGCTCGATCATCCGAACATCGCGCGGCTGATCGACGGCGGTACGACGAACGACGGCCTTCCGTATCTCGTGATGGAGTACGTGGAAGGAACGCCGATCGACGAGTACTGCCGGAAGTGCACGATTCCGGAGAAGCTGCGATTGTTCCTCGAGCTCTGCAACGCGGTGCAGTACGCGCATCAGAGCCTGATCATTCATCGCGACATCAAGCCCGCGAACGTGCTCGTCACCGCGGACGGAACGCCGAAGCTGCTCGACTTCGGCATCGCGCGACTGGCGTCGCCGGACACCGGTCCCGAGGCCGCCGGCACGCGCATCATGACTCCTGAGTACGCGAGTCCCGAGCAACTCCTCGGCCGCGTCGTCACGACGGCTACCGACGTCTATTCACTCGGCCTGCTCCTGTTCGAAGTGCTCACGGGACAGCAGCCATTCGATTCGAGCACGCGCATGCCCGATTCCGAACCGCCGCGACCGAGTGTGCTCGCGAAGTCGCGCGCGTTGCAGGGCGATCTCGATGGCATCGTCCTCGCGGCGCTGGAAGTCGATCCCGCGCGCCGCTACGGCAGCGTCGAAAAACTCGCGGACGATGTGCGCCGTCATCTCAGCGGACATCCCATCAACGCGCGCCGCGCGACGTTCGGCTATCGCACCGAGAAGTTCCTTCGTCGCAACAAACTCTCCGTCGGCGCGGGAATCGTCATCGCGGTCGTGACGATCCTCGCGTTCGTCGTGACGCTGCAGCAGAAGCGACTGGCGGAAGAACGATTCGACGAAGTGCGATCGCTGGCGCGCAGCGTCGTCTTCGAGTTGCACGATGCGATCGCGCCGTTGCCGGGATCGACGTCCGCGCGCGAGTTGCTCGTGCGTCGCGCGCTCGGCTATCTCGATCGCCTTGGCAAAGAGTCCGCGCACAACCGTCCGCTGCAGATGGAGCTCGCGGGCGCGTACCTGAAGATCGGCGACGTGCAGGGTCTGCCGTATTCGCCGAATCTCGGCGACACGGCCGGCGCGAAGGTGAGTTACGAGAAAGCGCTGTCGCTTGCGACGGCGGTGTTCGAAGACGAGCCCGATGATGTTGCCGCGCGCGCGTTGCTCGCGGATGCCAACGATCGCCTCGGCCTCATCGAACAGCGCGCATTGCACTGGCCGCAGGCGCTGCAACGCCACGAAGCCGCGCGTGCAATTCGTGAGGCATTGCCGCGCGACGCGGCGCGCGACATCGCGCTCGCGCAAACATGGACCGCGATCGGCGACTGCGTCTACATCGGCGCCAAAACGATTCCGCCGCACTTGCTGCACTGCACGGCGCGACAGGCATACGAGTCCGCGCTTGCGATCGCGTCGCGCGTGCCGCGGAACAAAGACTCGCTGAAGCAGATCGCGCGCGCGCACCAGCGCCTCGGCGGCTATCTCTCCGGCGCGCAGGACCGCGATCTTCCACTCGCGCTCCGTCATCACGAAGCCGCGCTGCAGGCGCTCGAACAACGTTCGAAACTCGATCCGTCGGATGCGATGGCGCGTCGCAACTGGGCCGATCAGTTCATCATGAAAGCGACGGCGTACAACTTCATGCACGACGGCGCGTCCGCGCTCGCGGAAACGCAGCGCGGACTGGATATGCTCACGCCACTCGCAACCGCCGATCCGAAGAATGTCGAGGCGCAACACGATCTCGCGTTCGCGTACGGCGAGCAGGCGACTGCATACCGGCATCTCGGTCGTTATCGCGAGGCGGAGGCGACGTACGAACGAGCCGCGGCGATCTATCAAAAGTTGCTCGAGGACGATCCATCGAATGGCGAGGATCGTCGCGATCTGAGGAGATTGCTGGGGATGTTGAAAGAAGTGCAAGCTTTGCGGAGCGCCGCCGTCCGCGGCGGCTGAGTCGCCGGCGTTCCTCAACCCTTCGCGTACAATGCGCCGTCCCCGATGCCCGTCCCCGATCGTTATCGTTCCGCGTTTTCTCCCTCCACGCTCAAAACCATCGAGATGCACGCGACGCGTTTTCGCGTTGCGGAGCCGCTCTTCTTTCGTTCGGCGTACACCGCGAACGTGACCGAGAGCGAGCGGCGCACATTTCAGCCGGTGGTCGTACTGGAGGCGGCGCGCGTGTTGTCGTCGCGATGCACATGCGTCGCGTGGATGCGCGCGGACGATCTCTGCCGTCACGCGGCGGTGTTGCTCGAAAAGATTACGGCCGAGGATGGTTCGCTGCCGGCGGAGCGATTCGATACGAGCGTGTGGCGCGCGATTGCATTCGCATCGTTCAGCGACGGACGCGAAATGAGCGCCGATGACGGCGATCCGCGTGAAGTGCTGCTGCGCAAGTACGTCATGACCGATCAGGAAATGGCGCTGGTCAAGCGCGGATCGGGATCGACGCGACTGCAGTTCGAAGCATCGCCGTGGTATCGCTGGAGCAAACAGATGTTTCTGCGCGCGAACGGCGCCGAAGCGCGACTCGAGTTGCGCGATCGCGACTTCGCCTTGCGCGTCGGCGAGAACCTCGTGCCGCTGCCCGAGGCCGCGGTCGAGCACGTCGTTAACGCCGCGCCGGAGATCGTCACCGCGAGCGGCTTCGAGATTGCACCGCAATCACTCACGCCGTCGCTGCGCATCGAGATCACGCGCACGCGGGCACTGAGGTTCTCGCCCGTACTTCTCGGCAGCGGCGGCGTTGTACTCGATCGCGCGCTCACGCCGAAGTACGGACGCTTCTTCTTCGCCGGCGGACGCTTCGCGTCGCCGATGGCCGCGCCGCCGATGTTCGCGGAGAAATCGTCGCACTCGCAGGGATTGCTCTTCGAAGTGCGCGCGAGCGCGGGCGTGCCGTACGACCGCGAGACCGTGTTGCCCGAGGAAGAAGTCTTTGCGTTCATCGAAACGCATCGCGACGAGCTCGCGAAACTTCCCGCCACACTCGCGCCCGACACGCTGCGCAACGCGCAACCGGTGCGACTCGAAGGCGAAGTGATCTTCGATTTCGCGCGCACCGACAAAGACTTTCTCGAAGTGCAGATCACGTTCGAGACCGGCGCAGAGCCGATCACGGCATCGGAGATTGCGAAAGCGCGTCGCGACGGCATTCGCGCATTGATCCGCGGTAACCTGTGGATCGACGTCACCGACCCGCAATTCGCGTGGCTCGATGACGCGACCATCGGACCGCGCGGCCAGATCCTCGTCACGAAACTCGAGCTGCTGCGCATTCGCGGCTCGCTGCGCGGCAAAGCCATCTTCAAAGGCGACAAGTCGTGCGAGCGCATCTTTCATCTCTTCGATGAGATTCAAACCGACAGCGATGCCCCGTCGCCGCTCGCGCTGGGACTCGATCTCTACGCGTATCAGCAGACCGGGTATCAGTGGCTGTGGCTTCTGCAGCAGAACGGATTCGGCGGCCTGCTCTGCGACGACATGGGTCTCGGCAAAACGCACCAGGCCATCGCGCTCATCGGCGCGGTGAAATCAGCGAACGAAGCGGCCTCGATTCTCATCGTCTGCCCGACGTCGCTCGTCGATCACTGGAAAGACAAACTCGCGCGCTACATGCCCGGCGTGTCCGTCACGCTCACGACGTATGGACTCGTGCGCACGCGCATCGAACAGTTCCGCGACAAGAAGTTCGATCTCGTCGTGCTCGACGAGATGCAGACCATCAAGAACGCCGACACCGCGACGCATCATGCGCTGCGCGCAATCGACAAACGCATCGCCGTCGGTCTCACCGGTACGCCGATCGAGAATCACGAAGGTGAATTGAAAGCGCTGCTCGATTTCGTCGTGCCCGGCTATCTGCCGAAGCACGTCGACGATCGAATGATGTTGCAGCGTCTCGTGCGTCCGTTCGTGTTGCGCCGCACGAAAGCGCAGGTGCTCACGCAGCTGCCGCCGAAGATTGTCGACAAGCGTTACTGCGAGCTCACGTCAGAACAACGCACGTTGTATCGCCGCGTGATGGAGTCGCGTGCGAAGCCGTTGCGTGCGCAACTGCGCGCCGGCGGCGCCATCTCGTACGTGCACATTTTCGCGGCGCTGAATTACCTCAAGCAGATTTGCAATCACCCCGCGAGTGCAGGTGGCGGGTTCGGCGCGGATGTGACGTCTGGCAAGTGGGAGATGTTCACGGATCTGCTCGACGAGTGCATGACGAGCGGATTGAAAGTCGTCGTGTTCAGCCAGTATCTGTCGATGCTCGCGTTGATCGAAGATCATCTCTTCCGCAACGACATCGGCTACGCATCGATCAAAGGTGCGACGAAAGAGCGCGGCGCGGAGATCCGGCGTTTTCACGAAGATCCCGATTGCCGCGTCTTCACCGCGAGTCTGCGCGCCGGTGGTCTCGGCATCGATCTCACGAGCGCGTCGGTCGTCATTCACTACGATCGCTGGTGGAATCAGGCGCGCGAAGATCAAGCCACGGACCGCGTTCATCGCCTCGGGCAGAACAAAGGCGTGCAGGTCATCAAGCTCATCACGCGCGGCACGATCGAAGAGAAGATCGATCAGCTCATCGCGCAGAAGGGCGCGCTCGCAACAGAGATCGTGCGTCCCGATGATCCGAGTCTCGTGAAGCAATTCACGCGCGACGAGCTCGATGATCTCCTCGCGGAGTAACTTTTTTCGATTGCGGCTGGCCTCGCTTTACGCAATTGGTGCATGAACGACCGCTCAACGTCATTCCTGCGTAAAAAGTGAAACGGATGGGCTTCAATCATTCTGGAAGTGTGCGCCCGCTCACGTCCGCGCTGCCGTCCCTCCATCGAGAATGCAGCCTTCCAAATCGAGGAGGAGAACAATGCGCAGGATCCTGGCTGCGGTCTGCCTCATGTGGGGGGCCACCGCACTAAATGGACAAGTCTTGACGTCGCTCGATCCGGCCAGCGTGCAGGTGAAGAGTGGCGAGTGGTTCGTGACCGCGAATGGCCGTTATCCCGGCGACACGTTCGTGTTTGACGGACCGGCCGGAACGTTTGCGGTCGAAGCATCCGTCGCTGAAACGACGTACGCGATCGGATGGGTACCGCAGGAAGTGTTGCTCAAGAGCGGCACGTACAAAGTGACGGTGCGTGGTCCGAACGGCTCGACGGATGCGTTGCCGTTCACGGTCACCAGCGCCGCGCGCACGTTGCCGCTGTTTCTCGTCGTGCCCGAAGCGCTTTATGAGTTCGCGCGCACGCCGAAAGGCAACTACGTGAAGTTCGAGGTGACGGCGAGCGGCGGCACCGATCCGGAGCCGAAGATCGATTGCAGCCCGGCGTCGGGCGAATTCTTCGCGACTGGCTCGACGAAAGTCACGTGCACCGCGTCGACGCTGGAGGAGCGCGTCAGCGACTCGTTCACGATCAGCGTGATCGACGGTCCTCCGGTCTTCAAACTTCCGGACGACATCTGGGTTCGTCCTGAATCGGACAAGGGCACGTACGTGAAGTACGACGTCAGCGCATACGACGAGGTCGATGCGAAAGAAGTCGCGGTGTCGTGTGTTCCGGAAACGGGCGCGCTCTTCCCGATCGGTATGAACTTCGTCGAGTGCAGCGCGAAGGATTCCGTCGGCAACACCGAATCCGCGTCGTTCATGGTGAACGTCACGACCGACGATCCGCCGAAACCGTAAGTTGTGTTCATCCCGTGCCGCGAAGGCGGCACGGGATCCTTCCTAAAACACGCCAGTCGCCCAGCGCGCCACGGTGAACATCAACGCCGTGATCACGATCGCCGCGGCGAGATCGAGCAGCACTCCACTACGCGCCATCGCCTTCACGCGCACGAAGCCGGTGCCATACACGATCGTGTTCGGCGCTGTTGCGACGGGCAGCATGAATCCCGATGACGCTGCAAGCACCGCGGGCAACATCAAAAAGTAAGGATGCACGTGAATCGACGTCGCGAGCGCGGCGGCGATCGGCATCATCGCGGTTGCCGTCGCAACGTTCGATGCGACTTCGGATAACAGCGTCACGACGATGCAGATCGTGATGATCATCAGCACCGGCGGCCAGTTGCCGACGAACGACAATCGCGCACCGGCGAACTTCGAGAAGCCGCTGGCTTCGAGCGCATCCGCGAGCGCGAATCCGCCGCCGAAAAGAATCAGCACATCCCATGGGATGCGTTTGAACTCTTCCCAGTCGAGCAACCGCTTTTCCTTCGTGCCCGGCAGCAGAAACGCGAGCATCGCCATCGCGATCGCCACCGTCGCATCGCCGATCATCTTCGCGTTCGGAAAGAGATTCGCCCAGCCCGGAATCTTCGTGGCGCCGAGGGAGATGTCGGCACGGAAGATCCACAGCAGCGCGGTTGTCGCGCAAAGCAGCAGCGCGAGCTTTTCACCGCGCGACATCTTGCCGGGATGCGTGACGCCGAGTTGCTCGAGCGGAATCGCGTTTCCTTTCGGCACGCGCGATGTCGTGACGACGATGAGCCAGCACACCGGTACGAGCACGATCAGATACGCGACGCCGAACACCATCCATTCGGCGAACGTGATTGGCTTCGCGTGCGGAAAGAGCTCACGCACCGCGCCGAAGAAGATGAGATTCGTCGGCGTGCCGATCGGCGTTCCGATTCCGCCTAACGACGCGGCGTATGCAACACCGAGGAGCGTTGCTTCGGCGGTGTGCTCGTCTTTGCCCATGCCGCTCACGATCGCCACCGCGATCGGGGTCATCATCAATGTCGTCGCGGTGTTCGAGATCCACATCGAGAGAAATGCGGTCACGAGAATCACGGCGAAGACGATGCGTCGAGGCTGCGTGCCGACGGTGCGCAACGCGAAGAAGGCCATGCGTCGATGCAAGCCCCAGCGCTCGAATGTTGCGGCGACGAGGAAGCCGCCCATGAACAGAAACACGGCCTGATTCGCGTAGGGCGCCGCAATTTTCTCGATGCTGGCAACGCCGGCGAGCGGAAAGGCGACGAGCGGAATCAGGGCCGTGAGTCCCATCGGCACAGCCTCGGTGAGCCACAGCAGCGCCATCAGCAGACCGATCGCCGACGTGAAGCGCACGTCGCGCGTGAAATCTGCACTGACGGGAAGAAGGAGAAGTAAAGCTGCCGCGCCCGCGCACAACGCGACTTTCCGAAGCGAGATGGTCATTGGACGGCGCGGATGTTAGCAGGTACGAGAGATGACACGACCCAAACTAGAATCAGGAACTGTGAAACCGGTTACGCATTTCAGCACCGCGCACATCCATCTGCGCGACGGCATCGAGTCGTATCTTCGTTTTGCGAAAGGACGCGTCTGGTCCGAGGCGTCGCGGCGCGAGCGATTGCATGCGCTGGCGGCGGCGGTGCGCCGCGCCGCACTCGATGCGATGCGCGAAAGCGAACGCCGCTATCGCGAGCAGGACGCGAAGCGTCTCTACTATCTCTCGATGGAGTTCCTCATGGGCCGCGCCCTCGGGAACAATCTCACGAACCTCGGCATCTACGACGAAGCCAAAAGCGTCGTGCAGGATCTCGGCGACGACCTCGAAGAATTGCAATCGCTCGAGCCCGATGCCGCGCTCGGCAACGGCGGACTCGGACGACTCGCCGCGTGCTTCCTCGATTCACTCGCGACGCTCGATCTGCCGGGATTCGGCTACGGCATCAACTACGAATTCGGTCTCTTTCGACAGAACTTCGTGAACGGCTATCAGCACGAGAATCCCGATCACTGGCTCGATGCGGGATCGCCGTGGCTCATCGAGCGCGTTGACGAAGCCGTGCTCATTCCGGTGTACGGCGAGATCGCGCACACCACTGAAGGCGGCGTCTATTCGCCCAAGTGGGTCGACTTCAAATGGATCGTCGGCGTGCCGCACGACATGCCGATCGTCGGCTACGGCGGCCGCACCGTGAACGTGCTGCGCTTGTTCTCCGCACGATCGTCCGATCAATTCGACATCGGCATCTTCAACGCCGGCGATTACATCCGCGCCGTGCACGAGAAGATCACCAGCGAGTCGATTTCAAAAGTCTTGTATCCGAGCGACGTCGTTGCGGCGGGCAAAGAGCTGCGACTGCTGCAGGAGTACTTCCTCGTTGCGTGTGCGATTCGCGATCTCATGAAGCGCTATCGCATGACGCACGAATCGTTCGATGGTTTCGCATCGAAGATCGCGATTCAACTCAACGACACGCATCCCTCGCTCACCATCGCCGAGTTGATGCGCATGTTCGTCGACGAAGAGCGCATGCCGTGGGAAGAAGCGTGGGCGATTACGGTCGCGACGTGCGGCTACACGAATCACACGCTGCTGCCCGAGGCGCTGGAGAAATGGTCGTACGACCTGATGAACAAAGTCCTGCCGCGCCATCTGCAGATCATTCACGAGATCAATCGCAGATTGCTCGCGGACGTCGAGCGACGCTTCCCCGGCGACATTGCCATGCAGCATCACGTCGCCATCGTTGCGGACGGCGAAGTGCGCATGGCCAATCTCGCGATGGCCGGCAGCCACTCCGTGAACGGCGTTGCGGAACTGCATTCGAAACTCGTCACCACGACGCTCGCGCCGGATTTCTATCGGCTCTATCCCGAGCGCTTCAACAACAAGACCAATGGCGTGACGCCGCGTCGCTGGCTGTTGCATGCGAATCGTCCGCTCTCCGCGCTGATCACGAAGACGATCGGCGATGAATGGGTGACGCATCTCGATCGACTGCGCGAGCTCGAGTTGTTCGTCGATGACGCGTCGCTGCTCGAGAAGCTCGAAGGCGTGAAGCGACGCAACAAAGTCGCGCTCGCGCGCGTGACGAAGTTGCTCACCGGCGTCGCGATCGATCCGCTGTCGATGTTCGACGTGCAAGTGAAGCGTCTGCACGAATACAAACGCCAGTTGCTCAACGCGCTGCACGTCGTGCATCGCTACTGGTCGATCGTTGAAGATGGCGTGATTCCGCAGGCGCCGCGCACCGTGATCTTCGCGGGCAAAGCCGCGCCGGGATACTGGTTCGCAAAGCTCGTCATCAAGCTCATTCACTCGATCGCGGAAGTGGTGAACGCCGATCCGCGCACGCGCGACCATCTGCGCGTCGTCTTTCTTCCGGACTATCGCGTCACTCTCGCGGAGCTGATCATGCCCGCCGCGGAATTGTCGGAACAGATTTCGACCGCGGGGAAAGAAGCGAGCGGCACGGGCAACATGAAGCTCGCGCTGAATGGTGCGCTGACGATCGGCACGCTCGATGGCGCGAACATCGAGATCCGCGATGAAGTCGGCGCGGAGAACATCTTCATCTTCGGACTCGAAGCGCACGAAGTCGCGGCGCTGTTGCCGCACTACGATCCGCAGCACTGGCTGCACGATCACAAGTGGATGCGACGCGTGGTCGATTCGATCGCGGCCGGACATTTCTCGCGCGGCGATAAGGACATCTTCCGGCCAATCGTCGCGAAGCTGTTGTCGACGCGCGATGAGTATGTGCATCTCGCGGATCTGCCGGCGTATTGCGAGCGGCAGAAGGATGTCGATGCGTTGTACGTCGATCGCAAAGCGTGGAATCGCAAGTCGCTGCTGAACATCGCGAGGATGGGGAAGTTCTCCTCGGATCGCACGATCGCCGAGTACGCGCGCGATATCTGGAACATCAAGCCCGCGGTGATCGGGAACTTCGCGCACTCACTGGATTGAACGTGGAGCGGCGGGCTCTCAGCCCGCCGAATATTGAATGACCGGCGGACTGAGAGTCCGCCGCTCCACTTATATTCACTGCATGTATCCCATCACCCGCACCATTCCTCCTAATGCCGTGATTCTCGACGCGCGTCCGCGCGCGCAGTACGAAACCGGTCACATCGCCGGTGCGATGCACGCGGATCCGGATCGCCAGCTCGCCGCACCTCACGATCCGCGCATTGGTGGACGTCATCCACTCCCTCCCATCGAGCAATGGACGAAGCAGCTCGGCGAGTGGGGCATCGGTCCGGAAACAACGGTCATCGTTTACGACGACACGCTCGGCGCGAACGCGGCCGCGCGCGCGTGGTGGATGCTGCGCGCGATCGGACACGAGAACGTCGCTGTGCTCGATGGTGGATTGCGCGCCGCGAGCGAGCCGCTCGAAATCGCGGAACCGCAACCGAAATCGCGCGCTCTATATCCTGCAACCAGATGGTTGCGCAATGTCGTCGAGATGAATGACGTCGACGCGCTCCGCAAAGATCCGAACTGGAAAGTGCTTGATGTGCGCAGCGCGGAGCGATATCGCGGCGAGACCGAGCCGATCGATCCAATCGCCGGTCACATCCCCGGCGCGCTGAATCTTCCATTCATGCAGAACGTCGAAGCGGGCGGGTTCTTCAAAGACGCGCATTCACTGCGCGCGCAGTACGAGCAGTTCCTTGGCGACACACCAGTCGAACGATTGATCGTGCACTGCGGCTCCGGTGTCACGGCGTGCCACACGTTGCTCGCGCTCGAAGCCGCGGGACTCGATGGCGCGTCGCTCTACGTCGGAAGCTGGAGCGAGTGGTGCCGCAACGAAATGCCACGCGTTCCGTAATTGCGGAGCTATCATCACGGCAACCGGTCCAACACAATCGAGGAGGTTTGCCGTGACAGGATTAGTCGCTCTCTGGCTTCCCATTCTCCTCTCCGCCGTTTTCGTGTTCATCGCGAGCGCGATCATTCACATGCTGCCGCTGTGGCATCGCAACGATTACCCGGCCGTGCCGAATCAGGATGCGCTGCGCGATGCGATTCGTCCGTTCGCGATTCCGCCCGGCGACTACATGGTGCCGCGCGCGATGACGACCGCGGAGATGCGCGAGCCGGCGTTCGATCAAAAGCTCGTCGACGGCCCGGTGCTCGTTCTGACCGTGCTGCCGAACAAGCCGTTCGCGATGGGACGCAGTCTCGTGCTGTGGTTCGTGTACAGCATCGTCGTCAGCACCTTCGCCGCGTACATCGCAGGCCGCGCACTCGGCCCCGGCACACATTACCTGCAAGTGTTCCGCTTCGCCGGCGCGACCGCGTTCATCGGCTACTCACTCGCGTTGTGGCAGATGTCGATCTGGTACCAACGCAAATTGTCGACGACGCTGAAAGCGAATCTCGACGGCTTGATCTTCGCGCTGCTGACCGCCGGAACGTTCGGATGGTTGTGGCCGAAGTGATGGTGCGCCACGCGGTGTAGCGAGGAACGCGGGCGGCGCCATGTCAT
>JACZCU010128042.1_pt1 | contig 13268 bp, 12 predicted proteins | sample 8641851 | NCBI WGS metagenome assembly JACZCU01 (sample SAMN15324605, study PRJNA640507) | soil metagenome | isolation source: monocropping sugarcane control | place: China: Luxin town, Laibin City, Guangxi Province | collected 2019-07-25 | depth 10cm m | reverse complement strand
TCCGGCGGCTCGAAGAAGTGGTCTGTGCGCGGGTAGCCCACCGGCAGGCAGCGCTCCGGCGGAACCGCGAACGCGCTCGTGAAGCACTGTTCGGCGATGTAACGGGAGGGCGCCAGGAGCACGTCGGGAGGCCGCGTCTGGTCGCGGAACGCCGCCTTGATCGGCTGCCTGTCCTCGTAGATCCGACTCAGCGGGCCGCCGGCGATGTCGCGCTCGATCCGCTTCAGCGGCACGCCGTGCCAGAGGTTGACGGTGCGGGCTCCGTCGGCAAACCAACGATTCACATCCGATGTATACGATGAGATCACGTACGAACCGGCGCGCAGGCTGGTCAACACCCCGCGAAACGACCATCTGCGCTCGGCCGCGAAGCCGGCCGCTCGGAGCCGCTCGACAAGTGCGGCCGAGCCTGTGATCCAGACGCAACGGTTGGGCGAAGAGTGCGCCAGGGAGAGATAGAGATACGCGGTGTTGTCGCCGAAGCGGTCGCGCGCAGCGCCGAACGCCACGAGCCGATCGTCGCGAGGGACGAGCCGCGCGACGACGCCCACGAGCATCCGCAGCGGCAGCTCCGCGAGCCGTACCGCCAGCGCGACCTGAAAACCGCCGCGCTTCCAGAGGAGCCGGCGAAGTGCGTTCTTCAATGTTCGACCCCCACCGGTAGACCGAAACGATACGTGCATACATGGGCGCAGTCTCGGTGACCCGCTTCCATCGCCCGCCGGCGGCACGGTTCCTGCTGCTCCTCGTCACCGGTGGTCTCGTCGCGTTGGTCGCCGTCCTCGCCGACCGCGGATCGAGTCCTTCGGCGAAGCCGCCGAGCGTCGTGCCGGCCGCCACCGGCGCTCACGGTTCGCGCAGGCCGTGCACGCCGGCGCTGCTCGCGCTTCGCGCGGGGGGAAAGCTTCGGCGAAGCGCGCCGTGTGCGGCAGCCGTCGATCCGTCGGGCGTCCCTGCGCCGACGCGGGACCTGCCGGGCTGGCGGCTCGTGTTCGTCGACGACTTCCGGTCGCGGATCGGTATTGGGCGGTTTGGGCGTGGCCGGAAATGGAACCCCTATCCCCATCCCTGGCGCGACACGTCAAAGAACGGCACGTACTGGCCGCAGCGCGGCCTCTCCACCCACGACGGGGTCCTCGACATCTGGCTCCACACCGAACGGGTCGACGGTGAGGACACGCACATCGTGAATGCGCCGCAACCGGTGATCCCGGGCGTCGAGCGCGGACAGCTTTACGGCCGCTACGCGATCCGGTTCAAGGCCGACCCGGTTCCCGGCTACAAGACCGCGTGGCTCCTGTGGCCCGACAGCGGCGAGCGTCACGAGGGTGAGATCGACTTCCCGGAAGGGAATCTCACCGGCACGATCTCCGCTTTCGTCCACCCGGTCGACGCACGAGGCCCGAGCGACAAGAGCTCGTTCTCGACGGGAACGAGCTACCGCGCATGGCACACGGCGGTGATCGAGTGGTCGCCAGGGCGGGTCGCGTTCATCTTCGACGGCAGGAAGATCGGCGCGGTCACGAGCCGGGTTCCCGATCGTCCGATGCACTGGGTGATCCAGACCGAGACGCAATTGAGCGGCGGGCCTCCGCCCGACGATGCGTCCGGCCACGTGTACATCGACTGGGCTGCGGCGTACGCGCGCACGTGACCTCCGCACCGGAAACCCGCGCGGTCGATGCGGTGTCGGTCGTGATCTGTGCGTACACCGAGCGGCGCTGGGATGCGCTGCTCGTGGCGATCGAGTCGTTACGACGGCAGACGCACGCGGTCGGCGAGATCATCCTGGTCGTCGACCACAACGACGCCCTGTTGCAGCGCGCCCGGGCCGAGATCGCCGACGTCCTGATCATCGAGAACGCGTACGAGCCCGGTCTGTCCGGCGGGCGGAACAGCGGCATCGAGGCGGCGTCGATGCCGATCGTCGCCTTTCTCGACGACGATGCGGAGGCCGAGCCCGACTGGGTCGAGCGGCTCGTCGGCCTGAGCCGCCAGGGCGGAAGCCTCGGTGCCGGGGGACGGGCGAAGCCGCGCTGGCTCGCGCAGCGGCCGGCCTGGCTCCCCGAAGAGTTCTTCTGGGTCGTCGGCTGCACATACCGCGGGGTTCCGGAGCAGGTGTCGGCGGTGCGGAACCTCTTCGGATCGTGTTTCTGCGTCCGGCGCGACATCCTCGTGCAGGTCGGCGGCTTCCGCCGTGAGCTCGGGCGCACCGGAACGAACGGGATGGGCTGCGAGGAAACGGATCTCTGCATCAGAGCGAACCAGGCCTGGCCCGGGCGCTCGTTCCTCTACGACCCCGATGCGGTGATTCACCACGAGGTGCCCGCCGACCGCTGCACGTGGCGGTACTTCCGGACGCGCTGCTTCGGCGAAGGTGTCTCGAAGGCGACGCTCGCGACACTCGTGGGCTCCAAGTCCGCGCTCGCGACCGAGCGCTCGTACGTGGTGCGGACGCTCACGCGCGCCGTCGGTCGGCGGCTTGCAGCGTCGGTCCGGGGCGAGCCCGTGCAGCTACTGCAGGCGGGCACGATCGTCGCCGGTCTCGCCTTCACCGCCGCGGGCTACGGCCGCGCACGGCTGCGCCGGCGAGGGGCGAGAGCCTTTCACGGTCTGGCGCGGCTCCCCGTCGCAAGATAGCGCTCGAACGACGGCGTCTCGCCCCAGAGAGCCGGGTCCATGAGCGGTCGTGCCGAGACGTCCACCAGCCCCTTCTCTTCCAGGAAGCGGCAGAGCCGCTCGGCGCTCGGGCCGCCGGCGAACGGCAGCGCCACCTCGATCCGGTGATATCGGCGAAGCAGGAACCGCTTCGACTGGGCTCCGCGCACGGTCGCCACGAGCGACGCGGCCTTCTGGACGAGTGTGGCCGCGAACCGGGAGAGCGGGCGCGAATAGGCAATCGCGAGCTCCTCGTTGTCTGCCCACTTGCCCTCGACGAGGGCGAGGAGGCCGCCCGGCCGGAGCACCCGCTGCCATTCGGCGACACCGCGGTCGGGATCCGGGAGGTTCCAGATCACATGTCGCGCGACGACGACGTCGAAGGACTCGTCCGGGAACGGCAGCGACGAGCCCTCCGCGACCGCGAGCTCCACGTGCAACCCCGCCTGCTCCGCCTTTGCGCGGGCGCGTTCGATCATCTGCGGCGCGAGATCGATGCCCGTCACCTGGTGGCCGAGCTCCGCGAAGCGAAGTGCGAGGAATCCGGTCCCGCAGCCGACGTCGAGGACGCGGCGCGAAGCACCGCCCACCAACTCCTCGATCAGGGCATGCCAGGCCCGTTGTTGCTCGGCTCCGGCCAGGCCGTGCCCGCCCTCCTGATCGAAGGAGTCCGCTCGGGCATCCCAGTGGTCGCGGATGACATTGGTGATCTCTTCGGGTTTCGCGGGCACGCCCTTTGCACAGTATCCGGAAGTCCACCTTTCGAAAGGCATGGGTATGGTGAGAAAAACGGGGGAGAGCTCCGCCACGGCGGAGGATGGACGGTGGCTGCGGTCGGTGGTCATCTGCGGTGGGGGAAACGCGGGCCACGCGCTCGCGGTCGTCCTGTCGCAACACTTCGACGGCCCGGTCGACTGGCTCGTCGGGTCGTCCGACAAGGCCGCGCTGATCGCCGAGAACCACAGACGGGTAGGCCTCGAGTCGACCGGGGTGATCCTGGGCAGCGCCGACCGGCTGCGAACGATCTCCGCCGATCCCTCCACCGTCGTGCCCGACGCCGATCTCGTGCTCCTCGCCGTGCCCGCGTTCTGCCATGCCGCCGTGCTCGAGCGGATCGCACCGCATGTGCGCCGCGGCGCTGCGGTCGGCTGCCTACCGACACGTGGCGGCTTCGAGTTCGACGCCGGCCGGCTGGGCGACGGGCTGACGATCTTCGGGTTGCAGACGCTGCCCTGGTCGACGCGCGTGACGAGCCTCGGCGAGACCGTGAATTTCGGCGCGGCCAAGTCCACCGTCGTCCTCGCATCGTTGCCGACGTCCGCTGCGACTGCGCTGGCGGAGACGATGGAACGACTGCTCGGAGTCACGGTCGTGCCCGCGGACAGCATCCTGAACCTGACACTCGGGAACCCCGGCCAGTTCATCCACCCGGGCCTCATGTTCGGGCACTTCCACGCCTGGGACGGCGAGGAGTACAGGGAGGAGTCGATCCCGCGCTTCTACGCTCAGGCGACCGAGGAGATGGGAGATGTGGTCGCGCGCCTCTCGGCGGAAGCGATCGAGGTCGCGCGCGAGATCGAATACGTGAGCGAGGCCGCGCTCGACCTGCGTCGCGTCGTGCCGGTCCTCGAGTGGCTGCATGCCTCCTACTCGCACGTCACGGAGGACACGGCGACGGTCGGCTCGTGCTTCAGGACAGGCCCGATCCAGGCGCGGCTCGCGCCGGTGAGCGAGGTGCGCCCCGGCGTGTTCACGCCGAACTTCGCGTATCGCTACCTGACCGAAGACGTCCCGTACGGGCTCGTCGTCACACGCGCGATCGCCGAGCTCGCCGGCGTCGAAACGCCCACCCTCGACGCCGTCATCACGTGGGCGCAGGCCGCGATGGGGAGGGAGTACCTGCGTTCCGGCTGCGTCGACGGCCGCGACGCCGAGCTGCTCCCCATTCCGCAGAATCACGGGATCCACACGCTCGAGGACCTGCTCGCGTGGTACGACGCCGAGTCGTCGCAGCCGGCGGCGAGGCGCGAGCGGCTGGTCGTCGACTGAGCAGCGTGCGCACCACCGCGCCCGTCGTCGTGCTCTACCGGGCAGGGGCCGGTGCCCTTGCGGTCGCCCGGACCCTCGGCCGGCTTGGCGTGAGTGCCCATCTCGTCCTGCAGACCGGCATGACGTCACCCCTGACGCGCTCCAGGTTCTGGCGCGACGTCGTCTCCTGGGACTTCGGCCGGCCGGAGGAGGAGACGGTCGACTTCTTGACCGGTCTCGCGGCCGGGCTTCGCTCGGATGAGCCGCCGCTTCTGCTGACGCTCGCCGACTGGGCCGCGATTTTCATCGAGCGCCACGCCGACGCGCTGTCGCACGCATACGTGTTCCCACGCGCTCCGACACCTGTCGTCGAACGGCTCGCAGACAAGTGGGGGATGGCGAGGCTCGCGACGGACGTAGGGATCCCGACGCCGAGGACGACATTGCCTTCGACGCATGACGACGCTCTCGAGTTCGCGCGCGACGTCGGCTACCCACTCGTCCTCAAGCCGTCCGATTCGTTCGCGCCGTTCGTCCCGGCGAAGCAGATCATCGAGTCGCAACACGAGCTCGTCGCGGAGCTCGATCGTCAGGCGCCGAAAGGGCCGTTCAACTTCGTGCTCCAGGAGTACATTCCGGGAGACGCCGACAGTGTGTGGATGTGCAATGCGTACTTCGCGATCGACGGCACGTGTCGCGCCGTCTTCACCGGTCAGAAGCTTCGGCAGATGTCCTCGACCGGCGTCGCGTCGCTCGCGGTCTGCCGCCTGAACGAGACGGTGGCGCGCCAGACGCAGGCGTTCATGCAGGGAGTCGGCTACCGCGGCTGCGTCGGGATCGGGTACCGCTACGACAGGCGAGACGGGCTCTACAAGGTGCTCGACGTCAACGCTCGCGTGAGTGGCGTGTTCCGCCTCTTCGCGGGGACGAACGGGATGGACGTCGTTCGTGTCTGCTACCTCGACTTCACGCATCAGTCGGCGCCTTCCACGCAACTGCAGCCCGGCCGCAAGTGGATGCTCGAAGAAGACGTTCTCGTTGCGTTGCGTGAGCTGCGTCGCGGCACGCTCTCGCCACGCGAGTGGCTGCGGTCGGTTCGGGGTGTGCGCGAAGCGCAGTGGTTCGCCCGGGACGACCCGATGCCGTTCGTCGAGCTCCTCCGCGGCGGGGTTGCTTCGCGTGTCCGCGCGCGCCGCGACGTCTGAAGCCCCCTCGGACAGGGGATGCGCGTCCCGCGCGGGGCGCCCGAGGAACAGGGCATGCTTCTCCGCCACCTGGTCGCCCTCGCCGCAGTCGTCCTCGTCATCGGCGCCCCGATCGGCGCCGTGGCGGGACCGGGGAAGGATGCGCCGCTGTCGGTCGCAGCCCCGTCCATCTCGGGAGACGCGGTGGTCGGCCAGACGCTGTCGGCCTCGACCGGGGTCTGGTCGGGGAAGGCGCTGAAGTATGGGTATGCCTGGAGCCGCTGCGACAGCGGTGGGAGCTCATGCGTGGCGGTCGGCGGCGCCTCGGCCACCTACCTCCTCGGTTCGGGCGACGTGGGGGCGACGTTCCGCGTTTCCGTGACCGCGACCAACCGGAGCGGGTCGGTCACGGCGACCTCGAGCGCGAGTGCGGTCGTCACCGCACCGGTCTCGTCTCCTGCTCCTCCGCCGCCACCGGTGGACGCGACGGCGCCGACCGTTCCGCCGAACCTCGCAGCCGCGCCGGGCGCCTCGAGCATCGACCTGTCGTGGGGCGCCTCGACCGACAACGTCGGTGTCGCGGGCTATCGGGTGTATCAGGGAACCGCTCTTGCGACGACGACGACCACGAGGTCGTACACGCTCGCAGGCCTCACGTGCGGGACGACCGTCGGAGTCTCCGTTACGGCGTTCGACGCGGCAGGAAACGTGTCACCTGCAGCGACGATCTCGTCCGCGACAAGCGCGTGCTCCGATCCGTCGGGGGAGGCGATGCCGACCGGCGACCTGCCGGGCTGGCACCAGATCTTCACGGACGACTTCACGAAGGACGTCCCGCTCGGCAGCTTCCCGTCTGCGGTCGCGTCGAAATGGAAGCCGTATCCCTACCCGTGGAAGGACACGTCGAAGAACGGCACCTACTGGCCCGAGAAGGGGATCTCGCAGCACGGCGGACTGATGGACCTCTGGCTGCATACGGAGACGGTCAACGGCGTGACCTACCACATCAGCGAGGCGCCGCAGCCGATCCTGCCGATCGCGACGCGCGGACAGCTGTACGGCCGGTACGTCATCCGGTTCCGCTCCGACCCCGTGCCCGGCTACAAGACGGCCTGGCTCCTCTGGCCGGACAGCGGGCTCCGCTCGGACGGCGAGATCGACTTTCCCGAAGGCAGCCTCGACGGCTCGATGTACGCCTACATGCACCACCAGGGCGCGACGTCCGGCTCCGATCAGGACGCGTACCCCACGGGCGTCGGCTACAGCTCCTGGCACACCGCCGTGATCGAGTGGTTGCCGACACGTTGCACGTTCATCCTGGACGGCAAGGTGATCGGCAACTCCACGACGCGGATCCCCGCCACGCCGATGCACTGGGTGATCCAGACGGAGACGCAGCTGAGTGGTGGAGCGCCGACGAACGACGCCGCGGGCCACGTCTACATCGACTGGGTCGCGGTCTACTCGCGCGCGTAGCGCAAGCCGAGCACGCGCGCCTGCCACGCGACCTGCGCCGCGTACATCTCTGCGCTCGGCACGTGCCCCGCGCTGTACCAGCGGACACGGGGCCGACCCGGCGCAGCGCGGATCAGGCGCTCGAGCGCCGGGCGCGGCACCACCCTGTCGGCGAGCCCCGCCTGGAAGAACACGTGTGCCTGCGTGTGGCGGATCCACTTGACCGCGGTGGGGACACCTCGCGTCGCGATCAGGCCGACGGACCGCACGCGCAGGTCGATGCCTGCGAGGACGGCGGCGGTCTGCCCGCCGTTCGAGTACCCGACGACGCCGATCCTCTGCGGGTCGACGTCGCTCCGGTGTGCGAGCAGATCGAGAGCGCGACGGGCGTCGACGACTTCTTCGCGCACGCCGGCTCCCTTCGGCTGGGTGATGGTGAGCGTCACGGCGCCTCGCCTGGCGAGTTGCTCGGCCGGACCCAGGAGCTCGCGTCGGTTGCCGCCCGTGCCGTGCAGGAACAGGACGGCCGGCTTCTGGCCGGCGCCCGGCGGAACGACCACGAATGCCTTGATCCGGTTCCCGACGGCGCCGGTGAAGCGCACGGTCTCTCGCCGAACCCCTCCACGAAGCGCGGTGACGCCGAAGGTGCGAAGCCCGACCGGAGTCATCGGGTCGTCGGGGTACGGGTCCTTGTGGAGACGGAGCACCGTGCCGCCGTCGGCGTCGTAGAGCACCGTCGCGAGCCCCGAGCGGCGAAGCAGGTCGACCGTCTTCCCGATCGCAGCGTCCTTCCCGTCGTACGTCTTCGAATAGACGCTCATGCTGCGTGTCGCGATCACGTAGGTCTGAGGTTGGTACTCGCGGTACTCGAACTGAGCGATCACGCTCGCCGGCTGCGGGTTGAGCGTGCGCCGCCACATCGGCAGCGACGCGAGCGAGCGGTAGTGGTAGTCGGCGTAGCCGGTGTACTTCCAGGGCACGTTGTCTGCCACGGCCGCCAGCGTCGCGCCTCGAGGCGCGAGTCGATAAAGCGCGCGGACCGCTTCGACGTCGCCCCGTGTGAAGCTGTCGACGTTCTCGTTGCCGTACCGGGCGTACTGGAATCCGCCGAGCAGCACCGCCGCGAGCCCCGCGAGGATCGCGGTCGTCGTGAGCGTGCGCCCGGCTGCGGCGTTCGGATAGAAGATCGCGGCGGCGAAGAACGCGACCGCCGGAAGCGCGAACAGGAACACTCGCAGCAGCATCTCGCCCCCGTACGGCTGCACGATGGGGAGCACGAACGGGACGACACCGACGACGAGCAAGGCCAGGTCGAGCTTCCCTCGGCGGAGACGGCGGGCGAAGCCGATCGCGGCCGTTCCCCACAGCGCAACGGTGAACAGGATGCGCGCATGCACGATGAGAAGGTGGCCGCTGCTGCCGTTGACGCGTGACGAGACGTTCTGATTCAGGTTCTTGGAGATCGAGATCGAGCCGAACACCGAGTCGAAGTGACCCGCGAGGTAGACGATCGTCATGTAACTGATCCAGCCTGCGAGGACGAGGGTCATCGTCACCGGAAGAGCCGTCCGTCGAAGGCGCGCCACCGCAGTCAGGACGACGACCGTGAGGAGCGCAGGGAACGGCGTCAGCTGATGGCCGGTGGTCATGGCGCCGTAGATCCCGAGCGCGATGAAGAGCGGGAGCACCGGTAGCGGCTGCGACGCGCGCGCGTGCCTGATGTCGACCCAGAGTCGGTTGAAGAACGAGCCGCCCTTCGCTTTCAGCTCCGCGCCGACGGCAAGCACCGGCTCGCGGCCGAACGAGGTGAAGAGGATCGCGAGCATCACGAGCCAGAGGACGAACGCGACGGCCTGCGGAGCGAGGTAGTCCTGGGCGACCCAGTTGGCGGAGAAGAACGTCCACGTTGCGAGCCACACGAGCCGGCGGTCCTCGGTAGCGAAACGGAAGATGACGAGGAGCGGCGGGATCACGAGCAGGTTGAAGGCGAGTGGAGCCCAGGCCGCATAGGAGAGGGCGCTGTGGAAGCCGAGCGCCCTGTTGAAGAAGGCCCCCAGCGCGAAGAACCCGGGCCAGTTGAAGTACGCGTCGAGATGCGGGTCGACGCCGTGTCGCGACGCGATGTAGTCGATGATCCCGGTGTGGCGGTAGGTGACGTCGAAGCGAGGCTCGTCCTCGACGATCGCGGTCACCGAATAGAGCATCACGACGAGCGCGACGACGTGCACGAATGGGACGAGTGGTCGTAGGCGCTCGCGGCGAAGTGCGATCGCGAAGCTGCCGACGAGGAGGGCGAGGAGGACGAAGACGCGCCCCGGCAGCGCGGTGACCAGCCCGACGTCGGTCATCTTGCGCGGGTCGACGTCCGCCACGGCGCCGAGCCAGAGGACGACGAGTGCCACTGGGACAAGCGCGTGAAGCTCGGCAAACGCCGTGGCGATGCGTGAGGTCGACGTCGCTTCGAGACGCCACCAGGCGGGTGTCGACTGGAGGTCAGACACCGGTGCGCTCCCGGCTCCGCGAAGCTCCGGCCACGAGTGCGACGAGCGCCACCGAGAACACGAGGCCGAGTGGAACGGCGGCGACCATGTTTGGCCTCGTGTGGTCGAACACGGCCGGCCACACGAGGACGGCGCCGATGACGAACGCGGCGTGAGCGATAAAGGCCGACCCGAGCCCACCTCGCGGAGCGACGATCGCGAAGACGATCGTCGCCGCGAGCGCTGCGAGCATCCACCACCCGAAGCTCGTGAAGAGCGCGGCTGAGACGACGATCGACAGCATGACTCCTGTGCCGCCGAGCACGCGCGTAAGCGTGGTCTGGAGGACACCGCGGAACAGCAACTCTTCGACTGCGGCAGATACGAGCACCGCAACGACTCCGAGTGCGGCTCGGCCCGGATGGTCCGTCGGCAGCTCGGGGGCGCGCAGGAGGAACGCGCAGAAGCCGAGCATGGCTGCGGCCAGCACGGCGAGGACCTGCAGCGCGTAGGCGCCGCGCGTGAAGAGCGGTCGCAACCGGATGGTCCGTCGCGAGGCGAAGTAGAGCGTCGACGCCGCGACCGGAAATGCGATCGTCAGGGTGCCGACGGACTGCGACATGTGCCGCAGCGGCAGTGCGGCTCCGGCAAGCGGGATCGTTGCGGCGAGCGCAAGCGCCCCGAAGGCCTCGATGGTCGCACGGTCGCCTCGGGCGTCGTCGAGGAACGCGGCGAGGTTCAGCGTCAGGACGAGAACGACCGCATCGACGCATGTGCCGACGAACGCGTGGCCTCCGGCGGCGAGGACCATCTGGTTGACCGCGAGCAGACCGCCGATGGTCAGGAGCGCGATGTGCTGGTCGGCGACGGCCGGACGGGAGCGAGAGGTGGCCCGGGCGAGGCGCAGCACGAACAGACGGCGGGCGGTCGCGATCAATCTGCGAGGACGAGGACGCGGACCACGAGCATCACGAAGACCGCGACGACGAGCGGCAGCACCGTCGCGTTGAACGCGGTCGATGCGCCGCCGCTCGAACGACGCCCCGCGAGCGCGTCGCGCTCGAGGAGCAGCAACGCGAGCGTCAGGAACGCGACGAGCCCGAGAGATGTCGACGACGCGTCGGTGCCGAGTCGCGACACGGCCCGGTCGAGGACGTGGGGGAGGAGCGTGGTCATCTGGGTTGCGGGACCCGAAGCGCGGCGAGCGCGGCACAGGCGCCCGTCGACACGGCAACTGCGGCAAAGACTCTGCCCGCGCTGAAGACGCCCGCGTAGAGAAACGCGACTGCCACGAGCGTCTCGGCGGCGATGCTCGCGCCGATCGCGATCGCGAGTCGCTCGAGCCCGTCAGCGACCCGCGCGAGCTCGGCGAGCGCGAGGCCGGGGACGAAGAGCAGGAAGATCAGCGTGATCGCGACGCGCATCGGAGAGTGCCAGTCGGCCCAGTAACAGGCGACGCAGGCGAGGGTGACCAGGAGCATGGCGAGACAACGACCTCGCACCCAGTCCATGGAGCGATCGTACCCAGGTAGCCCCAGACGCAATCTGGGCTGCGTCGTCACGCGTCGCGCATAGTTGCGAACGCCTCCCGCAGCCTCCTGGACTTCTGCGTCTCGAGCTCGACGAGAGTGGCGCGGTGGCGCTTGACCCGGGTCACCGGGGGCGAGGCGAGCCGCTCGTGCAGGATCGTGCGCAGGACCCGCCAGCCGTCGCGCAACGTTTGCAGGTTGCTGTCGCCGTGGATCCTCTCCGCCTCGAAGCTCGGCACCTCGACGATGTTGAAGCCTGCCCGGGCCGCCCGGACGTTGATCATCGTCTCGATCTCGAACCCGTCACCGTCGAGCGACAGTGTGTCGATGACGTCGCGCCAGAAGGCGTTGTAGCCGTAACACAGGTCGGAATACCTGCTGCCGAAGAAAAGCCTGACCAGCCAGACGAATACCTTGTTGCCGAATCGCCGGTACCACGGCATGTCGGTCGTTCCGCCCCCGAGCAAGAAGCGGCTTCCCTTCGCGAAGTCGGCACCAGAGACGAGCGCACCGACGAACCGCGGGACCTCGCGCGGGTCATTCGACCCGTCGGCGTCGATCATCACGACGATGTCGCCCGACGCTGCGTCGAACCCCCGTCTGAGAGCTGCTCCTTTGCCGCGCGTCTCGTGCAGGACGATCTGCGCTTCCGGGCACAGGTTGCGGGCCGCCCCGACGGTGTCGTCGGTCGAGTGACCGTCGACGACGACGATCTCGTCGACGTACCGGCAGAGCAGCGGCAAGACGTACCGCAGGTTCGCCTCTTCGTTCAGTGTCGGCACGACGGCACTCACACGGGGTAGCGGCCGAAGCCGTCGCCCGGCGTCTGTCGGAGACGCCCGCTCCATCAGGACCGAGCTCAGCTCCGCTCCGTCTTCGATGAACACTTCTTCAGGCCCGCCGGAGGCGGACGACGAACGATCCATGAATTCTCCCCTTTTCCCCGCCGCGCGTCCCCCGCGGCAGATATGACGAAGCGCTTACCTCAATCGAGGGATGTGAAACCCTGTGCCGGAGCGCCGTTCAGGCCGCCGGCCGCCGCCCGGGCCGGCAGGGGGGCGGGGCCGCTTGCCGAATACCCGACGCGTGCGCAGAGTCGGGCTCGTCCTCGGTGCGCTGGCACTCGCAGCACCACTCGCGGCGAGTGCCGGGAGCGACGCGAAGTCGATCGTCGGCGTGATCCAGACCGGGGCGACCGGGCGCATGAGTGGCTCCTCGCAGTACTTCAGCTACGGCGTCGTCCTGCGCAACCGGTCGGCCACGAAGGACGCGGTCGGCGTGCGCGTGCGCGTGTTCGTCCTTGGTGCGGCGGGACTCGTCGGGGTGTATGCGACCACGATTCCGCTCATCCCGGCGAAGGGGATCTACTACCTCGGAAACGAGCCGGCCGCGTTGAGCACGGTGCAGCGGGCGACCGGCGTCAGCGCCGTTGTCTCCGTGACCGGAGAGCGACGCGCACACGGCTCGTTGCCGTCGGCGAGGGCGGCGCCGCCCGTCGACGGACGCATCCGCGGTTCGATCGCAAACCACTCGACGCGGTCGATCGTCACCCGAGGCACGAAGCTCTTCGCCGTCTACTACGACCGTGCCGGGAAGGTGATAGGCGGTGACCGCTTGAAGGGCGTGACGTTCTCCACGACGCTGATAGGGGCGACAAGATCGGCGCGCTTCTCCGCGCGACTCGGACCGGCGATCCCGGCGGCGCGGATCGCACGCGTCGCGGTGTCTGTCTCGCCGGTGCTCGCGAAGGGCTGACGGGCTTGAGCGGGACGACGGAGGCCAAACCCCCCATTTGGTCCTAACCTCGACGCCGCCCCGCGCCGGTCCACCTACCCGAGGCGGGGCTGGTGAATCGCGCAATCGGCGTTTAGCAATGGCGTGCCTCTGCTAGAAACGACCAATGCGGCGCGTGCTCACGGTAAACGGTCTCGCCG
>JACZCU010007931.1_pt1 | contig 13279 bp, 8 predicted proteins | sample 8641851 | NCBI WGS metagenome assembly JACZCU01 (sample SAMN15324605, study PRJNA640507) | soil metagenome | isolation source: monocropping sugarcane control | place: China: Luxin town, Laibin City, Guangxi Province | collected 2019-07-25 | depth 10cm m | reverse complement strand
TTTTTTGAAGTGAGCTCGTCGAGCGATCTGCATTTTGAAAATGGCGCAGCGATCTGGCCGGCCGGGGCATATCGGCTGGTACCGGGAAGCGCGTGGGGGACCTTTACCATCGCATGCACGATCCCGATCGCGCTGTTCATCGGACTTTACATGTATCGCCTGCGGCCGGGACGGGTGATCGAAGCTTCACTGATCGGCGGACTGCTCACCATCGGCGCGACATTTCTGGGTGGATGGGTGGCGGAGCAGAGTTTCGGGCAGATCTTCAATCTCAGCGCCTCGACCGTCACCTGGACGATGGCGGTTTATGGATTCGTGGCGGCGGTGCTGCCGGTCTGGGTGCTGCTCTGTCCGCGCGATTATTTGAGCAGCTTTTTGAAGATCGGAACGATCGCCATACTCGTGGGCGGAACCATCCTGGCCAATCCAAAGCTCGAAGCACCGGTCATCAACCATGTCTTCCTCACCGGCGGCCCCGCGGTGGCGGGAAATATCTTTCCGTTTTTGTTCATCACCATCATGTGCGGCGCGATCAGCGGATTTCATGCGCTGGTCAGCAGCGGCACCACGCCCAAGATGATCCGCCGCGAGAGCGACGCCCGCATGATCGGCTATGGCGCGATGCTGATGGAAGGGCTGGTTGGTGTCGTCGCTTTGATGTCGGCCGCGACGCTGCCGTCGGCTGACTATTATGCGATGAATACCGATTTGGAAAAAGTGCCCGCCTTTCATCAGCGCATTCTCCAAGTGGGCGGCGCAGGTGGCGTCGATCACATCACCCAATGGGAGCAGAACACGCGCGAATCCCTCCGCGGCCGCACCGGCGGGGCGGTGACATTGGCCGTCGGCATGGCCCATATTTTCGACCAGGCGGCCGACCGACTGGGGACGGCCGGGCAATCGTCGCTGCGGGCGATGTGGAAGTACTGGTATCACTTTGCCATCATGTTCGAGGCGCTGTTTATCCTCACCACGATCGACGCCGGTACGCGTATCGGGCGATTCATGCTCCAGGAAGTGGCGGGGCGGATGATTCATCCCAAGCTGGGCCAGGCCGGCTGGTGGCCTTCGGCCTGGATCAGCACCGCGCTGATCGTTCTTGGTTGGGTTTACTTCATTCGCTCTTCAAGCATGGCCACCATCTGGCCCATGTTCGGCATCGCGAATCAGATGCTGGCCGTCATCGCACTGGCAATCGTCAGCGCTTATCTTGCCAATGAGGGGCGCGTGAAATATGTCTGGGTGACAGCGCTTCCGATGGCGGTGGTCATTCTCACGACGACGACCGCGGGAATCGAAATGCTGGTGACGCAGTTCAATACGATTGCCGCACAGCTTCACGGTGCTTCGCATGCGTTGCTGATCGATGCGATCGTGCGGGCGGCGCTGATCGTTGCGATGCTCGCCTGCGCGTTCATTATTCTCCCCACCGCGGCCCGGAAGGTGCCCGCGGCCATGAAAGCGGAGCAAGCCGAGGATGGTCCCCTGGCGCTACCGGCTGCCCGGTAAGCGCCAGGGACCACCACACAACCCCCGGCGGAGAAAGCGATGCAAAACCCTCAGCCGCATTACAGCAACAACTGAAACTGTGCCCGCACGACCACTTCGTTGTGATGGTTGTCGGCCAGCACACCGGTGCCGTCGTCGTTGGCGGGGAAGCCGTTGGGCAGATAGGTGACGTCACCGGTGAGCTTGGCGTTGTGACCAAACAGGAAATAGTTCACGCCGGCGCGGATGGCGTGAACGTGCGTTACGCTCCCGACGGCCAGCTCGTTGTGGTCGAAATTGAGATATTCGTATTGGACGAAGGGCTCCCAATGTTTGTCGAACACGTAGCTGGCCTGGAGCCGGCCGGTCCAGTCATAGGTGTCGAAAGTCGATTTGCCGACGGTTAACTGCCGGCTGTAGCGCCCGAGATACGCGGCATAGATTTCGAAGCCTGACTTACTCAGGAAGGTTCCATCGACCACGTGAACGAGAGCCGAAGTGTGGCCCGATTCGGTGTAATCGGCGCCGGCGCCGAAGACCAGCGTGTTGCTCTTGGTATCCAGGGCGCTCAGATGACTGTAATCCTGCCAATCGCCAAAGGCCCTGTATTCGATTCGGCCGGCCGTGCCCCAGTCGGCAACGTTGGTGGGATAATCCTGGAAATTCTGGTTGGACCCTTTGAGGCCATCGGTGAAAGCAAGTTCACCATGCACCGCGTTTCCTTCATAGACGAGACTCGCGCCTTTCACGAAGCCTTCGCTGTTGACGAAGTAGTCATTGGTCAGCGTTCGGTCTGCGGCGACGAAAAATTTGCTGGTCAGAAGCTGCTCGTGATCGACCGGATCTTTGAACTGCCCGCCGCGAATCGAGAAGGGCGTGTCAGGCAAATGATATTTGGCCCAGGCCATTTCCAATTGCGTGGTGCCGCTCTTTCGATCGACCGCGAACTGCAGCATGTAAGTGAGGTCAGTCGTGATGACGTTGCCATCGAATCCGAACTTGAGCCGGCGGACTTCAAATCCATTTTGAATATCGTCGCGATTCCCTTTCTTCGCATCCTCGCGGTAATCCGTAACGTTGCGGAACTGAAGCTGAAACCAGGGATGCAGCAGATACCGGCCATCTTCGCTTTGCAGGAGGAACCTGCCGCGCGACCAGCCGGCGTTGAGACTCTCGAGCTGCAACAATTGGCTGCGCTGATCCGCATCGCGCAATACTGCGGCGGACGAATTCTCGGGCTGCGGTGCAGATTGGATCGCCGCCGGCTGCGTCCGCGGCTGCTTCTGAAGCTGAGCGCGCAGCTCATTGACCTGCGCCTGCAGCGAATTGATCTGATCCAGGAGCTGCTTGGAGCTTGGCTCATCGGCGCGGGCGGCCGACGCGAGGCTCAAGCCCACAGCCACCGAAAGAATGGCCGCCCGATGACCAAACGATTTGAAAAGAGACACGAAAGTCCTCCCGCGCGCCAAAGAGGGCGCGCAAACTGTGTTCGATGCCGGCCTTCAAGACTGGTCGGTTAATGACTTTTAGAAAAAGGAATCCGACGCGCGGCTAGGAGTTTGCCGCCGGCGTGCTATGAGAGTCATGCACCATCAACAGCGATGCGCTTCGAGCGGTTGGGCGGGAGCGAGCGATAGAATGAGTTGACGCGTTGTGCGGTGCATGAGAGGCAATTTAATAATCCTGTAACAATTGTCAATGTCAAACTACGATAATTCCTATATTTTTAATAGATATTAAGTGTTGTGTGATTAAAATATTGCCACTGCTTTACTTACGTGCAATCCATTTCTGGAGGCAAAGGTGTACATTCCATCTGCGTTTGCCGAAACCCGGTCAGATGTCCTGGCGAGGTTCATCGCTCAATACAGCTTTGGCACGCTCGTCACGTCGGATGATTCCGAAGGATTGTGCGCCAGCCATTTGCCGCTGCTTTTTAATGCCGGCGAAGGGTCCAAGTCGGCCACCATCTTTTCGCACATGGCCAAGGCCAATCCTCAGTGGAAATTCCTTCGTCCTGAGACAGAAGTGCTGGTTATCTTCACCGGACCACACTCTTACATCTCACCCCGCTGGTATGAGGCAAAGCTGGCGGTGCCGACGTTGAACTACACGGCCGTTCACGTCTATGGCCGGCCGCGATTGATCGATGATCCGAAACTGATTCGACAAATCCTGAGCCAGACCGTGGAAAAGTATGAAGGCACCGGCCCAGGCGCATGGCGCGATGCCGATCTTCCGGAAGATTTCACATCAAAGATGGCTTCGGCAATCGTCGCCTTCGCGATCGATGTCACTCGCATCGAAGGCAAATTCAAGTTGAATCAGAATCGATCTTCAGCCGACCGAAGAGGCGTGATTGCCGCACTCGAAGCTGCCGGCTCGGAAGATTCGCGTGCGATTGCCGATCTCATGCGCGCGACGCTTAGCCAAGAAAGTCCGGCAAACTCGTGAACGCGCATGCGTGCCGGCCATTTCGCGTCGCCGCCCCCGATGTTCTAATTGTCGACAGGAGAGATCCATTGGACTTGCCGCGATGAAGTCTGATTCAATCTATTTACTTCTTTTGCGCTACGGGATCGCGCTGGTGTCAGTGGGAGCGGCGGCTCTGCTGACGCGCTGGCTTTCGGGACTTGGCGATTCAGGAATCTCCCCGCAGTTTTTCGCGGCCGTTGTGTTGAGTGCCTGGGTGGGGGGCTTGGGTCCAGGCTTATTCGCGACGTTTCTATCGGGAATCGCGACGGGCTATTTGCTGCTGCATCCGCACGGCAAGTCGTTGGCCTTTTTACGGGAAGATATTTTGCGCGTGCTGGTCTTCAGCGTCGTGGCAGTGCTGACCAGCTCCCTCCATGCCGCCACGCAACGCGCTGCCCGCGAAGCGCATCGTGCTCGCCTCGCTGCCGAAAGCGCCAGCGCCGCAAAGAGCCGGTTTCTTGCGATGGTCAGCCACGAGCTGCGCACGCCGCTCGGCCCGATCGTCATGATTTCAGAAATGCTCGCCGACGATGCTTCGCTTCCCGATCGGGTGCGAAAGGACATGAAAACAATTCGTCAGCACGTCAACCTCGAGATCCGTCTGATCGAGGACCTGCTGGACCTTGCGCGTCTCGGCAGCGGAAAGATGAACCTTCATCTGGAGCCGGTGGACATTCACGATCCACTGCAAACGGCGGTTCAAGTTTGTGAGCCCGAAGCGCGCGAGAAGGGACTCGAAATTGTTCTGGACCTTTGGCGCAATCCCCTGATCATGAACGGCGACGTCGTGCGATTGCAGCAGGTCTTCTGGAACCTCCTGCGAAACGCGATCAAGTTTTCAAATCGAGGCGGGAAGATTACCGTTCGCAGCAATCTCTCCGAAGCGGGATCGCGAGATGGTGAAAGGATCATAGTGCAGGTAAATGATTCAGGCATCGGCATCGACCCCAACCGCCTGCCGGCGATCTTCGAAGCCTTCGAGCAGGCCGATCGCGATGTCGCCGCACGCTTCGGCGGGCTGGGCCTGGGGCTGGCCATCTGTCTGGCGCTGGTCGAAGCGCATGGCGGAAAGATCGGCGCCGCCAGCGCCGGTGCTGGACAGGGGGCTACCTTCACCGTCACCTTCCCGCGTTTATCCGATGACATCGCTGCCACCGCCGTGCAGAATTCGTCGCAGACCGATGCCGGTGAAGCATCCGCTACGCTTTGCGCTGAGGCCCACTCATGAGCAGACAAACGGTACTAGTGATCGACGATCACAAAGAGCTGGCCGAGCTGGTTCAGCGCAGCCTCGAGCAGGAAGGATTCGACGTAATCGTCGCCGGGGAAGGTCCCAGCGGTCTGGAAATCGCACGCCAACATAAACCCGATTTGGTTATTTTGGATCTGACATTGCCGGGCATGGACGGTCTGGAAGTCTGCCGGCAATTGCGAAATGATCCGCGCGCGGGGCGGACTCCGATCCTCATGCTGTCGGCTCGCGCCAGCGAAGACGATCGCGTGATCGGCTTGGAGCAGGGGGCCGACGATTATCTCATCAAGCCTTTCAGCCCGCGCGAGCTGCTGGCGCGTGTTCGAGCGGCACTTCGGCGTATGTCGATGCTCAAGGCGGGCCGGTCGATCATCCGCGCCGGAGATCTGGCCATCGATCTTCAGGGGCATCAGGCCACGCTTAGCGGCAAAAAGCTTGCACTGCTTCCCAGCGAATTTCGCGTTTTGGAAATGCTCGCATCCGATCCCGGGCGCACCTTCACGCGTGATGAAATCATCGAAGGCGCGCTACGCCACGAGGAGGCGGTGACAGAGCGCACCGTGGACGTGCACATCACTCGGCTTCGCAAGAAGCTGGGCGATGCCGCCGACCTGATCGAAACGGTGCGGACAGTCGGTTACAAATTTCGCGGGAACGAATCGAACCAGTCGTCATCGGAAATGTGAAATTCGCCGGTTGATTCGGGTGAAGGCATGATCTCGTGGTGCCGCTCGATTTCATATCGAGCATTGCGCCCTCTGCCGGCCTCGGGCCCAGCGAGTAGCGCATCCAGATAGAATTCAACTGACATCAATTCGTCCGCGGAGTACCAACCACTGCTTGCCACGTCGAACCTCCATATCGCGGCGCTCAAAGGTCAAGTCCATTTGCGGTTTCGGCCCCCCCATTCCCACGTCGCGAAGCGCCAGTTTCGCGCGTGATCCGGCCGCCAAGGTCTTGTAACGCTCCAATCGGCGATTTGTTTGACTAAGGATTATTACCGATTCGTGAAACGCGGCGCGAACTCGATGCAACGCTCAACATCGCCCAATCCGAAACCTTATAGTCTGGTAGATCGGCGGCGAAACATCGGCGTCGTATGGATTTCATCGGCGGAGCGAATTGAATGTCGTTGGTACGTTTTTCACTCAGGCAGCCGTACACCGTTGCCGCCTTGGTCATCCTCTCCTGCCTGTTGGGCGTTTATTTCACTTTGCGCATGCCCACCGACATCTTTCCGGAAATCAATATTCCGGTCGTGAGCGTCGTGTGGACCTACAACGGGATGAGCGCTAAGGAAATTCAGAACCGCATTTTGTCTATTCATGAACGCCAGATGGCCAGCCTGGTGGATGACATCGATCGCATCGAAGCCAATGCTTACAACGGCGTCGGCGTCATCAAGGTGTATCTGCACGAAGGCGCGGATGTGAGCCGGGCCGTTTCCCAGCTTGGCAGCAGCGCGCAGGTCGTGCTGAAATACATGCCGCGCAACATCACGCCGCCTCTGGTGCTGCGATTTGGAGCCACCGACGTCCCAATTATTCAGCTTAGCTTGTCCAGTTCATCGCTGCCGGATGCGAAGCTCAATGACTGGGGGCAGAACGTGATCCGCCCGGCGTTGGCGGTTGTGCAGGGTGCTTCGGTTCCTTATCCATATGGCGGCAAACCGCGCGTGATCATGGTCGATCTGGATATGCACGCCCTGCAATCCAATGGAATCTCACCAAACGATGTGACGAATGCGATCCAACGGCAGAACGTCATTGCCCCCTCCGGCGATGTAAAGATGGGCAACAAGGATTACACGGTCGGCTTGAATAACAGTTCCGACACGATCGACGCGATCAATGATTTTCCCGTCAAGCAGGTCGGCAACAGTACCGTTTTTCTTCGGGACGTGGCTTACGTTCATGATGGCTACCAGGTGCAGACCAATGCTGTCAACGAAGACGGCCGGCCCGGCAGCTTGATGATGGTCCGCAAAACGGGTGGCGTTTCGACGCTGGCGGTGATCGATTCGGTCAAAAAAGTGCTTCCGGAAATTCGCCATCTCATGCCGGCGGGCATGAACATCAAGCCGATTTTCGATCAATCGATCTTCGTGAAGGCGGCGCTCAACAGTGTGCTGATGGGCGGACTCATGGCCGCCGGTCTCACGGCCATCATGATCCTGCTGTTCCTGGGCAACTGGCGATTGACTCTAATCATTCTTGCTTCAATTCCGCTCTCAATCGTCACCGCTCTGCTGGTGATGAAGGTGCTGAACCAGACGCTCAACACCATGACGCTCGGCGGCTTCGCGCTGGCCGTGGGGATCCTGGTCGATAATGCCACTGTCGTCATCGAAAACGTCGAACGCCACCTGGGCCTGGGCAAACATATTATCCCGGCCATCGAGGAGGGCTCAGCGGAAATCCTCGGGCCGACGCTCGTTTCGACCATCGCCATTTGCGTGGTCTTCGTGCCGGTCTTCCTGCTTCAAGGCGTGGCGAAGTATCTGTTTTCACCGCTCTCTTTGTCGGTGATCCTCGCGCTGCTGGCCAGCTTCGTTTTGTCCTTCACGCTGGTGCCGGTGCTCTTTAATTATTTGATGCGTGGCTACCTGCAAAAGCATGGGCATCGGCCCGGCGCGCATGATGTGATCCGCCGACAGCGCTATAACCCGATCATGTTTGCCCATGAAGTATTCAATCGCGGCTTCAACGCCTTTCGCAATGTCTATCGCAATTACCTGTCCTGGTCGGTCCACAATCCGGGCATCACCGCCGGCTTCTTTATCGTGCTAATGGTCGCGTCATGCTTCCTGTTCCCACGGCTCGGGATGGACTTTTTCCCATCGGTCGATGCCGGGCAGATGCGTCTTCACGTTCGCGCCCCGGCCGGCACCAAGCTCGAAAGCACGCAGGTCATGTTCGCCTCCGTCGAGCATGAGATCCGCCATGTCGTCGGCAACCGCGATATCGACACGATGATCGACAACATCGGCCTGCCTTACAGCGGCATCAACATCGCGCTTTCCGACTCAGCCACCGTCGGTCCAATGGACGGCGAAATCCTGATCTCACTGGATGAGCACCACAAGCCCACCGCCCAATATATGGCCGCGCTTCGGCAGGATCTGCCCAAAAAATTCCCGTCGATGCAGTTCTTCTTCCAGCCGGCGGACATCGTGAATCAGGTGTTGAACTTTGGCCTGCCCGCGCCGATCGACATTCGCATCGATGGTCCCAAATACGACATGGACTACGCGACGGCACAGAAGGTCCTGGCCGACGTGAAGAAGATCCCGGGAATCGTGGATGCCCATATCTTCCAGGTCCCTGATGCACCGTCGATCAATCTCAATGTGGATCGCACGCTGGCCAGCGCCGTCGGCATGAGCCAGCGCGACATCGCTCAGAACGTGCTGGTGTCGCTCAGCTCCAGCGCGATGGTGGCTCCGAACTTCTGGCTCAATCCCGCCAACAACGTCAGCTATCCGCTGGTCGTGCAGACGCCGACTTATCGCGTGGATGACATGCCGAGCCTGGTCAGCATGCCGGTCACCGGCGCCAAAGATGAGAAGCAGCTTCTGATGAATCTCGCCAGCGTCTCGCGTGGAACCGCGCCGATGATTCTTTCGCAGCTCAACATCCGGTCCGTCTTTGACGTCAACGCAGATGTGCAGGGACGCGATCTGGGCAGCGTGGCATCAGACATTGATAAGGTCGTCAAGGCGGATCAACCGCCCGCGTCTACCGCAATGCACGTGAACGTCGCCGGCCAGGTGCAGACGATGCGCGACAGCTTCTTTGGCCTGTTTGGCGGAATCGGTTTGGCCTGCATCCTCGTGTTCCTGCTGATGGTCATCAATTTTCAAAGCTGGCTCGATCCGCTGATCGTGCTCATGGCGGTGCCTTTTGCGCTGGCGGGCGTGATGTGGATGCTCTTCATCACGCACACGCATATCAGCGTGCCGGCGCTGATGGGTTCATTGATGTGCATCGGCCTGACTACCGCCAACAGTATTTTGGTGGTGGCTTTCGCTAATCAGCAAATGGACGCTGGTGCAGATTCTCTCACCGCTGCGATTTCCGGCGGGTATACTCGTCTTCGCCCGGTGCTGATGACGGCCGGCGCCATGATTCTGGGCATGGTGCCGATGGCGCTGGGCGTTGGCGAAGGCGGCGAGCAGAACGCACCTCTGGGCCGAGCTGTGATTGGCGGTCTTATTTTCGCAACGTTTGCAACGCTTATTTTTGTACCGGCGATGTATCGATTGATGCGGCGTGGTGCTTCGGTCCAGGCGGTTAGCTAGTGGGCAGTCTCGAGGAGCCGACTTCATGTATCATGATCCCGTTCATCCACACGGCGTGCAGACGCCTGTAAAAAACCATGGCAAGAGCCAGGCGGAGCTGATCGCCATGTCCATCGAGAATGATCGTCCATTACACGAACATGGGCACGGCAGCGAATCGCGCGTTCCGGTTCACTACCCGCGCAAAACCGGGCGTGGTGCGCTGATCTTCGCTTTAGTGGTCGCCGCAGCGCTGCTGGTGGCCTTCATCGTCGGCCATCACTCCCGCACAACTGCCGAGCTTTCGCTGGCCAACACCGTCGCCGAAGAGAACAGCCAGCCGGTGCCGGTGGATGTGATCCACGTCCAACATGCTCCCGCGGCGGCAGTTTTGGCGCTGCCGGGCCGAGCAAGCGCCTGGTTCGAAACGACGCTCTATGGTCGGGTCAATGGATATGTGAAGGATTTCTATAAGGACATCGGCACGCGCGTGAAAGCCGGCGAAGTACTCGCGACCGTTGAGACTCCGGATCTGGATGATCAATTTCATGCCGCGGAAGCCAAGCTTAACGAACTGAGTGCTGATGAGAATGTCGCTAAATCGGTCGTCGATTTTGCGCAGGTGAGCTTCAAGCGATGGGAGGCGGCGGTTCCCGCCGGTGTCGTCGCGGTGCAGGAGCGCGACCAGAAAAAGAGCGAGCTGGAAGAAGCGCAGGCCAAGCTATTGGCTGCTCACTCCCAGGTCCTCTCCGGACAGGCCGACCTGGCCCGCCTGAAAACCCTCATGGAATTCAAGGATGTAACGGCTCCATTCGACGGCGTCATCACCGCCCGCGAAGTGGACAAAGGGACATTGGTGACGGCCGGCAGCACAACCAACACGACACCGCTGTTCACCATCGCCAAATATGATGTCATTCGCGTATTTGTGGACGTGCCCGAGGGCGCGGTGCCTGACATTCATGATGGAATGGATGTGACGGTGCAGGCCCGCGAATACCCGGACCGCAACTTCGCTGGAAAGGTGGCGCGCACCGCAGAGGCGATCGACCCGGCCACCAAGACTCTGAAGGTAGAAGTGGACGTGCCCAATCCCAAGCTCGAACTTCTGCCGGGTATGTTTGTGATGTCCACCTTCCGCACCAGCCGCGCCCATCCGCCGCTTCGCGTTCCCGCTGCCGGTCTGACCTTCGGCCCATCGGGCGCCGAAGTCGCGGTGATCGGAGCACAAAACCGCATTCGATTCCAACCCGTCACCATCGGTCGCGATCTGGGCAATGAAGTGGAGATTTCATCTGGTTTAACTGGCAATGAAACAATCGCATTAAATGTGGGCAGTCAGGTCGCCAATGGCGATAAGGTCGATCCGCATGACATCGACGAAACTATTGCGCCGCACCCGCAAGCGACGACCGCTGCAGCGGTCATTCCGGGCAAAACGAATTAGATCCTCCAAAATGACCCGCATTTTATTTCCCGGCTATTTGAAACGTGCAGCGTTCGTGGCATCGGCGCTGGCCGCTCTTTGCATCGGCGGCTGCGTGGTCGGTCCCAACTACCACCCGCCGCGCATGGAAATGCCGGCTGGTTTTGACGGAAACTGGCAAGCCGGTTCCACAACCGCCGCCACACGTCCCGGCGCGGACACTCGACCCTCCAGCGCGACGCAACCTGCAACGGCATCCAACCAGCCACCTGATCTCACGCATTGGTGGCATTCGCTCGATGACCCGGAGCTCGATTCGCTGGTCGATCGCGCGGTCGCGGGAAATCTCGATCTTCGCATGGCCGCCACTCGCCTCCAGCAGGCGCGCGAACTGGAATATGCCACCGGCGGCGGCATCGTGCCGGGCATCGGCGCGGTGCCTTCGATCAACATGAGTGTCGGCGCAGGCCGAGGCTCGGGAACCAATTCCGCGCGCGGCCGCGTCGATGCACCGCTCCATGCCGGCACCAATACCGCCGGTCTTTCAGAAATCACCCACGTCGCCGGCTTCGATTCGGCCTGGGAGCTGGACCTCTTTGGCCGGTTTTCCCGCGAACTCGAAGCCTCTCGCGCCGACACCCAGGCCGCCATGGAAGCGCGCAACGAGATGGTCGTCATTCTCGTCGGCGAAGTGGTGCGCACCTACAGCGACCTGCGCGCCTTGCAACTGCGACTTGAAATCGCGCGGGAAAACGCGGCATCTCAGGGGCGCATTACAGATCTCGTGCGATTGAAGTTTCAGCAGCAGCTTGGCCGCGAATTGGACGTTGCCCTGGCCGAGCGACAACTCGCCACTTCGCAGGCGAAGATCGCGCCGATCGAGGCGGCCGTTTCAGAAGCTGAGCGCGCCCTGGCGGTGCTGCTTGGAAAATATCCCGAGCAGCTCCGCGGCGAGCTGGAACAAGTCTCGCCGCTGCCAGCGACTCCTCCTCAGATCGGGCTGGGCATGCCGATCCAGCTTCTGCGCCGCCGGCCCGACATCCGCCGCGCCGAGCGCGAACTCGCTGCTTCTACGGCCCGCATCGGCGTCGCCACCGCGAACTTGTTTCCGCGAGTCGCCTTGACCGGCGGGGCGGGGGTCCAGGGGCAGGGGCTTGGGCGCACGCCGGTCGTCAACAGCATGGTCTGGTCGATCGGCCCCAGCTTCTATTGGCCATTCCTCGATTTTGGAACGCTCGATGCCGTCGTCCGCGTACAGGATTTCCGCACGCAGGAACTCTACTACGGCTACCGCGCCACGGTGATCAACGCCGTGCGCGAAGTGGATGATGCCATCAGCAATTACTCCGCCCAGCAATCCCAGCTTTCGCAACTCGCAACCGCCGTGAACGCCAGTCGGCGTGCCGCGAAGCTTGCTGAGCAAGGCTGGACTTTGGGCCTTGTCGATTTCCTATATGTGCTCGATGCTCAGAACCAACTGTACGTTTTGGAAGATCAATATGCCGTCGCCCAGGAAGCGGTGATCCAGGATTTCATTCTCCTCTACAAAGCCCTCGGCGGCGGCTGGGAAGGCTACGAAGCCCCGCCTCCACCCCACGCGCCGCTGCCTGCGATCTTCGCCGCCGGCGCCCGCACCATTGGGCATAAGGGTGCCACCGGAAGACCCGATTCGCCGGAATGATTTGACCTGCTGAATTCGAAGCCCAAACGCTTTTTCAAATAAAGGTGACGCGAACGGTTTATCGTGGTTTACGTCGCTTGTCTGGCTGTAGATGGTTAAACGTTCGCGTCACCTTTAATTCGAACCAGCATCACTAAAAAAGAATTGGTGACCATAGAAGCCGAGCCGCCACGCGAGGAGAGCGAGCAACAAAGCCAGCGACACTGCCGCCGGCCCGTCCCACGCAATACGCCGTAGACTTTTCACCGCAGCATCTTAGCCGGGCACGTTCGCCTTGTATTTCCCGCGCTCCAAGCAAGAAAAGGTGGCAGCCACCATTTTCATAATTCGTTACGGCGGAGCTACTTGGGGCGTGGAGCTGCAACATGAAGTGCGCCGACGGGGCGGCCCATCGGTCGGCGAAGACGCATGTTGCGCTTCACGCATTTCAACAAAAAATCCCCTTTTTCGAAAAATCCGCAGAATCCCCGCGAAATCCCGCTGATTTGCGCGCAAAAAAAATGAGTGATACACCCTTGAATTGAAGCGCGCACATTTCGTACATGATTCACGATGGATAACTTTTTGCGAACGGGAGCGGACTCTCAGTCCGCTCAGGGTGCGGAGGCAGATTTGTCTCCGGTTCCAGAGGCTTCTTGTTCCACCGAAGGGAGTGATGCGCCAAAGGTGGATGGCGCG
>JACZCU010176332.1_pt1 | contig 13283 bp, 14 predicted proteins | sample 8641851 | NCBI WGS metagenome assembly JACZCU01 (sample SAMN15324605, study PRJNA640507) | soil metagenome | isolation source: monocropping sugarcane control | place: China: Luxin town, Laibin City, Guangxi Province | collected 2019-07-25 | depth 10cm m | reverse complement strand
GCGTTTTGTTTTCCGATCACGCCAAAACCGTCGTCAACTCTTCGCCCGGATTCACGAAGCGATCGCTCTCGAATCGATATTGCTTGTCGTAGAGTTGCTTGTATCGACCGCCGCGCGCGATCAGCTCTTCGTGAGTTCCGCGCTCGACGATCTCTCCGCCTTCGAGCACGAGAATCTGATCCGCGCCGCGAATGGTCGAGAGTCGGTGCGCGATCACGAACGTCGTGCGGTTGTGTCGCAACGCACGCAAGCCATCCTGAATCTTCGCTTCGGATTCGCTGTCGAGACTCGATGTTGCTTCATCGAGAATGAGAATCGACGGCTCCGCGAGAATCGCACGAGCGATCGCAATGCGCTGTCGTTGTCCGCCGGAGAGTTTGATGCCGCGCTCGCCGATCACCGAGTCGTACTTCAGCTCCAGCGGTGCGACGAATTCATCGACGTGCGCGATGCGCGCGGCCTCGTGCATCTCCGCATCCGTCGCGTCGGGACGGCCGTAGCGAATGTTCTCGCCGATGGTGCCGTCGAAGAGAAAGTTGTCCTGCAACACGATGCCGAGGTTGGAGCGATAGTCGTCCTGGCGCACGGTGTTGAGATCGCGGCCGTCGATGAGAATGCGTCCTTCCTTCGGACGATTGAACGTCATCACCAGCGAGATCAGCGTCGACTTGCCGGAACCACTCGAGCCGACAAGCGCCGTCGTCGTCTTCGCGGGCGCAACGAACGAAACGTTCTTCAGCACCGGCACCCCGGCGTCGTATTCGAACGAAACATTCTCGAACGCGACGTTGCCATCGATGTGCGAGAGCGGCTCGCGCATTTTGTCTTCGTCGACTTCGGTGCGCATGCGCAGCAGTTCGCGAATGCGATCGAGTCCCGCAAACGCCTCGGTGATCTGCGTTCCGATCGACGCGATGTTCATTACCGGTGCGGCGAGCAACCCGGTGAAGAACACGTACATGATCAAATCGCCGAGCGTCATCGTGTGATTGAGAATCGCGCGGCCGCCGACGAGCATCATGATCACGCCGATGACGCCGAGAATGATCGTCGCGAACGTGCCGGTCGCGGAGACGGCGGTGATCGTCTTCGCCACGTTGCGAAACAGCTTGTGCACGCCCTTCGCGAAAATCAGATCTTCGCGCTTCTCCGTCGTGTACGCCTTCACGACGCGAATGCCGCCGAGTGATTCGGTGAGGCGCCCCGTGACTTGCGCGTTGATCTCGCCGCGCGTGCGAAACAGCGGTCGCACCTTTTTAAACACGACCGCCATGCCCGCGCCGAAGATGCCGAGCGTGACCATCGTGACGAGCGTCAGTTTCCAGTTGAGATAGAACAGCACGCCGAGCGCGAGGATCGCGGTGACGACGCTGCCGATGAGTTGCACGAGTCCCGTGCCGATGATGTTTCGCACACCCTCGGCGTCCGTCATGATGCGCGAGATCAGGATGCCGGACTTCGTCGAATCGAAGTACGAGATCGGCAGACGCAGCACGTGTTGCTCGACGCGTTTGCGCATGTCGGTGATCGCGCGTTGCGCGGCGACACCGAGAATCTGCGAGAGCGTGAACGACGTGAGCGCCTGAACGACCGTCGCCAGTCCCGCGGCGAGTGCGAGCAGCGGCAGCAATTCATGCTTGCCTTTGCCGATTACGTCGTCGATGAGGTACTTCGACGTCGCGGGCAGCACGAGTCCCGCGCCGCGGCTGATGAGCATGAGCACCAGACCGAGCGCGAGGCGGCTTCGCCGCGCCATGATCAGGTCTTTGGCTTCGCGCCAGACATCGTCGAATTTCGGCTTCTTCGAGTTCGCTTCGCCGCGAGGCATTCGGCCGCCTTCACCTCGCGGCATGCGGCCGGCACCGGGAGTATGCATGGTGTTCGAAATCGTGCAGGAGATCGACGTTAATTCCCGCGAGGCAGCATCAGCTTCGCTCGCAGTCCGCCGAGCGGCGACGATTCGAGCGAGATCGAGCCGCCATACAACTCCGCGAGATCGCGCACGATCGCGAGTCCCAGGCCCGATCCCGGCGCCGCTTCATCCGCCCGTACGCCGCGTTGCAGAACGCGCTCGCGCAACGACGGATCGATGCCCGAGCCATCATCATCGACAGCGATGACGACGCGATCGCCTTCCTGCGATGCGTGCAGCACGACACGCGAGCGCGTCCACTTGCATGCGTTGTCGAGCAGATTGCCGAGCATTTCTTCGAGATCTTCGATCTCGCAGCGCACGTGCAACTCTTCGGATGCATCGATCTCGACATCGCGTTGATGCAATCGCTGCATCGTGCGCGCGAGTCGTTCCGCCGCGACACGCACGTTCGCGCGCGCGCCTTGCGATGCACCCGATCCTGCGGCGCGCGCATGCGCGAGGTGGTAGTCGACCTGGCGTCGCATGCGCTCAATCTGCTGCGCGAGCGTCGACGCAAGTTCGTGTTGTCCCGCGGCTTCGGCGCGCTCCGCTTCCTGCGCGAGAATCGCGAGCGGCGTTTTCAACCCATGCGCGAGATCGCCGGCGGTCGCAAGCGCACGACGCACGACGCGCTCGCGATGTTCGAGAAGCGCGTTGAGATCGTCGACGAGCGGCGTGATCTCGGAAAGATATTCGCCATCGATGCGCGGCGCGCGGCCTGCGCGAACGTCGATGAGTTTCTCGCGCAATCGCTGAAGTTGCGTGAGACTGCCTCGCAGCAAGGACGCGCCGGCGACCGCGAGCACGAGACCGATCAGCACCATCATGTGGTGATCGGTGCGTCCCATCGCCGGAAAGAAACGCATCAGCGTGAGGAGCAGAAGATGCGCGAACGCGAGCAGACCGAAGGTCCATAGCAGCGAGCCGAGGAGGAGTCGCGAGCGGAACGAGCGCAGTTTCATGGTTGCGCTCCCATCCGATAGCCGAGTCCGCGAATCGTTTCGATGATCGACGCACCGAGTTTGCGGCGCAGTCGCGCGACGAACACTTCGACGGTGTTCGAATCGCGATCGAAATCCTGCGCGTAGATGTGCTCCGTCATTTCCGCTTGCGACACGACGCGCTCGCGATGATGCATGAGATACGCGAGCACGCGATACTCGTGGCTCGTGAGCCGGATTTGCGTGCCGTGCAACATCACGCGCGTGGTGCGCGGATCGAGTGTGAGCGCGCCGTGACGCAGCTCCGGTTGCAGCTGGCCACTCGCGCGACGAATGAGCGCACGCACGCGGGCCAGCACTTCCTCCATCTGAAACGGCTTCACGACGTAGTCATCCGCGCCGCCGTCAATGCCCTGCACTTTTTCCGACCACGACCCGCGCGCGGTGAGCACGAGCACCGGCAACGTCAGTCCCGCATCACGCCAGCGGCGCAGGAGTGTGAGGCCGTCGATGTTCGGGAGGCCTAGATCGAGGATCGCCGCGTCGTAGGTTTCGGTTTGCGCGAGGAAATCCGCGCGCTCGCCATCGTGCGCAACATCGATCGCGTAGCCCGATGCGGTGAAAGCATCGGCGAGCTGCCGCGCGATGAGAGGCTCGTCTTCGATGATGAGGAGGCGCATTTGAATTGGTAGTCGGTTGTCGGTAGTCGGTAGTCGGGAGGCCACCGCCCGTCCACGTGTTTCCAGCGGAGCGGTTCCCCCAACTACCGACTACTGACTACCGACTACCGTTTCAAAGCTGAACACAACCTGAACATCTCATTCAAATCCCGTTCAGCTTTCCGCGCGCAATCTCGCGTTCGTGATTCATCTCGAAGCGGTCACGAAAACCTACGACACGCCCGCGGGCGTGTTTCACGCGCTGCGCGGCATCGATCTCGACATCGCGCGCGGAGAGCTCGCCGGCATCGTCGGCAAATCAGGCAGCGGCAAGTCGACGTTGTTGAACATGCTCGGCGGGATCGATCGGCCGAGCTCCGGCCGCGTGCTCATCGACGATCGCGCGATCGAGCGTCTCCGCACGAGCGAGCTCGCGCGCTGGCGAGGGCGCAGTGTCGGCTTCGTCTTTCAATTCTTTCAACTCCTGCCGACGCTCACCGCCCTCGAGAACATCACGCTCCCGATGGATTTCCTCGGCGCGCTTCCCGCGAAGCAGCGACGCACGCGTGCGATGGAATTGCTCGATCGCGTCGGCGTCCTTGCGCAAAAAGACAAATTGCCGAACGCGCTCTCCGGCGGCGAACAGCAGCGCGTTGCGATTGCGCGCGCTCTCGCGAATGATCCGCCGTTGCTCCTCGCCGATGAGCCGACCGGCAATCTCGATTCGACGAATGGTGCCGCGGTGTTCGCACTCTTTCGCGAGCTCGCGAACGAAGGACGCACGATCATCGTCGTCACGCACGAGCGCGATGCGCCAGTCGATCGCATCATCTCGATCGCCGACGGGAGACTGGCGTGACGCGCTGGCGCAAAGTCGTCCACGATCTCGCGGAGACTCCGGGCCGTACTGCGCTCGCGATTCTCGCGATGGCCGCGGGTGTGTTCGGCGTCGGCGCGATGATGACCGCGCAATCGATCCTCGCGCGCGAGCTCGATCGCACGTGGCGCGATTCGAATCCGGCGACGCTCGTCGTGCACGCGAAGTCGCTCGACGTCATCGATGACATCCAACGCATCGATGGCGTGAAAGACGTCGAGCCGCGACCGCTGCTCATGGGCCGCGTGCGCATCGGCGACGACGAATGGCTGCCGCTCGCGCTCTTCGTCGTTCGCGACTTCAATGACATTCGTGTCGATCGCATCACGCTCAACTCCGGTGCGTGGCCGCGCAATGGCGAGATCGCGATTGAACGCGCGTCGTTGTCGATGCTGCACGATGCGAAGCGCGTCACCGCGCGCATCAACGGTCGCGACGAAGAACTGCGCGTGAGTGGAACGGTACACGCGCCGGGACTCGCGCCGGGATGGATGGATCACATCGTCGCGGGGTTCGTGTCGTGGCGCGATGTCGATGACGTGACGCAGCACGATCTCGATGATGTGACGCTACGCATCACGGGCACAAGCGACACAACTCGTTTTCGCGGATTCGGCGACGTCGAACAAATCCCGAACGCGCATCCCCACGCCGATCAAATGCGCACCTTCCTCTATCTCCTCGGCGCATTCGGCGTGCTCACGCTCGCGCTCAGCGCGTTCCTCGTCGCGAACATGATTCACGCGCTGCTCGCAAATCAAACGCGGCAGCTCGGTGTGATGAAAACCGTCGGCGCGTCGACGCGACAACTCGCGCTGATGTCGCTCGCGCACGTTGCGATTCTCGCGACGTTGTCGCTCGCCATCGCGATGCCGATCGCGTTGAATGCAGGTCGTGCGTACGCGCGCTTCGCCGCATCGATGCTCAACGCGACGCTTGCGAGTGAAGCAGTCTCGCCGCTCGTGTTGATTACGCAAATCGCGATCGGCGTGCTCGTGCCGATCGTGGTCGCCGCGATTCCGATCGCACGCGCGACGCGCATCAGCATTCACGATGCACTGCGCAAGGATCCGGTGCAGCGCCGCGAGCGCATGCTGCTCACGATCGCGACGCTCGCGATCGGCGGCGCGGCGTTCATCGCGGCGATGAACGTCTCGCTGTCGTGGTCGCAATCGATCGCCAATGATTTTCACGCGCGGCGATACGACATCGATGTGCGCTTTCGCGATCCCGTCGATACGAATGAAGCGCAGCGAATCATTCGCGGCGTTGCGGATGTCACGCATGTCGAGTCGTGGCTCGAGACGAGACGCGATGGCTACACACTCATCGGCGTCGATTCGAAGTTGCTGCAATTGCCGTTGATCGAAGGACGCTGGTTCGCGAAGGACGGCGAGTACGTGATCAATCAGGCGCTCGCGGCGAAGAAGCCGAAGAACCTGCACGTCGTCGGCATCGTGAAAGAGCTCGGCTCCGGCGCAACGGCATACGCGTCGCGAGCAACCGTCAACGTCGATGCAACGCGAACGCGAAACGCACGCGTGAGCACGCGCTCACATCGCAGCGAGACCGCACGCGAGATCGAGCGTGCATTGCAGCGAGCCGATCTTCCGGTCGCGCACGTGCAGTTGCTTACCGATCGCCGCAAAGCCATCGAGGATCACCTCGTCATCATCGAAAGCGCGATCTTTTTCGCCGCGATGCTCGTCGTGCTCGTCGGCGTGTTCGCGCTGACGTCATCGCTCACGCTGAGCGTCGTGAGTCGCACGCGCGAGCTCGGGGTGCTCAGTGCGATCGGTGCGACGCCGCCGGTCATCGCGATGCGCGTGATGCGAGAAGGCGTACGCAACGCGATCGCGAGCTGGCTCATCGCGATCGCGCTCTCGATTCCCGCGACGTGGCTGATGGATCGCGCGACCGGCACGCTGTTCATCAAGACGCCGGTCGAGTTCCTGATTTCGTTTCGCGCGATCGCCACATGGCTCGCGCTCGTAGCGATCCTCGGCGCAATCAGCAGTGCATATCCCGCGTGGCGTGCCACGCGAATTTCCGTGAGAGAGGCACTTTCCTATGAGTAAACAAACGAGGTTGTACGTGACGTTGGGCGTGGTGGTGATCGTCGTGGCCGCGGTGTGGTTCGGCGGTGGCTACGTCTGGGATTTGTTGTTGAGAATGCACGGCCGGCATTGATTTTTGGAGTGCGGCAGCGAGAGCTGCCGCTTTCGAAAGCGGTGGCTGTCGCCACCGCACTCCAAATCACCACCCGCGTCCGCGGCCCCGCCCCCGGCCGCCCATGCCGCCCGGAGGTCCGCCGCCACGCGGTCCCATGCGCTCGTCGTCGCGCACTTCGAGTGATTGCTGCAATGTCTTCCACTGCTCGATTGTCAGAACCACGCGTTGCGCGGCGAGATACGCGATCTGTTTGCGCACGAGGTCGTCGCGCAATGCCGCATATCGATTGCCTGCCGCGACGATGTCGTCCGCGGTGGCGTCGCGGCGATCGAGCGTCGAACGCAGATCGCGCATCACCGTGCGCTGATCGTTTTGCAGGCGCGTGATCTCGTCACTGTGCTCGTTCTGCAGCGCATCGAGTTTCTGCATCTGCTCGCCGCTGAGATTCAGCGCTTCGTTGAGATGCGCTTCGTGCCACCAGTTCGCGCGCGGCAGTAAATCGAAATCGCCCGACATGCCTCCGCGTGACGACATCATCGGACGACGCATGCCCGCGTCGCGATCGTCTGGTGGCGCGGAGGCGCACGCCACCAGAACGAATGCGAGTGCGAGCGGAATCAGTGCTCGCGTGCGAGTCATCCGCGCGGGCCTCCCGGTCCGCGGCCGCGCAGAAATTCGCTCGCGGCCTGAAACGCGGCGAACTTCACTTTCTGATCGGCGGTGAGTGACGCGACGAACTTCGCATCGGCTGTATCCTGCGCGGCTTTGATCTGCGTTTGAATGGCGCGAATCTGGATCAGCAGATTGCCGAGTGCGGCCGCATCCGTCGAACCGCCATCAAGCGCGGTGTGCAACTGCTCCTCGAGCGAGCGCTCCTGTTCGCGAAACGTGTCGAGGTTCGCGCGCAGCTCGGATTGTATGGACTCCCATGCATTTTTCTGGTCGGACGTCAGGCCGAGGTATTCGGCGAGGGCGTTGTTGTTGCCACCGGGAATGCCGAAGCCGGGAACACCGCCCGGACCATTCGGCATCGGACCGCGCTGCGCGAATGCCGCGAACGCCGCGACGACGATGAGAATCAATGCGATGACGAGAGGGATGCGTTTCATTGAGGGTGTTGCTCCTTTCGCGGAGCATGATCGGCATCGGCGCGCGATCGCGCTTCATGACGACGCAAGAGCTTTGTAAGAGTCGTAAAAGGTGCGGCTTGCCGCGATTTCCTCCTGTTTTCGCGGGTTAGACTCGCTCGACGACGATGCGCAAAGTGCGACGCGCGAACGCGCTCCTGGCAATCCTCCTGCTGCTCCTCGTGGCAGGCCTGGCCGTGTTCGCAACGCTGCAGTACCGATGGATCGATCAGGTGAGCGATGCGGAGCGCGAGCGCATGCGCGCAAATCTCGACTTCGCCGCGCGCAGACTCGCGGGCGAGCTCGGCGAAGAGCTCGCGGATCTTTTCGCAATGTACGCGCGCTCGTCCTCGAAGCCCGCGAGCGCGAATGCACTCGTCGAAAGCGTGTACGTGCTCGAGCCGCGCGATGATGGCTTTCACCTGCAGGACGAGAAAGGTCAAGACATTGACTGGCCGGCGAAGCTCGATGCGATTCGTGCATCGATGCCGGATGACTTCGAGGATCGCGGGCGGCGTCACTGGCCCGCGCCGTTGTACGGATCGATTCCCGCGCTCCTCGTCGCGCAACCGCTCGAGCGTCCGCCGATGCCGTTTGCACCGCCGCCGATGAAACCGCGCGCGCCGCGCTTCACGATCATCGTGCTGAACAAACGCGTGCTCGCGGAGACGATCCTGCCGCGTCTCGTGCAAACGCATTTCTCGAGCGCCGATGCCGCATACGACGTCGCGCTCGTGAGCGGCAAAGACATTCTCTATCGCTCCTCGCCATCGTGGCCCGATGGCAAAGACGATCCTGATGCGCAGGCGAACGTGAGGATGCCGTTCGGCGCCGGTGGTCCGCCGCGATTCGCACCCGGCGGCGAGCCTCCGCGTCCACCGAACGACGCCGGCTGGCGCGTGCTCGTGCGACGCGCGAACGGCGGACTCGAAGCCACGATCGCATCCGCGCGCCGGCGCAATCTCGCGCTCAACGTCACGATCCTGATGATTCTCATCGCGACGATCGTGATGCTGCTCGCGCTGCTGCGCCGCGCGGATCGTTTGCGCGCGCAGCAAACGGAGTTCGTCGCGGCGATGAGTCACGAGCTCAACACGCCGATCGCGGCGATGCGTGCGGCGGGCGAGAATCTGAAGGACGGGATCATCGTCGACAAAGAAAAACTCGCGCGCTACGGCGAGACGATCGTCAAGGAATCCGCGCGCCTCGGCGACATGGTCGCGCAGGTGCTCGAGTTCGCGGGGATGCAGGCGCGCACGTCGCGGCGCGGACGCGGTCCGGTCGACATCGCGATGGTCGTCGAAGACGCGGTGAGTCAGGCCCGCGCGCTGTCCCTCGGCACGCCGATCGAGATCGAGACTGACATCGCGAATGAGCTGCCGCACGTCATCGGTGATGCGTCGTCGCTCACGCGCGCGGTGTACAACCTCGTGGCGAATGCGATTCGACACGGCGGCAGCGGCAACTGGGTCGGCGTTCGCGCGAGCTGGGATGCGCGCGGCGAGGTGTTGATCGAAGTGGAAGATCGCGGCGAAGGGATCGATACGCGCGATGTCGCGCATCTGTTCGAGCCGTTCTTTCGCGGGCGCAACAGCGGCGGCGTGCGCGGTGCAGGACTCGGACTCGCGATCGTGAAGCAGATCGCGGAGGATCATGGAGGAAGCGTCGGTGTGCAGCGGCGTCGCGATGGCGGCTCGTCGTTCACGATGCGCATTCCGGCGGTGAAAGAATGAAGCGAAGCATTCTGCTCGTCGAAGACGAAGAGAGTCTCATCCTCACGCTGGGCGATCGCCTCGAGAGTGAAGGCTACGCCGTGACGATCGCGCGCGATGGCGAGCAGGCGCTGGAGATCGCGTCGCGCAACCGTTTCGACGGCATCCTGCTCGACGTCGCGCTGCCGAAAAAGAATGGGTTCGACGTGTGCCGCGATCTGCGGCAGAAGGGTGTGCAGACGCCAGTGCTGATGCTCACGGCCCGCGGTCAGGTCATCGATCGTGTCCTCGGCCTGAAGTTAGGCGCCGACGACTACGTGACGAAACCGTTCGAGATGATCGAGTTGCTCGCGCGCATCGAAGCGCTCATGCGCCGCGCGCGCACACTCACCGCGAACAGTGCGGATGCGTATTCGTTCGGCGATGTCGAGATCGATTTTCGCAGCGCGGAAGTGAAGCGCGATGGGCAATTCGTCGAGCTGTCCGGACTGGAGTTGAAGTTGCTTCGCTATCTCGTCGAGCATCGCGGTGCCGTGCTCACGCGCGATGAATTGCTCGAGAAAGTGTGGGGCTACGACGCGACGCCCGTGACGCGCACGGTTGATGTGCACATCGCATCGCTGCGCCAGAAGCTCGAGACGAATCCGTCGAGACCGGAGTGGATCGTGACGGTGCATGGGCTTGGGTACAAGTTCGTGGGTTAGAAGTTCACGATTGGCGAGACGAGTGATGAGTGATGAGTGATGAGGTTACGACACGCGTCGCGAGAATGCTCATCGTGCGACATGACGTCATGTCGCAAACTGCCCGATCTCGCGATGAGTGTCGTACCTCATCACTCATCACTCATCACTCATCGCTCGTTCTCGCGCGGCACGTTCCTCGAACAAACGTCAGAGCATCCCACGCAACCTCTCAAACCCCGCACGACTCACCGGCACTCTCGTTCCATCGCGCAGGATCACGACGCGGCTGTCCTTCGCGTACGGCTCCACTTTCTGCAAACTCTCGACGTTGATCACGTAGCTGCGGTGGATGCGCACGAAGCGCGCGGAATCGAGAAGCTGCTCGATGTCCGTGAGCGTTTGCTGCTTCACGTACTTTTGCCCTTTCGCGTAGACGTGAACGTAATCGTCCTGCGCTTCGATGTAGTCGATGCGTTGCACGGGAACGACTTCGATCGTGCCGCCGTCTTTGAATGCGATGCGTTGCAGCGGTTTGCGCGCGGTGCTCAGCGCGGCGACCGGTTGTTGTTCATCGCGACGCACCATTTGTTCCGCGTGCGCGACCACTTCCGCGAATCGCGCGGCGCTGTAGGGCTTGAGCAGGTAATCGATCGCGTGCACTTCGAATGCGCGCAACGCGTATTCGTCGTACGCCGTGACGAAGACCACTTTCGGTTTCGGCCCGTCGTTCGATAGCAGCAGCTCCAGCACTTCGAAGCCGTCGAGCTTCGGCATCTGGATGTCGAGGAACAGCAACTCCGGTTTGCGCTCGGCGAAGGCTTTCACCGCCTCGTAGCCGTTCGCGCATTCGGCGACGATGCGGAACTGCGGGTAGTCCGAGAGGAACTCCGCGAGCACCGCGCGCGCGGGTGCTTCATCGTCGACGATCATCACGCGAATGTCATTCATGTGCGGGCAGTGAGAGCATCACGCGAAAGCGCTCCGCTTCATTCTCCACATCCAGTCTCGCGGCGCCCGCGTAAAACGCATCGATGCGACGCCGCGTGTTCGCGAGCCCGATTCCATGTCCGCGGCTCGCCGGACGATCGGGATCGCATTGATTCTCCACCGCGATGCGCACGCGATCGCCGTCGCGTTTTGCTTCGAGATGAATCGTTCCGCCGTCGAGCAGATGCGCGACGCCGTGCGTGACCGCGTTCTCGACGAGCGGCAGCAGCAGCAGCGGCGGGATGCGAATCGCGCGTGCGGATTCATCGACGTCTTGCGCGAACTCGAGTCGTGAGCCGAAGCGAATGCGCTCGATCGCGAGATAGTTCCGCGCAAGCTCGAGCTCATCCGCGATCGCAATCGAGTCCGCGCCGCCGATGCGCAGCGACTTGCGCAGGTACTCGGCGAGCAATGTCGTGAGCGTTCGCGCCGATTGTGGCGACGTACCGCACAACGCGCTGATCGAGTTCAGCGAGTTGAAGAGAAAGTGCGGATCGAGCTGCGCCTTCAGCGTCTTCAACTCCGCTTCGCGCGCGAGCACTTGTACCTGCATCTCACGAATCTCGAGCCGTCGTGCATCTTCGATCGCGATGAGCAGGTAATGAAACGCGACGCTGAGCAAGTACAGCAGCGCGCCGGTGAAGATGATCAGCGCGGCTTTGCCAGCGATCGCGTCTGTGTGCAGCACGAGCTGCCATCCGCGAAAGAGCAGCAGCCAAACGCCGCTCCACACGAGCGCGCCCAGAACGTGTGCGACGAGGAGCGAAACCGCGCGCGCGACCGTGAGTGGCAACGCGCGCGCGGGAAACCATGCGGTGATGCAGATGAATGCGTAGACGAGTGTTGGCGGAAGAGTGAAGAGCACCGCATCGCGAAGCGAGATGCGGCCCGGCTCCGTCACGAGCACCGCGAGCAGAAACGCCAGCAGCAGCCACGTGAGCAGGTAGAGCGCGAGCCGCTTTCGATCAGCGAGAAGTGGATGCATCGCTCACATTCTTCACCACGATCGCACCCATGACAGCGGCGCCGCGAATCAGCAGCGCGGGACCGGTCGGCGGCGCGATGGTCTTGTCTTCGTAACCGCCGAGGAGCGGCATGACGGTGCTGACGACGCGCCAGTGCGATGGAACCGTGATCTCGACCGCGCCCCAGAACGCGAACGCATCGATCACCGCTTCTTCATTCGGCGCCATCTGCGCGTTGCGAAGATCGATCTCCACGCCGCCCATGATCGCGGTCGCATCGCCGCCGCGAAACTCGGTCGACGTGAGTTGTCTGCGCACGCCGGACATGATCGCGAACGCGTTGACGATCGATGCGGGATCGGCGTTGCCGCGCGCGGTCTTGCGTCCGAGCGCATCCCACACGAGTTTCGCGCCGAGTGCGGCGACGCCGATCGGGATGATCGTTCTGCCGTCGACGTCGAAGTAATCGAGCGTGTCGCCGAGGATCAGCGCGCCGACGATGATGATCAGCACGGAGCCGATGCGGCTTGCGCGAGGATCGAGAAACCGCGCCAGTCCTGCGCCGATGATGATGACCGGCCACCAGTCGGTGATCGAGCGCGCGTCGAAGACGCCGAGGTTGTCGAGCGTCCAGAGCAATCCGAGCGTGAGGATGCCGAGTCCGACGATGAGTCGCGGCGTGATGCGCACGCCGGGGCTATTCGTTGTGGTTGCTGTGCCGTTCATGAGAGACCTCCTGACGATCGATGAGTGCGTGCAGTGCGATGGAGGCGCCGGTGATGACGACGACGATCGGAATGGCGCTGCGATGCGAGAGTCCGAAGATGTGGAAGTTCCCGATGAGGAACCACGTGCCGATGGCGATCAGCACCCAGCCGCCGCTCTTGCGCCGATTGCGCAGCGCTTCGAATTCATTGCCGAGACCGATGACGATGAGCAGCAGCGGCCACAGCCGCCAGATGTTGCGCAGCGGAAGCATGTCGACGGCGCCGAGAAATCCGGCGATGCCGACTGCAATCAAGGCAACGCCGAGGATGAGCTTGTCCGCTCTGACGCCCGGCCGTGTGTCGATCGATTCCATTGTTCCCTCCGCACGAAAGGTACGGCGGGAGCGCGAAGAGTTCTCGCGAGGATCGGCGAACGGCGGGAGAGTACCGGCGAACGGGGCATGCGCCTCGTCATCCCGAGCGTAGCGAGGAACCTGGGCGGGTGGCCGGCGCGCAACACGAGCGTTGTGTCATC
>JACZCU010088463.1_pt1 | contig 13333 bp, 10 predicted proteins | sample 8641851 | NCBI WGS metagenome assembly JACZCU01 (sample SAMN15324605, study PRJNA640507) | soil metagenome | isolation source: monocropping sugarcane control | place: China: Luxin town, Laibin City, Guangxi Province | collected 2019-07-25 | depth 10cm m | reverse complement strand
CGCTTCGCGGCGCGGATGCCGGCCGAGTCGGTGCAGAAGGTCAGCTTCCCGCCGCCGCGGCCGACTTCTTCCTTGGTGATGTCGAAGAGCCGGTACGCGAGCGCCGCGGCGCCGCGGTCGGCATATGCCGGCGGGACGTAGGCGGCGAAGAACGACGCCGTGATGCCGCCCTCCTCGAGCGAGCGCAGGTCGCACTGCGCCTCGGGGTCGTGCTCGTCGACGTGGACGTTGTGCCGCAGGACGCGGTAGGGGGTGTCGCAATGGCCGTCGACGATGATCGACCGGCGGTGGACGTCACTCAAACCATGCCTCTATCTCGTCAAAGTTGCCGGGGATGTCGCCGGCATCGTTCAGGACGAATTCGGATTTCGCGAGGAGCTCACGCTCGAAGCCGCCGGAGAGCACCGCGATGACCGGCATTGCCATACGGTGGGCGGCGAGGATGTCGTACGGCGTGTCGCCGACCGCGAAGGTAAACTTCGGATCGCTCCCGGCGCGTGCGAGCGCGGCCTCGAAGATCTCCGGCGACGGCTTCGAGAACTTCGCGTCGCTCTTCGAAGTCGACCCTTCGATGAACTCCTCGGCGTTCAAGAGCCGCGTATAGTACTCCACCTCATCCGCGTTGGAAGACGACGCGAGCGCCATCCGGATCTTCCGCGTGCGCAGAGCCTCGAAGAGATCCTGCACGAACCGGAACGGCTTCACCTTCTCCATGTAGCGGTCTTTGTATAACTTCGACCGGTACTTCTTCAGCGCGTCACCGAACTTCCGCATCTCCTTCGCGTTCAGCATGTCGGGAACGAGGAGATCGCCTCCCTTGCCGATCTGATGGCGGATGGAGTCGTAGTCGAAGTGCTTGTCGAAGTGCGCGAACGCTTCGATCCAGCAGCGTACGTGGCAGTCATTGCTGTCGACGAGCGTGCCGTCGATGTCGAAGAGGAGACCTTGTAATTTCACGCCTCTGCCGTAGCAAGTTCAGTGCATATAATCGGATACGGATGCGTACGGAGCGCGATTTCGCGCCGGAAAACCGGGAGGGGCGGCGGCGGTTCATGATCGCCGGCGAGCACACGATCCTTCGCGCGTTCGAGCGCGAGGACGTCGAGCGCTGCTACCGCTGGATGAACGATCCCAACATCGTCCGGACGCTGAAGTCGCGTTATCCAATCGCGTTCACGAACGAGGCGGAGTGGCTCGACACCGCGATGAATCCTTCGGCGAACGAGCGGCACTTCGCCATCGAGCGGAAGGACGACCGCTCGCACATCGGCAACGCGTCGATCCACGACATCGACTGGGTCTCGCGCACGGCGTGGTTCGGCCTCTTCATCGGCGAGCCGACCGCCTGGAACCGCGGCTTCGGCACCGACGCCATCGGCACGCTGACCCGCTTCGCGTTCGAGGAGATGAACCTCGTCAAGCTCCGCATCAATGTGTTCGACTACAACGAGAAAGCGAAGCACGTTCTCCTCGGCCACGGCTTCGTGCAGGAGGGGAAGCTGGCGCGCGACTTCTACCGCGAGGGGACGTATCACGATATCGTCATCCTCTCCGCGTTCCGCGATGTAGGGGCCGGCTCTTAGCCGGCCCAAAGGAGCGGGCCGGCTGAGAGCCGGCCCCTACACACGCCGAGTCACGAATGACGAGTAACGAATGACGAAAAATGGCTGACGAACGAAAGATCCGAGTTCTCATCGCAAAGCCCGGCCTCGACGGTCACGACCGCGGCGCGAAGGTCATCGCGCGCGCGCTGCGCGACGCCGGCATGGAAGTCATCTACACCGGCCTGCGCCAGACGCCCGAGCAGATCGTTGCCGCCGCGATCCAGGAGGACGTCGACGCCATCGGCCTCTCGATCCTCTCCGGCGCGCACAACGTCCTCTTCCCCGAGATCATGCGGATGCTGAAGGAGGAGGGGGCGGACGACGTCATCGTCTTCGCCGGCGGGATCATTCCGGAGCAGGACATCCCGCGCCTCAAGGAGCTCGGGATCCGCGAGATCTTCCTCCCCGGCACGCCGACGACAGCCGCCGTCGCGGCGATCCGTAACGCCGTTGGCCGCTGACTCGAAGCCGAAACTTCTTTCGTCCGCCGCACTCCGCGAGCTGCGCCAAGAGATCGACGCCTTCACCGGCGCCGTCTTCGTCTACCGTCTCGGATCCGCCGCCGGCGCCGATATGAACGAGATGGCGCGCTTCACCGGCGCCGACGCCGCCGAGTTCTCGCGCCTCGGACAGGAGACCTTCGCCGCCATCGAACGAATGCCGTGCCTCACGATCGCCGCGATCGACGGCGACTGCTTCGGCGGCGCGCTCGATCTCATCCTCTCGTTCGACCTCCGTTACGCGACCGAGCGCTCCCGCTTCTCGCATCCCGGCGCAAAGCTCGGCATCGTCACCGGCTTCGGCGGCACGTTGCGGTGGCGGAAGGTGATCGACTCCCGTGCCGCCCGCCGCCTCTTCCTCTTGAACGAGATCTTCTCCGCCTCGGACGCGCTCGCCCTCGGCCTGATTGACGCCATCGGCGACGTACCGGCAATCCCGCCCGTCGATCCCGCCACGGTCCAGATGGTCAAGGAGTTGACCATCCACGGCGAGCGTCTCAGCCAGCGGGAGGTCGTGCTGCTCGCGGAGCGATTGAGCGCGGCTACAATCCGCACCTAGATGGAGCCTCTCGAATCACACCTCGACACCGCCTCTCCCGATTTCCAGGCCAACCGTGACCGCCTCGCCGAGCTCGTAGCGCAGATGAACGCGAAGCTCGCCGCTGCGCGCGAGGGGGGCGGGGAGAAGTACATGAAGCGGCACCGGGAGCAGGGGAAGATGCCGGTGCGGGAGCGGATCGCGGCGCTGCTCGACCCTGACACGCCGTTCCTGGAGCTTTCGGCGCTCGCGGCAAACGGGATGTACGACGACGAGGCGCCCGCGGCCGGCGTGATCACCGGCGTCGGACGGGTGCAGCAGCGCGAATGCATGATCGTCGCGAACGACGCCACCGTGAAGGGCGGCACCTACTTCCCGATGACGGTGAAGAAGCATCTGCGCGCACAAGAAATCGCGCTGCAGAACAACCTCCCGTGCATCTACCTCGTCGACTCTGGCGGCGCGTTCCTGCCGCTGCAGGACGAGGTCTTCCCGGACCGCGAGCACTTCGGACGCATCTTCTACAACCAGGCCGTCATGTCGGCGCGCGAGATCCCGCAGATCTCCGCCGTCATGGGCTCCTGCACCGCCGGCGGCGCATACGTCCCCGCCATGTCGGACGAAGCGGTGATCGTGAAAGGCACCGGCACGATCTTCCTCGGCGGACCGCCGCTCGTGAGAGCGGCGACGGGCGAAGAAGTGACTTCCGAAGAGCTGGGCGGCGCGGACGTGCACACGAGGATCAGCGGCGTCGCCGACTTCTTCGCCGAAGACGACGAGGACGCGATCGCGATCGTCCGCAACATCGTCGAGAACCTCCGCTTCGACAAACGCGAGCCGGAGACGCGCATCACGCCGGAGGACCCGCTGTACGACCCGAAGGAGCTCTATGGCGTCATCCAGCGGGACCTCCGCAAGCCGTACGACGTCCGCGAGGTCATCGCGCGTATCGTCGACGGCTCGAAGTTCCAGGAGTTCAAGGAGCGCTACGCCACCACCATCGTCACCGGTTTCGCGCGCATCTTCGGCTACAAGGTCGGCATCCTCGCTAACAACGGCGTGCTCTTCTCCGAGTCGGCTCTCAAGGCGACGCATTTCATCGAGATCTGCAACCAGCGGCGGATTCCGCTCATCTTCCTGCAGAACATCACCGGCTTCATGGTCGGAAAGCAGTACGAGCGCGGCGGGATCGCGAAGGACGGCGCGAAGATGGTGCATGCGGTCGCGAATTCGACCGTGCCGAAGTTCACAGTCATCATCGGCGGCTCGTTCGGCGCGGGGAACTACGGGATGTGCGGCCGCGCCTATTCGCCGCGCTTCCTCTGGATGTGGCCGAACGCGCGCATCAGCGTCATGGGCGGCGAGCAGGCGGCCGGCGTGCTGACGACCGTGAAGCGCGACCAGCTGGCGCGCGCCGGGAAGCAGTTGACTGCCGAGGAGGAGCACGAGATCGCCGATCCGGTGCTGGCGAAGTACGAGACCGAAGGCAGCCCGTACTACTCGACCGCGCGCCTCTGGGACGACGGGGTCATCGACCCCGCCGAGACGCGCAACTACCTCGGCCTCGGCCTCTCGATCGCCTACAACGCGCCGATCGAAGAGCCGCGGTTCGGTGTCTTCCGGATGTGAGCTGCTGACGCCATGCCCTCCGAGACCTGGTTCCTGTTCGACCTCGGCAACACGGTGATCAAGCTCGCGTACGAGCGGGTGCTCGCTGGGATCTGCCGCGACGCGACGATCTCGCGCGACGAGCTGGTCGAGTTGCTCGAGGCGGCGGGCGGGTATCGCGACATGGAGCGCGGCGCGACGACGTTCTGGGAGTTCTACGAGTTCCTCACCGAACGCGCCGGTTACCGCGGATCGATCCGCGACCTTCACACCATCTGGAGCGACTTCTTCGACGGACCGATGCCGGGGATCGAGGAGGTGCTCGACCGCGTGCGCCAGAAGTACCGCGTCGCGTTCCTCTCGAACTCGAACGAGATCCACGCGGAGGTGATCCCTCGCGTCTTCGCAACGCTCTTCCAGCCCGACGACCGCTTCATCTTTTCGCACCGCTTCCGCGTTGCCAAGCCCGACCCGGAGATCTTCCGGCGGGCGCTGGAGGTCATCGGCGCCCTTCCGCAGCACGCCGTCTTCGTCGATGATCTCGTCGAGAACGTCATGGCGGCGCAGGCAATCGGCATGAAGGCGTACCAGTTCCGCGACAGCCGCACGCTCCTGCGCGAGCTCGAGCGCGACGGACTGCTGGACCCATGATGCGGCGCTGCCTCTTTGCGGCGCTGATCCTGCTCGCCGTCGCGGCGCATGCCGCGGAGCGGGTGAAGATCGGCGCCTACGTGATGCGGCTCAACGACCTCAATCCGTCGACCGCCTCGTTCTCGACCGACCTCTGGGTCTGGACGCTGTCGAGCGCGGCGTCGCCGCTTCATCCGATCCAGACGCTGCGGCTGCAGAACACGAAGTCGGTCACCGCCGACGTCCCCGGCGAGGCGGACCAGAACGGGATCCGCTGGGGCTATCGCGAGTTCGCCGCGGTGATGAACAAAGACTGGGACACGCGGCAGTTTCCGTTCGACCACCACACGCTCGTCATCAAGATCGCCGAGACGATCAACGACGTGAACACGCTGCAGTACGTGCCGGACGGCATCGGCTCCCACATCGATCCGCGGGTGGAGATCCCGGGCTGGCGGATCTCACGCGTGCGCCTCGAGACCCACACGATCGACTATCCGACGCGCTTCGGCGATCCCGATCCGCGGACGTCGAACTCGCACTGGTCGGAGGCGTGGCTGCTCATCGACGTCCGCCGCAACGGCATGGGCATCTTCTTCAAGATCATCATGGTCGCGTACATCGCCTTTGCGCTCGTGATGCTCTCGTTCCTCATGGACGCCGCGGTGTTCAGCTCGCGCATCAGCATGCTCGTCGGCTGTCTCTTCGCGACCGTCGTGAACATGCGGGCGAGCGAGTCGGTGATCGGCCGGACCGACTCGTTCACCCTCGTCGACCAGATCCACCTCCTGGTCGCGTTTTTCATCTTCGTGTCGGCCGTCCTGGCGCTCGCGATGCGGCACCGCGACGCGGAACGTGCCAAGCGCATCGATCGCGGTGTCGCCATCGCCTCGGTGGTCGTCTTCGTGATCGCGAACGCCGTCCTGATCGGCCGCGCGTTCGCCAACTAGCGCGTCAGCGCGCCGTTCTCGAGCGGCTGCGCGATGCTGTCGTCGCCGTACCACTGCCTGTGGAACTGGACGAGGGCGTCGTGGTCGGAGGTGTTCGTGAGGTGCTTGCCACTGTCGGTCCGGAAGAGCTGCGGCGCCTTGTAGAGGACGAAGTCGAAGTTGTGCTTCGCGTACTCGTCGCCGATGCGCTGGAACGATGCGCCGTCGATCGAGAACTTCCGGACGCCGTGGTACGAGAGATCGACGCGTGAGTAGCGCTTCGCGCGGACCTTCTTCGCGAACTCGAGCAGCGCGGTATGCACGTCGATCGGCGCCTGGCGGAGCGTCAGCGTCTGCAGGTCGTACTCGACCACGCCCGGGATGACCCAGTACTCGTAATGCGTCGAGACCTGCATCCCGCGGAAAGCGATGTTCTGCTTCAGGACGTCGTTCATCGGCTCCTGCAGCAGGACGAGGTTCGCGGAGTAGCCGAGGATCGCGGCGATGAGCGGCGTTCCGACGAACACGAGCTTCTTGTTCCGCAGCGCCGGGATCGGGATCTGGACGCGCTCCATCTTGAACTGTTTCTTGAGGAACGCCCAGAAGCTCTTCTTCTCGCGCGATCCACGCGGCGGCTCGACCGGGATCGCGTAGTAGACGATGGAGAGGAGGAGCCCGGCGGCGATCGAGATGAGGCCGACCGGCCGGAAGACGAGCAGCGCGCCGAAGCCGAAGATGTAGGCCACCCAGCTCGAGTAATTGATGCGGGCGCGGAGCTTCTGAGCCCGCTCGCGGTAGTAGTCGTCCTTGATGATCTCGGAGCAGTGACGGCACCGCGCCGCGTCGCTGTAGATCTCGCCGCCACAATATTTACAGAGGATGAGGCTGCGGTCCGACATGCGGCGCCGCGTTCGGGCGAGGTCTTCCGCACGGCGGCCGCGCTCCTGTGCGCCAGCCTTGGCGATGAAGATCAACCCGCAGGTGCCGCAGGCATGGGCTTCGTCTTCGTTGTGGGTGTGGCATTCCGGACAGCGCATTGCACTTCCTCAGAACTGCAAACGGGCCGCCACTTCGCTACTTTCCGAAACGCCGCTCGATGTTGAATCCGAGGTGTAAGTCCCCGCGATTCAAGGGGCTACCTTGATATGTTGAGGTCAGGTACTGGTCGACATGTGTTGCATTGTTGTTCGTGAGCAGCACTTCGAAGAAGTGTCCGCCGATGACGCTCTTGAGCCCCAGCGCCCAGCCGATGTCGGTGTGCATCGTGTTCGGGAGATCGCGGTTCTTCGGGACGAGCTCTCCGACCACGCTGAGGCCATGCTTGATGACGATCGCCGCTCCCACGGGGATGTTCGACGCGTGCCTGAAGAGCGCATTCGACGTCGTCCCGTTCACCGCCCGTCCCGCGTTCGTGGCGTAGCTCGGGATCGCAAAGATCTCGACACGCTTTCCGAACTGGTGCGACACGATCGCCTGCGCGAACAGCGAGCTCCGGTCGTTCACGTCCTTCTCGGTTCGGATGTCGCCGCCGAAGCGGATCGCGAGCGAAGCGGGGAGGGCCGGCGCCTGCTGGAAGACGACGTACTTTCCGGCCAGCTCGATGTCGTCGAGCACATTGCTGCGGAGGAGCGAGACCTCGAAATCGCGCCGCACCGCCCACGACGCGCCGATGCTGACGTCCGCGTTGCTATCGAGCCCGAAGAGCGAGTGCAGCCGGTCGCTCCCATTCCCCTGATCGATCGATTGATTGAACCGATGCGAGAACCTCACCTCCCACGCGCCGCTGGTGGGGATGTGGGACGTCGGTAGGGAGAGGAGAACGTCGCCGAGGGCGATGGGATCGACGGGCGTGTATGGGGAGGGCGGCGGGGTTTGTGCGAATAGGGGAAGAGCGACGAAAAGCAGAATGACGAATGTCGAATGTCGAATGAAGAATTGCGAATGCGACTCGCGCTTCTTCATTCTTAACTCTTCATTCGACATTCGACATTCAGGTTTCTCAGTCATGAGGTGCTCCTCTCCGGATCCAGTCCCGCACGAGCTTGATCTGCGCGTCGGAAAGATACGGGCCGCCCTGCGGCATGCGGTCGCCGGTAATGCCGGCGCCGGTGATCTTCCGGTAGAGATAAGAGTTCGCGGGGTCGAGCGGGGTGACGCGGCTGAGCGACGGCATCTCGACGCTCGGCCGGTTCACCGTCTGGTTGTAGCTCTGTCCCGCGACGAGCACCTGGTCCTCCTGGCGCCCGAGGAGGTCGTGACATCCGAGCTTCGTACAGTTCGGCGTGAAGACCTCGTTCTGGACGCGGGTGAACGTGGCCGTCGGGTCGATCGGATCGCCGCCGCCGCCGAGGGGCGACGTCGGCTCCTTGAGCTTCCCGCAGGCCACGAACGAGAGGGCGGCGATGAAGACGACGGCACGCTTCATGGGGGCGAAGCGTAACCGATCACTCGCATACAATCGCGACATGCGTCACGTTCTAGCCGTCGTGACCGCGCTCGCCGCGGCAACGGTTGCCGTTTCGTTGCACGCGCAGTCGATCTTCACGATTGCGGGCGGCGGGACGACGAACGGCCGGGCGGCGACGACGTTGGCGCTGCACGACGTCGGCGGGATCACGACCGATCCGCAGGGGAACGTCTACTTCTCCGAAACGTCGGGCAACTTCATTCACCGCCTCGACGTTCAGAGCGGTACGCTCACCGACTACGCCGGAATCGGGGGCGGAAGCTTTTCGGGCGACGGCGGTCCAGCAACGCGCGCCGCGCTCAAGCGGCCCTTTGGCGTCGCGTTCGACGATCAGGGGAACCTCTTCATCGCCGATCACGACAACAACCGCATCCGCAAGGTGGACGGGAAGACAGGCATCATCACCACCATCGCGGGCGTGTCCGACTATCCCGGCAGCACCGGCGACGGCGGTCCCGCCACGCAGGCGTGGGTCTATCAGCCGCACGGCCTGGCGTGGTCGCACGGCAGTTTGTACATCACGCAGGACGGCTACAACGAGATGCGCGTTCGGAAGATCACCCCGGACGGCAATATCTCCAGCGTCGCAGGCACGGGCCCGGACGGTTTCGCGGGCGACGGCGGATTGGCGACTGCCGCACAACTCTCCGTGCCCGAAGGAGTCGCTATCGACGCAGCGGGGAACATCTACGTCGCCGATACCGGAAACCACCGCGTCCGGCGCATTGACGTTGCGTCAGGAAAGATCGACACGGTCATCGGAACGGGACAGCCGGGCGAGGACGGCATCGGACGTTCGGGCGACGCCATCGGTGACAACGGACCGGGACTCGCGGCGAAGCTCGATGCTCCGGTGGCGCTGACGTTCGGTCCGAACGGAAAGTTGTATGTGGCCGACACCTACCACAGTCGAGTTCGACAGTACGACCTTGATACGAAGATCATCACGACCTTCGCTGGCAACGGCGGATACCACGATGACGACGGCGCGCCGGCGCTGCAGACCGCGATCTACGCGACTGTTGCGCTCGCGTTCGATCCCAAGGGCAACCTCTTCGTCGATGACAGCTCCAACGCGTCGGTGCGCCGCATCGACGCGGCGACGACCATCGTCACGACCGTCGCGGGCGGCGGCGACTTCGTCGGCGACGGCTTGGTCGCGACCAGCGCGCTCCTCAGCGGACCCCGCGGCATCGCGCTCGACGGCAGCGGGAATCTCTTCATCGCCGACGCCTACCACTCGCTCGTGCGCCGCGTCGACGTCGCGACGGGGAAGATGTCCACCTTCGCCGGAAAACTGAACACCTACTATGCCGACACCGACGCGACCGACGCCGCGAATCTCGTCGTCGGCGACGTCCGGGAGGTCGTGTTCGACGCCGCCGGGAATCTCTACATCGTCAGCCACAGCTCCGGAAAGGTCTGGCGCGTCGACCCGCAGGGGAAGGTCGTCGTCTACGCCGGCGGCGGCTCGCCCGCCGATCACCTCGGCGACGGCGGTCCCGCGACGACCGCGGAGATCAACCCCTCCGGCATTGCGCTCGACACCGCCGGGAATCTCTACATCGCCGACACCGACAGCTACCCGGAAAGCGGCCATCCACAACGTCATCGCATCCGCAAAGTCGACGCGCAGACGAAAACGATCCAGACGATCGCCGGCGGCGAGACGGCCGGCTTCTTCGGTGACAACGGCGATGCCTCGAAGGCGCAACTCAACTCGCCGTCCCACATCGCCGTCGATGCGGCTGGGAACATCTTCATCTCCGACGACGGCAACTCCGCGATCCGCCGCATCGATCACTCGACCAACGTCATCTCGACCTACGCCGGCCGAGGGAACCCGCCCGACGGCCTCCAGCCGCGTGCTCTGGTCGTCGACCGGAGGAACGGCGATCTCTACGTCGCCGACGACAACTACGGCGATCGCATCCGGAAGATCGACGTCCATGGCGTCATCACGACGGTCGCGGGCCTGTCGGCCGAGAGCGATCCAGGCTTCTCCGGCGACAACGGAAAGGCGACCGACGCGCAGCTCAACTTCCAGTACGACACTTCCGGCCTGGCGCTCGACGCGAACGGGAGCCTCTACATCGCCGACACCGTCAACCATCGCGTTCGCGTCGTCTACGGCTGTGTCGCGGTGACCGCGCCGCACCTCACCGCGCCGGCCGACGGCGCGCAGGGGACGGTCACCTCGCCCGCGCTGTCGTGGACCGCCACGCCGGGATCGCTGCGCTACGACGTCTACCTCGACACCGCGGCATCCCCGCAGACGCTCGCCGCGTCCAACCTCGACAATACGACGTTCACGCCGTCGAACCTCGCGCCGAACACGAAGTACTACTGGCGCGTCGTCGCGAAAGGCGACGCGTTCTGTCCGTCGCAGTCGTCTGCGACCTCGCCGGTCGCTTCGTTCACGACCTCCGCCGGCTGCGCGGCCTCGGCGTTCGATGCTGTGTCGCCGGCGAGCGGCGTGACGATCACGACGACGTCCGTGCTCCTCACCTGGAACGCCTCGCCGGGTGCGTCGACGTACGACGTCTTCCTTTCCGCATTCAACCCGCCGGCGCGACTCGCGGCGGGAGTCACCGCGACCTCCTATCGCGCCGACGTCGTCGCAGGCACGTACAGTTGGTTCGTCGTGGCTCACGCGAGCTGCAACGCGAGCCAGACGAGCTCCACGCCGCTCCGGACGTTCACCGTCAGCGCCGCGAGCAACTGTCCGACGCAATTCAACGTGTCGCTCATCTCCCCGGCGTCCGGCGCGACCGGCGTCTCGCAGTCGGTCGATCTCTCGTGGTCGGCCAACGGATCTGCCGACAGCTACGATCTCTACCTCGGCACCGCCGCCGATCCGCCGCTCTACGCCTCCAACCTCGTCTCGGGAGGGCAGTTCGTCAGCGGCCTCGACGCCGGCACGACCTATCACTGGCGCGTGGTCGCGCACACGCCGTGCGTCAACTCTGACGTCTCGTCACCCATCGGCATCTTCACGACCCGCACGTGCACGACGCCAGGGCAGACGTCGATCTCCTTCTCTCCGCAGTCGGTCGTCTCCGGCTCGACGTACTCGATCGTCTGGTCGCCGGCTGCCGGCCTCGACGCCGCGGGCGCATATCTGCTCGAACGATCGTCGACCGCCGACTTCCAGACCATCACCGACAGCCAGGTGATCAGTACCACCGCCGCGTCGTTGATCGCCGGCTCTCCCGGCACGGTCTATCACCGCATTCGCGCGGTTTCCGGCTGTGATCCATCGAAGATCGGCGCGGTCTCGGACGCGGTGCCGGTGACGATCGCCGTCGCGCCGCCGAACATCGTCTTCACCGTGCAACCAGCCGCAAAGATCGTCGCCCTCGGCGACCGGCTGGAGGATTCCCCCGGCTCGTTCACACTCGAGAACATTGGCGACCAGGCGGTGCAGGTGATCGTCGGCCGGCAGGAGATCAACAACTCGCCGCCGTTCTTCAGCATCGTCGATCCGACCGGCGCGGACGCCGCGTTCTTCACGCTGCAGCCGCATCAGCCGCACCCGTTCACGATCCGTTATGCGGGGCCGTCGAACGCCGTTGCCGGCTCGTACCAGGGCGTCGTCTTCGTCGCCTCGACCGGCGCCGCGCTTCCGGTGACGCCGTACGCGTTCGTCAACCTGAAAATCGGCGGCGCGCCGGCGACCGCTCCGCAGTTCATCGTCGACGGCTCGCCGTCCGACTACGCGGCTTTCCCCGGGTTCAGCGGCGATGACGCGAACCGGCCGCCGCTGCAGATCGGCGTCCACAACAACGGGACCTCGCCGATGGACGTCGCGTTCGAGATCGGCCCGGAGCTGTGGCTGACGACCGACGCGACCTGGAACGCGACGACGATCCCGCCGAACGCCACGCGCACCGTCAGTCTCTCGACCCGCCGCAGTCGCGCGCCGAACGGCTCATCGCTCCCTCGGTACACCTATCTCACCGTGCGCACAAAAGACGGCGCCGCCGCGCGTCTCCTCGTTCAGGACAACGACGACATCGCAGTGAGCAACGGCCGTCCGGCGCGCCTCGACGCCGGAGTCCGCTCGTTCATCGTGCCCGACGCGACGAGCCATCTCCGACTCAGCAACGTCGGCACCGATCCGGTGCAGGCGCAACTGATCTTCACGCCGGCGAATACCGACGGCTTCGACCCGCAGGCGATTCGCCGCGTGAACGTCACCGTCCCCGCCAACGACGTCGTGACGCTCACCAATCCCGCCGTGCAGGTGTTCAAACTCTCGTCCTCCGCAACAGGCCAAATCGAAGTGAGGCTCCCGGCCGAGCGCGTCGGCCTCATCAACGTCTCCGCCACCACCGGCGCGATCGCGCTCCCCGTCGTGAACCGCGGCAGCGGCGCGCGGACAGGGGAGCCGCAGGTGATCCCCGGCATCACGAAATCGGCGTCGCTCGTCACGGCGGTCGTCTTCGCCGAAACGAGCGGCAACGATCACGCCGCCGTCCACGCTCAGTTGCGCGACACCTCCGGCGCGCTGGTCGGCACTCCCGTCACCACGGACGTGCCGCGCTACGGGTACGTTCGCTTCAACGACATCGCGGCCGCAGCGAACGCCGGCAACGTCGACCAGGCGACGCTCGAGATCAGCATCGACAGCGGAGGCGGCGTCGTTGCCGCCACGGCGCTCGCTGGTACGGCGATCCCCAGTCGTCCGCTCGTCGACAACTCCGGCGCCACCGCGCTTGCGCGTCTGATGGACGCCCGTGCCGACGATGCGCCGTCCGTCAGCCGCGTGACGGTCGTTCCGCTCATCGGCACGCCGACGAGCAGTGGCGCATCGCCGTCGTTCCGCACGCTCGTCGGCTTCGCGGCGCCTCCCGACGGCGCGGCCACGTTCATCAGCACGTTCTATCGGGCCGGTTTGACGAGTATCCGCCAGACCTTCACCGTCTCCGCCGGTGCGACCCGCGTCGTGAACGACGTTCTCGGCGAGCTGTTCGGGCAACCGCTCACCGCGGCGGGAAGCGTCGTCGTCGAAGCGCCGACGACCTCGCGCGTCTACGCGCTCGCGCAGCCGGTCG
>JACZCU010140498.1_pt1 | contig 13342 bp, 7 predicted proteins | sample 8641851 | NCBI WGS metagenome assembly JACZCU01 (sample SAMN15324605, study PRJNA640507) | soil metagenome | isolation source: monocropping sugarcane control | place: China: Luxin town, Laibin City, Guangxi Province | collected 2019-07-25 | depth 10cm m | reverse complement strand
TCCTCTTCATCGACGAGCTGCACACGCTCGTCGGCGCGGGAGCTGCCGAGGGGGCGATGGACGCGTCGAACATGCTCAAGCCGGCGCTCGCGCGCGGCGAGCTGCGCGCCATCGGTGCCACGACGCTCAACGAATACCAGAAGCACATCGAGAAGGACGCCGCGCTGGAGCGCCGTTTCCAGCCGGTGTACGTCGGCGAGCCGACGGTCGAGGACACGATCGCCATTCTTCGCGGGCTGAAGGAGCGGTACGAAGTCCACCACGGCGTGAAGATCACCGACGCGGCGATCGTCGCCGCGGCGACGCTCTCGAACCGGTACATCACCGACCGCTTCCTCCCCGACAAGGCGATCGACCTCGTCGACGAGGCGGCGTCGCGGCTCCGCATCGAGCTGACGTCGATGCCGCAGGAGATCGACGAGCTGACGCGCCGCATGACGCAGCTCCAGATCGAGAAGCAGGCTCTCTCCCGCGAGGACAATCCGGTCTCGAAGCATCGCCTCGGCGAGATCGAGTCGGAGATCGCCGAGCTGCAGGAGAAGATCGCCGGCCTCAAGGCGCAGTGGGAGAGCGAGAAGGGCGTCATCACGCAGATCAACGAGCTGAAGAAGAAGCTCGAGGACACGCGTGAGGCGGCGATGCGCGCGGAGCGCGAGGGTGACCTCAATCGCGCCGCGGAGCTGCGATACGGCTCGCTGCCGCAGTTGCAGGGCGAGCTCGACTCGGCGTACGCGCGGCTCGCGGAGATGCAGAAGAGCGGCGCGATGCTGAAGGAAGAGGTCACCGACGAGGACATCGCGGAGATCGTCTCGAAATGGACCGGTGTTCCGGTCACGAAGATGCTCGAGTCCGAGATCCAGAAGCTGGTCCGGATGGAGGGCGTGCTGCAGACGCGCGTCATCGGGCAGGAAGAGGCGGTCGAGGCGGTCTCGAACGCGGTGCGTCGTTCACGCGCGGGACTCAAGGACCCGAACCGGCCGATCGGCTCGTTCATCTTCATGGGGCCGACCGGCGTCGGAAAGACGGAGCTGGCGCGCGCGCTTGCGGAGTTTCTGTTCGACGACGAGAACGCGCTCGTGCGCATCGACATGTCGGAGTACATGGAGCGGCACGCGGTGGCGCGCCTGATCGGCGCTCCTCCGGGATACATCGGCTACGAGGAGGGCGGCCAGCTTACCGAGGCCGTTCGCCGGCGTCCGTACTCGGTCGTGCTGTTCGACGAGATCGAGAAGGCGCATCCGGAGGTGTTCAACGTGATGCTGCAGATCCTCGACGACGGACGCCTGACCGACTCGAAGGGGCGCACGGTCGACTTCAAGAACACCGTGATCATCATGACGTCGAACATCGCCGAGGAGGACCTGCCGAAGCGTTTCCGGCCGGAGTTCCTCAACCGGATCGACGACATCATCGTGTTCCACGCGCTCGACCTCTCGCACATGAAGCGCATCATCGAGATCCAGCTGAAGCGGCTCGCGAAGCTGGTGAGCGACCGCGGTCTCACGATCGAGATCAGCGACCACGCGAAGGACGTGCTGGCGCGGGAGGGCTACGACCCCGCGTTCGGCGCCCGCCCTCTCAAGCGCACGCTGCAGAAGGAGATCATCGACCCGCTCGCGATCCGGCTGCTCGAAGGGAAGTTCAAACCGGGCGATACGGTGTTCGTGAACGCGACGCCGGACGAGAAGATCGAGCTGTCGCTCGAGCCGGAGCTGACGACGGTGAACTGAGTCCTCGGTCCTCGAAGCCGAGGACCGAGGATTGTTCTGCCGTCTACGCCCGGACCAGCGTCCAGCGCGTGTTCGCGGCGCCGTCCCACTTGTAGAGGATGACCTGCGTTCCCGCCGGGTAGCTGTCTCCGCGAATGTTGAGGTTGTAGTCGTCGTTGAACTGCGGCCGCACGGCCTGTCCGCCGAAGGTCCACGAGTTGTGGTTGTCGGGCGACTGGCCCAAGGGGCTCGTCGTCAGGCTGTTGTCGGGCTTGACGGTCAGCACCTGCTCCGATGCGACGTTGATGAAGACGATGGAGCCGTCCTGATTGGAGAAGGGATACCACTCGCTGGTCGACTTCTTGTCGAACTGCACCGTGACGTTGCCGAAGTTGTCGGCGTTGAGATAGAGCGATTCCCCGCTGGGTCCCTTCGCGAGAGATTGCAGGGCGTACGTCGGAAGAGTTGTGGAATTCATTGTTTGCTGCCTCCTTGCAATCAGAGACTGAGGCGCGTCTCGTTTTTCCATCGTCACGAAAGAAAAATTTGCGTTGTAGAGCCGGATCGACTTCCCGATGCGGACGTACGGCAGGTGGTCCGCCCACGGATAGGCGTGACGCATGACGGCGCGCGTCAGCGTCAGCGCCGATTCGCTGAGAGCGGTCGGGACCTTCGGCGGCACGGCCCAGTCGATGTCGATGCGTTGCGGCAGGCCGACGCGGTTCGGATCGCTCGGTGAGAAGAGGTTGTACGCGAGCGCGTTGACGTGGTGCTTCCGGCAGTAGCGGGCGAGGCGCAGCAGGTCCTGCCCCCAATCGAGGTTGCTGTCGGTGAGGAATCGTTGCGGCTCACGCGCCGCAATCTCGTTGAAGTAGGGGAAGTAGTCGGGATGGGCGAGCGTCGAGGCGACGAGGTGCCACGCGAGCAGGGCGCCGATGAGGATGCGTCGCCTGCACATCGCCGCGACGGCGATCGAGAACGGCACATACACCGGCAGCACGTAGCGAATGCCGAGGTCGAGGGAGCTCGGAAGCGCCGGAAGGATCATCGCGACGGTGACGAGCGTCCACTCGCGATTGCCGAAGAGCGCGCCGGCGACGAAGAGGAGCAGCAGCGCGAGCGTCGTCTTGAGCGCGATCGTCAGCGGGAAGTACCACCACCAGCCGTGCTCCGTGTAGCGGCCGAGCGCGAAGCTGACGAAGCCCTCGCGGTCGACCGCGAGGATTCCGCGCATGCCGTGAAAGAAAGGCGCGAGATGAAACGCGTAACCGGCGGCGATCGTGGCGAACGCGGTCACCGGCGCGATGACGAGCTGCAGCGGATTGCGCCATCGGAAGAGCAGCAACACGACGCATCCGGCGGCGACGAAGAGCGGAGCGGAGAACTTGCAAAGCGCTCCGAAGCCGTACGCGACGCCGAAAAGGGCGGCGCGTTGCCACGAAGGCTCGTCGCGCCAGCGGACAAACGCGAGAAGACCGAGCGCGGTTCCCGCCACCGCCGCGGTGTCGTGCGTCGCGAGGCCGGAATAGCCGAGGATCACCGGCTGCGTCGTGAAGAGCGCGAGCGCAATCAGCGCCTGCGTCTCGTCGAGCACGCGGCGCGCGAGAAACCAGACGCCGAGGGCCGCGAGGAGGAAGAAGACGAGGTTTCCCACGCGCGCGAGCACGAGGTCGCGCTCGTACTTTCCGCTCGCGAATACGCTCTGGAGCTGTTTCTGAAAATCGACGCTCATGTCGCGGCGCATGCCGCCGAGGTACGGCGCCGCGGCGAGGACGACGCGCGGCAGCGGCGGGTTCCAGTCCTGAACGATGTAGCGGTGGTTCTGGTAGAGATCGAGTCCGGCGCCGACGTGATTCGCCTCATCCGCCGTGTCGGAGAAGACGCGATACGTCGACGCGATCCGCAACGACGCGATCACGATGAGCACTGCCGCGACGAGGCCTCTGGCCCCAGGCCTCAGGCCTCTGGAAGTCATCTGAGGCTTGAGACCCGAGGCCCGAGGCCTAACTCCGGCACGTGGTACAGGCGGATTCCCTTGCCGACCATCACGTACGGATAGCGGTCGAGCCACTTGTATGCACCGCGGCGGGCGTCGGGATCCATGGTCAGTCCCTGAAGACTCATCGCGTACCAGCCTGGCCCTTCGACGCCAGGCTTCACTGCGTCGCCGTAGACGTAGTGGAACTGCAGCAGCATCGCGCCGTTGTAGAGGAGGTGGACGAAGCCGATGTTTTTCTTGTGGACCACGCGCGTGAAGCGGAGCCAGTCCTGGCCCCAATCGAGATTGCTGTCGACCGCGATCTTTTCCGGATTCCGTCCAGCCGCTTCGTTGAACCACGCCATGTAGTCGGGATGCGCGAGCGCAACACCAATGAAGAGCCACCCTAAGAGCGCGACGGCTGCGACCCGCGCGCGCATGTCCTTCCACATGGCGAGGACGGCAAACGCGACGACGCCGCAGAGTGGCGGATAGATCGGGAGGATGTGGCGGATGCCGATGTTGATGTGGCTCGGGAGGACGCTGAGCATCATCGCGATCGCCGGCAGTACGAGGACGAGCCCCTCACGTGCGCGGCGTGCGATGAGGATCGTTCCGATCAACGCGAGCCCGAGGAACGGCAGCGGTGTCTTGAAGAAGAAGAGGACCGGAAAGTAGTACCACCAGCCCATCGTCCGGTATTCGCCGAGGAAAAAAGACTCGTGGCCATACCGGTTGTGCTGCTTCACCATGCCGAGGCCGGTGATGAAGAGCGGCGCGGGCACCTTGACGTGTGCGTCGAACCAGAGCGCCTTCGCCTGCATCGACTTCGGGACGAACACCGTCGCGATGCCGTACGGATATCCCGCCGCGTGCGCCAGCGTGTCGAACTGGAACTTGTATCCGCCCCAGATGACGACGAAGGCGGCGAGGAGGGAAACGAGGATCCTGGCGTGCCGCCTGTGCACTGTGCACTGTGCACTGTGCACTGCGAGCCACCGCGCCAAGACGATCGCAATTGCCGAGACCGGAAAGAACACGACGAACGAGAACTTCGTGAGCGCGCCGAGGCCGAGGACGACGCCGAGGACGAGCGAGCGTTTCCATGTCGGCGCGTCGAGCCACCAGTCGAACGTCAGCATCGACACCACCATGAGCGCCGCGACTGGGGCGTCTGTGGTCACGAGCCCGGCGTGTCCGAGGAGCGGAGGGAGCGAGGCGTACATCGCCATCGCGAGGACGCCCGCGACGTGGCCGAAATAGCGCGCCGTCCATGCCGCCGTCGCGATCATCCCGATGAGCAGGAACAGCAGCATCGGCTGGCGGGCGCTCGCGAGGTTGTGCACGTACCGCTGCTGCCAATACAGGAGCGAGTTCCCACGCGGCACCGGATCGCCTTCCGACTCCTGCACGCCCGCCAGCACGAGCGGGATACCGGCGACGATGCGTCCCAGCGGCGGGTGGCTCGCATCCATCGTGTAGGGCTTCCCCTTCAGCCACTCGTATCCGGCGAGGATGTGGATCGGCTCGTCGAGCACTTCGCTGAAGACGCGGTGCGTCGCCGCCACGCGCCCGAGGCCGATCAGCGCCACGGCGGCGTAGGCGAGAAGGATACGGCGTGAAGGCATGTGTGTTGCGTCCGCGAAGGCGTATGAAGACGTTGGTCGTCGCCGTCGCAGCCGCCGCGTTTCTCGCCGCCTGCCCCGGCCCGCGGCGGGAAGACTACTCGCAGGGGGGGCCGAGTCAAGGATCGCAGTCGAACCGGAACCCGCAGGCGGTGCCGGGGAACTCGAAGATTCTCAATGCCTCGGCGAAATCCGGCGGCATCGCGGCGAAAACGGCCGACGTGGAGCTCACCGAGTACCAGATCACCATCCCCGACACGATCCCTTCCGGCCCGATGACGCTGAACATCGCGAACGGCGGGAAGGAAGACCACAGCTTCGTCATCGAAGGCAACGGTTACCACGCGGCACTGACCGAGCCGCTCAAGCGCGGCGACCGCACCACGCTCGACATCGACCTGAAGCCGGGGACGTATCAGGTGTACTGCCCAGTGGACGGGCACAAAGGGAAGGGGATGTCGCGGACGGTGACGGTGACGGGTCACTAGTCACTAGTCACTAGTCACTAGTCACTAGTCACTAGTCACTAGTCACCAGTAACCGCGCGAAGCGCCGAACATCACCTCGTACACCTTCCTCGCCCAGCTTCGCTTTCCGTGCTCTACGCGGCCTTCTTCGCGGAGCCATTCGTTGATCGGGAGCGTGAAGCCGGTCTTGCGGCGGGAGCGGACGGCCTCGGGGAGCGGTGGGCGGGGGGCGTCGGCGAGCAGTTGCTTGCCGCGCTCGCGGCGGGTGACGAGCACCGGCGCGAGCTTGCGGAGGAGATGCGCGTCGACGAGCGGCACGCGGACTTCGAGCGAGTGCGCCATCGACGCCCAGTCCATGTCGCGCAGCAGTTGGTTGCGCAGGTAGAGCGACGACTCCAGCGCCGCGACGCGGCCGAACGGCGTCCCGGGATCGGGCGTCACCGCCCCCTCGATCAGCCGCAGCAGATCCAACCTCCGCAGCCCCTCCTCGGACACCTCTTTACCGAGCACGTTCGGGAGCTCCGAGGCGAGGAAGCGGCCGCGTTTGACGAGATACGCGCCGGCGTACGAGGAGCCGTAGCGGACGATCTCCCCCATCTTCGGGCTGACGTGCCGGCTCCGCTTGGCGAGCGCGGAGTTGAGGCGATGCACGCCGCTGCCGACGCCGGGGATCCGCGCCAGGACGGAGGTGATCGGCATCCAGCGCGGGATGTCGCGGAACGACGTGTAGCCGCCGAACAGCTCGTCGCCGCCGGTGCCGCTCATCGCGACCTTCAGGCCGAGATCGTGCGCCGCCTTGCTGATGAAGTAGGAGTTGAGGCCGTCGACGCTCGGCTGGTCCATGGCGTCGAAGATGCGCGGGAGCTCGGAGCGGAACTCGGAGAGCGAGAGGTCGCGGACCTCGTGCCGCACGCCGTACTGCTGCGCGACCAGGTGCGCGAGCGGCGCTTCGTCGTTGACCCGGCCGCGATACTCCTCGAAGCGGAGCGTCATCGTCTCGAGGTCCGACGCGCCGCTCTCCTTCGCGAGCGCCACGACGCTGGTCGAGTCGATGCCGGCGGAGAGGAACGCGCCGACCGGCACGTCGGCGACCATGTGATAGCGCACCGATTCGAGCACGGCGTCGTGCACGATGGCGCGCCGGTCGCCGTCGCTGTAGTGGCCGTTGCCGTTCGCGGCATCGCGCAGCGTCGCGGCGATGGAGAAGTACTGCTGCGGTTCTTTCGTGCCGTTCGCGTCGATGTACGCGTAGCTCCCCGCCGGGAGCGCGCGGATCGACCGGTACATCGTGAACGGCTCCGGCACGGTGCCTCGCAGGAAGAACCCGGCCGCGCCCGCGGGATCGAACTGCCGGTCGACGCCCGGCATGCGCGCCAGCGCCCGCACCTGCGACGCGAAGCGGAGCGTCTTGCCGTCGTCGGCGTAGTAGAGCGGCTTGATGCCGTACGGGTCGCGCGCGAGGAACATCCGCTTGCGCGCGTCGTCCCAGATCGCGAGCGCGAACATGCCGCGCAGCTTCGGCAGCATCGCCTCGCCGCTCTCCTCGAACATCTGCAGCATCACTTCGGTGTCGGAGTGGGAGATGAACGTGTGCCCGCGCGCGCTCAGCTCGTCGCGCAGCTCCTGGTAGTTGTAGATCTCCCCGTTGAAGACGATCGTGAGCGAGCCGTGATGCATCGGCTGCGCCCCCGCGGGCGAGAGGTCGATGATCGCGAGCCGGCGGTGGCCGAAGCCGGCGCGCCCGTCGTTCGAGATCCACAGCCCGTCACTGTCCGGCCCGCGCGACTGCATCACGTCGCGGCAGTGGATCAGCTCCGATCGATCGACCGGCGCCGCGTCGCCGTAAACGAAGATGCCGTTGATGCCGCACATCGCGGGCGAACTCTATCGCGTCACGTGGTAGAGCCGGATCGAGGTGCCAACGCGCGTGAAGTCGGGGCGGTCCGTCAGCCAGCGATACGCCTTTGGGTCCCAGCCGTTCCAGATTGCGATCTCGGTCTCGCTGACGGCGTACCAGCCGGGCGAGGGATGGAACGGGTCGATGTGGTGCACCTGCGCGAAGCCGAGCGCGTTCAGGTCGGCGCGGGTGAAGACGAGCATGCCGAGGTCGTCGACGTGGTTGGCGCGGCAGACGGTGCTGAGGCGGATGAGGTCCTGCCCCCAATCGAGATTGCTGTCGCTCAGCACGCGTTCGGGATGCGGGCCGGCGGCGGCGTTCATCCAGGAGAGGTAGTCGGGGTGCGCGAGCGCGCTGTCAGCGAGGAGCCAGATGCCGAGGAGCGCGCCGATCCACTTGAACCGCTGCGCTCCCGCCGCGGCGACGATCGAGAGCGGACCGTAGATCGGGAGGATGTGCCGGACGCCGACGTTGATGTGCGTCGTCATCGCAATCGCGAGGATGACCGCGGCGACGGCGAGAAACGGCCGGGCGGGCCTCGCGACGATCGCGCCGATCACGAATAGCAGCAGGAACGGGAGCGGCGTCTTCACGCCGAGGACGACCGGAAAGTAGTACCACCAGCCGTGATGCGAGTAGCGGCCGAGGAGGAACGCGTCGCGGCCGATTTGATCGTCGAGCTTCAGCTTCAGGAGCCCGGCGGCGAAGAGCGGCGCCGGCATCGCGACGTGATCGGCGATCCAGGGCGTGCCGAAGGCGAGCTTTGCGTCATCGTGCAGCGTGGGATTGGCCGCCGTCATCGTGCCGAAGGAGCCGAAGTAGGCGAGCCAGACCGCGACGGCGCCGATGAGGATCGTCGCGAGCGTTTTCCACGAGGGACGCTTGTGGTCGAGGAGACCGACGACGGGCGCGCTGACGAAGAAGAACGGTACGAACGAGAACTTCGTCAGCAGTCCAAACGCGATCGCGCCGCCGAGGAGGAGCGTTGACTGCCACGAAGGATGGCGATGGAACCGGTCCAGCGCCCAGAGCGCGAGCGGCAGCGCGGCAGCGCCCGCCATGTCGGTCGTCGCGAGGCCCGCATGCGCGAGCACCGGCGGCAGCAGGGAGAAGAGCGCCGCGGCGATGACTGCCGTCGTCCAGTCGAACCGTTCGCGCGCCCACCCGGCAACCGCCACGATTCCGATGACGAGGAACAGCAGGTTCCCGCGCCGCCCCTTCGCAATTCCGCCGGCATAATCGCCGCCGTACGCGAGCAGCGCGTTCCCCTGCTCCACCCAATTCCCCGGCGGCTGCGGCACGCGCACGAACGGCAGCGCCTCGATCGCCCGCGCCAGCGGCGGATGTTCGAGATCGATCGAGTACCGATGCTGCGTCAGGTACTCATGCCCCGCCGCAAGGTGCAGCAGCTCGTCGTAGACAGGACTGAACACGCGGTGCGTCGGGGCGACCCGAATCGCCGCAACGATCACGATCAGAGCGAGAACGTACTTCATCTGAGGCCCGAGGCCTGAGGCCCGAGGCCTGAGAATACAATGCGCTCCCATGCGTCGCACGTTAACGGTCCTCCTCGCCCTCACTGCCACGCTCGCATTCGCCCAGCCATCCAATCCGCCGATCCTCGGCTTCTCCACGGCGTCCGCCGAGAAGGAGCACGCGTTGGAGCAGCAGTTCGACTCGCAGCTCCACCGCGACGACCTGCGCGACTGGATGAAACGCCTCTCCGCGCGGCCGCACCACGTCGGCTCACCGTACGACAAGGAGAACGCCGAGTTCATCGCGTCGCTCCTGAAGTCGTGGGGCTACGACACCCACATCGAAGAGTTCTACGTCCTCTTTCCGACGCCGAAGACGCGCCTCGTCGAGCTCACCGAGCCGGAGCACTTCACGGCGAAGCTCTTCGAGCCGCCGGTCGCCGGCGATGCGACGTCGGCCCAGACGAGCGAACAGCTCCCGGTCTACAACGCCTACTCCATCGACGGCGATGTGACGGGTGACCTCGTCTACGCGAACTACGGCGTCCCCGCCGACTACGAGATGCTGGAGAAGAACGGCATCGACGTGCGCGGGAAGATCGTCATCACGCGCTACGGCGGTTCGTGGCGCGGCATCAAGCCGAAGGTGGCCGCCGAGCACGGCGCGGTCGGATGCCTCATCTACTCCGACCCGCGCGACGACGGCTATTTCCAGGGCGACGTCTACCCGAAGGGCGCGTACCGGAACGAGAACGGCGCGCAGCGCGGCCCGGTCGCCGACATGCCGGTGTACGCCGGCGACCCGCTCACGCCGGGCGTCGGCGCCACGAAGGACGCGAAGCGGCTCCCGCTCAAGGACGCCACGACGCTGACGAAGATCCCGGTCCTGCCGATCTCGTACGGCGACGCGCTGCCGCTGCTGCGCGCGATGTCCGGTCCGGTCGCGCCGCCCGACTGGCGTGGCGCGCTCCCGATCACGTATCACCTCGCCGGCAACGCGAAGGTGCATCTGAAGGTCGCGTTCAACTGGGATGTGAAGCCGATTTACGACGTCATCGCGAAGATGGCGGGCACCGACCGCGCCGACGAGTGGATCATGCGCGGCAACCATCACGACGCGTGGGTGAACGGCGCGTCGGACCCGATCAGCGGCCAGGTGGCGATGCTCGAAGAGGCGCGTGCCATCGCGGAACTGGCGAAGAGCGGCTGGCGCCCCCGCCGCACGCTGGTCTACGCCGCCTGGGACGGCGAGGAGCCGGGCCTCCTCGGATCGACGGAGTGGGTCGAAACGCACGCCGGCGAGGTGCGCGATCACATCGCCGTCTACATCAACTCCGACTCGAATGGCCGCGGGTTCCTCGAAGCGGAAGGCTCGCACACGCTCGAGAAGCTGATGACGCAGGTGGCGCGCGACGTGGTCGATCCGGAGCGGAAGGTGTCGGTGCTGCAACGTGACCGCGACCGCGCTCTCGCCGCGGCGACGTTGCCGGAGAGGACGAAGGAGATCCGCGAGCACGAGCTGATCCGCCTAGGCGCCCTCGGCTCGGGCTCCGACTACACGCCGTTCCTGCAGCATGTCGGCGTGGCGGCGATGAACATCGGCTACGGCGGCGAGTCGGGAGGCGGGTCGTATCACTCGATCTACGACTCGTTCGACCACTACGTCCGCTTCGGCGATCCGACGTTCGATTACGGTGTCACGCAGGCGGAGACGACCGGCCGGCTCGTGCTCCGCCTTGCCGACGCGGACGTCCTCCCGTTCGAGGTGACGACGTTCGCGAACACGGTGACGACGTATGAGGACGAGGTGATCAAGCTCGCCGATACGGAGCGTGCGAAGATCGACGAGAAGGACCGCCAGCTCCGCGATCACACGATGGAGGACGCCGCCGACCCGACGAAGCCGTTCTTCCCGCCGAAAGCGGAAGAGCCGGCGCCGCACCTCGAGTTCGCGCCGCTGCAGAACGCCGTGACGCTCCTCCAGCGCGCCGCGAAGGACTTCGACTCCGCCGCCGCGAAGGCGACGCCGGAGCAGCAGGCCGCGCTCGACCGCGCTCTCATGCACCTCGAACAATCGCTCACGCTCGATCAGGGCCTCCCGAAGCGCCCCTGGTACCGCCACTTCATCTACGCCCCCGGCTACTACACCGGCTACGGCGTGAAGACGCTCCCCGGCGTCCGCGAGGCGATCGAGCAGCACCAGTGGAAGGAAGCGAACGACCAGATCGTGCTGCTGGCGAAGGTGCTCGACACTTATACGGCCGCGGTGCGGGCAGCGACGCCGCGGTAAACCTGCTTTCGCATGGCGCCGGCAATCGTTGCCGGCGCCTTCCGGCGGCGCGTGTTCGATCGAACGGAGAGTCGCTTCCATCGAACGGACCGTGCCTTCGATCGAACGGACAGTCGCTTCGATCGATCAGCACTTCGCTTCGAACGAAGAGACAGTTGCTTCGAACGAACCGAGAGTGGCTTCGAACGAACAGCGCGTCGCTTCGAACGATCAGCACGTCGGTTCGAACGAGCGGCATGTTGCTTCGATCGAACGGACAGCGGCTTCGATCGATCAGCATGTCGCTTCGATCGAAGATATCGTTGCATCCTTGGATGCAACAGTTTCCTAACTTGGTGGACCATCGTCGAGCTAGGGTGTGTAGGGGCCGGCTCTCAGCCGGCCCTCGATGCGGCTGAGAGCCGCACCCTACACGGACATCGGCGTCACCTAAACCGCAGGCGTTGAAACACCGGACAGTTCCAATGCGTACTGCAGTCCGTGAGCCGGTCCCGTTTCCTCATCGCGCTCGATATCGCGCTGCTTGTCGCGCTCCTGCTCCTTTATCCCTTCCGTCTTACCGGCTTGCCGATCCACGAGTGGCTCGGCGTCGTCTTCGTGCCGCTGCTGATCGTGCACCTGCAGATGCACTGGCCCGCGTTCGCGGCGGCGATCCGGCGGCATACGGTGAACGACGTCCTGAACCTCGCGCTCTTCGTGCTGATGACTGCGGCGACGGTGTCGGGCATCGCGATCTCGAAGGTGTTGTGGCCGGCGAACTACACGCCGGCGGAGTTCATGAAGTGGCGCTCGATCCACGAAGGATCGGCGAACGGCGCGTTCTTCGTCGTCGCGGTCCACATCGGGTTGAACTGGCACCTGGTGCTGAACGCCGTCCGCCGGCGCGTGCGCGAGCGCTTCCGCGGTCCGGTGTCGGCGATCGCGCGGCAGACGGCGATCATCGCGATCGCCGCGGCCCTGGTGGGTGCCGCCTCGTTCGCCGTCGATCGCGCGATGCCGGCGAATCAGCGTGTGGAGATGGTCTTCGCGAACGGCAAGCGCGCGATTGTTCCTCCGCCTGCGGACATCGTGATCCTCCGACGGGACGAGGTCCGGCCCGATTTGCGGCGGTGGCAGACAGTAGTCCCGCGTGCCGTCGTCCTCGCACTGCTCGCCGCCATTTCAGGATCGCTGATGAAGTACGCGCGCAGGCGCACGGCGCCGGAATCGTCGTGATGCCGTGTAGGCCGGGTAAACTTCGTCGGTGCCGACCATTGTCATCGAGAACGCGGGCATGAATTTCTCCGCATATTCGCTCGATCTACCAGGGTGCGTGGCTACTGGCGGCACTCGGGAGGAGACCGAAAAGAACATGGATGAAGCCGTCCAGATGCATCTGGAGGGCCTTCGCGAAGACGGGCTCCCAATCCCTGAATCCGAGCCTTGGACAGACCAGTAGGGTGCGGATCGCCGTTTCCGGAAGCCATTGTTCAGGCAAGACGACGCTCGTCGAAGACTTCCTGCAGCGACACCCCGAGTACGCCCATGAGCCTGAGCCGTACGAGCTCGCGGAGGCGCAGGGCGCGGCATTCTCGGCGGAACTGACGGCAGCGGACGTCTGGCAGCAGTTGGAGATCTCTGTCGAGCGACTCTCCGGCTACGGTGCTGGATCGAAGGTCATCGCCGAGAGAAGTCCGATCGACTTTCTCGCGTATCTCGAAGCTCTGCATACCCTCGGACGCGAGGACCCCTCGCGCATGTTCGACTCGGCGCGCGACCTCGTCAGGCGCGGCATGGAGCACATCGACCTGCTGGTGGTGCTGCCGCTGAGTGACGAGATCGAGGCGCCTGACGAGGAGGATCCGAAGTTGCGCGAGGCGATGAACGGAACGCTGCTCGACATCGTCGAGAACGACCTCGAT
>JACZCU010075597.1_pt1 | contig 13356 bp, 11 predicted proteins | sample 8641851 | NCBI WGS metagenome assembly JACZCU01 (sample SAMN15324605, study PRJNA640507) | soil metagenome | isolation source: monocropping sugarcane control | place: China: Luxin town, Laibin City, Guangxi Province | collected 2019-07-25 | depth 10cm m | reverse complement strand
GCAGCTCTGCACCGCCGCTATTACCTGTCTCCCAGACAGGCTGGCGGCTAGACCGCGTCTCAGCAGAGATGAAAGGAAGACTGGCCGAGCGGAATGGTTTTCCCGTGTACAAGTCGATGGATGCACTCAGTGATGCATTGAAGGTGGGATACTCTGCACGCCAACGTATTCTGCCGCGCGCCGCAGGGGAGCCCACTTCAGCACTCTATCATGCTCCCAGGAAGACCGTTCCTCTGACGCCGTTGGAGGAGATTGTCGCTGATGTGGAGACCATGCCGTTACCAGCGGTATCGCCATCCCTCCAACCAATCCGGTCATCGACACCACGACCAATCGCTTCACAGGCGACACGATCAACTATGTCATCGCCGCCACAACCCACTGTACCACCGGCACCACAATCGAGGGTACAGGCAGTATCGGAACCGATTCCGCCGCCGGCACCGCCACCAAAGAAAGGCTATCGCCACCTGCCAGCGGTGCTGATTGTATTGACGATTCTTGCTTTATCTGGCGCAGGGCTGGGTTCGCTTCTGGTCCTATTTCACCCGTCTCCAGTCAATACGCAAGCTGCTTTATCGGCACCGCCAATAGTAGGGCATGTATACTTTCTGAGCAGCGGCCAGGTCAATGAAATTACCAACCAGGGAATTGATGACGAGGTGCGAGTTGATTTGAGCAACCTTGCTAACCCTGCTCCTGAGAAGAGTTATTATGCATGGCTACTGAGCGATAAGAATCAGGGGGAAACAACAGCGATCCTTTTGGGATTGCTCGCGGTCAGGAACGGCGATGCCCACCTGTTCTATGCTGGCGATCAGTCGCATACCAATCTACTTGCCATCACCAGCCGTTTCCTGGTGACAGAGGAAGACTCATCTGTTAGACCTATAGCCCCATCGCCCGATTACAGCGCCTGGCGCTACTATGGAGAGTTTTTACAAACGCCGGTACAAACATCTGGCTTAATGAGCGGCATGACTCGCTTCAGTTTCCTCGATCACTTGCGCCATTTGCTGGCTTCGGACCCCATGCTTGATCAGAGTGAGTTGCCGGGAGGGTTAAATAACTGGTTCTCCCATAACGTGGAGAAGGTTTTCGAATGGACGAGCAGTATGCGCGAGAGCTGGCAGGAGAGCAAGGATATGTCATTTATCCGTCGCCAGACGGTGCGCACGCTGGTCTATCTCGATGGGCTCTCGTATGTATCGCAAGACCTGCTGCCCAATACTCCGTTGAATATCAATGATCGGCTTGCTCGTATTGGCCTGATCGAGGTGAATGGTCCGAACCAGGACCCGCCGTGCTACCTGGATAGTATCGTGTTCCATCTGAGCGGGCTAATTCAGGCTGGAGGATCAACGACAACGTTACGTAAGGATGCCTCCGCGATCATCGCGGCGATGAATAATGTTGGGTATTGGTTGGAACAGGTACGTAAAGACGCACAGCAAATCGTTAAGATGACCGATGAGCAGTTGCTCCAGCCCTCGACCCTTGCGCTGATCGATGCAATGGTTGAGAATGCTTCCAATGCATATGCAGGTCACATTGATTCAACGACGGGAGAGATGCGAGAGGGGGTCAACTGGATTCACGGTTACATTCAGACCCTGGCCGCGCTCGAAATAACGGCGTACAGAGCTGGTCATGCGCCCGTTCAGATGATACCGGATACGAGACCATCCAGAGCGGTCTAGCGCAAGTACGAGGGTAAATCATGATTACTCGATGCATAGGTATCACACTGTTAGGGATACTCATTATTGGCGGTCTGATTGCAGCTTTCTACTCCCAGGCAATAGAGCGGACACTCACTTCGGTGCCTGGTGAAAACATGCCTTCTCGCGCAACCAGCATGGTGCCGGTGATGCCGACATCGTCTCCAGCAGCGACGGTTCCGCCAGCTATACCGACACAAGCTGCCCAGATACTGCAAGCAACCGTCCTGGCGCAGGATACCTTCCAGCGTGCGGATCAAGCACTGTGGGGAGCAGCTTCGGATGGTCAAAGCTGGGGAGGAGATGCCAATAGACTGGCAGCTTTCTCTATTGTCGGCTCGATTCACACCTGGGGTCAGATCGCGAACAATCAGGGTCAGGGAGAGCAGATTTATAACGCGCTGCTCGGACCAGCAAGCGAAAATGTTAATCTCGTAGTGAGTGGATCGGTGAATCTCTTCAGTCTGAATGCCAATTTTGGCATAGTGCTGCGCTGGCAGGATGTCAATAACTGGTACAAGGCGCAGATAGATGGCACCGATCTGGTTGTGCTCAAACGCGTGAACGGAGTAACTACGAGGTTGGAAGCTCTTCGCTTCACGGCTTCGAGCGGGAAGACATACACACTCCATTTTCGAGCTATCGGTGCAACTCTTTTTGCGAGCGCCTGGCAAAGCGATCAACCTGAACCGGCCCACTGGATGATAGTTGTCTCGGATATGAGTCTGGTTTCTGGAAAAGGGGGGGTGCGTGTGGCGCTACAGAATAACACGGTGATCCATGTGGTATCTTTTCTCGAAACGGTGGCGAATAGCGGCATATAGATATAGGTGATTGCTATGCTAGAAAAGGTCAGAGCAGCATACACCAATTACAGGTCGCTCAGGCTTGCCGCGTGCGTGGGCCTCATTGTCTGCGCCGCATTGCTCTACTGGCTGCCCGGTAGGTTTCCGCCGTGGGCATGGCAATTCTTGTTTCAGGTCGTGCCCACCATACCTCACCTGTGGCAAGGGCAAGGCTTTGTCATTCTGCTGCCCTTGATAGGGGTGGTATGCCTCTCGGTAATGCTACTATTCTTCTGGGGGATGCTTGTTGTGGCCTTAATAAAAATGGTGCAGTACTGGTGGTATGCCTTCCGTGAGCGGCAACACTTTTTGCTAGAGTTGCAAGAGGCGGAGCTGCTAGCAGAGCAGATGGTAGCGGATGAAATGCAGCAGGTTGCAGTGAGCTCTTCACAAAAAGGCTATAGTGTTTCGCAGAAGGCGAGGGAAGGCAGGACATCCACTAACGCAACCGCTCCGCTTCCTGGAGCATCTGTAGTAGCGCGAACACGGCCTCGACCTGACACCTCTGCAGAGGCGGCAGCTATCCAACAAATGCAACGCCCGGCCCAGCTGGTATCCGAAGAAACCACTGTTTCACTGCATTCGCCTCCGGCTCTGGTCCGTGGACGGTTACGGCTCGTACCTCGAGCGAACGAGGAGGATGAGCGGGATAGCGATACGCCGGATGAGTTTCCTGAGATAGAACCGTCACAGCAGAGAGAGCCACCGTGTCTGGAGGTGGGTGTCGGGTTGCATCCTGGCTTCCAGAGGAGAGGCGCCCCAAACGAAGATTCGCTCTTCGAGATTCGCGGAACTCATACCAACCGGTCGGGCCTACAGCAGGTTGGCCTGTTTGTCGTTGCGGATGGTATGAGAGACTCTGGTTTGGGGCAAGAAGCGAGCTGGTTGGCTATCCAGGCGTTGAGCGCCGTGATGGTACCAGCACTGTTGAGCAATGCAAAGGTCATCTTTGCCGACCTGCTGCAGGAGGGGGTGTATAGTGCCAACCTTGCTGTCTATAGCCGCAATCGCGAGATGACGGAGAAGAACTGCAAGATGGGTACGACGATGACTGTTGCCCTCGTCATCGGTCCTACTGCCTATGTTGCAAATGTCGGTGACAGCCGTACCTACCTCTACCGGAGGAACCAGGGCCTTTCACAGATTACGCAAGATCATTCATCTACTGCCAGGCTCTTAAGAGAAGGTCTGATCACATCTGAAGACATCTACACACATCCATACCGCAAAGTGCTTGAGCGCTACCTGGGCAGACATGCATCGGTGGAGGTGGACTCGTTTGTTGTCCAGTTGCGCACCGGTGATATCTTGTTGCTGTGTTCTGATGGCCTGTGGGAAATGGTGCGTGATGCCGAGCTAGAGCAGATCATTTGTTTTTCCAGATCTCATCCAATGCAAATAAGCACTATGCTTGTGCAAGCTGCACTCAATCATGGGGGTGCCGACAACTTGAGCGTGATTGTGGTGCTCTATCGTGGAGATGAAGAAGTTGAGTAAGCGCAGAGCCTGGCTGGGGAGGCTGCGCGAGCCCAGCCAGGAGCATTCATAACCCCTTACAGGTCAATTGTATTCTTTGTCGCTGAGAGGTGCCATGTGCAGCGTAGGGGATATCGACGAGTGCTGTACGCCTTGGGCTGTTCGTGGGAATTTTTGCCCCATGGGTTGCAGCTCTGAATGCCGTAGTGGATCGGTTTGCCTGGAGCCATGCGCTACTGGTTGTGTCACGAAAGATCGATGGGCTGGAGGTGGAGATACCAGCGAGGGTGTGGGCGTGGCCGGGTGTATCGACGAGCGGTTCGCAGCGGACGCCGACGTTGTGGGCTGGCTGGTTGGCGGCGTCGGATACATCTTTTTCATTCCCATGGCAACGAGCAGGCGGTGAATCTCGACGAAATCAGTACAGGATTCAGAGATGGTAATGCGAGAACCTGTCGCTGCCGCGCGTTCAAATGTTGCGCTCACGTCGTTCAACGCTTTCGTCAGACGCCTCGCGTATGCAGTTGCTTCTCCCAATCGCATCAAACGCTCTGCCATGATGTTCAAGCTGCCCGCCAGGGTTATCAAGACGCCTTTTGTAAGGTGGGCACGTGCATGTAAATTCCCGTTTGCCAGGCTGGCCTGCACTTCTACAAGGTGAGCGATACCTCGTTCCAGTTCAACGTTATGCTCCGAAATCTGGCGAGCCTGTTCTTCCGCCCGCCGGTTCGCTATCGCCAGGCCTTCGAGCGCCTCGGCCTGTTGTTCTGTCAGAAGGATATTCTCGCAGATGATAACAATCTGGCGTACAATCACCAGGCCTACCACGCCGAGCGTAGCGAATAGCAAGACTGGTCTGACTGCTACTTGTCCGGGGCCTGTGGAGAGTATGTCGAATGCCAACGCTACGAAGAGCAATACTAACAGGTAGTAGGGAACGAACGTCAATGGATTCAGGGTTCTCTCTTCAGGGCGACTCTCTTGTTGTCGCCCGGACAGAGGCTGAGGTGTCGATGTGAGATAGCGCCTCAGCACGGCCGCAACGCCGATGGTCATCATGGCCAGAGGCCAGCCCAGATCAATCCAGGTCGCTTCGACGTAGGTACCTGCATTCTGTTGGATGTTGAAGATGAAATCGGAGGCCACGAAAAAGCACAGGCCGAGGCCGACCACCAGCAGGCTGATGCGACGGGCATGAACCGTGTAGATGCTTCCCTGACCGCGCAGCAATAGGAAGACCACGCAACTGAGCAGAGCAGTATCGCTGACGGGGTAGTAGATGCCCAGGAATTTGGCAAGATTCGCCTCGCTGGGGGCCTGTGCCAGCGAGCCGAGCAGCAGGTACCAGGCAATGGCAAAAATTGACCCCATCGAGATGAGGCTGTCCATCAGCAGGATGAAGCGCTTGCTTTTTACGTTGGGAGACGGCAGGAGCAGTAATCCGGTGAAAGCCAGGAGTGGAAAGGACGAATAGCCGATATCCGCTAGCGACGGGAACGGCGTCTGACCAATGGAAATGTAGTAGCGCCAGAACGTGTCACCAATTCCCCACATGATGACGCTAAGACCAATCAATAGCCAGGATAATCGCTCAAGACCTATCCACGGCTCGCTCTTCTCGCGCTTGCTCCTGGGGAGAGCGGCGCTGAATAGTGTGAGACTGCCACCAATAAAGGCTCCGGTGAGCGGTGAAAACTGGCCTACAAGGTGTGCAAATGGTCCCCCGATATGAAAAACCACGATAATAATCATCCCCGCTGCCACCCACGCAACCGATGTGATGACGGTACGTGATAGTGAATTCATAAGTACCTCCTGCGCTTTCACTGTACTCAATATGCTGTAAAGTAGGTTGGGTAGGAGTTCTACCTGGCGGGGCGAACTCCTACGGGTACTGCTATGGCTGGTACTCACATGCGTGAGAGGCGCTGCCCTTTGATCGTTACTAATGGCGAATGGGAGACTGCAGCCCCGTTGGCAACAGGCTGCAGCCCGTCCTGGTACGGCATGTCATCGACGGCACGCCGCTCTCTCAACTGCGCGACCGGCTGCCGCTTTGCCGCACGATATGCGACCATCTGCGGAAATCCCATCGGGACGGGGGCAGGATGAATAAACTGCTTGCGTTGCTGCTTTATAGAACCAGATGCCAGGAAGTTCCAGCTCCCCAACGCGCTCGCCACATATCGGTCAACTCCAAAAGTGAGCCCGGCGTTGCTCAGGAACAGGCCCGTAAAGACCAGCACATAGATGATCGAGACCCCGATATCGGTTGAACCTGGACCATATGGCCCACCAAAACCCTGGGCAGTAGACCAGATGCTGAGCGAAAGCAGAATACCAATCAGGCATGTCAGGTTACTCAATGCCCCAAAAAGTAAACCCAGTGCAATACCTGTCTCTCCCATGGCCACAAGGGAGGCGAAGAGGTGCGGGTTTACACTGACCACGTGAAGCCAGAAGTTGATCCAGATCGCAACAGCAGGTGGTTGACCATCCAGCGCTTTCGTCAAATAGCCAGTGAAGTTATCCGCGAAGCTCGGTTGCCACTTGAACCAGGCATCGATAGCCCAGACGCAACCGAAGGCAATGCGCAGGACCGCAATCCCACCGAGACGCCAGGATGCCAGTTGGGAGGAAGCTTCTCGCGGCGCATCCTTCAGCAGGGACGGGGCGAATGGTTTGTAGCTCACGTACAACACTCCTCAGTTTTGAATGAACGCATGCTGGACGTTGCAGTAGAGCAGGGGCGCCCAGCATGCCGAATCACATCATCTCTAGCTCCAACCCAATTTAACGGACTATGGAAGCCAATCAGTTCTCTGGTTGTTTGACCCTCAGTGGCAAGAGACTTGAGCGATGTCACTACGAAGCACAACACCTGCCAGAAGTATAGACTGGTGAGCTTCGTATCATCTCCTTGTTCCCTTCCGGATACCAATCTCTTCCCTCGGAGCCTTTGGCGTGTATCCTCGCGACCTTCATATTGCTGGCGAACCTCTACTCAAAGCAAAGGTTCGCCAGCAATATGAAGGTCGCCTCGGCGGTGAATTGGTTGTTGTGTGGGCGGTTACCCTCTCTTAATGCTCCAACTGCGGAATTTTTTACTAGCCCTGGCTTCCTTGAGGCGCCTGTAGAGCAAATATGGTATGATGTACGCAGGATACGAGAGGGGAAGCATGTATCTTTTCTGGTTGAGATAGAGCGCTCTGTATGCTGCTCGTAGCTCTCCCGGGAAGCAATCTAGTAAGACGCCATCGCTTAAGAACAGCCGTGAATGCACCACCACAGGCAGGTATAAGCTCCCCTGCTGTCTTATACCATGTCTTATGACATAAAAATAGAAGATATTATAACTAAAATATATGTGTTTGTGTTATTGTAATGATGGTTAATACGCATAAAAAATGTTATAGTGATAAGGGCTATCATAAGCATTCTCCTGGTGGCGTCTATTGAATGAGGCCACCTGGTTGGGAGTAAAGCTCAGTTTACTATACATTTCCCTGGGGAAACACTATGAGTATTCAGGTATTGACCCTCGAACAGGTCTGTAAAGAGCATGCTGGATCGCGAAGCATGCTTGAATCTAGTTATCAACAAGGCGAATCCTTTTCAGAGGCCACCAATGAGATCGCTGCTGCTTCAACACTCAACTTGAGTGATATGCTTCGTCACCTCGTCGGAGTGCTTGCGCAGTCTCTTTCGCTTGATGATACGCTCAGTTCGCTGGCAACTGTGGCAATGCAGTCGATGAGCATGGACCTGTGTGTGATTCTGCTCATGGATCAATCGCGAGGGAACCTGACAGTACACACATGCGCACCTGATCTACATGATCAGCGGGTGATTATAGAGCCGGTTGAAGTTGACATGGTTCTCTGGGAGCGTTTGCGCGAGGCTATGACGCTTGGTCAATTGCCGATGTTGACCGCCCAGGAGCGTGACTCGCTCAACCCACTGAAAAATGTCCAGTATGAGACGCTCTTTCCACTTCCCCTCATCGTTGGTACTGAATACGTCGGCTTGATGAGCTGTTACTCAAGTAAAGTCCGATCCTGGACCAACGAAGACCAGTTGATGCTCGTCACCATTGCGAGCCAGGTGGCCCTGGCAATCAAGCATCTCCAACACGTTGAGGCGGATATTCTCACGCAGAAGAACCTCGTCAGGTCTCTCTTTGACGATCTCTTTTCCAACAAAGGCGGGATGGAGGAGTCGTTGTACCGGCGAGCATCTTTCCTCGGCTGTGATCTGACCCAGCTTCATGTTGTTGTGCAGATGGAGATATCACAGGTGGGAGCGGCGCACGGACGCGAGAAGATTATGTCAGAAACAGAGCGAGTTGCTCTCTACAGGAGTATTGCCAACCAGTTGGGACAGCGTATCCAATTAAAGTATCCAGGCTCGCTCGTAGGTGAGCTGAATACGACGCTTATCAGCCTCCTGCGTGTTGGCGAAAATCTTCCCCTTCAGCATGTTGTGGCATGGCTGGACGAGCTTGTTCAACAGGTGCGAAGCAAACAGCGGGTATACCTATCAGTGGGTGTTGGGAACCCCTGCCATGGTATAAACGATTATTCACGAGGGTATGCCGAGGCGAACGAAGCGTTGGAAGTAGGATTGTTTCTCAACCAGGAGGGAGGCACTATGCAGTTTAATGCTCTGGGTGTCTACCGCTACATCTACAAGTTTGCGCGTACTGACACCCTCCATGACGAGTACCAGCGGCAAATTAGCGCTATTGCCGAGTATGACCAGCGCAAAAATACGCACCTTTTGGGGACATTAGAGGCATACCTGGAATGTGGTGGCAATACTCCGAAAGCATACAACCAGCTCAATGTACACCGGAACACGATGCTTCAACGCATGGAGCGGCTACAAGCGCTGTGTACGATTGACCTGGAGGAACATGAGCACCGGCTTCCACTGCTGGTAGCCCTTAAGGTGTACAAACTACGTGCACACAACCCGTAAATGATGGCCGATAGCGTTTCCTTGTACAGCCAGCTTATGTTCTCGTCCTCCCCATATATTTCCCAGCTAACCTGATCTCACTCGGCTGCCACTGCATAAGAAAACTCTCACAGCAATTCCCAGTGATTACTCTTCGATTTCTGCATAGCGGCGCGCTGACATGCGTTTCAGCATGTAACCTGTTTCATGAACGGAGATGATATCGATGCCGAAGTTATGCATCTTGAGTCTGGCGCGTGAAAGCACGTTGCGCACTGGCCGCATCTCTTGATCCCAGATACCCTCCTCCTGAGCTTCTTCCAGGAGTTGCCGGCAGCGAGTGACGGTCGTCTCGGTCACTTTTCCATGGCAATAGCTCGCGAGTAGCGTTTCGTAGCCACAATAGTAGGGGTGAGCCTCAAGAATGGGCATCAGGACATACATCTCACTGGTGGTGAATTGTTGTTCACCGAGTAAACGAGGCATTTCGTTATTACAAAATAGCTGTGAGAGGGTCCCGAGGGTGGTGTTTAATGCCAGGGTATGGCCTGAAGGCAACAGGCTATTCAGGGTAAAGTGCACTATGTCTTCGTTTTCTTGTGTGTAACTGATAGGGGCCTTTACTTTACGTAGAGATGCCTTTTGCATAGTGGTGCTCCTTGTCTCGCTCATCGGAGTCATTACCGGTAAGGATACATCTTCTGCGGCTGCTTCCTCTTTTTGCCTCGACACTTCGGTGGTAACAGATGTACCTGCACATATGTTTTCTAAAAAGTATGTGCAAATAAATATTACATGAAGGAGCTAGTAAAATCAATGGCTTTGCAGGGGGAATCGGCAGGAATCGCTCAACAATGACTTTTTAGCACAAGATTATCGATTTTGTCTTGTGCCAATTGTGCATTTTTGTATAAGACAAACAGCAAAGAGGTCTTATGCAGGCTCGTTGGGCTGATGTATATCCTGGTCAAAGGCGATTTGTGTTTGCTTGAGCAGCGTCTCTTCAAGCGATCTGAGAAAGTAGAGGATGGAGAGAGCATCCTGAGCGTAGAGGAAATAGCACACATCGGCATTGTAGATCACTATGCCTCCAATGCTGTTCTCCTGAGGCTGCGTTTTTGCTTGTCCTATCCAGTAGTAACCGGTGCTCAACGGAAACTGCGGCCCGATGGCAATAATACCGGCCGGCAGATGTGGAGGACGTACTTTCTTTGACCTGGTTGTTGCCATAAGCTAGTCCTTTCCTTCCTGGCGACTGCCCTGGTCTCCCAATGTTGTCCACCCAGGCAACGTCAATCCGACGCGTATACAGGTACCAGTATGTGGCTCCTTAGCTGTATCACTATACATCTAAGAGAAACGTTAAATATTGCACATACTGGTCATCTTAGTGACCTTCTTCGTTTTCTTCAGGAATTGTGGGTTCCATTGCCTGCAAGTAGTACTTTTCAGTATTTTTCTGCCTGTCTTTTCTCATCTTATACTACTGTCTTCTCAATGGCTCGCTCTATATGCTCATATGACGAACTGAACTGCCAGCGTTGTTACGTTGCCTCCCTGTATGCAATGGCAGGTAGATAGAGAAGCTCACCTTCACGCTTTATCGTCCACTTGCGGTCGGAAACGTGATGTTTTGCGATCTCTTCTCTATCGCGAAAGAGATAGCCAACGTTTGATTGTGTGAGAATATAATCGTGGGCAAATTTCTTCCTCAACTGGCAGATGCAAACGCGCACATAGCCCTTTTCCTCACTATAGCTCTTGCCCCACACCTGTTGTAGCAAAAAGCGGTGGGTAAGCACTTTGCCTGCGTGGAGCAACAATAAGTACAACAGGTGAAATTCCTTGGGCGTGAGACTAATTGGTTCACTATCGACATAGACTTGTTGTCTGGCGACATCTATATACAGCATGTGATCGTAGCTGTAAAGGATCATTTCGTTCTTGGGCGGAATATGGTGTGCAGTCACCCGTCTGAGGCAGGCGCGGATACGAGCAAGCAGTTCGTCCATACCCCAGGGTTCTGCCAGGTAATCATCGGCCCCCAGGTCCAGTGCGCGCACTTTGCGCTGTTGATCTGCCTGTACTGAAATGGCGATGATCGGTGTTTGTAAAGACTGGCGGATCATAGTGCAGAAATCAAAGCCGTCCATCGTGCCGGGAAGGTCCATATCAAGCAAGACGAGATCGGGCTGGTACCCGTGGGTCATTGCTACTGCACGCGAATAGGATGAAGCTTTCAACACATCATATCCTTCAGTGCGAAGGGCTAGACGAATGCGCCGGTGCAATGGGATAGGGCTGCCGGTGACCAGGATGCAGGGTTTTCTGCCATTCATACCTGTGCCTCCTCTCTCGTTGCTCAAAGATAAAGAGTAATGAGCTTGTCCTTGTGTTCTTATGCAAGATACTTGACATACTCAGGAATGTTGGACCCATGCTTTTCAGTGTTGTAGGAAGATGTTGTGAAATCGAACTGGCAGGTCTCCCTGTTCGTTTCCCCATTGGAGATGGTCTCCTGATTCCCTGCTTTGCTGGCTATTGGAATGATTTGTAGATGTGGTAAGACAACTGATAGTATGTCTTGTGTCTTAAATGGTTTCGTCATATAGACCGTAGCGCCAGCGAGGCGACCTTTGAGACGATCCAGAACGCCACTACGGTGAGAGAGCATAACAATCAGGGTCGCATCGAAGCGAGGGCTGGTTCTCAGCAAACGGAGAACTGTGTAGCCATCCATCAGTGGCATACAGATATCCAGGAAAATGACGGCAGGAGTGAGGTCTGGCTGTGCTTTGATCGTACGCAGAGCCTCGATACCGTCGGAGTAGGTTACCACATCAACTCCCTCACGCCTCAGAGCTACTTCCAGAATTTTCCGCACCGTAAGTGAATCGTCAATGACTATGACCTGCTTGCTCATATGCGCCCCCTTCCCAAAGAAGGCTTTTACTGGGATGTGAGCAGTACGTGGGATGAATTCTACAATGTACGTCACCTTTCTTGTATAAAGAAGTATAGATGTCGAGGCTTTAATCTACCTCCTTGCTTTCTTCCTATCACTATGGTCTATCTCTCTGTGTTCTGTATTAGATGGCAGTTTAACGACATTAGCAAGGGATGTTTCTTTGGTGACGAAAGCTTCTCGACTCTTTGACACTTTAGCCACTAGCTCACGAGGATATTTCTTCGATCTCGCCTGACAGCAAAACTGACAGCAGAGACGATAGACAACAATAGAAAATAAGCGACTTCTGTAGACACTCTGTGCGAATTTTGAGCAAGAGTAGACGTCTGTAGATTACTATAGATGGGGTAAACCGAGTCGTGGGTTCGAATCCCACCTCCTCCGCTCATCCCCTCAACCCGCTTCAATCCTGACTTCTAAAAAACCACGACCCGGATGACAGCAAAACTCCTACCCATCGCCTGGTCTTGCAGTCACTCTGCATAGGTACGAGCCAACACACAGGTAATCAAGTTGTATAGATAGATTTTCAAATGATATAGTAGCGGTAAAAAAGAAACGACAGAAGAGGCCTCTTTTTTGTCAAGGGATAAACACTATGGCGACAAAAACGAAGAAAATCACCAGGTTGCCTGGCAACCAGCTAGCACACAGACAAAGCGAACAGCGCTCTCGCCCGAGGCGAAGGAACTCATCAGCAAAACCGAGACAGGGCTCACGCGAGCTCTCAGGCAAGTTGACATCGAAACTCGCCTGGTAGAGGAGTTGTTGGATGTATCCCGGCTGGAGATGCGCAAATTTGACCTCGCTTTGCAACGGTGTAATCTCGTCACGGTCGTGCAAGGAGTGGTCGTCGACCAGCAGCAGGCGGCACGAACGCACAACATTGAGCTGGTCCTGCCTCCACAGGAGGAGGTACCAGTGATGGTTGATGTGGTGCTGATCGGGCAAGTGCTGAATAACTACCTGTCCAATGCCCTCAGATATTCCCCACCTGGGCGAGATGTGCTGGTACGACTAGAGGTAGAGGGAATGGTAGCGCGGACGTCGGTTCGCGACCAGGGAACAGGATTAACGCCGAAGCAGCAGCAACAGATCTGGGAGCGTTTTTATCAAGCCAGGGCTCCCGGCTACCGGGCAGCAGAGGGGGGATTGGGATTGGGGTTATACATCGCTCGTAGTATCATAGAGCAGCACAAGGGGCAAGCGGGAGTCGAGAGCCGCCCAGGCGAGGGCTCGACGTTCTGGTTTACTTTGCCATTGGCAGATGCTGGCTGGTTCAGCGGTAACCAGAAAGATTTGAGCTCTGTACTGTAGAACTGGCTACTTGGCATATCCGTGTGCGCCGCTTCGGCGCTTATGAGATAGCCCTTGAAGGGTAGAAGGT
>JACZCU010168708.1_pt1 | contig 13363 bp, 11 predicted proteins | sample 8641851 | NCBI WGS metagenome assembly JACZCU01 (sample SAMN15324605, study PRJNA640507) | soil metagenome | isolation source: monocropping sugarcane control | place: China: Luxin town, Laibin City, Guangxi Province | collected 2019-07-25 | depth 10cm m | reverse complement strand
GCCGCATCCTGGATCACCGGCGGGCTGAGAGCCCGCCGCTCCACGCTAGAACAACGAGACCTGCACCGGTTGCGGCGGTTTCACTTCCGTCGCAACCGGAGTCGCGCCGGGAACGCGCAACTCGTTCTTCCGGCGTCCGAGGAGAAAGGCGAGATTCCCGCGGATCCACTCCTGCGATTCGCGGAAGTAGCGAAACGTTCTCTCGTGCTGATGGAAGCGCCGATTGTGGGGCGCGCCGAGAACGTGATGCAGGTATTCGTGATGAATCACGGACTGGATGAAGAACGCCGGCACGTTCGGCGAGTTGAGCATCGGGTGAATGCGCACCTCGGTCGTGCGATGGTTATAGGAGCCGAGGCGGATGCTGCGGCGCTTCTTGCGTGAGATCTGCTGACCCCACTGCACCGGTAGCGGCGGGTATTTGTAGAAGTAGGTGCGATGCACCTCGTCGGCGAGCGACTTGAGGTTGTGCGAAGCCTCTACAATCGGAAACAGGGTGTCGGCTTTTCTGACCGGCATCTCTGGCGATGATTGTAAAGGGTAGACGCCGTTTTGCGCCTACCCTTTGAACTTATCCATCACTTGAGAGACGTTCGCCATCGCCGCGGAGGAGACGAGTGCCGAACCGGCGGCGATGATTTCGTCGCTCTTCTTGAGACCGAGCCACACGCCGACGCCGACGCCGAGCGCGACGGCCGCGATGGGAAATGCGCGGATCTGTTCGCGCCATGCTTCGGGCAACAGATTCTCGAGCTCGTCGAACAATGCTTCCGGGCCTTCTTCGACCATCTTTGCTCCTAATGCCGCGGCGTTCTCGCGAATCGCACCATCGTCGAAATCGAGGCCGGCCGCGGAGCGCTCGTAATCGTCAGGGGAACGTTGTGCCATTGTCGTGATTACTCCTCGTCTTCGTCGCGGCGAAGCAGAAGCCCGATGAGGAATCCGACGCCGACCGAGATCAGCAGCGCTTTACCGGGATTCGACCGGACATACGTGCGAACCTGATCCGTAATCGCGCCGAAGTCGACGTCATCCACCCGCTCGCGCATTGCGTTGTAGCCGTCGCGAACCTTGCCCGATGCCGACTGGTATTGATCGCTGACGAAATCGCGCGCACGCCCGAACCGGCCCGACGTATCTTCCGAGCTCGTCGTGCCGCCCGAAGCAGCGTTAGGGTTGGTGCTTTCGTCCATTGTTTCCTCCTGTTGCGCGCTTGACAATATCACCAGCGTGGGACGCGAGTGCAGTGGTTGTGCCGGATGGAAACGGTAGTCGGGAGTCGGTAGTCGGGAGGCCACCGCCCAGCCACATGTTAGGAGCGAAGCCGTGGACGGGTGGCGGTCTCCCGACTACCGACTACTGACTACCGACTACTGACTACCGACTACGAACTCCGCGACACCTGACCTCGTAGTCACAGACCTCGCATCTACAATGCACCTCCGTGCACATCTCCCTTCGCCACGTCTCCCACGATTACGGCGCGAGCGACGAGTCGGCGCCGGTGCATGTGCTCGATGACGTTTCACTCGACATTCAGTCCGGCGATTTCGCGGTGTTGATGGGCGCATCGGGCAGTGGCAAATCGACGTTGCTGAATCTCATTGGCGCGGTCGATCAACCAACGTCAGGACAAGTGTTTCTCGGCGAGATCGAAACGTCGGCGCTTCATGAGTCGCAACTCACGAATCTGCGCCGCACGCAGATCGGATTCATCTTCCAGTTCTTTCATCTCATCCCGACGCTCAATGTGCTCGAGAACGTTTCGTTTCCACTGTCATTGGCGAAACGGCCGAAGCGCGAGATTGGCGATCGCGCGATGGAGGTGTTGCAGCGCGTCGGTCTCGAAAAACGCGCGAAGCATTTTCCAAATGAACTGTCGGGCGGCGAGATGCAGCGCGTTGCGATCGGCCGCGCGATCATTCATCGGCCGCCGTTGATTCTCGCGGACGAGCCGACCGGCAATCTCGATTCGAAAAACGGATTGGTGATTCTCGAGCTCATGCGCGAATTGCACGAATCGATGAAGCCGACGATCGTCATGGCTACGCATTCGGAAACCGCGGCCGGGTACGGCGATTACATCGTGCAGTTGCGCGATGGACGGGTCGTCGCGTGATGACCATTCTTCGCGCGCTGGTGCTGCGCCCGATCGTGCGCGAGAAAACGCGCACGGCGTTGACGATCATCGGCATCGCGGTTGGCGTTGCGGTGGTGATTGCGATTCAACTCGCGAATCAAAGTGCATTGCGCGCGTTTCGCGAATCGGTCGATGCGATCGCGGGCCGCGCGAATTACCAGCTCGTCAATGACCTCGGGCCCGTCGACGAGCGCGTGCTGCTGCAACTACGCCCACTGTGGAACGACGGCGTACGCTTCGCGCCGGTCATCGACATCGAAGGCATTCTCGAGCCCGAGCAAACGCCTGTGCGCATTCTCGCGGTCGATCTGCTGAGCGATCTGCATTTTCGCGATTACAAATACGCGCGCATTGAAACCGGCACGAAGCACGAGGCACTCGGCAACACTCTGCGACTGTTCGAGCGCGACTCGCTCGTCATGCCCGCGCCGTATGCGCGCGAGCACAACCGCACGATCGGCTCGCGCGTGACGATCAATCTTCTCGGACAACGCAGCACGCTCACGGTGCGCGGCTTGCTCGAATCCGAAGGCCCGGCGACCGCGTTCAACGGAAACATCGTCGTGTGCGATATCGCCACGGCGCAACGCGCATTCGGATTAAAGGGAAAACTCTCGCGCGTCGATTTGCTCGTGCCCGACGAGCGCGTGCTCGCGAAATTGAAATTACCGCAAGGCGTGCACATTGAGCGACCGACGCGGCGCAATGAGCGCGTCGAGCGCATGTTGCGCGCGTTTCGCGTGAATCTCTTCGCGCTCGCGGGCGTGGCTCTGCTCGTCGGAATGTTCCTCGTTTACAACACGGTGTTGATCTCGATTCTGCGACGTCGTCGTGAAGTCGGCGTGTTGAAGACACTCGGTACAGCGCCGCGACAAATCTTTCTCGCGTTTCTCGCGGAAGGATTGTTGTTTGGTGTCGTTGGCTCGCTGTTAGGCGTGATTCTCGGCCAGGTTCTGGCCACCGGCATCCTGCGCACGGTCGGCAACACGATCAACACGCTTTACGTTGCGACGCAACCCGATGCTGTCGAATTGACGCCCGCGGTGATTGCACTCGGCATCGCTGTCGGCACGTTGCTCTCGCTGCTTTCCGCATTGCAGCCCGCGCTCGAAGCGTCGCGCGTCAGGCCGAGCGCGATGATTCGTCCCGGATTGCAGCAGCGCATCGGACACTCGCGACTGCTCATCGTGCTCGCGATTGCGTTCTTCATCGCCGCGGCATTCATCTCACGCTTGCCACCCATCGGCGGAATTGCGGTCGCGGGGTACATCGCGGTGTTGTGCGTCGTTGCGGGATTCTCGTTGCTTGCACCCACGATCGTGCGCACCACGTCGCGCGTGTTCGCACCGTTGTTCGAGCGCACATTCGGCATCGTTGGAAAACTCGCGGCGTCGTCATTGCCCGCCTCATTGCGACGCACGTCCGTCGCCAGCGCCGCGTTGTCGCTTGCGACCGGAATGATGATCGCGGTCGCGTTGATGGTCGGCAGTTTTCGCGAGACCGTGCGCATCTGGGTCGATCAAACCGTGAGCAGCGATTTGTGGCTGCGTCCGTCGAAAGGATTCTCGAACGCGCAGATCGCGCTCTTTCCTCCGCACGTTGCGGATGAAGTCGTGAAGCTGCCGTTCATTGAAGCGGTCGATCGCATTCGCGGTCGCGACGTGATTTACGGCGAGACGATCATCGCGGTCGGCAGCGGTGATTTTTCGATCGCGTCGAAGTACGGCGATCTGCCGATGATCACGCCGCGCTCCGCGAGCAAAGCATTGCAGACCGCGGTGCGTGAAGGTGGTGTGTTCGTCTCCGAGAGTTTCTCGTTGAAGTTTCACAAAGGCGTCGGCGATGTCGTGACGCTCGCGGGACATTCGTTTCCGATCGCCGGCGTGTATCGCGATTACTCGAGCGATCGCGGTGTGATCGTCATGGATCGCAAACGATTCGTGCAGACATTCAATGACGATCGCATCAACACGATCGTCGTGTATCTCAAGCCCGGCGTCGCGACCGAGTACGCGCGCAAGCAGCTCGAGCGCACGATCGGCCCGCGCTTCAACGCGTTCGTCGTGACGAATGCGGAAGTGAAAACCGAGGTGATGCGCATCTTCGATCAGACGTTCATGATCACGTACGCGTTGTTAGGCGTAGCGATCGTCGTGGCGGTGATGGGCATCATCAACACGATGTCCGCGCTGATTCTCGAGCGCACGCGCGAGCTCGCGCTGCTGCGTATCAGCGGGCTCTCCGCGCGTGAGCTGCGCACGATGATCGTGCTCGAGTCGACGCTCCTCGGCGTCGCGTCCATCGCAGCTGGACTGGTGATGGGCTACGCGTTGTCGTGGATTTTGATTTACGTGATCAACAAGCAGTCGTTCGGCTGGACGATCGATTTCTACACGCCGACGTCGTTGATCCTCGCGTCGCTCGGAGTGACGCTGCTCGCGAGTGCGCTCGCGGGACTCGCACCGGCGAGACTCGCGGCGAGGATTCCGGTAGCGACGGCGATGAAAGCGGAGTGAGAAACGCTCCACTACGACCGCTGTTGTCGCAAACACTCATACAGCGCGATTCCCACCGTCGTCGACAAATTCAACGACCGCACGTGCGGCGAGACGATCGGCATTGCGTACATGCGATCGCCGTATCGCTCATGAATCTCGGGTGCGAGTCCGCCGGTTTCGCGGCCGAAGATCAGCACGATGTTTTCGCCGCCTAACGGCGCATCCCAGAACATCGTTTTCGATTTCGTCGAGAAGAAAACCGGCTCGCCGAGGTTTGGCAACTCGCGTTCGAACGCTTCCCATGACGGCCACGTTCGCAGCGGAACATGCTCCCAGTAATCGAGGCCGGCGCGGCGTACTTCGCGTTCATCGAGAGAAAAGCCGAGGGGCTCGATGAGGTGGAGCGTGGCGCCGGCGGCGAGACAGCTTCGTCCGGCATTGCCGGTGTTCCAGTGAATTTCAGGATGGACGAGGACGACGTGCAGGGGCATAGTCGTCAGTCTATGAAAACTCGCGGGCTCCTTCTGCTGCTGTTGCTGGCGATCCCTGTGTACGCGGCGAAGACGCGAGCCGTACGCGCCACGCCGCCCGCGCCGCCGCTGCCTCCCGGAACGCCGACATTCAGCAACGAAGTCGTCCGCATTTTTCAGCAGCATTGCCAGTCGTGTCATCACGATGGTGACATCGCGCCGTTCTCGCTCGTCGAGTACGCCGATGCGAAGTCGCGCGCGCCGCTCATCAAGTTCATGACCGAGACGCGACAGATGCCGCCGTGGAAACCGACGCAGGGCTGTGGTGAGTTTCGCGACGAACGTCGTCTCACCGATGAGCAGATTGCGACGATCAAAAAGTGGGTTGCGGCGGGCGCGCCGGAAGGCAATCGCGCGCAGTTGCCGACGCCGATCGACTTTTCGAGCGGCTGGACGAAAGGACAACCGGACCTCGTGCTGAAGCCCGCGGTTGCGTATCAGCCGCCGGCCGGCACCGACACGTATCGCTGCTTCACGATCCCGACGAATCTCACGCAGAACATGTACGTCGCCGCGGTCGACACGCATCCCGGTGATCGCGAGACCGTGCATCACGTGCTCACGTTCATCGACACGACCGGCGAGTCGGTGAAACTCGATGAAGCGGACCCTGGTCCGGGCTACACGTGTTTTGGTGGTCCCGGGTTCGCGCTCACCGGCACGTTAGGCGGATGGGCGCCGGGCACGCGGCCACTGGAGATGCCGGAGAACGTTGCGTTCGAATTACCGGCCACGTCGCGCGTCGTGATGCAGGTTCACTATCACCCGCATCATGGCGATCCCGAGCCCGATCAGACAGAGCTCGGGTTGTACTTCGCGAAGTCGGCGCCCGCGAAGATCATGCAGGTGCTGCCGATCATCAATCAGACGTTCACGATTCCGCCTAACGATCCGAATTTTCAGGTCGATGCCGTGTGGCCGATTCTTACGCCAGTGCGATTGAAGGTTTGGTTCGTTGCGCCGCACATGCACCTTCTTGGTCGCAAGATGACCGTGGAGATGAAAGCTCCGGGCAAGGACGCGCAGTGTCTCGTCAATATCGATGATTGGAATTTCAACTGGCAGGGAACGTACGCGTACAAAGAGCCGATCGATGTGCCGATCGGCACGCGCATGTCGCTCAAGGCGTTCTACGACAATTCGTCCGCGAATCCATTGAATCCCAACGATCCACCGAAAGCAGTGTCGTGGGGAGAGGCAACGACGGATGAGATGTGTATTGCGTTTCTCGGTGTGACGATCGAGTAGCCGGGGGCCGGTGTTTGGCGCGTACAATCGTCGGATACTCCAATGTCTCTGTCCCGCCCCGAGGTCTCGAGCGCGCTCCGCTTCGATCTCGCGATCCAGCGGAACCATATCCTCGTCTACACGCTCGCCCTGATTACCGGCGCCGCCGGTAACGCCCTCGGCGTATTCACCATGCGCGTCGACGTCGCGCTGCTCTTGTGGGCGCTCGCATCGATCGGCTCCGGTTGTTTGTATTTGCTTTATCGCAGCGGCATCAATCGTCGCTATCTCACGCCCGTGTGGATTACGGCCGACGTCTTTCTGGTCACGTTAGGCGTATACGCGAGCGGCGGATTCGAGAGCAGCGTTTATGTGTGGTACGCCGCGACCGCGTCTGCTGCTGCATTCGCGGCAGGCAAGAAGCCCGCGTTCTTCGCGAGTGCGATGAACACCATCGCGTATCTCGCCGTGTTGCTCGTCATGGGACAAGCGACATTCACGAACGGCATTCTCCTCGCCGCGTTGACGCGCATGATTTTTCTCTTCGGCGCGTCGTACTTTTTCCTGATTGGTGTCGCGAACCTGCAGGAAAAACATCTCGTCATTCGACAGCTCGAAAGCGAGCGCACGCGCAAAGTCGAAGAGCTCACGCAGATCACGCAGGAGCTTGCGGATGCGAATCGCCGCATTCAGGAAGCGGATCGATTGAAGAGCCAGTTCCTCGCGAACATGTCGCACGAGCTGCGCACGCCGATGAACTCGATCATCGGCTTCTCCGAAATTCTCACAGAGCGGCTCGAAGGCAGCGTCGATCCGAAACACCTCGGCTTCCTGCGTCACATCCATTCATCGGGACAGCACCTTCTCGGCATCATCAACGACATCCTCGATCTTTCGAAAATCGAAGCGGGGAAGATGGAGGTCTATGCCGAGTTCTTCTCCATCGCGCCCGTGATCGACAGCGTGTGCAACATGATGCGCGGTATGACGAAGTCGAATCCGAACTTCGTCCTCGAAGTCGCGGAGGAGCTGCCGCAGATCGAGACCGACCTTGCGAAGTTCAAACAGATTCTCTTCAACCTCCTGTCGAACGCCGTGAAGTTTTCACCGCATCGATCGCCGATCATCATTCGCGCCACGCTCGACAGCAACGCGATCACCGTCTCCGTACACGACCAGGGCATCGGGATCGATCCGGTGCATCACGCGATGATCTTCGAAGAGTTTCGACAGGTCGACGGCACGGCGCGACGCGAGTTCGGCGGCACGGGACTCGGCCTCGCGCTCGTGAAGAAATTCGTCGAGCTGCAGGGCGGAACCGTTGCGTTGACGAGTGAGCTCGGGAGCGGCAGCACGTTTTCGTTCACGCTGCCGGTGCGTTCTCGCGCCGCTGTCGTGACGCGTGTGCCGGAGCAACCGCAGCCGCCGGCGGATCGCGTGCTCGTTGTCGAAGATGATCCGAACGCGTACAACCTGCTCGCGTCCGCGATCAGCTCCGCGGGATTCCTTCCGATTCGCGCGCATCACGGCGATGAAGCGTTGCGCCTTGCGAAAGAAGCGCGGCCTGTCGCGGTGACACTCGATCTCGTATTGCCGGGCGTCGATGGATGGGAAGTGTTGAAGCGACTCAAGACCGATGACGAAACGCGTGCATTGCCCGTCGTGATCATCTCGATGGTCGAGAATCGCGATCTCGGCATCGCGTTAGGCGCCGACGATTACTTCGTGAAGCCGGTCGATCGCGAACGATTGCTCGCGCGACTGCGTCATCTCGCGCGCGGCGAAGCGGAGCCGAAGTATCTGCTGATCATCGACGACGATCCCGCCGTGCACGCGTTGCTCGATGAAGATCTCGCCGGGCTCGGCTTCGAAATCGCGCGTGCGTACAACGGCGCAGACGGATTGCAGAGAGCGGAAGAGCGGGTGCCGGACGTCGTCATTCTCGATCTGATGATGCCGGGCATGAGCGGATTCGAAGTCGCGAGCGCGTTGCAGACGAACGTGAAGACCGCGAACGTGCCGATCGTCGTGCTCACGTCGAAAGAGATCACGAACGAAGATCGCGATCAGTTGCACACGAAAGTCGCGACGCTCGTGCCGAAAGGAAACTCCGCGCGCGAACAACTCGTGCGCGAGATTCGTCGCGTCACGGCGTCGTCGTGAATTGTGCGATCAGCGCGCGTGCGGCCGCGGCGATGTCGTCATCGGCGAGTTCCTCCGCGCTCGTGCGCGACTTCGTGAAGATTGCGATGACGATGTGCATCCTGCCGTCGGCTGAGGTGAGAATCCCGACATCGTTCGATGTGCCGGGCATCGAGCCGGTCTTGTGCGCGAGCGCCCAACCCTGCGGCAACGCCGCGCGCAACTTGCGAGGACCGGTGGGACTGTCGGTCATGTGTTTGACGAGCAGTTCGTGACTCGTTGCGCTGAGACCGTCCTTGCGATTCCAAAACTTCAGCAGCAGCTCGGCCATCGCATCGGGCGTCGATGTGTCGCGCGGATCGACCGCGTATTTCTCTCTGCCGCCTTCCTTCTTCAGATCGATCGACATCTCTGCTTCGGAGCGATCGATGCGAACGCCGTTCATGCCGAGATCGCGCATGCGCCGCGTGACGACTTGCGGACCACCCGCGAGTTTCAACAACACATCGCATGCAGTGTTGTCGCTCATCACCGTCATCGCTTCGACGAGCTTCCCGATCGTCGTCGTGAACGCCTGTCCGTTTGCCTGATCGCGCAGCGGACTCCAGCCCGGACCGAACTCCTTCGGCTCGACGCGAATCTCACGATCGAGTGTGAGCTTCCCTTGATCAACCTGATGCAACACCGTCAGCGCGATCGGAAACTTGTACACGCTGCCCATCGGAAATCGCTCATCACCGCGAATGCTGATGCGTTTGCCGGACTCGAGATGCACGGCGGTGACGCCGAGAATCGCGTCGGACTTTTGCGGTGGCAGCGTGAACGTGGCGGCGAGGATCAGCGTCGTCAGCATGGCGCGAGAGCGTAGAACGGGATTGTGGCGACGATGAGGAAAGATCGCGCAATGAGTGCGATCGTGACGCGAGGCTCATCCCCTCGCGCCACGAATCGCGATGAGACTACGGCGTGAGTGCCTCGCGCTCGACCACGCGGCTGTAGCCACCGCCCCGTTGAGACCCTTCACGCGAATTGCTTCCGCGATGCGAAACGCGCGGTCATATCCCGTCATCTCCACGTACGCATCGCCCTGCACCGGCGTGCCGCCGAACGAGCCCGTCACGTTGCACGCGCCTTCCCAGTACGTGATGTTCGTCGAGCCGCGGGTGATCAGTTCCTGCGCGTTCATCAACGGCCGCACCGTCAGCTTCACGTTGAATGACGGCAACTCGACGCGCCATCCCATCGGATACGTCGCGCCGCTCTTCGGCGATTTCCATTTCGCGAGTGGCGTGATGCGCATCTGCTCGCGACGAATGTGAATCACGCGGCCGTCGCTTGCGATCAGAGATCCGGAAGACGTCACATCCGGCGTTCCATCCGTGCGGCGAATGACGTACAGCATGATCTCCGAATCGTTGTCGAGCTGAATCGAGTACCAGTCCCAGCCCTGTTGATTCTCGCGCAGCACGGATGATCCGAACTCGTGATCCATCCACGCCTGACCGTGGCCGCGTTGTCCGTTGATCGTGCCCGTCGCGTCGAGGCTCGTCATCGAGTAGTAGTGCGATGCGTATCCCGCCGCGGGTGCTTTGATGCTGATGCCGTTCTCGCCGTGAATCGCCGGAGGCTTGTTCGTGCGGAGCGTGACATCGAGCGAATCCTTTCCGTCTTTCGCGATGATTCGCCACGAGCCATCGGGATTCGTCATCGCGCGCCAGCCTTCATTGAACACATCGAGACGACCGATCGCGGCGTCGGCGGTGAATGGCGATGCGCGATTCAACTTCTCGTAATAGCGAAATTCCTTCGCCGTCACATCCGTGATCGCGAAGTGCGCGGGCATCACGTTCTGCATGTCCCAGTTCGTTTCCTTCGGCTCGGGCGGCGTCAATGCCGCGCGAAAGAACGTGAGCTCGAAGCCGTAGCGGTGGCCATTGTCCGCGGTGAAGTGGCCCGTGTAGTACCACCATTCCGTTTTGTACTCGGGATGCGAACCGTGATCGCGCGGGAACGCGAATTCGTATCCCGGCGTCGCAAACTTGAATGTGACGAACAGGAGCGCGACTGCCGCGGCGCGAAGCATGTCCCTATAATGTCAGGTCCCATGGCCGAACAACCCGTCGGCGCCCGCGCAAGGTTCCGCACGCTTGCAACCGAAGCGAGCATCGTTCTCGAAGCCGACGATCTGCTCACGCTCGCGCGGCGCTACTCCGACCAGGGGATGTACGACGAGTCGATCCATCTCTACGAGATGGCGGAGAAGCTCAAGCCCGGCTCGGTCTCGCTGCGCATCAATCTCGCGCGCGTGCGAGACATGAAGAAGGCCGCGGAAGAGGATCGTTACGCGAGTCTCACGACCGAAGTGGTCGCCGAGCGCGCGCGCGACGAGGTCGATTCATCGCAGTACGTCGGTCTCGCGCAGTACTACATGGCCAAGGATCAGACGTCGAAGGCCATCGAGCTGCTGGAGATCGCGAAGATCAAGACGCCGAGCAACTATCGCCCGTTCGAAATTCTCGGACGGCTCTATTACTCGCAGGGCGAATGGGAGCTCGCGCACGAAGAGATCGGAAGCGCGCGCAAGCTGAATCCATTCGATCGCGGTCTCGCAGAGATCTCGGGCCGCATCGAGTTCGAGCTGAAAAACTTCGACCGCTCGCTCGACGATTTTATCGACGCGTTCCTGCTCGCCACGGATCAGAAGGGCGAGTCGACTGAGCCGGTGCGGCGCATGATCAACACGCTCAAGCGCATTCACAACATCGATCCGAAGGATCTGAATGCGCGCATCAAGGAGCGCGTCGAGCAACTGCAGCTCGCGACCGAACGACTGGAGTTCCGCAAGGAGAATCTCTTCCGCGTCGACTCGCGCAAGGATCTCAAGGAGATCATGCAGAAGATCACGCGCGCGGTGGAGAAGCGCGAGGATCTGATCACGATGTCGCACGAGCTGCGCAAGCTCGGCGTGTTCCAGCACATGAAGGACGAGCAGATCTTCCGGCTGTCGAAGCTCGTTCGCATCGCGGATTACAGCAGCGGCGAGTACGTCTTCCGCGAAGAAGATCGCTCGATGGATTTCTATGTGGTGAAGGAAGGGCGCATCGAGATCCGCAAGGAAACTCCCTTCGGTCCGCAAATCCTCGGCACGCTCGAAGGCGACACGATTTTCGGCGAGATGAACTTCATCGATCGCACGCATCGCTCCAGCGACGCGCTGTCGATCTCCGATGCGTCGGCCTGCTACAGCTTCTCGTTCAGCGCGCTCGATCAGCTGATGGACGAGGACAAAGAGCTCGCGGTGGGGCTGCACTGGTCGTTCTGGCGCTCGCTCGCGGAAAAAGTGCGCGATGCGAACGAGCAGCTCAAGCTCTTCTTCCAGGAAGACGCGAAGCGCGGCTCCGGCCGCAAACGCGCGGACGGCAAGCGCGAAGTGCAGCAGGTGACGGTGAAGTCGGAAGACAAAGTCGACCTGTTTCGCGAGCGCGGTCTCTCCGCTGCTGAAATGAAATTGCTCGCAACGTTCTCGACGGAAGAGCGTTTCCGGGAAGGGTCGATGATCTTCCGCGAAGGCGAGAAGGGCGACAAGCTCTACATCGTGCTCGACGGGCGCGTGCGCATTTCGAAGTTCATCCCGGGCGTCGGCGAGGAAGCGCTGACGGTGCTCGATCGCGGCGATTTCTTCGGCGAGATGGCGCTGATCGACGACAAGCCGCGCAGCGCGGACGCGAAGGCGCACGAGTCGGATGCGACGGTGTTGTCGATCGATCGCGCGACGCTCAACGAGATCCTGTCGATGGATCCGCACGCATCGCTGCAGTTCCTGAATCTGCTGTGCCGCATGATCAGCCGCCGCCTGCGCGAGATCAACGACAAGATCGTGCAGTGGAAGTACATGTCCGGCGGGTTCTAGGCTTGCAGCGCCGTGACGTCGCATGACGTTCGTTCTCGCATTCGTCACCCTCTTCGCGATTCTTTGGGCGTTCTTCTTCGCCGCCGGGCCGCTGCTCGAGCGGCTGTTGCGCAAGAGCGCCAATCTCGCGACGCGCTTCCGCTACTACGATTACCTGCCGGTCTTCGTCGTGCTTGCGATCGGCCTCGTTGCCACGATGATCGCGGGCGATGCATTCATCGACATCGCGGAGCTGCTGCATGAGAACTCGCCGCGTTTGATTCAAATCGATCGCGATGTGCACGACTGGGCGCGTTACGCGCGCACCGATGGCTCGACATTGTTCTTCACGATCTTCACGATGATCGGAACGCCGGTCGGACTCGGCATCATCGGCGCGATCGTTTGCGCGATCCTTGCGATGCAAAAGCGGTGGCGCTGGATCGCGTACTTTGCGATCACGACGATCGTCGGCGGCCTGCTGAATCTGGAACTGAAAGTGTGGTTCGCACGCGCACGCCCCGATCTCGCGGAAGCGCTGCGCAACGCGCATGGCTATTCGTTTCCGAGCGGACACGCGATGGGCTCGACGATCTGTTTCGGCGCGCTCGCGTATCTCGCGTTTCGCGTGCTCACGCGCTGGCGCTATCGCGCCGCGGCGCTCGCATTCGCGTGCTGCATGATCATCGCCATCGCCACCTCACGCATTTACCTCGGCGTGCACTGGATCTCGGATGTCGGCGCAGGCGTCGCCGCCGGCGCGATCTGGCTGATCACCGCGACAGTGGGATACGAAGCCACGCGAAGAATTCGCATGGTGCGCGCATTACGGGCGAAGAAAAGTGGAGCGGGAGGGTACTAATCCTGCCTATTGTTCCTTAACTGAGTGTCGAGAGCCCGCCGCCCCACATCCTGTCGCCCTCTTCCCCAGGGTTGC
>JACZCU010093249.1_pt1 | contig 13386 bp, 10 predicted proteins | sample 8641851 | NCBI WGS metagenome assembly JACZCU01 (sample SAMN15324605, study PRJNA640507) | soil metagenome | isolation source: monocropping sugarcane control | place: China: Luxin town, Laibin City, Guangxi Province | collected 2019-07-25 | depth 10cm m | reverse complement strand
AGCTACCTGAGTCAGAGCAATGGCTCCATCGGAGAACCGAACGAGCTGGGTGGGGGCGTTCTCAATGGGGCGGCGGCGCCCTCGCCGCCGTCATCAAGTATTGATGCGCCGCCGGAACGGCGGCGCCACCTTTTCTAAATCGCCGCGGGCACCTCGTCGCCCATCACGGACTCCTCCTTCGCGCGTTTGCGGGCGCGGGCGCGTTCTTGGATGTCGTCGAAGAGCGAGTACGCGACGGGGGTGGCGAGCAGCGTCAACAGCAGCGCGAGCGTCTGGCCTCCGATGATGACGGAGCCGATGGCGCGGTTCGTGGCGGCGCCGGTGCCGCTGGAGGCGACGAGCGGGATCATGCCGGCGACGAACGCGAGCGTCGTCATCAGGATCGGGCGGAGACGGTCGCGGTTCGCTTCGCGGATCGCCTGCGCGCGCGGGAGGCCGTGCGCCCGGAGACCATTCGTGTGGTCGATCTGCAGGATGCCGTTCTTCTTCACGATGCCGAACAGCACCAGGATCCCGAGCATCGAGAAGATGTTCAGCGACTGATTCAGCACCAGGATCGAAAACAGCGCGAACGGAATCGTCAGCGGCAGCGCGAGGAGGATCGTGATCGGATGCACCCAGCTCTCGAACTGCGCCGCGAGGATCAGGTACATGAAGATGATCGACAGCAGGAACGCGAACATGAAGTTGACGAACGCGCGTCCCTGCTCGCGCGAGCGGCCCGTGAAGCCCGACGAATACTCCGGCGGCATCTTCAGGTCCTGCGTGTCCTTCACCAACGCGTCCATGACCTTCTGCGACGAATAGCCGGGCGCCATGTTCGCCGTCAGCATCACCTGGCGCTGGCGTGAGATGCGGTTGATCATCGACGGCCCGACGCCGGGCGTCATGTTGACCACGTCGCGGATCTGCACCTCGCCGCTCTTCGTCGACGGCACCTGCGCCTGCGAGATGCCCTGCGGGTCCTTGCGGAACTCGTGCTCCGCGCGGACGTGTACCTCGTACTGCTCGCCGCCCTCGTAGTAGTCGGTGACCTTCAGCCCGCCGACGAGCACGTTGAGCGTCGACGCGATGTCCTGCACGCGGACACCGAGATCGGCGGCCTTCGCGCGGTCGATGCGGACGCCGAGCTCCGGCTTGCCGGTGATGTAGTTCGTGTCGGGATCGACGACGCCGATCTTCTTCATGTCGTTCAGCTTCGCGAGAAGCACCTTCGAGTACTGCTCGAGCTTGTTCAGGTCGGGACCGCCGATCCAATACATGATGTCGGCGTTGACGCCGCCGCCGAACGCGTTGACCGGCGAGACGTTGGTGCGCAGGTGGAGGCGCGTGTACTCCGGCAGGATGTGGTCGCGGACGTCGGCCATGATCGTGAACTGGTCGCGCTTCCGCTTCTCGACCGGCACGAGCTGGACGTAGACCGTGCCGAGGTTCTGCGTGATCTGCGGATCGTCGCCGATCGTGACGACCGTCGTCTGCACCTCGGGGATGTGGCGCAGGCGGTTCGCGATCGACTCCATGATCGTCTGCGTCGTCTGCAGGCTGGAACCCTCGGGCGCCCGCGCCTGCACCTGGAACTGCGACTCGTCGTCCTGCGGCAGGAAGTTCTTGTTGACCGCGATCCCGAGCGGGACGATCGAGACGAGTGCCGCGATCATGCTGAGAACGATCACCCACCGATGGCGCATCGACCAGTCGAGCATGCGGAGGTAGGTCGACTCGATCGCGCCGTAGATCCCGTGCTCGCGCGTGGAGGTTTCGTGGTGCAGGTCCTCGGGACGCAACCAGCGCGACGACATCATCGGCGTCAGCGTGAATGAAACGAGCAGCGAGATCGCGATCGCGATCGCCATCGTCACTCCGAACGAGTTCATGAAGCGGCCGACGATGCCCGCCATGAACGCGACCGGGAGGAAGACCGCGATGAGCGAGAGCGACGTCGCCATGACGGCGAGGCCGACTTCCTTCGTCCCCTCCACCGCCGCCTCCGCCGGCTTCATCTTCTTCTCTTCCATGAAGCGGAAGATGTTCTCGAGCACGACCACGGCGTCGTCGATGACGATGCCGACCGCCAGCGTCAGCGCCAGGAGCGTGATGACGTTCAACGTGAAGTGCTCGAAGCGCATCGCCGCGAACGTGGCGATGATCGAGCTCGGAATCGCGACCGCCGAGATGATGGTCGGCCTCGATCGCCGGAAGAAGTAGATGAGCATTCCTATCGCGACGAGCACGCCGGCGACGCGGAGCGGCACCAGCATGGCGGTCGAGACGCTGCCGAACTTGAACAGCAGCACGTAGACGCCGAGCGTCGCCGCGACGAGCGAGGCGGCCGCCTTCAGCTTCGGCGACGAGAGGAAGAACCAGACGATCAGCGCCGCAAAGAGCGAGCCGAGGATCAGGTGCTCCTTCACGGCGTCGACGGCGGCGACGATGTAGTCCGACTGGTCGCGGACGATCTGCATCCTCCAACCGGCCGGGAGGCCTTTGCGGATCTCGTTGATCTGCTCCTTGAGGTGCTCGACGACTTCGACCGTGTTCGTGCCCGACTGCTTGCGGACATTCAGCACGACTGCCGAGTTGCCGTTGACGGTCGCGACCGACTCCGGCTCGGCGACGCTGTCTTCGATGTGCGCGACGTCGCCGATCTTGACGGTGTAGCCGTTCTTCGACTGGATCGCGACGTTGGCGAAATCGGCGGGGTCGGTGACGCGGCCGTACGTCCGCAGCGTCATGTCGCGCAGCCCCTGCTCGACTTTGCCGCCGGGGATCTGCACGTTCTGCGTCTGCAGCGCGTTCACGACCTGCGCCGTGGTGAGGCCCATCGCCGTCAGCTTCTCGGTGTCGACGACGACGTTGATCTGGCGCGGACGGCCGCCGACGATCAGCACCTGGCCGACGCCGTTGATCGACTCGAGGCGGCGGCGGAGTTTCTTGTCGGCGAACTCGGTGATGTCGCGGATCGGCGCGGGGCCGGAGAGCGCGATGCCGAGGACCGGGATGGAGTCGGGGTCGAACTTCTGGATGATCGGAGGGTCGGCGTCCTTCGGCAGGTCGCGGAGGATGGTGTTGATCTTGTCGCGCACTTCCTGCGCCGCGACGTCGGCGTCTTTCTCGAGCACGAACTGCACGGTGACCTGCGACACGCCCTCGGACGAGATCGACTGCAACTGGTCGATGCCGCTGATGGTGTTGACCGCCTCTTCGATCTTGTCGCTGATGTCGGTCTCGATCTCCTCCGGCGCCGCGCCGGTCAGCGTGGTCGAGATGACGATGGTCGGAAAGTCGACTTTCGGGAAGCGGTCGACGCCGAGTTGCAGGTAGGCGAAGTACCCGACGACGACGAGCGAGAGGATGAGGACCGTCGCGAAGATCGGACGGCGGACGCAGATTTCGGACAGTTTATGCATGGGTCACCGTGCGTTCATCTCTACCCGGGCAAACAGTCCCGGCTTCAGTTTTCCATCCCCGTTGGCGAACTCGGTCTCGACGAAGAACGATCGCGTGGCGGAGTCGACGACGCCGCCGACGGTGGTCACTTTCCCCTGGAAGACTTCGTTGGGATACGGATCGACGGTCGCCTTGACCGGGTCGCCGGCGTGCACCGACGCGAGGTAGCGCTCCGGCACTTTGAAGCGGAGCTTGAGCGGCGAGATCTGGACGAGGACGACCGCGACGCTGTTGTCGCCCATGCGCTCGCCGACTTCGGCGCGTTTCTCTGCAACGACGCCGTCGATCGGCGAACGAAGCGTGGCGTCGTCGATCTGCTGTTTGAGCAGCGCGGCCTGCGCGACGGCGCTCTGGCGCATGGCGACGGCCTGGTCGTACGCCGACTGCGAGCGGTCATAGGTCGCGCGCGGAATCGAGTCCTTGGCGATGAGGTCCTTCTTGCGGTCGAGGTCGCGCCGGGCGTCGTCTTCCGCCGCCTTTGCGCGGGCGATGTCGGCGTTGGCGCGCTCGAGGTTCAGCCGCAGGTAGTCGGTCTCGAGCTCCAGCACCGGCTGGCCTTTCGCGACGTGAGAGCCTTCCTCGACGAACATCTTCGCGACGCGCCCCGGCGTCTTCACCGCCAGCTCGGAGCGAACGGGCGAAACGAACTCGCCGGTCGCGACGACGACACCGTTCGTCTCGCTCGCGACATCGGTAGGCGCGCTCGTCGTCGTTGTCGTCGTTGCAGCAGCAGCGACGCTCTGCACGTCCTTCGGCAGCTCTGGAGCCGGTTTGTTCGTATCGGTCGCCGCGGGCGCCGGTTTTTTGCACGCAACGAGCGCGAGAACGAGGAGGACGAAAATGGATCGCTTCATTTCTGAACGGCTCCTGATGTGACGTTGACTGCTTCTTTGAGCGCCCCGGCGGCGTACCAGACGCGCAGTTGGGCGAGGTCGCGGTTGAGGGTCTCTTCGTTGACGGCGCGTCGCGCATCGGCGAGCGACGCCTCGCTGGTCGCGACGTCGAGCGACGTCGCCTCCTGCGCGCGATAGGTTTCGAACACCTGGTTGTACTCCGCCTCCGCGGCGGCGAGCTGCTCTTTCGCGAGCCCGAGCGCGGTCTCCGCCTCGTGCAAGCCGGTGAGCGCGGTGCGCACGTCTTCACGCGCGGTGGTCTTGGCGGTGTCGAGGTCGAGCTGCGCCTGAATCTCCCTCGCGCGCGCCGTCGCGACCCGCGCCTCGACCTCACCCGACTGCAGGAGCGGAACGGTGAAGTTGAACGCGCCGAACGCGTACCGCGGCGCAGGGAACGCCGACTTCTGGCTGACGTAGCCGCCGTTGAACGTGACCGTCGGGAGCCAGAAGCCCTTCTGCTTCTGCACCTCGAGGTGCGCGATCTGGACGTTGTTCTGCGCCACCGCTACGTCCGGCCGCGACGCCTCGGCGCGCGCGACGAGCGCCTGCTCGTCGGGAATCGGCGGCGTCGGCGTGTTCGTATCGGTCACCTCGATCGGGCCGCTGAGATCGAGATCTGTGCGAAGGCGGCTCACCGCCTCTTCGCGCGCCTGCTGCGCCGCCGCGAGCTGCCGTTGCGCCGCTTTGATCGACGTCTCGGCGCGGAGCACGTCGACCTTGGTCGACTCGCCTGCCTCGTAGAACGCGCTCGCCTGCGTGCGCCGCTTCTGCGCGACGTCGATGTTCTTCTGCTCGATGGCGATGCGGTTGTCGGCGTTCACGACGCCGAGGTAGTTCGACGCGACGCGGAGGAGGACGGCGTCCTCGGTGCCGAGGACGCCCTGCTGCGCGTTGAGGATCCCGATCTTCGCCTGGTTGTACGCGCGGATCTCGCGGCGGCCGGCGTACACCGGCTGCGAGAAGTTGATGTGGTAGTTCCAGTCGTTGCGCGGCAGGACGGTGACGTCGTTGCCGCCCGCGTTGAACGCGACCGTCTCGCTGTTCCGCTGTGTGGCGCCGTTGAGCGTGATGCGCGGCAGGACGTTCGAGAGCAACTGCTCCTTGTTCGCCTCGGCGACGCTGACGTCGGCCCGCGCCCGCTCGACGGTGTTGTTCACCCGCTCCGCCCGCTCCAGCGCGTCGTGGAAGGTCAGCTTCGTGACCTCTTGTCCCTGCGCGGCAAACGCCGTGACGATCGCCGCGAGCGCTATCAGTCGTTTCAATTCGTGCTCCGTTTCTGTTTGCGAATGACGATGCCTTCGACCGCGAGGCCGACGATGAGATCGACGTCGCTCTCCTCCGGCGGCGGAGCGCTCTCGTTCAGACGCTCGAAGGTGATGGCGATCGCTCCCTCGATGAGGAAGAGCGCGAGGCGGTAGGAGTCCATCTTCCGCACTTCGCCGCGTTTCATTGCCTCTTCGAGCACGGCCGCGAACGCGGTGACGCGCTGCTGGTACTGCGGCGCGCAGTGGCGCTTCTGCCACCGCTTCTGGTGCGAGGTGCCGCTCGGGATGCGCAGCGAGAGGTAGAGGCGGAAGAACTCCGCGTTCTCGCGGAAGAACGACATCTGCGCCCGGAACAGCTCGCGCAGCTTCTCCTCGATCGGCAGCTCGAGGGCGAGAACGGCGTCGATGCGCTGGTGCAGTTGCGCGATCGCCGTCTCGAACGTCTTCTCGACCAGCTCGTCGCGATCGCGGAAGTAGAGATAGATCGTTCCCTTCGCGATGCCGGCTTCTTTGGCGATGTCCGCCATCGTCGCGTCGTTCATCCCCTTGCGGGAGATCACCCGCATGGCGGCTTCCTGGATGGACTGGACCCGATACTCCTGGACGACTTCTTCTTTTGACTTGACCATGACGATACAGAACGTTCCGTTCAGGTCACTGAACGGGCGGTCAGTCAATCAGAATTTCAGGTCAGACGGCAAGGGGTGTGACAGCTTCGTTTCACACGCGTGTCATCCCGAGCGTAGCGAGGGACCTGGGCGGGCGGGAGGCACACTGACCGCGCCACACCGCCTCCCAGGTTCCTCGCTACGCTCGGAATGACACACTAGGTCAACGCTGAAAGGCGCTCGTCAACACGTCAACGAACGCTTCCACCGGCGTGGCGCCGACGCGGTACTCCTCGCTCGGCATCTCGTAGCGGAAGATGACGTGGCCGTTCTTTGTCACGGTGGCCTGTGCGGCGCGGCGTTTGCGGCCGCGGCCGAGGTGCTCGAAGGTGCCGTTGAAACGGACGGTGACCGCCGCGGAGTCGACGATCGCGAGCGTCGGGATCTCGTGGGTGAGCGCCTTCGTCAGCTCGTCCTGCATCGCGCCGGCTTCGATCGCGATCTTGTTCACGCCGGCGAGCTGGGTGCGGAGGTTGTCCATGAGCGCATTGTTGGTGTGGCGGTCGCCGCCTTCGGTGTAGGTGGCGACCGGCGCCTCTGCGACGGGTTGGGGCGCGGGTTGCGGGATTTCGAGGTGGCGGGGTTTCGGGGTTTCGGCGGGTTGCGGCTCGGGTTCCGGCTCGGGCTTTGGTTTTGGCGCTTCTTCAGTGGCAGTGACAGGCGCAGCGGTTGTCGTCACGACCGCCGGCGGCGGTGCAACGACGCTCACCGCGGTATGCGCCGGCTCCACGACCGGCTCCGGCTTACGCAGGAACCACACCGTCCCGCCGACCGACGCGAGTGCCACAACCACAATGACGAGCGCGATCGGAAGCAGGTTCGATCCCGGAGTGGGCTGAATCGGGGTCCGCACCGTCGTCGCCGGCACGGTGTCCACCGTCGCTTCCACCTGCTCCAGCGCGGCGCGGAACTCCGCGGCGTTCTGAAAGCGCTTGTTGCGAGAGCGCTGCAGCGCGCGGCGGAGGATCGCCTTCAGCGGCTCGTTTCCCGGCAGGTCGCGGTCGAGATCGACGAGTTGCATTCCTTCGTCGGAGTGATGCCGGAAGTAGTCGACCGGCGACTTCCCCTCGAACGGCGGACGGCCGACGAGCATCTCGTAGAGCACCATACCGAGCGAGTAGAGGTCGGCACGCGCGTCGATCCGCTCGTTCTCCGGCAGGAACCCGAGCTGCTCCGGCGCGGCGTACCGCAGCTTCCCGACGAAGATCCCGGTGCGGGTCACCGCGACGTCGGGATCGTCGATCTTCGCGACGCCGAGGTCGATGATCTTCACGGTGTTCGTGTCGCGCGTGATCATCAGATTCTCGGGCCCGATGTCGCGGTGGATGATTCCGGCGCGGTGGATCGCCTCGAGGCCGTTGAGCGTCTGGATCGCGATCCGCACCGCTTCGCGCGGCGGCAGCGTCCCCCGCGCGCGCAGCCGTTGCGCGAGGTTCTCGCCGTCGATGAACTCCCACACCATGTAATGCGAGCCGTCCGGGAGCGCCGCGAAGTCGTGGAGCACCGCGACGTTCGGATGCTGCACGCGCGTGGCGACGCGCGCCTCGCGCAGGAAGCGGTCGTGCACGTCGGCGCTGCCGGAGATCTGCGGGCGGATGACTTTGATGACGCGGATGGCGCCGAGGTAGACGTGCTCCGCCTTGTAGACGTCGCCCATCCCGCCGCTGCCGAGACGCTCGAGGATCTTGTACTTGCCGTCGAGCGGCGTCTCTGCGTAGGTCCGCAGAAAATCGGACATTACTTAATGGTAGCTGTCACCTGGAACGAAGACGTAATCGACGGGTCCTTCTTCGCCGTGACCGTGAGCGTCTCCGCGAGCGATCCCGCCTTCGCTTTCCCGCCGTCGACGGTCACCGAGACTGTCTCCTTTTTCTTCGGCGCGAGCTTCCCCTTGTACTCGTAATAGAGGCAGCGGCACTCGGACCGCGACACGGTGTAGTCGATCGGCCTGTCGGTGGTGTTGGTGACTTCGACCTGGCGGACGGCGCGCGTTCCTTTGCGGATCGTTCCATAGTCGGCGATGGCGGGAGTGACCGAGAGCGCGCTCGGCGGCGGCGCGACCGGCTGCGGCGCGGCGGTCGCCGGCGTTGCGGTGTCGTTCGCGACGGCGGTCGTCTCGGTCGTCACCGGCTTCACCTTGCCGCGGTCGCGGCTCGCGTACCAGATCAACGCGCCGATGAGGCCGAGGACGATGACACCGGCGATGACGATCATCAGCATGCGCGAGCCCGAGGTCCCGTTGCCCGGAGTGGTGTCGTACACCCCGACGCTCGGCGGCGCGTTCAGCGGCTTCGACATCGGGTTTTCAATGACCGGCTGCGTGTCCTCGGATACCGGCCCGGTACGCTCCAGGTCATTGAGCCTGGCGAGCGACGTCTCGATGTTCCGGATGAGCCGCTGATACTCCGTGGCGAGCTGCTCGCTCGGCGCCTCCCGCGCCATTTGAAGCAACGCATCGCGATGCGCCTTGTAACGCTGCCGCAACAACTCGATCTCGCGCGCCTTGTCGCCGCGCTTGACGTTCACGGTTCCGAAGTCATCGGAGGACATCGGGGTAACGATAGTGCAAGAATGAGTCACGGGCCTCATGAAGATCTACATCGGACAGATCAATCCCACCGTCGGTGCCCTCAACACGAACGCCGAGCTGATCCGAAAGGCGTACGGCGACGGCGTCAAAGCGGGCGCGGACGTGGTCATGGTTCCGGAGCTCGCGGTCACCGGGTATCCGCCGCGCGACCTCATCGACCGCGAAGTCTTCGTCAACGCCGCGCTCGAAGTGCGTGATGCGCTCGCGGCGATGACCGGCAACACGGCGCTGATCTTCGGCTGCATCACCCGCAACGAAGGTTGGTGCGGCAAGCCGTTGCACAACGCCGCCGTCGTCGCGCAGAACGGACGCATCGTCTACGAGCAGCACAAGTCGCTGCTTCCGACCTACGACGTCTTCGACGAGCTCCGCTACTTCCAGCCGGCGAAGGGCGGCAAGGCGATCGACCTCGCCGGCGCGCGCGTCGGCATCTCGATCTGCGAGGACTTCTGGTTCGACGACGAGATCCTCGGCACGAAGCTCTACTGCCGCAACCCGGTCGACGACCTCGCGCGGCAGAACGTCGAGGTGATCCTCAACATCTCCGCCTCGCCGTTCAACGCCGGCAAGCGGAAATCGCGTTACGACATCTTCTCGGAGATCGCGAAGCGGTACCGCGTCCCGCTCGTCTATGTGAACCAGGTCGGCGGCAACGACGAGCTGCTGTTCGACGGCTCGTCGATCGTCATCAACGCCGCCGGCGAGACGACGTTCTGCGCGCCCGCGTTTCAGGAGCATGGCTCGCTGGTCGATCTCGAAGCGGTTGGGCCGGCTGAAAGCCGGCCCCTACACGAGGATGAGGAGATTGGCCTGGCACTGACCCTCGGGCTGCGCGACTACATTCGCAAGTGCGGGTTCAAGGACGTCGTGGTCGGCCTCTCCGGCGGCATCGACTCCGCGGTGACGGCGGCGATCGCGGTGGAGGCCCTCGGCGCGGAGCACGTCACCGGCATCGCAATGCCGTCACAGTTCTCGTCGCAGGGCTCCCTCGACGACGCCCGCGCGCTCGCCGAAAACCTCGGCATCGCGTTTCACGTCGTCCCGATCCAGCCGCTGTACGACCCGTATCACAGCGCGTTCGCGAATCTGTTCGGCGTAGACAAGTTTGACATCACGAACGAGAACGTTCAGGCACGCATCCGCGGGAACATCCTGATGGCGTGGTCGAACCGTACCGGCGCGATGGTGGTCTCGACCGGCAACAAGTCGGAGCTCGCTGTCGGCTACTGCACGCTGTACGGCGACATGGCCGGCGGCCTGGCGCTCCTCGGCGACGTCTACAAGACGATGATCTATCGCGTCGCGCGGTGGCTGAACCGCCACCGCGCCGTGATCCCGGAGCCGTCGATCACGAAGCCGCCGAGCGCGGAGCTGCGTCCGAACCAGACGGACCAGGACTCGCTGCCGCCGTACGACGTCCTCGACGGAATCCTGAAGCTCTACATCGAAGAGTGGAAGGAAGTCGACGAGATCGCCGCCGCCGGTTTCGACCGCGAGCTCGTCGAGCGCATCCTCAAGCTCGTCGACACGAACGAGTTCAAGCGCCGCCAGGCCGCACCGACGATCCGCGTCTCGCAGAAAGCGTTCGGCAACGGCCGCCAGATGCCGATCGCCCAACGTTGGCGGCGGGAGCCCGCGCGGTTTACGAAGTAGCGCGAACGCGCAGACAAGAATGTCTGCGCTCCACGTCAGCGTCTATGGAGCGCAGACATTCTTGTCTGCGCCGCGCTAGTCCCGTTCGCCCGCTTCGCGTTGTTTGGCCTGCAGCGCGTCCATCTGCATCTGCAGGAACTCGTGGAAGAGGTCCTGCTGCTCCGGCGGGATCGGGGAGAACTGGATGGCGGAGCGGAAGACGTATTCGGAGCTGTTATCGGTTCGGCGCACTTGCACCACGGAGCGGATGACGTTGCACGGGATGTAGAAGCCGCCGTGCGACGGGAAGACCAGCGTGGCCGCCGCGCCGCTGCGCACCGGCGAGCGATGGATGACCGCGGCGCCGGAGAGACTGAGGTCGATCAACTCGCCATTGACGTCCGACAACTGCACGGGAATCGATGCGGTCGGAAATCGCTCCGATTGGCGGCGTTCTTTCCCAGCCATGAATCGCGCTCGGATTATAGCGGCGCGGGTGTGATCTCCACCTGGTCGCCGCGCTTGAGATGCAACATGTCGGCGGCATTTGCGCTGCCGACCGAGACCTCGACCGTCCCGTGCGAGCCGATGATGAGGAACGGCTCGTGGCCGCCGCCGTAGTCGGTGCGGAGGACCTTGATCGTCGCGTAGTGCACCCGCAGCGCGAAGTGGTCGAACGGGATCTTCGCGCGCTCGACGTCGGTGATCACGTTGCCGAAACGGTCGATGTGCACGACGGTGCCGGTGACGAGGTCGTCGCGGTATGTGGGCGGCGCGTATTTGAGTTGAATCGTGTCCGTCACCACCGGCCCGAGCTCTTCGAGTTTCGTCCCGTTGGCGATCGCCGCGGCAACCGGCGCGAACCGATCGCGCCCGTGAAACGTCGTCGCGCCGGTCTGTAAGAAGAACGACGCGTTCTCGACACTGACGACCCGCTCCGGGGCGACGAACGTCAGGAGCCCGTTGTCGGGCGCGACGAAGAACTTCCCGTCGTGCTCCGCCGCGAGGATCCGCCGCGGCGTCCCGACGCCGGGATCGATGACGCAGACGAAGATCGTCTCCGCCGGCCACCACGGCGACGCGATCTTCAGGAACCACGCCGCCTCGAAGACGTCGAACGGCGCGATCTCGTGCGTCAAATCGTCGACCCGCGTCTCGCAGCGGGACGCCAGCACGCCGCGCACCGAAGCGACGTACGGGTCGCGCGTCCCGAAGTCCGTCATCAGCGCGATACGGCGCATGCCGCGCAATATACTCGCGAGGTCGTGGAAACGGCTTTCCAGACGATCCCGCCGCCGCCGAAAAGGCTGCTCGTCTTCGCCCGCCTGCCGGAGCGCGGCGCCGTGAAGACGCGCCTCGCGGCCGAGATCGGCGACGACCGCGCCTTCGCCGTCTACTCGGCGATGCTGCGTGACACGCTCGCGTCGATCGGCGAGTCGAAAGACGACACGGAGATCGAGGTGATGTGGGCGCCCACCGCAGCGGCGGACGGTGACGCGTTGGCGAAAGCGTTCGGCCAGCGCTCGCTCGCCATGCAGACTGGCGAGACCCTCGGCGACCGCCTGTCGATGGCGTTCTCCGAGCGCTTCTTCTTCCATCGCACGGAGCGGATCATCGCCGTCGGCGTCGACGATCCGACCATCCCGCGGCCGCTCATCGACGCCGCCTTCGCGCTCCTCGAGTCGTGCGACTGGGTCGTCGGCCCCGCGCGCGACGGTGGCTATTATCTCATCGGCTGCCGCGGCCCAGCGTTCGACAACGAAGCGTTCCATGACATCGCCTGGGGGACGTCGAGCGTCTTCTCCACCACGGTCGCGAAGATCCGCGCCTGGCAACGCAACCTCGCGGTCCTCCCGATGCGCAGCGACATCGACACCGCCGCGGACCTGGAAACATCAGAATGGAGGGTCGAATGAAGATCCTCACCTCCGAGCAGATGCGCAACATCGACCGCCGGACGACGGAGCGCTTCGGCATTCCGTCGATCGTCCTGATGGAGAACGCGGCGATCGCGGTGGTCGATGCGATCCACGAGCACTACCCGAACGCCGACCGCGTCGCGATCTTCTGCGGGACCGGCGCGAACGGCGGCGACGGCTTGGCGGTGGCGCGGCACCTCGAGAACCGCGGCGTGGTGCCGGTAATCGTCCTCGTCGGCGATCGCGCGAAGCTGGCCGGCGACGCTAGCACGAACTTCGACATCTGCTCGCTCCTCGGCCTCCCGATCTACGACGTCAAAGACGAAACGCACGTCGACGAGGCGATCGCGCACGCATCCGACGCCGACGTCGTCGTCGACGCCATCTTCGGCACCGGCCTCAATCGCGCGCCGGGCGGCGTGCACGCCGAGGTAATCCGCGCGATCGCCGAGATGCGCATCCCGGTCATCGCGATCGACCTTCCGAGCGGCGCAAACGCGTCGAGCAGCGAGACCTTCGACCCGTGCGTCCGCGCCGAGGTGACGGTGACCTTCGCCGCGCCGAAGGTGTGTCACGTCTTCGATCCGGCCGCCACGGCTTGCGGCGAGATCATCGTCGCCGACATCTCGATCCCCGAGATCGCGATCGACGAAGAGAACGTCACGCTGGCGTTGACGACGCCGAGGGATGTCGCGCCGCTCTTTGCGCCGCGACTCGCCGCGACGCACAAGGGGACGTACGGCCACGTCGGAATCGTTGCCGGCTCATTCGATCGGAGCGGCGCGGCGGTGCTCGCGGCGCGCGGCGCCATCCGCACCGGCGCGGGGCTCGTCACCGTCATCACCGACGACGAGACCGCGCCGCAGATCCACGCGCATTCGATCGAGTCGATGACGACGGACGACGTCGACGCGTTGGAGACGAAAGGTGCAGTGCTCGCCGGCCCCGGTCTCGCCAGCAACGAAGTGTCGT
>JACZCU010052637.1_pt1 | contig 13391 bp, 9 predicted proteins | sample 8641851 | NCBI WGS metagenome assembly JACZCU01 (sample SAMN15324605, study PRJNA640507) | soil metagenome | isolation source: monocropping sugarcane control | place: China: Luxin town, Laibin City, Guangxi Province | collected 2019-07-25 | depth 10cm m | reverse complement strand
GGCCTCGCCCGCGTGCTCACCGCCGGAAGCGGCGACCTCGCGCGCGCGGTGGTCGAGCGAATGCGCGCGCACCACGACGAGCTCGGCTTCCGCATCGCCGGCTACCTGCGCAACGGCGAGGAGACGTCGCTCGAGGGTCTTCCGTGCCTCGGCTCGATCGACAACGCGGAAGAGATCATCGAGAAGAACGAGATCGCGCACGTCTTCGTCGCACTGCCGCACGCCTCGTCGACGGCGACGATGGCGCTGCTCGACCGCTTGACGCGCGTCTGCGTCTCGATCCACGTCGTGCCCGACCTGCTCCAGTTCATGGTCCTCCGCGCGCGCGTCGAGGACATCGACGGCCTGCCGACGATCAACCTGTCGGAGACGCCGCTGGAAGGCTGGAGCCGGTTCATCAAGCGCGCCTTCGATCTCGTCGTCGCAATGGCGGCGCTGATCGTCTTCTCTCCGGTGATGATCGTGATCGCAATCGCGATCTGGCTGGAAGACCGTCGTCCGATCTTCTACCTGCAGGAGCGGATGGGACTCGACGGAAAGCCGTTCGAGATCGTGAAGTTCCGCTCCATGCGCGTCGGCGCGGAGAAGGAGTCGGGCGCCGTGTGGGCGGAGAAAGACGATCCGCGCCGCACGAAGATCGGCCGCATCATCCGCGCCTGGTCACTCGACGAGCTGCCGCAGCTCTGGAACGTCCTCGTCGGAGACATGAGCGTCGTCGGCCCGCGTCCCGAGCGCCCGCAATTCGTCGAGCAGTTCCGCGCGGAGTTCCCGCACTACATGCTCCGCCACAAAGTCCGCGCCGGGATGACCGGCTGGGCGCAGGTGCACGGCTGGCGCGGCAACACGTCCGTTCGCATCCGGATCGAGCACGATCTCTACTACATCGAGAACTGGTCCCTCGGCCTCGACGTGAAGATCCTCTTCATGACGCTCCTGCACGGTTTACGGCACGAGAACGCGTATTGACAACAACGTACTGCACGTCATCTCTCGCATCGCGAATCGCGATGAGATCGGACCATGGAGCGTCAGAATTCCGCGACGAGTGATCAGGTTTTCGTGACTCCTCAGCCAATCTTCGCAAAGCGTGACCAGATTTCCCAACGGTTTAGCCACACTTCCGCGAATGTCTAGCCAGGTTTCCCGACCGGCGATTTAGTTCTCGCCGACGCCTGGACAGTTTTCCGCAACGGCGCAGTCTTCTCTCGTGTCGCTCCTGACAGCATCGTTAGACGAGGCGGAGGCTCGCAGATTGCCCTGCACCAAAGTGAGGGCCTCGATAGGACTCCTACATTTGGAACGCGTTGGTGTCTCCGCGAGTGCAGTAAAATCGAAGTCGTCCAATTACCCTCTGGAGGCGTTGCTATGTCGAGACTGCATCAATTCATCGCGGTCCTCATCCTTTGCGCGTCATCCGCTTTTGCTGGGGAAGTCCATCTCAGGATCCGAGCGGTACTGGTCGATGATCAGTTGAACCAGAAGCCGGTCCCTCGTCTCTTGGTGAACGTCACCAGTGTCGCGGACTTAAGCGGCTCTACCACCAGCGCCAGGACAGACTTCGACGGGACGGCGGAAGTGATCATTCGACCCGGCAAGTACCGGCTCGAGACGCCGGCCGCAACACCCTTCGCCTCGAAATTGTATTCGTGGACGCAAGTCTTCGAGATTACGTCCGACACCACGATTGATCTCAGCAACGACAACGCGACGGTCACCAAGGCACAGCCGACCGAAACCCGAGCCGGGCGGCTTGTCGATGAGCTGACGTCTCTTTATACAGAGCGAAAGAACAGCGTGTTCACGGTTTGGAGCGAAACTGGACACGGAACAGGATTCCTCATCGACAGGACGGGCCTGATCATCACTAATGACCATGTTGTCGCCGGCTCTCCCCTGTTGTCCGTGCAGTTCGACCAGAACCGCAAAGTAGCTGCGACTTTGCTCGTTTCTGACGCCGATCGCGATGTTGCTGTCGTGTTGATATCCCCCAACGCATTTCCGGAGGCGACGGCTGCCCCTCTCTCCGTCGTCACTTCTGCGGATGCGGGGGTGATCGAAGGCGAGCGGGTTTTCACCATTGGTAGCCCTCTCAATCAAAGCAAGATCGTCACGAGCGGAGTGGTGAGCAAGATCGAGCCGCGCGCTATCCTCTCCGACATCACAATCAATCACGGGAACTCCGGTGGCCCGCTGTTCAACTCTCTTGGACAGGTTGTCGGAATGACCACGTTCAAAGATATCGATGCCGGTTCGCAAGGGGTTGCCGGCATCATTCGTCTAAGCGAGATGCTGCCGATCATCGACCGCGCTCGAACGGCTGCCACTACGGCACAAAGGGCGTCGGATGAACTCTTGCCTGACGACCCACCGGGCACATTCCCGATCGAAGCTATCAAGAGCGCAGTTCAGGCTGACAAGTTCGACGTACGACCATATTCGTTCTCGGCCGCAGGGTATGACGTGACGCTGTTAACTCCGGTTCTCATGTATCGGTTGAAGCTCGAGCGTGAGATGGAAGCGGTCAAGAACAAGACGAAGCGCAACGCCCGGAGTGCTCAGGCAGTGGCGAACACAATCCAACCACTGGAGAATCTTCGCAACTGGGCAGAGTACGTCGGCGAGTTTCGTCCGGTCCTGCTCGTCGAAGCACGCCCTCAACTTCGCGAAGGGTTTTGGTCGGCTTTTGGCCGTGGACTCGCCGCTTCGCAGGGGATGTATGGAGGACCCGCGAACCTCGCCTTCCGCACCGATTTCTACCGAATGAAGCTGCTGTGTGGAACACGTGAAGTTCAGCCAATCCATCCAGGAAAGAATCCAATCATCCTGAACCAAGACAACTTTGCTGTGCGCGTGAAGGATGCGACGTTCGAAGGCTTTTATTCGTACGGGCCCGACGCCATTTCACCGAAATGTGGCACCGTCACGGTCAAGCTCTTCAGCGAGAAGAATCCGGACGTCATCGCGGCAGCGCAGGTTTTGGATGCAAAGACGGTGACGAGAGTTTGGAACGATTTCGAGCCCTATCGGAATGCGCAACTCCTCTCGACACCCGCGTTGCCGAAGACACTCTCGCCCGCGGAACGTGAGAAGCGGGCGGCAGTCGATCGCAAGATCGAGCAACTCGCGCGACTGCTTAAGGTGGGCACGAGCGTCGACGAAGTATTCAGCATCGTGGGCGAGCCAGTCGTGAAGAACCTCGACGTCCACGACGGCAAGACTGATGTGTTGCTGATCTATCGGACCGAGAGCGGTTTCCAGCAAACCGTACGCGCGCGAGACGGAAAGGTGGTCGAAGTTACGTCGAAGTAAGGTACATGAGTTCAGCGCGGTGATCGAGATGTGTCGAGTGTCACCGGCGGATGTCCATGTTTGCGCCGGTGCGCCGAAACGTCGCTGCTAGAATCCGCGCCGCATGGCGAAACAGTCTGACGCTCTCTTTCAACGCGCCCAGGAAGTGATCCCCGGCGGGGTGAACTCGCCGGTGCGCGCGTTCCGCGGTGTGGGCGGCACGCCGCCGTTCATCGAGCAGGCGCAGGGGTCGCGCGTGTTCGACGCCGACAACCTCCAGTACATCGACTGCGTCGGCTCATGGGGGCCGATGATCCTCGGCCACGGACACCGTTACGTCGTCGAAGCGGTGAAGAAGGCGGCGACGAAGGGCTTCTCATTCGGCGCTCCGACCCTCGGCGAGATCGAGCTCGCGGAGATGGTGGTCGCCGCGATGCCGTCGATCGAGATGGTGCGCCTCGTCAACTCCGGCACCGAGGCGACCATGAGCGCACTGCGGTTGGCGCGGGCGGCGACCGGACGGAAAAAGATCATCAAGTTCGACGGCGGGTATCACGGTCATGTCGACGCGCTTCTCGTGAAGGCGGGGAGCGGCGGCGCGACGTTCAACCTGCCCGACTCCGCCGGCGTGCCGAAGGAAGTGACGGAGCTGACGATCAGCGTTCCGTACAACGACGTCGAGGCGGTCAAGAGCGCGCTCAACGACGAGGTGGCGGCGGTGATCGTCGAGCCGGTGGCCGGCAACATGGGTTGCATTCCGCCGCGCGACGGCTTTCTCCAGGGACTGCGCGACGCGTGCGATGCGGCCGGCGCGCTGCTGATCTTCGACGAGGTGATGACCGGGTTCCGCGTCGCCTACGGCGGCGCGCAGCAACGCTTCGGCGTGACGCCCGACATCACGACGCTCGGGAAGATCATCGGCGGCGGGATGCCGATCGGCGCGTACGGCGGCAAGCGGAAGCTGATGGAGCTCGTCTCGCCGCTCGGTCCGATGTATCAGGCGGGAACGTTGTCGGGCAACCCGGTCGCCGTCGCCGCCGGACGGGCGACGCTGAGCGTTCTGAAGAACTCGTCCATCTACTCCGATCTCGAAGAGCGCAGCGCCGAGTTCGAGGCGGGCGTGCGCGCCGCGGCGGAGAAGCACGGCGTTCCGATCACGTTCCACCGCGTCGGCTCGATGTGGACGCTGTTCTTCAATGAAGGACCGGTGTACGACTTCGAGACGGCGAACAAGAGCAACCGCGAAAAGTTCGCCCGCTTCTTCCACCTCATGCTCGGCGAGGGGGTCTACCTCCCCCCCTCGCAACTCGAAGCCGCGTTCTTCTCCGCCGCCCACGCCAAGAAAGAGATCCTTCAACTGATTGAGCGCGCAGACCGCGCGCTCAAGAAGGTGGCGTGGGAGTTCGAGAAGTGACGGCGAAGCCGTCATCCTGAGCGCAGCGAAGGATCTCCAGCTTCGTAGATTGAGATCCTTCGCCGTCTTCGCGGCTCAGGATGACGGATTCACACTCACAGCAAGCTGATCGGCACGTACTCTGGCGTGGTCGGAGCCATGATCGTGAACTGCTGGCTCACGTTGTCGGTGGTGCTGACGAAGCCCCAGGCCGAGACGCCGGCGGAGGGGATGATCTCCACGCGGACCGCCTCATCGCTGCTGTTGTACGACTCCGGCAGCGCGATCTCGGCGAAAGAGGGGTAGCGCAGGATCGGCTGGTCCGTGATGCTCGCGGGGTCGACGCCGGCGAGCGTGAGCGTCGTCGTCATCAGCTCCTGATTCGACTCGACGCCGACGACTCGCACGGTGACGTCGCCGTTCGAAGTTCCATAGACGCGGAGGCGCGAACGCGAGTGGCCGTTGACCGGCACGTGCGGCAGAGCGGTCTTGATCGAGCTGAATGCACTCATGCGCACGAGCGGGATCTCCGTGCCGGCGCTTTCGGGCGCGGTGACGGAATCGGTCGAGCGGAGCTCGAAGAAGAGCGTGTCCGGGAGAACGGGATCGGGAATCGACGACGGAACCTGGATGAAGAATCCCTGATGCGCGACGTCGAAGGTCGGATGCTCGACGAGCGTCGTGGAGTGCGCCTTCAGGATCGGGCACGGATCGGATTCACAGAGCAGGGGAATGTCGCGATCGCCCGTGTTCGTGATCCAGAGTGAAGTCGTCCAGAGCGAGCCGCCGACGCCGGGTACGGCTCCCGGATTGATCGGGACGAGCGCGACGTAACGGCCGGACGGATTGGCGAAAACAGATGCTGCGACGCAGAGCGTGATGAGAAAGAGTGGGATGCGAATCGTACGCATGGTGCGTGTCTCCTAACGCACCTTTGTACGGACGATCTTCAATCAGCGTCGCGGCGCAATTTGTCGAGAATCTCGGTTTCCGCCTGAACGTGCTGCTCCTGCGTAAGCGTCCACGCGGCGTCCGCGCGCTTGATGAGACCGCGCTTGCGCACGTCGGTGATGCCCGCGAGATTGATGCAAACGTTCTGATAGGCACCGGCGGCTCCCGCGCGCGCAACCTGAGCGCCGACTCCTGCGTCGGAGAGAGAGGCCTGCAATCCGATGCGCGCGATCTCGCGACAGAGCTCGATGACGTCCGGGCATTTCTCGAGCACGCCCAGCGGCACCTCGGCTGCACCGATCGTCGCGTCGGCGATCGCCGCATCGCGCGACGGATGATCCTTCGGCATGCGGATCGCCTCGAGGAGACGATCGAACGCGTCGGTGTCGGCGTCGACGGCGGCGAGGAGCGCGTCTTTCAGCTCTTGTCCGCGCACCGCGATCCGGTCGAGCTCCGCGTGTTTCGCTTCGAAGCCTTTCTTCGTGTGCGACAGCACGGCGACCATCGACGCCAGCGCCGCGCCGAGCGACGCGGCGAGGGCGCTGACCGAGCCACCGCCCGGCGCCGGCGACTCGCTCGACAGCTCATCCGCGAACTCGCGCAGCGTCATCGACGCGAGCCGCGGCTGCTGTCCGAGCCGGTACTCGATCACGCGCTCCTGCGGGTCGAATGGCTTCACTTCGGAGAGCCCGAGCGTTCGAATCGCGGTGTGAACGATCGCCGGCTCCGGCACGCCCGTCGGACGCCCCATCTTCGCGAGGTAGTGTCGCCCCGCGGCGAGCAGCACCGACAGCGGCACCAGACCGACGATCTCGGAGCCGGTCGCGCGTAGGCCGCGCTCCCGCGCGCGCTCGTCGCACGTGTCGAACGCGAGATGCAGCGGCGTGACGTCGAGATCGGTGAGGTTGATCGACACCTGTGCCGTCCCGAACTCCGGGATGACCCATCCGACCGCTTTCACCGACTTGAGGATCCCCGGCTCCCAAACCGGATCACCCTTCGCGTCGAGGATCGGATTTCCTTCGTCGTCGCGCTTCATTCGGCCGCGCTCGCGGATGTCGAACGCGACGCGCGTGGCGAGCCGTTTGTCGAGCGTGTTCAGGTTCACGTTGTACGCGACGAGGAACTTGCGCGCGCCGATCACGGTCGCTCCGCACTTCGGGATGAACTCCGTCGGGCCGAAGTCGGGCTGCCAGTCGTGATGCGTGATCTTCTGCTTCAGCCCCTCGTACTCCCCCTCGCGGATGTCGGCGAGGTTGCGGCGGTGCGGCGCGCTCGCGGCGAACTCGTACAGATAGACCGGAACCTTCAGCTCCGTGCCGACGCGCTCGCCGAGGCGGCGGGCGAGGACGGCGCATTCGTCCATCGTCATGTCGGAGACGGGGACGAACGGCACGACGTCGACGGCGCCGATGCGCGGGTGCGCGCCGCGGTGCGCGGACATGTCGATCAGCTCGACCCCTTTTTCGATCAGGCGGAACGCCGCCTCGAGCACCGGCTCCGGCTCGCCGACGAACGTGATGACGGTGCGGTTCGTATCCGCGCCCGGATCGACGTTGAGCAGCGTGACGCCGCTGACGGACGCCGCCGCCTTCGCGACGGTTTCATAGATCTCCGGCCGCCGGCCTTCGGAGATGTTCGGGACACACTCGACGAGCTTCATGGCCGGAGCATAGCGGCATAGCGGCATAGCGGCATAGCCGTTCCGCTCTGCTGCGACGCTATGCGGCTGTGGTGCTATGCACCTACTCCTCGATCACGCGCTCACGCACCGAGAGCCAGCTTCCGATCCATCCGGCGAGTGTGCCGCCGGCGATCAGCGCGACGATCTTCTGCCAGGTGAGGAATCCGGAGACGAGGAAGCTCCAGAGGAGGGACTGCGGTGCGGCGATCGCGCGGCGCGTGAGCGCAAAGACGGCGAACAGGAGGGCGACCGCGACCGCGCCGCCGATCGTTCCCTGCAGGATTCCTTCGAGGAGAAACGGTCCGCGGATGATCCGTTCCGTCGCGCCGACCAGCCGCATGATCTCGATCTCTTCGCGGTACATCAGCATCGTGAGGCGGATGACGTTCGCGATCGTGAACGCCGCGGCGATGGCGAGGATCCCTCCCGCGATGAGGCCGGCGACGTTGACGATATCGACGAGGCGGCGGAGGCGCGTGAGCCACTCCCAGTCGAACTGCACGTCATCGACGCCCGGCAGCTTCCGCAGTGCGCCGATCTCGTCGGCGAACGACTTCGATTGCACCGTCCGCGGCGTCACGTCGATCTCGAATGAGGGAGGGAAGGGATTCTCGTCGAGCTGGTCGACGATGTCGTTCAGGCTCGAGAACATCGACTTGAACCGCGCCAGCGCCTGTTCCTTGGTGATCAGCCGCCGTGCGCGGAGGTCGGGGTGCTGCCCGAGGTACGCGTCGACGGCGCGGATCTGATCTGGTGTCGCATCGGATTCGAAGTAGACCGTTGCGCGCGACTTCCCCTGCCAGCGCTCGACCGCGCGCTCGAGGTTTTCGGCGACCAGCAGGCACGCCCCGAGGATGAAGAGCGAGATCGCGATCATCGAGATCGCGAGGAGGCTCGTCCGCTTCGACACCCAGATGCGGCGCAGCGCCTCGCGAATGAACCAGGTGAACGTATTGGAAGGAGTCTCGGACGGCGGGAGGCTAACCGATGCCAAACAACGCCTCGCTGCGAGTCGTCCGTTCGACCGTCGGGATCTTCTCCTCGATGATGCGTCCCGCGTCGAGCGTGATCGTCCGCCGCCCGCTGTTGCGGATCAGCTCGCGGTCGTGCGTCGCGAGCAGCACCGTCGAGCCGTGAAGATTCGCGTTCACGAAGATCTGCATGATCTCGCGTGTCAGGTCGGGGTCGAGGTTGCCGGTCGGTTCGTCGGCGATGAGGACCAGCGGCTCGTTGATGAGCGCGCGCGCAATCGCCACACGTTGCTGCTCGCCGCCCGAGAGCTGCAGCGGATACGCGCTCAGCTTGTGGTGAAGGTCGACTGCGCGGAGTGCCTGGTACGCGCGCTTCTTGTGCTCGCGGGCGGGGACATTCAGGACGGTGAGGATGAACGCGAGATTCTCGAACACCGTCATGCGCTCGATGAGCTTGAAGTCCTGGAACACGAACCCGAGCTCGCGCCGGAACATCGGGATCTGCGACCGCTTCATCGCATTGAGGTTGCGGCCGTTGACCACGACCTGGCCGTCCGTCGGCCGCATCTGACGCAGGATCAGCTTCAAAAGAGTCGACTTCCCCGCGCCGCTCGCTCCCGTCAGAAAGACGAACTCCCCCTTCTCGATGTGGAACGTGACGTCATGCAGCGCCGCCGAGTACCGGTCGAAGCGCTTTGTGACGTGGTAGAAGTGGATCACTCGCCAGTTATTTTACAGGCGATCGAGCACGCCCAACACCAATCCTGTGAACTGCTTCTGGACGCGCGCGGTGGTGTCCATCACTTCCTGGTGAGTGAGCTTCTGGGGGAGGATGCCGGCGGCCATGTTGGTGATGCAGGAGATGCCGAGGACCGGGATGTTCATGTGGGCCATGGCGATCACCTCGGGGACGGTCGACATTCCGACCGCGTCGGCGCCGAGGACGCGGAAGGCGCGAATCTCGGCTGGGGTCTCGTAGGTCGGGCCTGAGAGAAAGAGGTAGACGCCTTCCTGCAGGGCGAGTCCCTGCGATGACGCAACCTGCCGCGCCAGCTCGCGGAGAGACCGCGGATACGCTTCGGACATGTCGGGGAAGCGCGGTCCAAGGTCGTCGATGTTCGGACCGCGGAGGGGATTCACGCCGGAGAGGTTGATGTGATCCGAGATCAGCATCAGGTCGCCGGCGGAGAAGCTCGTATTGATCCCCCCGGCGGCGTTCGTGACGATGAGCGTCTGGATGCCGAGACGCGCGGCGACGCGCGCCAGGAGCATCACCTCCGGCATCTCGTGCCCTTCGTAGAAGTGCATCCGTCCGCTGAGCACAACGACCGGGACCTTGCTGGCCGTATGTCCGAGGATCAGCTTTCCGGAGTGGCCCCAGACCGTTGACGCCTTCGCGCCGGGGATGTCGGCGTAGGGAATCGTCGTCTCCGCCTCGATCGAGTCGACCACGTCGCCGAGCCCCGATCCCAGCACGATTCCAACGCGCGGGACGAGTTGGGAACGGGAACGGACATACGCAACGGCCTCATCGATCGCTTTCAGCATGGCGGCGGAGTGTACTTTTTGTTTGACGCGCTGTACACGGCTCAGCTACAACGCGTTCAATCGGTTCAAAGCACAGGGGGAGCAGGCATGGAGCGTTTGTCGGCGCTGATCGGGTTCGTTGTGATCCTCGGGATCGCGTTCGCGTTGTCGAACAACAAACGGGCGATCCGCTGGCGGACGGTCGGGTGGGGGCTGCTCCTGCAGATCGTCGTGGCGATCCTGGTGCTGAAGGGAGAGCTGATCGCGGGGGCGATGTCGTCGGTCGCGCTGCCGCTCTCGCGCGCCGGTGCCTCGGGAGTCTTCATCGTGGCGCTGATCATCGTCGTGCAGGTCGCGAAGCGGATCGACCCGCAGGTACGCCGCATCCTCTGGGGCATCTTCGCCGTCTTCGCGCTCTATCTCTTCCTCGTCTTCAACCTGCTCGCGTACCTCTTCGAGAACCTGAAGGCGGTCGTCAACAAGCTCATCGACTACACCGGTGAGGGCTCGAAGTTCGTCTTCGGCGCGCTCGGTGATCAGGCGAACAAGAACATCGGCTTCGTCTTCGCCACGCAGGTCCTGCCGACGATCATCTTCATCGCGTCGATCTTCGCGATCCTTTACTACATCGGCGTGATGCAGGTGGTGGTGCGCGCCTTCGCGAAGATGATGTCGCGCTTCATGGGGGCGTCAGGCGCCGAGTCGACGTCGGTCGCGGCGTCGATCTTCATGGGGCAGACCGAGGCGCCGCTGACGATCCGGCCGTTCCTGCCGGAGATGACCATGTCGGAGCTGATGACCATCATGACCGCCGGTATGGCGCACGTCTCGGGCGGCATCATGGCGGCGTACGTCCTCGTGGCGAAAGTCGACGTCATCCACCTCCTCACCGCCGTCATCATGACGGCGCCCGGGGCGATCATGATGGCGAAGATCATCGTCCCCGAGGTCGACAAGCCGAAGACAGGCGGCGACGTCGAGGTCGTCGTTCCGAAGCAGGACGTGAACATCATCGACGCCGCGGGGCGTGGGGCGATCGAGGGGCTGCATCTGTCACTCAATGTCGCCGGAATGCTGATCGCGTTCATCGCTCTCATCGCGCTGGTGAACGGGATGTTCGGGTACGCGCACACGCTGTGGGGTTGGTTCCCGGCGTCGCTCGACATCGTCCTCGGCTGGATTTTCCGGCCGATCGCGTGGGCGATGGGGGTGGCGTGGAAGGACAGCCTCACGGTCGGCAATCTCCTCGGCACGCGCATGGTGCTGAACGAGTTCGTGGCGTTCGCGAAGCTCGGGGAACCGGGCATCGGGAGCAGCCTCTCGCCTCGGAGCTTCGTCATCACGACGTACGCGCTCTGCGGGTTCGCGAACTTCTCGTCGATCGCGATTCAGATCGGCGGGATCGGCTCGCTCGCCCCGACGCGCCGCGGCGATCTCGCGCGCCTCGGCATGCGCGCCATGCTCGCCGGCACACTCGCGAACTTCCTCACCGCGACGATCGCCGGCATGCTGCTGTAAGCGCCCTCCGGCCGTGGTGCACGTGCACCACGGCATCAACGCAATGCGTCGAGGAGTGACGAGAGGTCCGGCGGCAGTGCGCTCTCGAATGTCATCGTTGCGCCGCTGCGTGGATGGGTGAGCGTCAGCCGTGACGCGTGAAGCGCTTGTCGTTTCATCGACGAGAGCGCCTTCTGCACCTGCTTGTCGGGGATGCCGCGCCACTGCGGGCCGGAGTAGACCGGGTCGCCGACGATGGGGTGGCCGATGTGCTTGAGGTGCACGCGGATCTGGTGCGTGCGGCCCGTGCGGAGGCGGCAGCGGAGGAGCGAGACGTACCGGAGGGGCTCCACGACCTCGTAGTCGGTGATCGCGTGACGGCCGCCGGTGACGACCGCCATCCGTTTGCGCTCCCGAGGATCGCGGCCGATCGGCGCGTTCACGCTGCCGCGGGCAGGCTCGGGCGTGCCGTAGACGAGCGCGAGGTACTCCTTCCGGATGCGCTCCGTGTTCCATTGCTCGGCGAGGGTGCGATGCGCCTGGTCGTTCTTTGCGATGACCAGCACTCCGCTCGTTTCCTTATCGAGGCGGTGCACGACGCCGGGGCGGATCTCTCCTCCGATCCCGCTGAGGTCCTTCACGTGGAAGAGGAGCGCGTTGACGAGCGTGCCGCCGGCGTGCCCGGCCGCCGGATGGACGACGACGCCGGCCGGCTTGTCGATGATGGCAATGTCGGCGTCCTCATACAAAATGTTCAGCGGCAGGTCCTCCGGGGCTGCCGACGACGGCGCAGGCGGGGGGAAATCGACGTCGATGGTCTGCCCGGCCGAAACTCGGAGCGACGTTTTCCCCACCTCGTTCGTATCAAGGCGAACATGGCCTTCTTCGATCAGACGGGAGAGTGCACTACGCGAGTGATCGGGGAAGAGCGCGGCAAGGGTACGGTCGAGGCGTTCGCCCTCGTGTTCGGGAGGAACGATGGCGGCGCGGCGGTCGCTCACGCCGTGAGAGTATCGTCAAACTTTTCTTTTGTGTTCTTGAAGTTGGATTAGAATGCGTTGTCTCAGGTCGCTCAGGTAGTTGCGTCATCAACCCCTATTCCGTTTTTCAAGAAGGAGAATATGTCCATGATCAAGAAGTTCGGATTCGCTGCGGCAGTCGCGCTTGTCGCCGCTTCCGCGATGGCGTCGAATTTCCGCGCGGCCGATCAGGTGTACGTTCCCGCCGCGGGTCACGTAGTCGGCGGTACCAAGACCTTCGTTTCGGACGTCTCGGTGAGCAATGTCACTTCGGACCCGGTCACCGTTTCGGTGATCTTCTCGGATGCGCACGGTACGCAGCAGGTCTTCAACAACGTCTTCACGCTGCAGCCGAATGAACACCACGACTTCACCGACTTCGTCACGACCCCGCCGCCGTTCGGCCTCGGCATCCCGGCCAACACCAATCCGCTCGGCCAGCTGATCTTCAACGCCTGCAAGGCCGGCGGCTCCTGCGATGTGAACGACACCACCGGCTGCCCCGGCGGACAGACCAGCGGCGTCTGCCCCGACTTCCGCAACATCACCGTCGAGAGCCGCATCTACTCGGTCGACAACGGTTCGAACCCCGCCACCGCGCCGACCAACGGCCAGCTCTTCAGCGGCTATCCGTGGTACAGCTTCGTGACGCAGGAACAGTCGCAGAACGATCTGAACCGCGTCTTCATCACCGGCATCCGCGTCAACAGCGCCTACCGCACCAACATCGGCCTCGTGAACGCGTCGCAGTTCTCGACCACGCAGTTCCGCGTGAAGCTCTTCCAGGGCGCAACGCAGATCGGCAACGACGTCCTGACCGGGGCGTTCGCTCCGCTCGAAGCGGTGCAGCAGTCGCTCGGCGGTCTCTTCCCGTCGTCGAGCTATCCGGTCGGCAACGGCCTGAACCTCTGGGTGCAGGTGTCGCAGGGGAACAGCACGCCGACCAGCGATGCGAACGCGAACGGCTGCCCGACGGGCTGCCCCGGCTTCTTCGCTTACGGTTCGGTGCTCGACAACACCACGAACGACGCGACGACCCTCGAGCCGCAGTACTTCAAGTC
>JACZCU010006841.1_pt1 | contig 13397 bp, 10 predicted proteins | sample 8641851 | NCBI WGS metagenome assembly JACZCU01 (sample SAMN15324605, study PRJNA640507) | soil metagenome | isolation source: monocropping sugarcane control | place: China: Luxin town, Laibin City, Guangxi Province | collected 2019-07-25 | depth 10cm m | reverse complement strand
GCTGTACCGGAAGATCTCGGCGAAGGAGCGGCGGAAGATGGCGCTGGCGGCGCTCGACCGGGTCGGTCTCGCGTCGCGGCTGCACCACTTCCCGACGCAGCTCTCCGGCGGGCAGCAGCAGCGCGTCGCGATCGCGCGCGCGATCGTCGGCCAGCCGCGCATCCTCCTCGCCGACGAGCCGACCGGCAACCTCGACTCGCAGATGGGCGACGAGATCATGGAGATCCTCCACGGCCTCAACCGCGAGGAGAAGGCGACCGTCGTCATGGTCACGCACGACGAGCGCTTCGCGAAACAGACCGACCGCATCGTGCGGCTGTTCGACGGCCGCCAGGTAGCGTGACATGAAGAGCTACTTCAAACTTGCTCTGAAGGTGCTGGCGCGCCGCAAGTTCTTCACCTTCATCTCCCTCTTCGGCATCTCGATGACGCTCGTGGTGCTGATGGTCGCGACGGCGGTGCTGGACAACTTCTATGCGCCGCGCGCGCCGGAGTCGAAGTTCGATCGTGTGCTCTGCATCTACCGGGTGACGTTGCACGGCCCGCACTCGACGGAGTCGAGCGAGCCGGGCTACGCCTTCCTCGACCGCTGGATGCGGCCGCTGAAGGGGGTCGAGACGACGGGCATCTTCACCAATCCGCTGTCGACGGCCGTCTACCGAGACAACACACGCATCGACACGGACCTCAAACGGACGGACGCAGGCTACTGGCGCATCTGCGACTTTCGCTTCCTGGAAGGCCGCCCATTCACGGCGGCCGAGGATGCGAACGGCGCACATGTAGCCGTGATCAGCGAGGATGTGCGCCAGAAGCTCTTCGACGGTGCGGCCGCCGTCGGCCGGGCGTTCACGCTCGACGGCGACACTTACCGCGTCATCGGCGTCGTTCCCCGCGTCTCCATCACGCGCGTCGCCGCCGCGGCTGATGTCTGGACGCCCATCGGCTCTTCGAAGTCGTCGGAGTACCGCCACTCGCTTATGGGTGCCTACAACGGCATCGTCCTGGCGCACAGCGCCGCCGATTTTCGCCGTCTGAAGGCGGAGTTCCAGGCGAGCCTCGCGTCGTATCCGCTCGACAAGAAAGAATTCACCGAGATCAACACGGGCCTCGACACGCCGCTGGAGGCGACAGCGCGCAGCATGCCGTGGTCGCACGCGAATACGAACTCGGCGCTCCTGCTCGTGACGATCCTCGGCATCGCCGGCGCTCTCTTCATCACGCTCCCCGTGCTCAACCTCGTCACGTTGAATCTGAGCCGCATCATGGAACGCGCGCCGGAGATCGGCGTGCGCAAGGCGTTCGGCGCGTCACGGCCGGCGCTGCTCTGGCAGTTCGTCGTGGAGAACGTCGTCCTGACGTTCATCGGCGGGCTGGCTGGCTTCGTCCTCACCGTGATCGTCCTGCGCGTCATCAACGAGACGAACGTCATACCAAGCGCCGTGTTCGACATGAACCTGCGCATTTTTGGCTACGGGATGCTCATCGCAGTCTTCTTCGGCATCGTCTCCGGCGTCTATCCGGCGTGGCGTATGTCGCGTCTCGATCCCGTCCTGGCTCTGCGTGGAGGTGCGGCATGATCCTGCATCTGCTCAAGCTCGTCTGGCATCGCAAGCGGGTCAACGCGCTGGTGATGACGGAAATCTTCTTTTCGTTTCTTGTCGTCTTCGCGGTCGTGACGATGACCGTCGCGATGGTCACCCGCTGGCGCGCGCCGCTCGGTTTCTCATGGCAGAACGTCTGGACCGTGAACGTCATCAACGTCGCGCCGGATGCAGACGGTAAGACCGAGCCGGCGGACGCGGCGACCGACCGTCTCATGCGGGAGCTCCGTGCGATGCCGCAGATCGAAGCCGTGGGCGCCGACGCAATGGCTGCGTACTCGACCTCCGAGTGGACGTCGACCGTCGGCGACGACAGCCACCGCACGGACACGACGGTCGACCTCGCCACGGACGATTATGCGAAGGTGATGAAGTTGAACGTCCTGCGCGGCCGGTGGTTTCAGCGCGAGGACGACGCCGATAACTTCATGCCGGAGGTCCTGGACCGCGACGCGGCGTTGGCGATCTTCGGAACGATCGACAACGTGGTCGGCAAGAAGCTTCCGCGGCGGGAGAATGGTGAGAAGGAAGACGATCGGCGGGTCGTCGGCATCATCGCCCCGTACCGCAAGTCGGGAGAGCTCAGCGGCGTGACGCGAATGGTCTTCAGGCGCAAATCGTTCTCCGTCCCCCCTCACGCTCTCGAGGTCAGCGGTCACATGTCGGAAGCGCCGGACGTTCGGACGATCGTGGTCGCCGTCCGTCCCGGTACCTCGCCCGACTTCGAGGCGAAGCTGAGCGATCACCTTCACGCCGTCGCTCCCGACGTCACCGTCCGCATCAGGCGGATGGAACAGATGCGGCGGCTCATGCTGCGTCTGCGCGTCACGCCGTTGGCGGTGCTCTCGGTCATCGCCCTCTTCCTCATCACCATGGTCGGCCTCGGACTGACGGGTGTGCTGTGGCAGACCGTGACCCGCCGCATGCGCGAGATCGGCCTCCGCCGTGCTCTCGGTGCCACCGGCCACGGCGTCCGCTCGCAGGTGTTGACCGAAGTCGCGCTGCTCGCGACGCTCGCAGTCCTGGCCGGGCTGGTGATCATCCTGCAGTTACCGCTGCTCGGCGTGATGCACTTCGTCACGACGACGGAGCTGACGTCGGGCCTGGCCGGCGCGCTTGCGGTGATCTACGGCATCACGCTACTTTGCGGCGCATACCCGAGCTGGCTGGCGTCGCGGATCGAGCCCGCGGAGGCGCTGCGCTACGAATAGCCCATGATCCTGATCGTCGACGACGATGCGTCCATCACGGCATCGCTTGCGCTGCTCCTGAAGCAGCACGGGCACCGGTCGTCGTCGGCGAGCACGCCGGACGAGGCGCTCGCGGCGTTCCGCCGTGAGCGCCCTTCGCTCGTCATCCAGGACATGAACTTCTCGCGCCAGACGACGGGCGCCGAGGGGCTGGAGCTGCTCGCGAAATTCCGTGCGATTGACCCGAGCGTGCCGGTCATCCTGCTGACGGCATGGGGGTCCATCGAGCTCGCCGTCGAAGGGATGAAGCTCGGTGCCGCCGACTTCATCACGAAACCGTGGTCGAACGCGCGGGTGCTCGAGTCGATCGAGACGGCGCTCCGTCTCGTGGATGCCAAGCGCGCCGAGGCAGCGTCATCGCGCGCGGAGCTCGACGAGCGCTACGACTTCTCGAACATCATCGGCAGCGATCCGGCGCTCCTCCGCGTGCTCGACCTCGTCGGTCGCGTGGCGCCGACCGATGCCTCGGTGCTGATCACCGGAGAGAGCGGCACCGGCAAGGAGCTGATCGCCGAGGCGCTGCACCGGAACAGTGCGCGCCGCGCGAAGCCGTTCGTGAAGGTGAACCTCGGCGGGATCTCGTCGACGCTGTTCGAGAGCGAGATGTTCGGCCACGTGCGCGGCGCGTTCACCGACGCACGTCAGGATCGGAAGGGGCGATTCGAGACTGCGGACGGCGGAACGATCTTCCTCGACGAGATCGGCGAGCTCGATGCCCCTTCGCAAGTGAAGCTGCTTCGCGTGTTGCAGGACCGCACGTTCGAAGTCCTCGGGTCCAGCCGGACGCGCAGCGTCGACGTGCGCGTGATCTCCGCCACGAACCGCGATCTCGCCGGCAACGGCCAGTTCCGCGAGGACCTGCTCTATCGCCTGAACCTGATCACCGTCCAGCTCCCGCCGCTCCGCGAGCGCCGCGGCGACGTCGCCGCCCTCGCGCAGCACGCGTTGCGCCGTGCCGCGGAGGCGTACCGCGCCGAGGTCGAGTCGATCACGCCGCGCGCGATGGAGTGGCTGCGGGGTCAGAACTGGCCGGGCAACGTGCGGCAGTTGCGGCAGCTCATCGAGCGCGCGGTGCTCGTCCGGGGCAAGCGGCAGCTCGACGTCGATGACTTCGAGGCCGTTCGCGATGCCGCGTCGTCCACCGCACGTCAGGAATCGCTCCCGGAAGCCGGCGCCATGACGCTCGACGAGATCGAGCGCGCCATGATCGAGAAGTGCATGCGCCACTACGACGGCAACGTCTCCCGCGTCGCCGACGCCCTCGGCCTCAGCCGCGCCGCGCTGTACCGGCGCCTCGAGAAGTACGGGATCGCCGCGGAGCAGTCGAGATGATCGGTTGTCATGGCGAGCGTAGCGAGCCACCTGGGCGGCTGGGTGGCTCGTTTCGGCAGCCTACCTGCGCCGCTCCACCGCCCAGGTCCCTCGCCACGCTCGGGATGACACGCTAATGTCCCTCCGCTCCAAGATCCTTCTCTACCTTCTCGTTCTGCATCTCGTTCTCGCTGCTGCCGCGGCGTTTGTCCTGATCGAGCAGCCGCTGATGCTCTTCGCGGTGGAGGCGATCTTCGCGATCTCGATCGGCGTCAGCTATCAGCTCGTGCGCGCCCTCTTCGTGCCGCTCGACCTCATCGCGACCGGCGCGGAGCTGATTGCGGAGCGGGACTTCACCTCGCGATTCGTGCCGGTCGGGCAGCCGGAGATGGACTCGCTCATCGCCGTCTACAACGACATGGTCGACCGGCTGCGCGACGAGCGTCTGTCGGCCGAGGAGCAGCACCAACTGCTCGATCGCATCGTGGAAGCATCGCCGAGCGGCATCGTGATCTGCGACTTCGACGGCAACGTCGAGCAGATGAACCCCGCCGCCAGTGCGCTGGTGACGCCGGAGCTTCTCAACGAAATACGGACGCTGCACAGCGGCGAGTCGCGGCTGGTCAACCACGCGGGGCCGCGGCGGCTGAAAGTGTGGCGTGCGGAGTTTCGCGACCGCGGCTTCGCGAAGACGTTCTTTGTGATTGAGGAGATGACCGAGGAGCTGCGGCTCTCCGAGAAGGCGGCGTACGAGAAACTGATCCGGATGATGTCGCACGAGGTGAACAACTCCGTCGGCGCGGTGCGGTCGCTGCTCGAGTCTTCATTGCGCTATGCGCCGCAGGTAAGCGAGAGCGATCGCGACGACTTCACCAACGCGCTGACCGTCGCTTCCGCGCGCGTCGACGCCCTCAACCGCTTCATGGCGGCGTTCGCGGACGTCGTCCGCATCCCGCAGCCGCATCGGACGCGAGTGAACGTGCGCGACCTCGTCACCCGCGTCGCCGCGCTGCTGAAACCGGAGCTCGACGCCCGCCGCATCGAGCTGCGTCTCGACCTCGGAGACGGGACGATCGACGCCGACGAGTCGCAGCTCGAGCAGGTCGTCATCAACATCGTCCGCAATGCGATGGAAGCGATCGGCGCCGGCGGTTCGATCGACGTCATGCTGCACGACGCGACCCTCACAGTCGCCGACAGCGGTACCGGCATCTCGCCGGAAGCGGCGCACGATCTCTTCACGCCCTTCTTCACGACCAAGCGCGAAGGCCGCGGCCTCGGCCTCACGATCGTGCAGGAGATCCTCAACAACCACGGCTTCGCTTACTCGCTCGGAAACCGAGCCGGTGGAGGGGCGGAGTTTCGGGTGGCATTCGACTAGAATCTCGCCGGTCCAATGTCCACTACCGCCAGCCCGCCGGTCGCGGACTTTGTCCGTGCCCTGGCACTCGCGTGGAAGAACCTCGCGGCTTATCCGACGGGGCATCCTGCTCTCGCCGGCTCGCTGCGGGAGGCGGAGCACCGTCTCGGGGTCGTGCGCGGACCGGCCGGGGACGTCACGTTCGGCATCGTCGCCGACGGGCTCGTGTACGGCGGCGAGAAGATCGAGACGGAGCATGCACGCAAGTTCGCGTACGCGCTCTACACCGCGCGCGTGGCGCTGCTCACGTTCGACGTCGCCGTCGACGCAGGCCAGATCGAGCGCTTCCTCCGCACCCTCGGCGTCGGGACGTTGCGCAACAGCCGCGTCGCGCTGTGGGACGAGCTCGCGGCCGCGGGCGTGACGGCGATTCACCTCCAGCCGGTCGACTACTCGAGCGTCGAGATCACCGATTCGCTCGATCCGACCGAGCCGGCGCTGCAGCCGCGCGGCACGTTGTGGGAAGAGATCGTCCGGGCACTGATGACGACACAGGTGCCGAAGTCGGTCGACGAGCTGTCGGCGTTGATCGTTCAGACGCTCGATGAGGCGCGGCTCGACGCCGAGTTCGACGCGAATGCCACCTTCGGCGTGAAGCTGATGGCGCGCGTTCACGACGAGGACAGCGCGGCGGCGATCGAGCAACGGCTCGGCGACGCCGTCCGGCTCTATGTCGCCGGCAGCAGCGGGTCGGCGAAACGCGTCGCCGTCCAACAGACGATGCAGATCCTGCGCGGACTTCCGGAGGAGCTGCGGGCCATGCTCTTCCGGTCGATGCTCGACGCACTCGCGCGCGACGACGGCGCCGCGTCGCTGCTCGGCGAGCTCGCCGAGAAGATCTCGCGCGACTACATGCTCGAAGCGCTGCGGCACCTCGATCAGTCGCACTTCGCATCGCATGCGATGCTGCTGCTCCGGTCGCTCAGCAGCACTTCGCCGGACTTGAAGGCGGCCGCGGCGGCGGCGCCCGACCTGAACCTGATCCGCATCTTCTCCGACGACGATATTGATCGATTCAACCCGCCCGACCATCAGGCGCTGCTCGAATCCGTCAGCGTCAATCTCCCGACGCTTCCCGCGAAGATGCTGACGCTGGAGCGCCTCGGCGACCGCGTGGAGACGGTCGCCGATCCGGAGGTCGATCGCATTCTCTCCGAAACGCTCTTCGCGCTTGCGGAGAGCCACGGCGACCGCCGACCGCCCGCGACGCTCTTCGCGAAGATCGAAGGGGTGCTCCGCGGACAACTGCTCACCGGCCGCTTCAAGGACGCGCTCGTGACGGTCGAACGCCTTCGCGCGATCGAAGCGTCGCCGAGCCCCCATCCGATCATCCGTGAGAATGCGCAGCTCACGATCGGCCGCCTCGCCGACCCGGAGCTGACCGCGACGCTCCTCGCGAGCATCGCGCGCGCGCAGGAGCGGTCGAGCGAGATGCAGCGCGTGGTCGAAGCGCTCGGCAGCGCCGCGATCCGCGCCTTGCTCGTGGCGCTGACGGAGGAGGAGAACCGTTCGCGCAGGCGGCGCCTCTACGACTTCGCGGTCTCGCTCGGCGCCGCGATCGTGCCGGAGGCGCGCACGTTCCTCCGCGACGAGCGGTGGTTCGTCGTCCGCAACATGATCGTGCTGCTGCGCGAGGTGCAGGACCGCACGTCGGTCCGCGACATCCGCCGCTGTGCCGATCACGCCGACCTGCGCGTCCGTCTGCAGGCAATCAAGACGCTGTTGACCTACGACAGCGCGCTCCCGCGCACGCTGCTCGACCGCGCCATCAACGATCCCGACCCGAAGCTTGCTGAGACCGCAATCATGCTCTCCGCGAGCTACGGCATCAAAGAGGCCGTCGATCCGCTCCTCCGCATGGTGAGCGAACGCGATCTCCTCGGCATGCGCAAGCAGACGCGGATGCACGCCATTCGTGCCCTCGGCGAGCTCGCGGAAGCGCGCGCGCTCGACGGCATGCAGCAGTTCTTCACCGACTCGATCCTGCCGTGGCCGCCGCGCGACGAACGCCGCGTCGCCTTCGAGTCGCTCTCCGGCTATGCCGCCGACGCGCGGTTGCCGATCGTGGAGAAGGGCCTCAAGTCGCGCGACCCGGTCGTGCGCGAGATCTGCCAGAAGCTCAAGGGGGCGGAGACGTAATGGAGCACCTCGTCTCCGTCATCGTCGCCGCGGTGAACGCCCGGACGCTCTATCCGGCGATGCACCCGCAGGTGTACGACTCCGTCGGGTCGATCCTCGCCGCGCTCTCCGAGACGTGCGGCGAGCGGCATTCGGACGCGATCACGCTCCTCGTCATCGGCGACGATCTGGTGTGTGAAGACGACGTCGTCCGCACGCCGACGCTGATGCAGCGACAGTTCGTCGACATGCTGAAGCGGCACGGGATCGAGCGCCTCACGCTCGCCGACGGCATCGGCTACAACGAGTGCCACGAGCTCGTCACCGCGCTGGCCGCGGGCGAGACGCCGCAGTCGTCCTCGCACGTGATCCTCGGCCGCGTGAAGGTGGCGATCGACGGCAAGGCGCCTGTCATGGACCAGCGCGAGTTTCCGAACGACGAGTTCAACGTCGTGCGCGACGCGTTTGCGCGCTCCCGCATCGACGGCCGGATGCCGCTCTCGCCGATGGAGAACCTCGTCTGGGGCTTCATCGAGGCGCTCTCGCAGACCACGCGCACGATGCTGCCGCTCGCGAAGCTGAAGGACCACGACGAGTACACGTTCGTGCACGCCGTGAACGTCTCGCTCCTCGTCCTGGCGCAGGCGCGCTCGTTCGGGATCCAGGGGACGATGCTGCACGCGTTCGGTATGGCCGCGCTGCTGCACGACATCGGGAAGCTGATGGTCCCGCTCCCGGTGCTCAACCGCCCCGGCAAGCTCGAAGGCGAAGACTGGAAGTTGATGCAGAGCCACGCCGAGCAGGGGGCGTGGTATCTCAGCGAGACCGAAGGCGCCACGCCGCTCTCGATCGTCGTCGCGTACGAGCATCACCTCCGCTACGACGGAAAACCGAACTACCCGATCACGCGCCCCGGCCGCGTCCCAAACCTCGCCACGCGCATGACCTCCATCGCCGACTCATACGATGCCCTCTCGACACAACGCCCGTACTCGAAGCCCCGCGGCCGCGCGACCGCCATCCAACTCCTCCGCGACCGCATCAACACCTTCTACGACCCGCTGCTGCTCGCGAATTTCATCCAGCTGATCGAGCGCTCACCAGTTGCGACGGACGCTGCGTAGGTCGAACAGCAGCTCGATGTAGAGGCGTTCGTCGAGCGAGCCGGCGTCGGCGTGAATCTGCAGATCGACTTCGGGCGGCGGCGCTTGGGTGACGTCGAGCTTTGCGTAGCTCGCCACCTTCCGCGCGATGGGGGGAGGGGGCATGTCGGGCGGGAGATCGCTCAGTTTCGAGAGCACCTCGTGCTCGCACGCCAGCGTCGACGGCCGGCTGAGCGCCTTCTCGATGACGAGCGATTGCCGGCCGTAGTCGTCGATTGCGTTCACCTGATCGACGAGATCGGGCGGGAAGTCGCGCATCACTTCGTCGTGACACGCCGCGCAGATGTATTGATACGGATGGGGGTCGGTGCGCTCGATGGCGCCGAGGTGGCCGTCGCGGTCGAGGTGGCACCGCATGCAGGCGCGCGTGTAGCGGCCCTCGACGTGAACGGTGAGGATCATCAACTGCTTCACCGCGCGGTGCCAGCACTTCTCGACGCACTTGCGCGCCAGCGTCTCTTCGTCGGCGAGCTTCGAGAACGCGCGTTCGTACGCGGCGGTCAGCTCGAGCTGCGCCAGGCGCATTGCCGTGAGCGTCGGGATGGTGCCGATCCACTTCGTGACCGTCGCCTGCATCTTGAGCATCGTCTGCAGCGCCTTCGCGCTCTGCACCGGCTGCCCGCCGACGCTGCGAATGAGCGCCGACATCTGCTCCACGTTCGCCTGCTTCCCCTGCTTCGCGGCGCGATGCAGGAGCACGTAGCCCGGATCGTCCTCGCTGGGCACGGCGGTATCGATGGCGCCGATCGACGCCAGCTCGCGGTAGATGAGCGGATTGAAGAGCGAGATCAGATCGTCGGCCGTCACCGCACGCTCCACCACGTTCGCGCGTCGGGACGGCCGATACGCTCGACGCGTACCGCCGCTCCCTTCTGCACGGGCTGCTTCGACACCGGATCGTGCAGCTTCGGCATCAGGTTGTTGGGCGACGTGTTCTGATCGAGCTCGCCGTAGTGGAACGGGATGAAGACCACCCGTTCCGGAACGAGATCGCCGACGCGTGCCGGCCCTTCCACCGCTCCGCGGCGCGAGATGACGCGCACGATGTCGCCGTCCTTCACTTTCAGCTTCTTTGCGTCCGCCACGTTGATCGCGACGAACACGCCCGGTGCTCCTTCGGCGAGGAGAGGCGACTTCGCGGTCTTCGTCCGCGTGTGCCAGTGATAGGCCTGACGTCCGCTGATCGCGGTGAACGGGAACTCGCGATCGGGCGCGTCGATTGGCTCGCGGTAGTCGGTGGTGACCAGCACCGCCTTTCCGCGCGGATCGCGTTTCTTCCGGTACTCGCGCAGCGTGTGCTCGTGCCCCGTCTCGAGGTCCTTCTCGTACGACTCCGAGATCTCCCACTCCGTCGGGAAGTGCGGCTTTCGGTAGAGGCGCGTCGTTCCGTGCGGGTTGTCGGCATTGCACGGCCACTGGATGCCGCCGCGTTCGAGCAGCTTCTCGTACGTCATCCCGCTGTAGTCGGGAATCGTTCCGCGCGAGATCTTCCGCCACTCGTCGAATGCTTCCTGCGGCGTGGAGTAGTTGATGAGCAGCTTCCCGTCGAGATCGCGCAGGTTCATCCGTTGCGCGAAGTCGACGAAGATGTCGAGGTCGGAGCGTGCTTCGCCTGGCGGATCGACCGCCTTCTGCAGCAGTTGGCAGCGGCGCTCGGCGTTGGTCATACAGCCCGTCTTCTCACCCCAGATGGCGGCGGGGAGGAAGACATCGGCAAAGCTCGCCGTCTCGGTGTTGAAGAACGCGTCCTGGACGACGAGGAACGTGCCGCCGAGGGCGCGGAAGCGCGCCGCTCGATCGTGCATCGAGACGGCGGGGTTCGTACCGATGTTCCAGAGGACTTTGACGAACCCCTTCTCGACCAGCTCGAAGATCTCGGGCGTCGTCACCGGCTTCTTGCCGAGGAGCTCCGGCGCGATGTTCCAACGCTTCGCGAGGTCGCGCATGTGGTTGAGGTCTTCCCAGTTGCGGTAGGCGGGGTACGTGCCGTCGGCGCCGGTCTCGCGCGTGTTCATCGAGCTCGGCTGGCCGGCGAACTGGAACGGCGCGCAGCCGGGCTTCCCGATTTTTCCCATCAGCAGGTGCATCGAATTGACGATGCACGCCGTCGCCGTCGCCTGGTTCGACTGATAGACGCCCTGCAGGCACGTCGTGACCGTCGTCTTCGACGTGCCGATCCACTCCGCCGCCTTCTGCAGGTCGCGCTTCTTCACGCCGGTGATGCGCTCGACCATGGATGGCCGGTAGCGGTCGACGATCTCGCGGAACTGGTCGAACTTCGTCGTATGGCGCCGGATGAAGCGGTGATCGACCCAGTCGTTCTTGATCAGCAGATGACAGATGCCGTTCAGGAGCGCGACGTTCGTCCCCGGCCGTGGCTGGAGATGCAGGTCCGCGCCGGTGTCGACGGTGAAGGTGCGGCGCGGGTCGATGACGATGATGCGCGGTTTGTACTTGCCGCGTTTCGCGGCGAGGATGCGCATCCAGAGCACCGTCGACTGCTCCGCGGCGTTGTGGCCCACGAGGACGATGCATTCCGTCTTTTCGAAATCCTCGTAGGCGCCGGGCGGCCCGTCGGCGCCGAAGTTCTCCATGAGCGACGCGGCGGTCGTGGCGGTGCAGAGGCGCGTGTTCGCGTCGATGTTCGCGCATCCCAGTCCGCCGCGAACGATCTTGCCGAGGGTGTAGTACTCCTCGAGGAGGAGCTGGCCGCTGTTGTAGAACGCGATGCCGTCCGGACCGTCGGTGATGAGCGTCTCGCTGATCTTCGACGTGATCGCCGTCATCGCGTCGTCCCACGTGCAGCGGACCATGTCGCCGGCGGCGTTGCGGATCATCGGGTGCCGCGCGCGTGTCGGATGCCCGTTCGTGGAGAACTGGTTCATCCCTTTCGGCCCGAGGCGCCCCGACCCGACCGGTGTGTTGCGCCCGCGGATGGCGACGATGTCATTCGCGCTCGATCCGATCTCGACGCCGCATCCGATCGAGCAGAGCCCGCACACCGACGGCGTCCACTTCTCGACGCCGTACCCCGGGACCGTGAGCGAAAACACCTTCTCATCCCGCATGCGAGGGGCGGACGGAGCAAGAACGGTGCTGAGTCGCTTTTCCTACCGCAACGCGCGCTCGTGCGAGACGTCGTACGTTCCGGCGGCGAGCTCGAGGCGGCGGGCGGTGGCGGGGACCTTCTTCATGTAGCGTTCCGTTTCAGGAAGCGAGACGATGAGGCCCGCGAGCATGCGCTTCACGTTGTGCGAGCCGCCGTTGTAGAGCGCGGCCGTCATTTCGTTGATGTCGCCGTTCTCGCCCGCGAGCTTCTTCGCCTCCTGCGCCTTCCGTTCGAGGTGGCGGACGAGGAATGCCGCCTGCTTCGTCGCGGAGAAGCGGACGTCGAGGGCGTCGCCGAGGTACTCGCCGGCTTCGTAGGGATCTTCCTTCCAGACCCGTTTCGCCGGCGCGTGGAAGTGCTGCTCCAGCATCCGGTCGCGTTTCGCGATGAGGTCGTGCTGGTAGCGCGCCCACGTCACGACCTGCGTCTGCTTGAGCGCGCGGTACTCGCGGCGCGTTTTGTCGCGGAAGGCGCGGAGCTGTGCGCGCGAGCCGTGCTTGAGGAGCGTCTGCAGACGGCGGAGGACGGAGAGGTTGTGCTGGTCGGCGTCTTCGATCGAAGGCGCGTAACGCGGCGAAGCGAAGATCTCGAGGAGCGACAGCTCGTCGACGCCCTCGCGGCGGAGCGCGAACGCGGAGTCGAGGAGCTGCAGCGCCTTCGCGCGCGTGTCCGCCGTGTCGCGGGCGACGATCAGCGACGCGATCGTGTCGGCGTCGCCGAGGGGCTTCTTCATGATGTAGGCGCGCGAGCCGACCAGATAGTCGGCCGTGACGAACATCTTCCCGTCGTCGAACATGTTCTCCTGGCGAATGGCGATCGGCGTCGCCTGCGCCAGCCCGACCGCGCCCGCTTCCGAGACGTCGAGGATGTGACCGTTCGTCTCGGCGTGCGCGATGGCGAGGAGCATCGACACAGAAGGAGTGACCGGGGCGCTCATCGATGCGTTGTCGATGACGTTCACGAGCTGGTCCGGATCGGTCGTCCACATCTTCCGCAGCTCGGAGGCGAGGGCATGCTCGCGCTGCTCGATCTCGTGCTTCGCCGACTGGCTCAGCGTCGGGACGGCGGCGGAGGGTTCCGACGGTGGCAGCTCGGGAGCGGCGGGCGGCGGCGCCTCGATCGCCACCTGCCGGATGGCGGGCGGACGGAGAGGCATCGGGTCGTTAGACATGTGCAGCGTCATCAGCGCGACATACGCCGATGCGCCGGCACAAAACGGAATGATGACCGCTGCGAGCCAGGGTAGCTGTCGTCTCATCGGAAGGACCGATGATTATTGTAACCCAGGCCTCGGGCCTCGGGCCTCGGGCCCCCGGCCTCGGGCGCTGGGGGGTCGGGTCGGGTCCCAGGGGCCAGGGGCTAGGGCCCGAGGCCTACCTCCTACGGCGGTTTTGCCCTCGTCAGCGCCTTCTTTTGGTCGGC
>JACZCU010020609.1_pt1 | contig 13458 bp, 13 predicted proteins | sample 8641851 | NCBI WGS metagenome assembly JACZCU01 (sample SAMN15324605, study PRJNA640507) | soil metagenome | isolation source: monocropping sugarcane control | place: China: Luxin town, Laibin City, Guangxi Province | collected 2019-07-25 | depth 10cm m | reverse complement strand
GGCCCGGAGCGCCGAGCGCGCGCGGGGAGCGAGCAGACACCGCAGCGGTGTCTTGTCGCCGATGCCGCCCCGAGTTTCGCGTCGGAGCCATAATCACGTCATGGCGTGGCGCATCGAAACGCAGAAGAACGGGCTCTTCGCGATCTGGTCGACGCGTGTCGAGGACTACATCGTCATCGACGCGGATGCCGCGGAGATCGAGCGCATCTACGCCGAGAAAGGCGTGCAGGTCTATCTCGCGAGTGCGCGCGCGCAGATCGCAAAACAGCTCGTGGTTCCCGACGAGAACGAAGCGCGCATCGAAGAGAGTCGCAAGCGCGGCACGCCGAAAGAACCGGCGGAAAAGATCGGCAATACGGGATTCACGCGCAACTGAAGTATCGTCGTTCGCATGAAACGACTCGTCCTTCTGCTCGTCGTGCTCACCGCGGCATGCGCGACCGTGCAGCTCGATCTCCCTCCCGATACCTACTCCGTGAGCGGCGCGAATCCGCGTCGTTGGAATCAGCCTTTGTCGTTCGGGCAGTGGTCGACGTCGATGGTCGATGAAGGAACGACGCGATCGTTTCTCGCCGATACCGGAATCCTGCAGATCGGCAAGAGCGATCAGGCGTATCGCATGAAACTCAATTCGATCGCGATCGAGTGTCACGCGCGCGAGCTCGTAGTCGGCAAGGCCGATGTCTTCCTCGATCCATCCCTCGGCAGCCATCCTCTGCTCGTCTGCGGCTTCGATCGCGGACGTACGCAAGCGGTGCTCGTGCTCGCACGCAGCGGTCAGGCCGAGCCGTCGTTGCGCGGCGAGTTGCGCGAGATCGGCGGACCTTCGTTCGAGATCCAGTCGATTCATCGCGCGCCGAATTCGCGCATCGAATCGGGTGAGCCGTTCGGCTTCGAGATTCTGCGCGACGGCACGCGCATCGCCGTCGTCGAGACCGTGAATCAGGGCCGCGTGTGGATCGATCCGACGGTGGCGAATCGCGACACGCTCGCCGCCGCGGCCGCTTCTCTCTTACTCTTCCGCGATCCTGATGCCGGAACCGTTCACTGACGCGTACCTTGCCCGCATCGGCTACACCGGCGCGCGCACGCCGTCGCTCGACGTCTTGCGCGCGCTGCACGAACAGCATCTGCGCAGCGTGCCGTTCGAGAATCTCGACATTCACTGGAAGCGCCCGATCATCGTCGACGAGGCGCGCTTCATTCGAAAGATCGTCGAGCAGAAGCGCGGCGGGTTTTGCTACGAGTTGAACGCGGCATTCAGCGCGTTGCTGCGATCGCTCGGGTTCAGCGTGAAGTATCTGCAGGCGCAGGTGCCGATGTCGGAAGGCGAGGGACTCGGGCCGCCGTTCGATCACATGGCATTGCTCGTCACGCTCGACGATGGCTCACGGTGGCTCGCGGATGTCGGCTTCGGCGATTCGTTTCTCCTGCCGCTGTCGCTCGACACGACCGAGCCGCAGCACGATCGTCACGGCATCTATCGACTCGAATTCGATGGCGACGCCGTGCGCTATTTCGCGATGCACGAGGACGAGTGGTCGCTCGAATTTCTGCTCTCGCTCGAACCGCATGCACTGCAGGAATTCGCGCCGATGTGCGACTACCAGCAGTACTCGCCCGAATCGCACTTCACGAAGCGCCGCATCTGCTCGATGGTGACGGATACCGGCCGCGTCACGCTCGCGGACTCGAAGCTCATCCTCACTGCCAACGGCGCGAAGCACGAGATTCCGGTCTCGGCGGCGGAGTGGCCGCACGTGCTCGAGGAGACGTTCGGCATCCGTTTTTCATAGTCTTCGCGCATGAGAATCCTTCCTGCGCTTTGTGCCGTCCTGCTCCTCAGCGGCTGTGTCATGGGCAACACGCAAGCGTTCAACTACCTGCCGGTCGATCGCTCGGATGCAGGCGCCGGCAAAGTCGTGCTGCTCTTCGCGATCGAAGATCAGCGGCCGTACATCATCAGCGGCGAAGAGCCGGCGAACTTCGTCGGCGAGCAGCGCAACGGGTACGGGATGCCGTTCAACGTCACGACGACGGACAAGCGTCCGTTCGCGACGATCGTGCAGGAGACGGTGCAGCGCGATCTCGAAGCGGCGGGATTCAAGGTCACGGCGTCGCGCGACAAAGCATCGGCGAACGTCGCGAGCGCGGTGCAGAGCGCGAACGCGAATCGCGCACTCGCCGTGATCATGCGCGAGTTCAAGTCCGACACGTTCAACAACATCAATCTCGATTACGACTTCGAAGCGATCGTCTACGACGCGAACGGCAATGAGCTCGCGCGCGACAAGGTCTCGGGCGAAGAGGAGCTGAAAGGCTCAATGATGAATCCCGCGAAAGCCGCGCGACAGAAAGTGCCGCTCGAGTTCTACGCGAGGATTCATCGATTGATCGCGGGGAACGCGAAGATCATGAACGCGTTGACGGGCTCGTGAACAACAAGCTCCCGAATCCCACCGCGAATACCGCGTAAACCGCCGCCGGTGCATACGCGCCGGCGCGCAACAACGCCATCGTGCCGATGAACCAGTGCGCGATGTTTCCCACCAGCAGCGGGCGGTTGTAGATGCCGCCGATCGAGCTGCCTTTCGCCATCCAGTTCGTCATGGCGAATCCGAAATAGACCGCGCCGAGGAGCTGGATCAGAAGCGCAGCGGCAGCGGGGAAGCGGAGCGCGGCGGCAAGTTCCTGCGGCGCGAACGTCGCGGCGATGCCAGCGGCGCCGAGGACGATCGCACTGGCGGCGAGAAGAACTTTCGTATTCATCGATCGGACTGTATCGAAAAAAAATCTTCGACGTCCCCTTGACGATCTCGATACAGCAGACTACTGTATTAGTTCAGTAATACACTTGACTGGAGAACAACCCATGAAACGACTGACTGGAATCGTGATCGTCCTCGCCCTCGTCGTCCCCGTCGTCCTCGCCGGCGACATCACTACGCGCAATCGCAAGCTCGTCGACCGCAGTGGCATGGCCATGCACACGATCGGCGAAATGCGCACCGTGCAGATCGTGCTCGAAGCCTACAAGATCGATCACAAGGAATACCCGGTCGCGGCAAGCATGGAAGAACTGCGCAAACTCGCGGAGCCGATTTACGTTCGCACGCTGCCACTGCGCGATGCGTGGGGCAACGAGCTGCGTTACGTGCGCGGCGCCGATGGCCAGAGCTACCAGCTCATCAGCGCCGGTTCCGATCGCACGTTCGCTCCGGAGACGTGGAAGAGCCCCGGCCTGCTGCAATCGTCGAAGGACGACTGCGTGTTCAACGCGGATGACGCACTCGATCGCGAGTGGATCATCCAGCGCTGAAGTGAGGCGCGACGCGCCGCGACGACCGTACCGACGAAGCGGCCGGACGGCCCGGCCGCCTGCGTTGGTTGCTTCGCTGAGGCACGTACGGCCGCTTCGTCGGTGCGGTCGTCGTGGCGGCACGAACGGGCGGCCCGGCCCGCCTTAGACCCGGCGGCGTTCGCGCGACGCTGGTTTCTTCTCGAGCTCTTCCCACGCTTCCACTCCCGCGACCGCACATCGCGGGATTTTTTCGTTGAGCGTCTCTTCGATCTTCCGCACCATCGGCAGGTCCTGCCACGTCGCGATCGTCGAGACGATGCCCTGCGCGCGGCCGCGCGCCGTGCGTCCCGCGCGATGCACGTAATCCTCGACGTTCTCCGGAATGTCGAAATTGATCACGTGCTGAATGCCCGGCACATCGATGCCGCGGCCGGCGATGTCGGTCGCCACGAGAATGCGATGCTGTCCTTCGCGAAACGTCTTCAGCGCGGTGACGCGTTTGTTCTGCGACTGATCCGCGTGAATGCGCGCGACGGGATGTCCCTGCCGATCGAGAATGTGAAAGAGCCACTCCGCGTCGATCTTGCGCCGCGTGAACACGAGCGTCGATCCGAGCTCCTGATGCAGCAGCGCGAGCAGCGCGTTGCGTTTGTCCGCTTCCTTCACGACGTACAAACGATGCGTGATGCCTTCGGCGGCAGCGCCGGGCGGAATGATGTCGACGCGTACGGGATCGCGCATGAAGTCGCGCGCGATCATTTCGATCGAGTCGGGCATCGTGGCGCTGAACATCAGCGTCTGACGTTCTTTCGGCAGCTTGCGCAGGATGTCGCGCATCTGCGGGAGGAAGCCGAGGTCGAGCATGTGGTCGGCTTCGTCGAGGACGAGGACTTCGATGTCGGCCAGCGAAACGGTGCGTCGCTGCACGTGATCGAGCAGACGTCCCGGCGTCGCCACGACGATGTCGGGTTTCGCGCGCAACGCATCCATCTGCGGCTTCATCTTCACGCCGCCGATGATGCATGCAGTCGTGAGCTCGTGATTCGCGCCGAATAGATCGAGGAACGCTTTGGTTTGCAGTGCGATCTCACGCGTCGGCGCGAGGATCAGCCCTCGCACGCCGCGTCCGTGCACGAGTTTCTCCGCGACGGGCAGTACGAATGCCGCGGTCTTGCCCGAGCCGGTTTGCGCGAGTCCGATCACGTCGCGTCCCTGCATGGCGTCGGGGATCACCGCGGCCTGAATCGGCGTGGGATGAACGAAGCCGATCTGTTCGATCGTGCTGATGATCTCGGGTGTAAGTCCGAGGGCGGCGAAGGTTTTATCGGTCGTTTCGACCGGGTGCTGTGGAATTGCTCCTGTGAACATCTAATGCAATGGTCTCATGTAAATTAAGCGTGAAATGCTGCCTCTATAATGCCCGCGCGATGAAACGGTCTCTTCCCCTGTTTCTCTTCCTGCTGGCCTCGGCCTGCGCATCGGTGCCGTCTCGCACCACGGAGATGCGCGAAGCGCGTGCCACGGAACCCGTGCACGTGGTCATTGTCGGCACGACTGACGTGCACGGCTGGTTCAACGGTCACATCGAAACGCCGCAGGGCGGCGGTGCCGGCGTGCTGTGGGGCGGGCTCCCCGCGCTCGCGAGCTACGTCGATGCCATTCGCAAAGAGAATGACAACCGAGTCGTGCTCGTCGATTCCGGCGATATGTTTCAGGGGACGCTGGAGTCGAACATGTTCGAAGGCGAGGCCGTCGTTCGCGGCTACAACGCCCTCGGCTACTCTGCAGCCGCGGTCGGCAATCACGAATTCGATTTCGGTCCCGTCGGTCCCGACGCGATCGCGCGCAAACCGGGCGATGACGAGCTCGGCGCGCTGAAGCGCAACGCGGGAATCGCGCGGTTCCCATTTCTGTCCGCGAACATGATCGAGAAAGCGACGGGCAAAACGCCGTCGTGGGCAAAGCCATACACGATCGTGCGCAGCGGCGGCGCGAAGATCGGCATCATCGGTCTCTCGACGCCGGACACGCCGAACGTCACGATGGCGGCGAACGTCATCGCACTCGAGTTCACCGATCCCGTCGCCGCGACGATCAACGCGGCGAAGGAACTGCGCGCACAGGGCGTCGACGCGATCGTCGTCACCGCGCACATCGGCGGACGCTGCACGAAAAACGATGAGCCGCACTCGATCGAGTCGTGCGACCGGCAGCAGGAAGCGATGGAGCTTCTCGAAGCACTGCCGGCCGGAACGATCGATGCGTTCTTCGCCGGCCACACGCACTCGCAGATGCGCCACTACGTGAACGGTGTTCCCGCGGCACAAGGTCTGGCGTACAGCCGTGAATTCTCTGCGATTGATCTGTGGATCGACGTTGACAAAGACAAAGTCGTGAAGAGCGACATTCGTCCGCTGACGATGCTCTGCTCGTTCGTGTACGAGGGAACGGATCAGTGCGATCCGCGCAACGCTCCCGCGAACGCAAAGCTCATCCCGCGCACATTCCTCGGCACCACGATCACGCCCGACGCGAAAGTCGCCGCGACCGTCGAGCCGTTCCTCAAGCGCGTGGCAGCGAAGCGCGATGAGAAGCTCGGTGTCGCCGCGACCGCAACGCTGAAGCGCACGTACACGGGCGAATCGCCGCTCGGCAACGTGATCGCGGATGCGGTGCGCGAGGCGAGCGGCGCTGAGATCGCGGTGATGAATTCCGGCGGCATTCGCTCGGACCTGCCCGCGGGTGAGCTCACGTACGGCGACATTTTCGCCGTCAGTCCGTTCGACAACTATCCGGCTGTCGTGATCATGACCGCTGATCAGATCGCGGAGATGATGCGTCTCACCACGAGCGGCAGCCGCGGCATTCTGCAGGTCAGCGGCATTCGCTACACGATCGACATGGCGAAGGACGCGGACAAGGATCCGGCGGTACGCAATCGCATCGCGAGTGTGACGCTGCCGGATGGCTCACCGCTCGATCCGAATCATCTGTACACGGTCGTGATGCCGGACTTTCTGGCCGCGGGCGGCGACGGGTTGATGGATCTGATGAAGACGATTCCGAAGGATCGCGTGCAGATCTTCTACGCGCGTCCGATTCGCGACACGCTCGTCGATGTGTTGAAGAAGTGGAACCGTTCGCTCACGCCGTCGACGGAAGGGCGCATCACGATTCTCAACGCGCCGCAGAAATAGGCATCGGATCGCGGCGCAGTTTTTTCACGAGCATCCACAGAAGCCAGAAGAGCACGAGCAACGCGATCGGCACGATGATCGGCGCGAAGATCGCGACGATGCTGAGGCCGAACGAGAGGATGTCTTCGGCGAGCGAGATCACGGGATTCGCACAGCCGAACGTGGTCGCGGAGGACGCGACGCGCGCTCCGCTCTTCAGCGCGTGAAATCCAAACGACGTGGGCGCGCCGACGATGAGTCCGAGGACGGCGGCGACGGTGGGATCGACGTGCGTGAAGACGGATGCGGCTGCAACCGCGCCTGCAATCGGACGAAGGAAGGTGCCGGCGGCATCGAGGAAGTGATCGACGGCCGGAATCTTGTCCGCGACGATCTCGACGATGCACGCGATGATCAGCACGATCAACGCGACGTCGGACGTGAGCCAGTGAAATTTGTCGCCGAGCGTGATGCCGGCGATCTCGAACCGCGCGGCCGCGCCGAGGAGCAGCAGCGGCAGGAACGTGTTCAGTCCGGTCGACGCGGAAAGGCCGAGGCCAAGCAGCACGGCGAGGACGATGTTCATCGTGGTCATGTGCGTGTGAATGAGTGTACGCGCCCGCGCACGCAATGTTTAAGTGGAGCGGCGAGCTCTCAAGCTCGCCGGTGATTCGCACGTTCGGCGAGCTAAGAGCTCGCCGCTCCACTTCTCCGTCGCGCGAGCGCGAGCTGCGTTTCGAGAAATTCTTTGAACGCGATGCCCTGCGTCTTCAGTTCCTGCGGCACCAGCGAGCTGGTCGTCAAACCGGGAAGCGTGTTCGTCTCGAGAAAGTACACGCCGTCCGCGCCGGCCATGAGATCGCTGCGTGAATAGCCTTCGCAGCCAAGCGCGATGTGCGCGGTGAGCGCGACTTCCTGCGCTTCCTGCGCGAGCGAATCCGGAATGTTCGCGGGACAGATTTCGCGTGTGCCCGCGCCGAGGTATTTGCCGGCGTAGTCGAAGGTGCGCGCGGGATCGACTTCGATCTCGATCACCGGCAACGCGAAGGGTCCGAGGCCGTTGTCGATCACGCCGCACGTGAGCTCGCGGCCCGCGATGAACTGCTCGACGATGTACGGGATGCCGCGCGCGACGATCTGCTGTGCGACATCCTCACGATCGTCATCGCGATTCAGGAAAAACAATCCGCGGCTCGATCCTGCCGCGAGCGGTTTGAGCACGATGCGCTCGTGACGCTCGAGCAGGTCGTCGATCGTGTCGCGCACTTCATGCGCGTAACGCGCGACTCGCGACTCGGCGATGCGCACGCGTCCGCGCACGAGATCTTTCGCCCGGTTTTTATCGAACGCCGCCGCACTCGCCTCGGCACCCGATCCTGTGAACGCAATGCCGCGATCTTCGAGCAATCGCTGCACGGTCCCGTCTTCTCCCGTGCCGCCATGCAGCGCGAGGAAGAAGACGGGATCGTCGACCGGCAACGTGTCGAGCGCTTGTTCGAGATTCGGAAAGACCGCGGGACGCGCGGGCTCGTAGTCGACTTCGAACGGACGCTGATGTGCGAGCAGATCGCTTGCGGCGACGTCGTGCACCGCGCCGCTCGGCGCCCAGAACCACGCGAGTGCATCGCCGAGCGTGCGCAACACGTTCTGCGCGGACGCGACAGACACGTGACGCTCATCGGAGGACCCGCCGAAAAGAACGATCGTGGTCATTGCGCGCGGTGAAGTTGCAAGCGTGTTGCCTTCAGTACTTCTGTCCGCACTCGGGACAGAACTTCGGGCTTCCTTCCGCTTCGTGTCCGCATTCGGCGCACGCCTTCTTTGCGTTGAGCGGAGCGCCGCAGTCGTGGCAGAACTTGCCGCCCTGCGTCTTCGCGCCGCATTCGCCGCACACCGCGCCGCTGACCTGGCGGACGTCGCGTTGTTTGGTCCAGTCGACGGTCCGCGCTCTCTCGTGAATCTGTTCGCGCGCCGCCTCGGCCTGCGCCGCGGCCATCTCTTCATCGAGATCGGGCGCGCACGTTTCGCAGAGTCCTGCTTTCTTGTTCCAGCAGATCGGCTCGCAGACCCAGTTGCCGCAACGCGTGCACTGTTTGAATGTCGGAGAGATTTCGTTGACCGCGTCTTTCAACGCGGAGTCGTGCGCCGGACCGCCGACGGCGCGCTGCACTTCGTACGCGCTGTCCGCGACGCGGCCGAACACGCCGCCAAGAAGTCCGCCAGCCACGCGCGCGGCCGAGCCGAGCATGCCGATCTTCGAGGTCTGGAAGCTCGACATATAGCCGTTGTGGCACTTCTCGCAATAGAACTTGAACTGATAACCGCGGTCAGTGGAGAGGTCTTCGTAATTACCGGTGAACGGGATCGAGGGCATGCGCGGAATTATCATCGCCCGCGCATGACGAGGCAATGGAGAGAGTGGGTGTCGGTAGTCGGTAGTCGGTTGTCGGGAGACCCCCGCACCTCCACGACGGATGTTGTTCCGTTTTCCCGACTACCGATTCCCGACTACCGACGACTGCTCGGTCATCTCACCGCGCTCGCCATCTTCATCGCCCTCTCCATCGCGAACACCTGGCCGCTCGCCGCGAATCTTTCCCGAGCCGTCAGCGATCCCGGCGATCCGCTCATCAACGCGTGGATTCTCGACTGGGACTGGTACGCGACGCTGCATCAGCCTCTGTCGTTGTTCCACGCAAATGTTTTCTATCCCGCGAAGTACGCGCTCGCGTTCAGTGAGAATTTGTACGGCCTCGCGATGCTCACGTTTCCGCTGCGCGCGATCGGGATCGCGCCGCTGACGACGTACAACCTCGCGATGCTCGCGGGATTCGCGTTCTGCGGATTCGCGGCGTATCTGTTGTGCTTTCGATTGACGCGCTCGTTCGCGGCGGGGCTGGCGGGCGGCGTGTTCTACGCGTTCGTGCCGTTTCGTTTCGTGCATCTCGCGCATCTGCAGCACGTGTGGGGCGGATGGCTGCCGATGCTGCTCTTCGCGTTGCTGCTCTACGCCGAAACACCGACGCGCAAACACGCGATGTTTTTCGCGGCGGTGTTCGTGATGAACGGCCTCACGAACATTCACTACCTCTTCTTCGGAGCGCTCGCGGCGGCGATCACGGCGCTGTTGTTGATTCCGCGCGAGTCGTGGCGCGAATTGTTGATCGCGACGATCGTGGCACTCGCGATCCTCGCGCCGTTTCTTTATCCGTACGCGGCGGCTTCGTCGATGTACGGAATGCAGCGCAGCATCGATGACGTCGCGCGATTCAGCGCGTCGCTGCGCGACTGGCTGCCGCACGATCGCGAGCCGGAACTGCGTCTGTATCCCGGTGCGCTCGCGCTCATCGTCGCGGCAATCGGTTTCTTCGCGCGCAAGGCGTACGCGCGCTGGCTGGCGTTGCTGTGGATCGTGATCGGCTTCGTCGGTTCGTTAGGTCTGCACACGCAATTTCACGCGTTTCTCTACGGCGCGGTGCCGGGCTTTCGCGCGATTCGCGTTCCCGCGCGATGGGCGGTGATTGCGTACGTCGGTCTCGCGATTCTCATCGCGCTGGCGACGGCGATGCTCGCGAAGCGCAATCGCATCGCGGCGTTCATCGTGCCGATCGCGTTCGTCGTCGCGCTGTGGCACGCGCCGATTCGCTGGTTCCTCATCGATCCGCAACCGGCACCGGTGTACACGTGGCTTGCGAAGCAATCGCTGCGCGGCGGTGTGATCGAGCTGCCGATCTCGCAGGAGAGCGATTACGACGTGATGTTCCGCTCGACGACGCATCACAAACCGATCGTGAATGGCGTGTCGGGATTCGCGCCGCCGCAGCGAACGGAGATCGATGCGTTGCAACACAGCGATCCGATTCCGGATGCGTTGCTCGATCGCCTCATCGAACAAAACGTCGAGCTCCTGATCCTCCACGCCGATCTCCTCGGCGATCGCGCTCCGCGTTTTCGCGACTGGCTGCGCCGCGAGCTCGATCGCAATCGACTCGCGTACGTCGGCCGCTTCGATACGAAGGTCGATGGCGATTTCGTGTTTCGCATCGCGCCAGGATCTTCATCGACACGAACGCCGGAGCTCGAAGCGTTGCTCGATGGCAAACCGCAATGCGGACGCGCACTCATGGGCGCACTCGATTTTCCACCGCCCGAGTTCGCGTTTCCTCGGGGCGCGATTTTCTCGGGATGGGTCGTCTCGCACGACGGGATCGGGAGCGTCGATCTCTGGTTCAACAATCGCCGCACGAAGATCACGGCGACATTGCAGCCGGAGCAGCAGCTCGAGTCGCGCTGCGCGGGCGTGCCGAATGTGACGCGCGCGCGATTCGTGGCCACGCTCTACGAGCGTCCGCCGGAAATCCGTGAGGTCACAGATGTGCAACCGGAGGTCACGGATGCGTACGGGCGCAAGACGGTTTTCGATGATCGATGGATCAGTTGGGTTGATGTAGCATCCGCGCCGCAAGCGAAAAAAAAGGAGGATTGAATGAGAAAAACACTCATCACCGCAGCACTGCTTCTCGCGGCGACCACGGCGGTTGCGCAGACGCGCACGCCGCGTCCGAGCCCCGGCGCGAAGCTGACGCAGACTGTCGGCGTCACCGACATCACGATCAACTACAGCCGTCCCGGCGTGAAGGGCCGCACGATCTGGGGCGATCTCGTGCCGTACGACAAGGTGTGGCGCACGGGCGCGAACGAGGCGACGACGATCTCGTTCAGCGACGATGTTTGGATCAACGGGCAGAAGCTGACGAAGGGCATGTACAGCCTGCACACGATTCCGACGAAGGGCGACTGGACGATCATCTTCAACAGCGTCGCCGATCAGTGGGGCAGCTACAGCTACGACGAGTCGAAGGATGCGCTGCGCGTCACGACGACGCCGTCGGCCGCGGACTTCCGCGAGTGGATGATGTTCGAGATTCCGGAGATGACCACCGACACGGCGAAGGTCGTGTTGCGCTGGGAGAAGATCGCGGTGCCGTTCACGGTCGATACGAAGTCGACGGAGAAGACCATGGCCGGTCTCCGCAACGCGCTGCAGCCGGACTGGCGCGCGCCGTATACCGCGGCGAGTTTCGCGTTCGAGAACAAGGGCGCGGCGACGGACGCGGAGATGATGCAGTGGATCGAGCAGTCGCTGAAGGTGAATCAGAACATCGCGAATTTGTATCTGCGCGCTCGCATCGCGGAGCGCGCCGGCAACAAGGCCGATGCGGTTCGCTACGGCGAGATGGCGATCGCCGCGGCCACGCCGCAGCAGGCGGACTTCGCGAGCGAAGTCCGCAAGAACGTGGATAAGTGGAAGAAGTAACGTGGAACGGCGGGCTCTCAGCCCGCAGTTTCTTTTTCGTGCTCGAGCCGGCCGGCTGTGAGCCCGCCGCTCCACTGCACCAGCATCGCCGCCACCACTCCCACCACACATCCCACCACGTTCCACCACAGCCAGGCCATGTTCGTGAACGTCGCGCAGAGGATCACGGCGATCTCGCCGATGATCGCGCCGATCACCGTGGCGGTGCCGCCGACGCGCTTCACGTAGAACGCGATGAGAAAGATCGCGAGCATCGTTCCGTAGAAGAACGAGCCCACTTTGTTCACCGCGACGATGAGCGAGCCGAGTTGATTCGCGTAGAGACCGAACGCGATGCAGAGCGCGCCCCACAACAGCGTCATCCACTTCGACACGATCACGTATTCGTGATCGGTCATGTTCGGTTTGACGTGTCGTTTCCACACATCGACGACCGACGTCGATGCCAGTGAATTGAGTCCTGATGCCGTAGCCGACATCGCCGCGCAGAAGATCGCGGCGAGCAGAACGCCGACGAGTCCTTTCGGCAGGTTCTGAATCACGAACGTGAGGAAGATGTAGTCGGTGTCCGCGGCATCGGCGCGCGGATCGTTTTTGCGAATCAAATCGCTCGCGGCTTTGCGCGTGTCCTGATCGCGCGTTTGCAGCAGACGCAACTCGCTCGTTTTCGTCTCGACCGCATGTGCGTCCTTCGCATTCATCGCCGCGACGAGCTCCGTCGCCGTCGCGCGTTTCGCGGCGAATGTTTTCTCGTGCGTCTGCTCGAGACTCGCGTATTCGGTTGCATACGCGCTGTTCTTCACCTTCGCGCTCTGCACGGGATTGAACGACAGCGGTGGCGCGACGAATTGATAGAAGACGAACACCATCGCGCCGACGAAGAGGATGAAGAACTGCATCGGCACTTTGACGAGGCCGTTGAACAGCAGGCCGAGTCGCGATTGCGCGATCGTTTCGCCGGTGAGGTAACGCTGCACCTGCGATTGGTCGGTGCCGAAGTACGCGAGCGCGACCATCAGGCCGCCGAAGAGTCCTGACCAGAAGTTGTATGGCGTGGTGAGATCGAAGGAGAAGTCGATGACGTTGATGCGGCCCATACGTCCCGCGACGCGCACGGCATCGGTGAAGCCGACGCTGTCCGGCAGCGATTTCATCGCAATGATGAGCGCGATGGCCATGCCGCCGAGCGAGATGAAGAGCTGGTGCATTTGCGTCCAGCTCACCGCTTTCGTTCCGCCGGTGGCGGTGTAGAGGATCACGAGCGCGCCGATGACGAGTGTCGTGAGTTGGATGTTCCAGCCGAGGACGAGCGAGACGATGAGCGCGGGTGCGTAGAGCGTCATCGCGGTGCCGAGTCCGCGCTGAATGAGAAAGAGAACCGCGGTGAGTGTGCGCGTGCCGACGCCGAAGCGTGTCTCGAGATATTCGTACGCGGTGAAGACGCGCAGGTTGTGAAAGATCGGCACGGCGGTGATCGAGAGGATGACCATCGCGATCGGCAGCCCGAGGTAGAACTGCACGAACCGCATGCCGTCGACGTAGGCCTGGCCGGGCGTCGAAAGAAACGTGATCGCGCTGGCCTGCGTGGCCATGACGGAAAGGGCGATCGTGTACCACTGCAGTTGGCGATCGGCGAGCAGGTATTGCTCGAGTCGCTGCTGGCG